>Ga0315900_10012354_pt1 | contig 10484 bp, 11 predicted proteins | sample LakEriMetagenome_FD_203521 | JGI IMG/M metagenome (GOLD analysis project Ga0315900, IMG submission 203521) | Freshwater fungal communities from buoy surface, Lake Erie, Ohio, United States - Buoy 12 MA114 | ecosystem: Environmental > Aquatic > Freshwater > Lake > Lake biofilm | place: USA: Lake...
TGGATCAGGTATTCCGAGGTCGAGAACCGGCCCGCGATCACCGGATCGCCGCGTGTGTCGGCGCGAAGCTCCACGCGATAGCCGGTGCGCTCCATGAAGCGCGCCATCCCCGCCGGATCGGATGCATCGAAGATGCCGCTCCGCACCCGCTCGGCCGAGGGCGGCTGGGCAAGCGCGACGCCGGTTGCAAGCGCTGCGGCGGCGAGCAGAGCAGGGAGCAGGTGGACAAGGCGCACGCGGTCAATTCCCGAATCAGAGCTTCGCTTCGGCATAACTCCCGCCATCAGAAAATCGAACCCGGATTTATCATCCCGGGCGACCCCGGACGTGTCCGGGAGAGACCCGGGAACCATTGCAGGAGCACGAAACCGGATGAGTGGGTCCCGGGTCGCGCTACGCTTGCCCGGGATGACATCCCCTCGCGCGGCGCGGGTCGGAACCTACGAGCACTTCGCGTACTGGCGCTCCTGCGCGGCCATCTGCTTGGCCACCGCCGACGCCTTGGGGAACTGCTTGCTCATCAGGTCAAGCGTGCGGCACGCCTCCTTGCTCTTGTCCATCAAGCGCATCGCGCGCGCGAGCTTCACCAGCCCGGTCGGCGCGTTGGAGGAGGTCGGGTGGTCCTTGATCAGCTTGCCATAGGCGACCGCCGCGTCCGCGTAATTGTCCTGATAGAGCAGGGCCTCGCCGAGATAGTATTGCGCATCGGCGGCCTTCTTGCCCTTCGGATACGTCTTCAGCAGCAAGCCGAACGCCTCTTCGGCGCCCGGGAAATTGCCGCCGATCAGCATGGCGTGGGACTCGTTGAACAGGCCTTCCTCGTCCTGCGGCAACGCCGCGGTGTCGATCGCCGCGGGCGGCGGCGCCGGGGCGGCGGCCAGCTGGTTCGGTGCGGACTCGCCGCGCGTCAGGTTGCCGGTGGTCGTCCCGCCTGAGGGGCGCGCCTGTCCGTTGACGATCTCTTCGAGCGTCTCGACGCGATCTCGGAGTAGCTGGAGTTCGGCTTCGGCGCGGCGTCGGCCCGCATCGGCCTGGTCGGCCACGCGGCGCGCATCGCTGAGCTGCGCGCCAAGATTCTCGGTCTGGTCGATCGCCTTGCGCAGGTCGCCTTCGAGCGCTTCCAGCCTGAGCCGCAGCTGTTCGACCGCCGGGTCGGGCGCAGCGACATAGGGCGTCGAGCTGAACACCTGCGCGCGGGCCGCCGGCGCGAGGCTGGCCACGGCAAGCGCCGCCGCGAGGCTGGCGATGGTCCACCACACGGCGCGTGAGAGGCGCGTGGCGGCGGTTCCGGATTTCAGGGGAAGGGCGATGGCCCGCGGCCGGCGAGCGTTTCGCGCGGGGGACGGGAGTGGCATGGAACGGGTGCGTCTCATGACCATAGAAGTATCCACCGCCCGGGCCAGAATTATGGCGGACCCGGGCGGCAGACTGCAGGCCAGGTGTTAACTGATCGCTTCCACGATGACGTTCGTGTAAGCGTTCCGGTTGCGAGACCAGGCGGCTTCATTGCTGCCCGGATCGAGCGGCTTGTCCTTGCCGAACGAAATGGTCTGGATGCGGTTTTCCGCGATCCCCTGGGCGACCAGGTAGGACTTCACCGACTGCGCCCGGCGCTCGCCGAGGGCGATGTTGTAGTCGCGCGTGCCGCGCTCGTCGGCATGGCCCTGAACCTCGACGCGGGTCGACGGGAACTGCTTCAGCCAGGCCACCTGCGAGGCCAGCGAACGCTGGTCGTCGGAGTCGAGATTGTATGCGTCGTAGTCGAAGTACACGCGGTCCGTGGCCTTCACCGCGAAATCGGCCTTCGAGCCGGCGGCCGGTCCGGCAGGCGGGTTGGCGCGCGGCGGTTGCGGCGGCGTCACCACCGGCGGCGTCGTCACCGTCGTCGTATTCGACGCCGTCGGCGTCGGCGGCGGCTCCGGCGGCGGATTCGAAGCGCAGGCCGCGAGGGCAAGCGTCGCCGTGGCGAGGACCGAAAGGCTGAGTGTCCGCATGATGTCTAGTCTCCTTGTTCCCGGCGCGCCCCAAGAAGGCGCCTGTCCAATCCCCCGGCATTACCTGCAAAGTGCAATACAATTGCAAGTCCGGGAAGCGTTTAGAAGCGACGAAGCTTCAATATACTTTCAGCAGATTTTTGTGACAAAGACGAGGCGGCCTTGCAATAAAGTAATGTCCATAACGCAACGGTTCTCGACGAGGATTCAGCACTGCTGCAGCCAAGCCACATAACCCCACCCAACGCGAGGCCAAGATAAGCCTCGCCGCCGGGCGGACTACTGCATTTTCAGCACCGGTCCCCAGGTTGGGTTGGTTGCGTCGCGCGGGGTGGGCAGGCGGCGCTCGTTGCGGCCGGTCAGGTCGATGCTGTGCAGCTTCGGTCCGGCGCCTCGGGCCGCCGTCCGCTCGAACGCGATCACGCGACCATTGGGCGACCAGGTCGGGCTCTCGTCCTGATAGCCGTCGGTGAGGATGCGCAGGCCGCTGCCGTCCTTCTGGATCACGCCGACCACGAACTGGCCGCCGCCCTGTCGCGAGAAGGCGATCCAGTCGCCGCGCGGCGACCACACCGGATCGGTGAAGCTGTAGCCGGCCTCGGCGAACGTGATGCGGCAGGCGTCAGCCGTACCGCCGCGCGGGCAATTCATCCGCGAACCGTCGGCATTCATGATGTAGAGCTGGCGCGAGCCGCCGCGATCGGACTGGAACACGATCTGCTGTCCATCCGGCGAGAAGGAGGGCGACACGTCGATCGAGGAGTCGTTGGTGAGCCGCGTCAGCCTGCGCGAGGCGAGATCGATCTTGTAGATGTCGGTGTTGCCGCGCTCGGCGCGGTTGAACACGATGGACTTTCCATCCGGCGAGAAACGCGCGGAGAAGTCGAGCTGGCCCGCGCCTTCGGCGAGGATCTCCTGCCGGCCGGTCGCAAGATCGTACAGGTAGGTCCGCAACAGCGTCGCGCCCGGATAGCGCGGGTCGTCGATATAGGCGCCGTAGAGGATCACCTGATCCGTCGGCGAAAAGCGCGGGTTGATCACGGCCGTGCGGTTGGAGAGCAGGAACTCCGCATTGGCGCCGTCCTGGTCCATGATCGCCAGCCGGCCGCGGAATGGTTCGTCACCGGGCGTCTTCGACACGAACACGATGCGGCTGTCGAAATAGCCCGGATCGCCTGTCAACTGGAAGAAGATGTCGTCCGCCACCTTGTGCGCAAGCCGCCGCCAGTTGAGCGGGGTCGGCACTTCATAGCCCATCTCGTACTGCATCTTCTGGCCATAGACGTCCCACAGCCGGAACTGCACCGTCATCGCATTGTTGGCCGGGTTCACCACCACATTGCCGACGACCAGCGCCTGCGTCTCGAGGCCGGCGACAGTCCAGTTGCCGAAGATCGGCTGCAGCGTGATGTCGACGTCCTTCTCGATGAAGGCCGCCTTGTCGAGCACGCGGAACGGCGCCGAGCCGCCGAGGTCGGCGCGCAGCACGTCGCTGATCTGCCGCGCGATGTCCGCCGCGCCGGGCCCCGTGCCGTCGAAGTCCGGGATCGCGATGCGGAGGGGGATATACTGCTCGCCGACCACCGTGGCGCGCAGCTGCGCATGCGCCGGCACATGCGGGCTGAAGGACGCGAGCGCTACGGCGCCGAACGCTGCCAGCGCCAGCCTGTTCAACAGTTTTCCAATTCCCCCGACACTCTTCGTCATTGTCATTGCTCGGCTCCGATCTTCGGCAGGAATTCGAGGTCGATGGTTCGCGGTTCGGGCAGGCGGAAATAGTCTTCGGGTACGCGCCAGCCGATCTGGTTGCACATGTTGAGCGCGCGCTCGGCGTGCACGATGAAAGTGTTGAGCGGCGGATCGTTCGCCGGCTTGCGCGCCGGCGAGATCAATTCCGGCCGGATCGAGAACTTGCCATTGCGGCCAAAAGCGATGCGGAACGTCGCGCGCAGCCGCTTGGCGTCGGCCATGTCGCTATGGTCGGCCCAGCAGCGATTGTCCTTCAACTGCGAGACGAGGATATCCGTGATCGTCGCCGTCATCCTGCGGCGGTCGCCAACGCTGAGGCGCGGCGCCTCGTTGGCGGTGCTGGCCGGGGCGACATCGCCGCGGTTCTTCGATGGTCTGGGCGTGTCCTCGATCTGCGAAAGGATGTCGTCGAGTTCACTGCTGAGCGATTTCGACGGCGCAGGCGCAGCCTTGTTGTCCTTCTTCGGGTCTGGCTTGGGCTGCTCCTTCGGCTCTTCAAGCGAGACCGCATCCTCCTCGACCGGCGGCGGGGCAGGGGCAGGCGCGGCTTTCGATTCCTCCTCGAGCGCGGCCTCTTCCTCGGCCTTCTCCATGGCGGCGGCGACTTCCGTAAGGTTGGTCTCCGTCGACAGGTCGACCAGCTCGACCGGTACATAGTGCTGCGTCGTCGGCGGCAGCGGTTCGGCTTCCGGCATCGACACGAGCGTCGCGATCACCACCCCGCCATGCAGCAGGAAGGAGAAGAACGCCGAAGGCAGCGAGGCGATGGTTGGAGGCGGCAGGCGTCGCATCAGGGAGGTCAGCCTCCCTGCATGATGCGCCGCGCCACATTCGGGTCCACGGGCAGGCCTACGTTTCTGAAGCCGGCTGTCTGCAATAGCGCCAGCACCTTCACGACCACCCCGTTCGCCACCATTTCATCGGCGCGCACATAGACGCGCTTCTCGATATTGTTCTCGGCCAGCGCCATCAGCTGCGGCCCAAGGTCCTTCAGTTCAACCGGCGTGTCCTCCAGCCCCAGGTAGACACCGCCGTCCTTGTCGATCGTCACCACCAGCGGCCGCTGGTTCTCGGTCGGCATCTGCTCTGCAGTCACTTTCGGCAGCGACACCGAGACGCCCGTCGCCAGCATCGGCGCCGTCACCATGAACACCACCAGCAGCACCAGCATCACGTCCACCATCGGCGTCACGTTGATGTCCGCCATCGGCCGGCGCCGGCTGCCCTTTCCTCGCGATCCTTTCATCAGCATCGCCATGGGATTATGCATCCCGCCGTTCGTTGAGACGCTTGGACAGGCGCGAGGACACTTCCTGCGCGAAGTTCGACATACGCTCGGAGAAGGCCGAAACGTCGGCCGAGAACTTGTTGTAGAAGATCAGCGCCGGGATGGCCGCGAAGAGGCCCAGCGCGGTTGCGAACAGCGCCTCGGCGATGCCCGGCGCCACGACGGTAAGGTTGGTCTCGCCCTGCGCCGCGATGTTGCGGAACGAGTTCATGATGCCGATGACGGTTCCGAACAGGCCGATGAACGGCGTCGAAGAGGCGATGATCGCCAGCGTCGAGAGGCCCGACTCCATGCGCAGGGTCTCGCGGTTCACCGCGACATCCATCATCTGCGTCGCGCGCTCGACGATGGCGCGGTTGGCTTCATCGCCCGGCGCGCCCCTGCGGCTCTCGCGCCATTCGCGCGCGCCGGCGGAGAACACCCGCGCCATCGCCTCGGCCGGCTTGTCTGTGACGCGGTCGTTGACATCGTCCATCGGCTGGCCGGCCCAGAAGGCCTGCTCGAACCGGCTGGCGCGCGCCCTGGCGCCCGAGATCGCGAAGAATTTGTCGATCGCCACCGCCAGCGACCAGATCGAGGCCAGGGCGAGGATCACCATGACGGTCTGCACGATCACGTCGGCGCGCAGGAACAGCGCGACGAGCGAGAAATCCTCGGTCGTCACAAGCGCGTCGGGCAAGGCTTCGGGCATTCAGTCCTCTCAATGAAGGTCGGGGCTTTCAAAGGCTTATGGGAATGCCCCTAACACAAGCCATTTGCACCGCTTCTGGTTACGAAATTAGGCGAGATGAAGGTCAATACCGGCGATTCCCCGGGGCTTCAGGGGCTATTCAGCGGGGGCGCCGCATAGGCGGCCCAGTGCGCCAGTTCCGCAGCGGAAGGTTTGCGCGCCCGGCCGTCAGGATGGATCGCCACCGCGACAATCTCGGCCTCGGTGAGGAGGACGCCATCCCGCTCGATCCGCTGCCGGAAATTGAGTCGCGGGCCCTTCATGCCGGCAAACGCCGTCCGCACGAGCAAGGCGTCATGGATGCGGGCGGGCGCGCGATAGTCCATCACGATGCGCGTAACCGCGAAAATCCCGTGATCCGGCTGGCCCGGCGGCACCCCCATCACCCGCAGCATTTCGGAGCGGCCACGCTCGCAATAGCGCAGGTAGGTGGCGTGATAGACGACGCCGGTGAAGTCCGTGTCCTCATAATAGACCCGCACCGGCAACACGTGCTCGCGCCCGACGATGCGGCCGATGGAAGGATGATCGCTCATGGCTCCTCGATAGGGCGCCAGGCCGGCCGCCTCCACCCGCCTGTCCCAATTTTTGCCCCTGATGCACGCGCGCATCACCCGGCCGAAAAAGCCTCACGCCGATGTGTAGAGACGACTCAGGATACGCGCCGGGCAGGAATCAGCTGGGCGAACCCCGTCCGCCGACGCTAGGCTTCACGCGGCTGGTCGGGGACGTGTCGCTTGAACGGGCGTGATGAGGGCAGGCAGGTGGGTCGCGGCGCGTGGCGCTGGCTGACGGCGCCCTTTTCGGTCCGCGGCCTGTCCGGCTTCGCGCTCTGGGGCTTCTTCCTTCTCTCCGTCCTGGCGACCGGTCTGGGCTTCGCGGACCTGCGCGCCGCCGGCACGGATACGGGCGAGCTCTCCGCGATCGAGCTGGTGGTCACCATCGCAACGACCCTGTTCGTGGTGAGCGCCATGGTGGTGGCGCTGCATCATCTTCTGGAGCCAGAAGACGAGGAGCGCAAAAATGACAGAGTCCGAAAACGAAACGCTTGGGCTTCGAAGTCGGGAAATCGCCTGACTTGGCTTCTGTCTCCCGTTCGCCTCTTCTTGGATTCGGTTGGCGCTGCGTGGACGCGCCTTCTCGCCTTCGTCTTCTATCTCGTCTTTGCGGTCTGGAGCGTCGGTTTCGGCTATGGCTTCTTCTGGAAGGAGCTTGCCGGCCAGGAATTCACGCGCGGCCAGTTCGTCGCCGTCACCGGCGATATGGCTGCGGCGGTCGAGCGCGCAACGGTTGCTGCAAGCGCCGCCGAAACCGCAACGCAGGAAGCAGCCGACACCGCGCGCGCACGCGCCAGCACGGAAGCCGCCGAGGGCCGCACCTGCGCCAACCGTCCCAACTCGACGCCGGGCGAGGGGCCGCTGATGCGCAGCCGCTTCGCCTTTGCCGAGCGCGCCGAAAGCCTCCGCGCCGAACTTCGCACCAGCTGGATCGATCCGATCGCGACCGAAGGCGCGCGGCTCCGCCTCCAGGCCGACACGCTGGCGCGCGGCGTCGCCCCTGCATCGGCGCCGGCCGCCGATCGCGCCCTGCTCGACCAGCTCGCGCGCGCAGCCGAACTCCCTTCGGCCGAGCGGCGCACGCTGTTCACCGGCGTCCACGAGGACGCCCGCGGCTTTGCGATGCGCGCCAACGACCTCCGTGCGCTGCATGCGGGCGCCTTCGCATCCCGCCTCAAGGAGCTTGCCGCCGAAGTCGGCCCCGACCCCGCGCGGCCAGGCTCGCCCGATCCCGCGCGTGCGGGCGATCCGGGCTATTGCTGGGATGTCGTGCTGAGCGAAAAGCTCCTCGCAGCCGCGAGCCGGATCGAGGCGGTTGCCGATGTCGCCGTCCCCCCGTTCGAATTCCTCGAAGGCCCCAAGGCCACGCGCGCCGCCTTCTTCGGCCTGATCGGCTGGCTCGCCGGCGCCATCGGCATCGATATCGCGGGCGACGAACAGTTCGTGTTCGACGACAAGGCCTTCCTCGCGCTGTTTGCGAGCATCGCCGTCGATCTCGGCATTGTCTTCCTCACCCTGATCCGCGTCGCCGGGCAGGGCGGCGGCAGGCGAACCAGGCCCCAGCGCGGCAACGAGAAGCCCACACCGCCGCGCCTCGCCAGCATCTTCGAGGATCGTTGAGCCTTACCCGCGCGGGAACATGTCGAAGTAGGGCTGCGCCTCGGCCAGCACGCGCGCGAAGGACGGCCGCGCGATCAGCCGGTCGAGATAGCGCGCCGCGCCCGGGTGGGCGTCGCCGAACGGCGCCACCTGATTGGCGTAGTAGAGCGCCGGCGCCGCCGCACAGTCGGCCATGGTGAAGGTGAGCCCCGTCGCCCAGCCGCCCGAGGCCATGTCGCGGTCCACCAGCGCCAGGGCGATCTGCAACTCGGCGTGGTGCCGCGCCACGCCCGCCGGATCCTTCTGGCCCTCCGGCCTGATCCGGTCGCCGACGATACGCTGCATCCTGTCGTGCACATAGAGATCGTAGAAACGATCGGAGAGGCGCACCCGCAGTGCAAGGTCCCGGTCCGCCGGCAGGAGCTTCGCCGCCGCCGGAAACTTTCCGGCGAGATACTCGATGATGATGCTCGACTCCGGAAACGCCTTGCCGGCTTCCTCGTCGACCAGCACGGGGAACTTGCCCAGCGGCGTCATCCGCACGAAGCGTTCGCGCGCGTCGGGGTCCTGCAGGTCGACAATCTCCGGCTCGAACGGAATGCCGGCCTCGTAAAGCGCAATCAGCACCTTCCAGCAGTAGGACGACAGCGGATGCATGTAGAGCCTGAGCGCCATGTGATCGTCCTTTGGCCGCCTTTTGGGGCGCGACGCCACAACCCGGATTCTCATCGCGCCCGTCGCGGCCTCCTCGCACCCGATCCGAATTGCCACAATAGCCTGCGACATTGCGGCATGAGGTTATGCATGCTCCTGCTGGCAAGGCGCATCGCTCCCGTGCCATCATGCCGGCTTCGAAAACGGGGATGATAGATGTTTCGAGCGATACTTGCTGCCGCGGCCTTTCTGGCGGCCAGCCTGCCTGCCCACGCCCAGGTCAGGGACGAACTGACAAGCGGGGCCTGGACGTGCTGGATGACGTCGCTCATCGGCGATCCCGGAATGGATACAAATCTTGCATTCAATTCCGATGGGTCGCTCGACGGCTGGTTCTTCGGCGAGGTCGCCGACGGCGGCGACGTGATCACGCTCGAATTTTCGGTCGTGGGAAGCTGGACGCTGAACGGTTCAGTCATCACCAGCACGATCTCCAGCTCCGAGCTCCTGGCCGGCTCGCTCAATGGCGAAGCCTTCACCGCCGAAGACCTCGCCGAGCTGTCCGGTCCCATGAGCGAGGAGTTGTCCGCCTTCTCCGGCGAGAGCACGGTCGCCTATATCGCCCCGCACGCCATGGTGCTCGAAGAGGCGGACGCTTCAATCAGCTGCTGGCGTTGAGGCTGCTTGAGCTTCCGGGGCTGGCAGCGAAGGCGCGACGGGCCGATGCATCGCCTTTGGCGGCTTTGCATCCGGTGCATTCCACCGCCAGCCTTCGTCCGGTTTTGGCGCGCCTGATGCGTCTGGTTTGACGCGTCCCTCGAACCGGCGGCCATCCGGCGCTTCGAGGACGCCATAGCCGCACGCTTCGTTGTTCGCCCACTCGCCGGACCAGGTCAGCCCATCCTCCGCAACGCCGACACCGAGTCCGGCGCGCCGCCCGTCGGAGAATTCGCCGCGATAGCCGGCCGCTGCATGACCGTTGAGAAACGTCATCACGCCATGGCCATGCGGCTGGCCATTGCGCGTCTCGCCGACATAAAGCGCGCCGCTCCAGGCGATCTGGTCGGGTAGGGCGCCCGCCTTCTCCACGCCTTGCGCCGCCGCCAGCTCCGCCCGCCGCGCGAACTCGCGCGCCCGCGACACAGCTTCGCGCAGCTTCTCCGGCACCGCGCCGATCGCAAAGCGCCCCGACTCGTTCAGCTTCTGCAGCCGCTCGTTCTCGCGCTCCAGCTGCGCCATGCGCTCGCGCGCCTTCGCAAGTTCGAGCTGCAGCTGGCGGGTCTCGCGCACCGCATTGGCTTCGTTGAGCAGCGCCGCGGATACGTTGCGTTCGGCCGCTTCCGCGCGTTGCGTCGCCGCATCGAGAGCAGCCTCCAGCTGTTCGGCCGGCAGGGCGAGGCTCGCCATCCCCAGTTTCGTCCGCAGATGATCGACCAGCCTGTTCCACCGCGGCGTGTCGCCGCCGACGTCCTCGCGCGTCAGGCGCAGGGCGCCGGCCGTCTGAGGAAACTCGCCGGGTCCGGCCTGGATCAGGATGTCCGCCTTCGGCGCCGCCCAACCACCGGCGGACGAGGCAATCACAGCGACAACACCGGGAGTGTCCGGGTCGATGTCCACCGTCTCGCCGTCGGCCGCGTCGACATTGAGCCGTCCGAACGCAGCCTCCATCGCGCGCCGCGTCGCCGCGTCGATCGCAGGATCCCAGAAGAGGTAGAGCCGTTTCCGCCCGGCCATCGCATCCCCCTAGCGGGAGGACACTGCCACGTCGCCTGGAGTTGCGGAAGCGACACGGGCTGCGCTGCGCCAGCGATGCCAGATCATGAAGATGCGCGGGCCGTCCACAAGATACCGGCGCCACAAACGGGCGGGCTCGCGTGAGAGGCGATAGAGCCATTCGAGCCGATAGCTACGCA
>Ga0315900_10012355_pt1 | contig 10484 bp, 9 predicted proteins | sample LakEriMetagenome_FD_203521 | JGI IMG/M metagenome (GOLD analysis project Ga0315900, IMG submission 203521) | Freshwater fungal communities from buoy surface, Lake Erie, Ohio, United States - Buoy 12 MA114 | ecosystem: Environmental > Aquatic > Freshwater > Lake > Lake biofilm | place: USA: Lake...
CGACACCGGGTCATCCGCCGGCAGCAAGGTGGGCAGCAGCACCAGGAACTCGTCGCCGCCCAGGCGCGCGGCCACCGACTGTCCCTCCAGCGCCGTGCGCAGGCGTTGGGCCACCTCGCACAACATGCCGTCGCCGGCCTCGTGGCCCAGCGAGTCGTTGAGTTCCTTGAAGTGGTCCAGGTCCACGAACATCACGGCCAGACGCCATGAACCCGCACGCGCGGCGTCCAGGCTCTGCGCCAGGCGGTCCAGGATGGCGGAACGGTTGGGCAGGCCGGTCAGCCCGTCGTGCAACGCGCGGTGCTCGGCACTGTCGGCCTGGCTGCGTGCATCGGTCACGTCGATGAACGCCAGCAGCACGTCGTCGCCCTTGGGGTGAGCGCGCGCCTCCACGCGCACCACCCGCGGATCGCCCGGGTTGCGCTTCCAGCGCACCTCGCCCATGGACATGCCATCGGCCGGGGCGAGCGAGGACAGCGCGGTCATGAGCCGCTGACCGGTGGCGTCGTCGAACCCGTCCAGCAGGCGCCGGCCGACTGCGGCGCTGCGCCGGTGCACCCCCAGAAGACGGCGCGCCTGCTCGTTGGCCCGCCGCACCACCAGACGCCGGTCGACCGTGAACAGGCTCACAGGCGCATCGTCGAACAGGTTCCTGGAGGGCCGGCGCACACCGCCGCCGTTCACCCGCGCCTTGGTTGGAGATTGGATCAAGTGCCGCCCTTGGTGCTGAAGGCCACTGTCTTTGCGGACGTCGGGCCTGACCCGTGCCGCGCGATGAATGCACTCTAGGCACATGCGGCCCGACAGGCTTGAGGGGCCTCAAAGCGATCTCGACCTATCATCCCGCCGCATGTTGCGCTACGAAACCCTGCCCGTCACGCCCTTCGCCCAGAACTGTTCGCTGGTCTGGTGCGACCGCACCATGGAAGGCGCGCTCATCGACCCCGGCGGTGAATTGCCGCGTCTGCGCGAAGCCGCGAAGCGGCACGGCGTGACGCTCAAGGCCATCTTGCTGACCCACGCCCACATCGACCACGCCGGCGGCACCGGTACGCTGGCGCGCGAGGACGGCCTGCCGATCATCGGTCCGCACCCGGGTGACCAGTTCTGGATCGACGGCCTGCCGCAGCAAAGCCTCATGTTCGGCTTTCCACAAGCCGAGCCTTTCACCCCCACGCGCTGGTTGAAGGACGGCGACACCGTCACCGTAGGTGAGTGCACGCTCAGCGTACGGCACTGCCCGGGCCACACACCGGGACATGTGGTGTTCTACAGCGCCGAAGCCAAACGGGCCTTCGTAGGCGATGTGCTGTTCGCCGGCAGCATCGGCCGCACCGACTTCCCGCAGGGCGACCACGACACGCTGATCGCCAGCATCACGCAGCGCCTGTGGCCCATGGGCGACGACACGGTGTTCATCCCGGGCCACGGACCGGAGAGTACCTTTGGCCGCGAACGGCGCACCAACCCCTACGTGGGCGGGACCTGAGCGGTCCCTCGGGCAGAGCCTTCAGCCTTTCAGCCTCTAAGGCTCTCAGCTCTTCAACCCTTGGGCAACGGCGGGGGCGCGAAGCGTTCTTGCGGCTTGGCCGCCGCCTCGAACAAGGGTTGCACACGCGGCATCCGACCGTCGATGTCGCGGATGCGGTCCGCGTTCGTCGGGTGGGTGGACAGCAGCTTGGGCGGGCCGCCACCCCCGCTGGCCTTCATCATCTTCTCCCACAGCGTAATGCCAGCGCGGGGGTCGTAGCCGGCCTGGGCCGAGATGATGAGACCCAGGCCGTCGGCCTCGGTCTCGTCGTTGCGGCTGTAGTTCAGACTCAGCAACTGCGAGCCCATGCGCGCCGCCGCGTCGCCCACATCGCCCAGCCCTAGCAGGGCGGCCCCCAGGCGCAGGCCGGTCTGGGTAGCGAAGTTCTTGCCCATCTGCTCGCGCGCGTGCTCCAGCAGCGCGTGCGCCATCTCGTGGCCCATGATGGCGGCCACTTCGTCGTCACTCAACTGCAGCTTGGCCAGGATGCCCCAGTAGAAGGCGATCTTGCCGCCCGGCATGCAGAAGGCGTTGACCTCGCCGCTGCCAATCAGGTTGACCTCCCACTTCCAGCCTCGCGCGCGCTCGTTGCACTGGGGGGCGAAAGGAATCATCCGGTCGGCCATGTAGCGCAGGCGCTTGAGCTGCGGATGGTCCATGGGCGCCAGGGCGCGCTTGCCGCTGTATTGCTGCAGCATCTGGCGGTACTGCTGAGATGCAGAGTCTTCCACCTGCCCAGCCGGCACGGCCTTGGTGAAGCCCGAGCGCTTGCATTCGGGAATGTTGGCCAGGGCCGGCGCCGCCAAGGTCCCGGCGCCCGCGGCCAGCAAGCCGGTGAAGAGGCGACGCGTGGGGCGCCATGCACTGCAGGGACAGGCCGCCGGATGGGCCGTGGACAAGACCGAGGATTCCATACCCCGTGATCTTACGGAGATGCGAACCCCTGTGCACGAAGCCGCCATGCGGCTGGCGCCGTCGGCAAGCGACAGGCCGACGAGCACCCGACCGACGCCGGGTACCGCCGTCCCGGTTCAGCGGCGGGTCACACCCGATGCAACAAGCCCCGCACCGCCTCGCGGGCCTGGTGGCCGAGGTCGGCCAGGTCCAAGCAGGGCAGGGTGCTGTTGCGCACCACGTCCTGACCGCCGACGAACAGCCAGCGCAGATCGGCGTTGCCGCCGCTGGCCACGGGGCCGATGGCGGGGTCGTGCAGGCCGAAGTAGCGGGGCTGGCGGTCCAGGCCGTAGATGGCGATGTCAGCGGCCTGACCGGGGGCCAGAGTGCCCACGGCGTCCAGGCCCATGAGGCGCGCGCCGCCGGCCGAGCCCCAGCGCACCACGTCTTCCACGGTGGAGGCGGCAGCGGCCTGCGCCTCACCCTGGCCGCCGCGGCACTCGGCCACAGCCGCCTCGCCGGCCTTGGCGCGCTGCATCAGCCAGGCCGCGTGGGTCTCGGAAATCATGTCGGCGGCTTCGTTGGAGGCCGCTCCGTCCACGCCGATGGAGATCTGCGCCCCCGCGGCTTCCAGTTCGCGCACGGGGGCGATGCCGCTGCCCAGGCGGCAGTTGCTCTGCGGGCAGTGCGCGATGCCGGTGCGCGTGCGGCCCAGCAGGGCGATCTCCTGCGGGTCCAGCTTCACCAGGTGGGCGTACCAGACGTCCGGGCCCACCCAACCCACCGATTCGCAGAACTCCACCGGCAGCATCTGGTGCTTGGCCTGGACGAGGTCCTGGTAGTGCACGGTCTCCGACAGGTGCGAATGCAGGCGCAGGCCCAGGGCGCGGGCCTGCTGGGCGCAGGCGCGCAACTCCTCGGGGTGCATGGAGTGTGGCGGCGTGGTGGGAGCGCTCACCACGCGGCGCATGGCATCAGGCGCGGGGTCGTGGAAGTCGCGCGCCAGGCGGGCGATGTCGTCCATGAAGCCCTGCAGCGTCTCGGGGCGCCCGGCAGGCGGCAGGTCGGTCTGCGGCAGGCGCGACAAGGTGCCACCGCCGCGGCACAGCACGAAGCGCAGGCCCAGCTTGTCGGCTTCCTCGAAGAGGATGGCCGAGCTGTCGTAGGGCATGTCCGGGTAGTAGTGGTAGTTGTGGTCGGCCACGGTGCCGCAGCCCGACAGCGCCAGCTCCACCAGGCCGATGCGCGCGGCCAGCCGGAAGTCCTGCTCGGTCATCAAGGGCCGCAGCCGCATGGGCGTGGCCAGCAGCCAGGGCGACAGCGTGGCGTTCAGCCCCATCGGGTCGCCCTTGAGCAGCGACTGGAACAGGTGGTGGTGCGTGTTCACCCAGGCCGGGTAGATGGCGCAGCCGCTGGCGTCGATCTGCCGCTCGCCGGGCTCGGGCGTGAGGCTGCCGATGGCAGCGATGCGCCCGTTGCGCACGCGCAGGTCCGGGCCCGGGGCGCGTGCAGCGGGGCCTTGCAGGCCGGTGAGGATGGCGGTGGCGTTGCGCAGCAGCAGGTTCATGCGGCGCTCCCGGTGGCCCGGGCCGCTGCGTCAGCGGCGGCGGGTGAAGGGGCAGGCTGGGCGGCGGGCGTGCCCACGTTGCCGCGGTGCACCTCCACCTCGCCGTGGGCGGTGAGCAGGTCCATCAACTGGCGGCGGATGACGAGGCCGGGCTTGTCGGATGTCATGTGGAACTCCATGCGGCGGGTGGTGTCGATGCAGGCATCAAAGTCGGTGGCCTCCAGGATCTCGCGGTCCTCGGTGGTGATGGCCGCGTCCCAGTCGATCAGCTCCTGGGTGGAGCACTGCGCCTCGGTGTCGTTGCGGTACAGCCACTGCACCAGCAGCATGCGGCCGTCCTCCATGGGCGTGGCGCAGTTGTAGATGATGTGGTCCACGCCGCTGGCCGGGTAGTGGCAGCCGAAGCGCCGGGCAAACGGCAGGTAGTAGCGGTTGACGAGGTGGCGGTGGGTGATGGGTTCGTCAGTGCCGGTGACGCGGTGGCCCGCCGCCGGGTTGCGGATGGGCACCAGGGTCTCGGCCTCGAAGCCGTAGTCGGTCTCGCGGAACTCGTAGGGCGCGGGCTTGGGGTTCTCCAGAATGCCGAAGTTGGCCTTGTGCACGTACGAGAAGTGCGCGTTGTCGAAAGAGTTCTCCATCATGCGCAGGGGCGAGGTCTTCCACTCCTCGTGGAACTGGAAGATGCGCCGGTAGCCGGGCTGGCCGTCCTCGGGGAAATGCGGAATGGGGCGTAGCGGATCCTCCAGCGCCACCCACACGTAGCCGTACTTCTCTTGCGCGTGGAAGGACGGCACGCGCGCGCCCGCCGGGATTTGCAGGTCAGGTTGCTGCGGGATGCGCACGCAGGCGCCGCTGCAGTCGTAGGTCCAGCCGTGGTAGCCGCAGACGATGTGGCCGTTCTCGACGAAGCCGCGTGAGAGCTTGGCGGTGCGGTGGCAGCAGCGGTCGGCCAGCGCAGCGGGCGTGCCGTCGGCCTGCTTCCACAGCACCAGGTCGGTGCCCAGCAGGCGAAAGGGCTTGGGGCCGTCGTCCAGATGCGCCATGGGCATGAGCGCGTACCAGAAGCGGCGCAGGACTTTTTGTTGCGTCACCAGCATCGTGGCAGCGTCCTCGTGTCTTGAAGGGGGTACCCGGGCGCGCTGGCCTCAGGGCAGGTGCAGCGTGGCTTCCACTTCGATCAGCGCCGCGTCGCCCGGCAGGAAGCGCGAGACCTCCACCACCGTGCTGACCGGCGGCTGCGTGGGATAGAACAGACCGCGCACCCGGTTGTACAGCGGGTAGTGGCGAAGGTCGCGGAAGTACTGCACCAGCTTGAAGGCCTGCTCCATGCCGACGCCATGCGCCTGCGCGATCTGCCGGATCCGCTCCAGCACCAGCCAGCTCTGCACCACAGCCGGCGCCTCGAACACATCCACCGACAACTGTCCGGTGTCGAAGCCCAGGCCGCGCAGGGCCTGACGGGCAGGCTCGGGCAGGTCTGCATAGCTTTGCAGCACCTGGCCGCGTGCCGGGTCCACGGCCACCACGCCGCTGAGGAAGACGAAATCGCCCACACGCCGCGCGGCCGCGTAGTTCGCCATCGGCTGGCCGGAGCTGCTCATGCCGGCGCTCCGTCCATCCAGGCGCGGACCTTGCCGGGGTTGAGCAGGCCCAGGGGATCAAAGCGCTTTTTCATCTCCAGCACACCGGCCGGCAGCGGGCCGCCGGCCTTGCCGTCTTCGACGATGTGGACATGCGGGTCATTGATGCGCACGCCATGGTCGCGGAAGGTCTGCATGATGGCCTGCAAGCGCTCCTCGGTGGTGAAGCGCACGATGGGCAGGGCGGTGCAGGTCATGCGGCCGTCCAGGTTGCGGATGAACTCGGCATGCATCTGCACCTCCGGGTGCAGCATCTGGTGCAGCTTGCGCACCTGCTCGACATGCTGGCCGGCGGTGTAGGCGCACTGCAGATAAGTGATGTCCTTCTCGGTGCGCAGGGCCACCAGGGTGGTGTGGTTCCAGGTGTACTCCAGCAAGGTGCGGTTGGTGCGCGCGATCTCGGCAGCGTCCTTTCGGTAAGTGACTTCGCCACCCCACTGCGCCACCAGTTCGAGCATCGCGGGCTCGCTGCTGGGCGCCAGGGCGACGATGAGCGCGTGGCAGCCCGGCGGCAGGTAGTCGGCCAGCGGTTTGAGGTAGCCCGGCACGGGGTCGGCCATCAGGGCGATCTCACGCTTGACGATGCCGGGCGCGTGGGCCAGGGCGTCGCCGAAGCCGAGCGCGGCATCGAAGTCACGGAACACGACGATGGACTCCAGCCAGTCGTGCGCCGGGGCCAGCGCCAGCTCAATCTCCAGCACCAGACCGTTGGTGCCCCACATGTGGTGCATCAGCAGCGCGTCCGGCCCGCGCAGCTCCACGAGCTGGGGTTCGGGCTCGATGGTGATGGCCTTGAGGCCGAGCACGTTGCCGCGCGCCGCCAGCGGCCCGTGGTTGACGGAACCGACGCCGCCGAAGCCGCCGCCGAACAGGCCCCCCAGGGTGGCGCTGCGGTAGGTGGAGGGCATGCAGCGCAGTTCCATGCCACAGGCGGCGCGCGTTTCCTTCTCGAAATCCGACAGGCGAATGCCGGCCTGCGCCCGCCCGGCGCCGCCGCGCGCCCAGACAAAGCCTTTGTAGCCGCTCATGTCCAGCACCACGCCCCCGTGCAGCGGCACGGCCTGGCCGTAGTTGCCGGTGCCCGTGCCCCGGATGGTGATGGGCACGCGGTGCCGGGCGCAGGCGGCGACGATGCGCACGATCTCGTCTTCCGTGCGCGGGCGCACGGCCGCCTCGGCCGTCTTGCCAGCAAGCTGGCGCTTGAGCACGGGGCTGAACCAGGAGAAGTCCTGCGACAGGCGGGCCACACGCGCCTCTTCCGTCACCCAGTCCAGGTCGGGCAAGGCATGCAGCAGATGTTCGAGGGGCTTGACCGGGGCGTTCATGGAGAGTCCTGGAAGGTGAGCGGGCCGTCGGGCCGAAAGAGATGACCGGGGGTGAGGCGACCGGTGGCGACAGCGCCCTCAATCGCGCGACAACTCGCTGGCGTGCCAACTGCCCAGCGCCGCCCGCGACAACCAGGCCATCAGCACGAACAGTGCCACCCCGGTCAGCGAGATCAGCAGCAGCGCGGCGAACATGCGCGGAATGTTGAGCTGGTAACCGGCGTACAGGATCTGGTAGGCCAGCCCCGTGCTGTTGCCGCCCGTGCCCGCCACGAACTCCGCCACCACCGCACCGATGAGCGCCAGGCCGCTGGAGATGCGCAGCCCACCGAAGAAGTAGGGCAAGGCGCTGGGCACGCGAAGGCGCAGCAGCACCTGCAAGCGGCTGGCGCGGTTCATCGCGAAGTAGCTCTGCAGGTCCGGGTCCACGCTGCGCAGCCCCAGCGTGGTGTTGGAGATGATGGGAAACAGCGCCACCAGCGCCGCGCAGATCACCAGCGAGGCGGTGGGGTTCTTCACCCAGATGATGATCAACGGCGCCACGGCCACGATGGGCGTGACCTGCAGCAGCACGGCATAAGGGAACAGCGCAGTCTCCAAAGTGCGGCTCTGCACGAACACGAAGGACACCAGCGTGCCAAGCACCACGGCCACCAGGAAGGAGAGCATCGTGATCTTGAGCGTGAACAGCAAGGCCCCGCCCAGCACCTGCCAGTCGGTCACCAGGGTCTGCATCATCAGCAGCGGCGACGGCACGAGGTAAGGCGGCAGCTTGAAGCCGGTGACGACCCCCTGCCAGGCGCCCAGCAGCAGCACGGCCACCAGCAAGGGGTACAGCACCTTGTCGTAGCGCCGGCGTGCGGGGCGGGGCGCCGAGGAGGTCTGGATCGGGCTCATGCCAAGGGCTCCTCTTGCGGCGACTGGCTGGCGCGCAGAAGGCTGTCCTGCAGCCGCCGCGCAATCTCGGCAAAGCGCGCGCTCACCATGAACTCGGGCTTGCGCGGGTAGGGCTCGTCGATGTGGAACTCCTCCACGATGCGCCCCGGGCGCGCAGCCATCATGACGACGCGTGTGGACAGGAACACGGCCTCGTGGATGGAATGCGTGACGAAGACCACCGTGAGCTTGCGATCGGCCCACAGCGACAGCAGTTCGGCGTCCAGCTTGTGGCGGGTGATCTCGTCCAGCGCGCCAAAGGGTTCGTCCATCAGCAGCAGGTCGGGCTGCACCACCAGGCTGCGTGCGATGGACACCCGCATCTGCATCCCGCCTGACAAGGCCCGCGGCAGGGCCTGCGTGAACTTCTCCAGGCCCACCAGATGCAGCGCCTCGGCCACCCGGGCCTCAGCCTGCGCGCGGGGCACGCCGGCCAGGTCCAGCGGCAGGCGCACGTTGGCCGCCACGCTGGCCCAGGGCATCAGCGTGGGGGCCTGGAAGACGAAGGCCAGCTTGCGCCCGGCCTCCTCCAGCCGCTCCACCGGCTTGCGCCACAGCAGCAGGCGGCCGTCGCTGGGCTCCAGCAGGCCGGCCACCATCTTCAGCAAGGTGCTCTTGCCACAGCCCGAGGGCCCCAGCAAGGTGACGAACTCGCCTTCCCGGATGGACAGGTCCACCGGCTGCAGCGCCACCGTGCCGTCGGGGTAGGTCTTGTGCGCCGACAAGACCTCCACCGCCATCGCGGACTCAGGCGCTGCCCCAGGCGGTGGAGCCTGCAAGCCTTCCGTCACGGCAGGACCTTTGCGCTCTTGACGAAGTCCAGGCTGTAGGCTTCGTCCAGCTTCACCTTGCCGGGTTCGACGAGCTTGTTGTCCAGCAGGAAGCTCAGGTTCTGCCGCATGCGGGCTTCGCTGATCATGCCGATGCCCATGGTCCGGGCGTCGCCAGAGGTCACCATGCCCAGCTCCCTGAGCTTGCCCACCGAATAGGCGATCTGCTCGTCGGTCATGTTGGGATTGTCCTTCTTGATGAGGGGAATCGCCGGCGCCGGGTTCTCCAGGAAGCTCTTCCAGCCTTCCATGGACCCCTTGACGAAGGCGTCCACCGCCTTGGCGCGGTTCTTCACCGTCTGCTCCATGCAGGAGATGGTGGTGGCGTAGGAGGCCCAGCCATGGTCGGCGAACAGGTGGGTGGTGGCCTTGACGCCGGCGCGCTGAATGGCGAACGGCTCGGAGGTGAGGTAGCCCTGCTGCACCGTGTTGCGGTCGGCCAGGAAGGGCTGGATGTTGAAGGTGTAAGGGCGGGTCTGCTCGTCCTTCAGACCGAAACGGCTCTTCAGCCACAGCCAGTAGCCACGCTGAGCCGAAGGCGCGATGAGAATGGTCTTGTCACGCATCTCCTCGAAGCTCTTGACGTTTTCGTGGGAAATGAGCACCTGCGGGTCCTTCTGGAACACCGCCGCCAGCGTCACCACCGGCACGCCGCCGTTGCGGGCCACCATCATCTGGATGTCGCTGGAGCCCATGATGCAGTCGGTCTGCCCCGCCGCCATGAGCTGCATGATGTTGACCTGCGGGCCGCCCATACGGATGGTGACGTCCAGCCCGTACTTCCTGTAGATGCCCGTGGCCACGGCCTGGTAGAAGCCGCCGTGCTCGGCCTGCGCGTACCAGTTGGTCATGTAGGTGAACTTTTCCTGGGCCTGGGCCCCGGCGCTCAGGGTCAGCGCCGCAGCAGCGGCCAGCAGGGTGCGAAAGAGAGAGCGGTGTGCCATGGGAGACCTTTCTTGAGGGAAGGGTGAGGGAAGGAAAGCGGTGCTCAGGCCGAGGGCATCCCGGCCTCGATGTGGCCTTGCTGGTGTCCGTGGCCCCAGGAGGTGGCCTCGCGCTCCACCCACTGCAGGTGGAACAGGTCGGTGATGGCCTGCACCCAGCTGTCGCTGAGCGTCTCCAGAATCTCGGCGCCCTGCTCGGGCGTGGCGCCCAGCGGGTCACCGATCACGCCGCTGGGGCCGAAATCCCGCGCCGTCCAGGCACACGCCGGGCGGCCATCGGGCGACAGCAGCTTGGACGGAAAGGGCGGCGGGAAGTTGGCCACGGCCCGGTCCATGTGCACGGTGTCGGGGGCCAGCGCCAGGATGAGCGCCGTCTCGGAATGCCCGGCGTGCATGGCGAGCTTCTTCTCCTGCTCGCTGATGAAGCGCCCCGAGGCATTGGGCAGGCGCGACACATGGAAGGGCACCACGACAAAGTCGCCATGGCGCAGTCGCAACTCACGCGCAGCCATCTCCAGCACCTGCGGCTGGCCGCCGTGGCCGTTGGCCAGCAGCAGCTTGCGAAAGCCCGCGCGGTAGACCGACTCGCCAATCTCCGTCACCACCGCCAGCAGCGTGGGGCCGGTCAGCGTCATCGTGCCGGGAAAGTGCAAGTGCTCGTCAGACTTGCCGTAGGTGATGGGCGCCAGCCCGTAGGCGCGTACCTCGGCCGGCAACTTGGCCAGCGCACGGCCCAGCACGCCCGCGGAGATGAGGCTGTCCACGGCGCAGGGCAGGTGCGGGCCGTGCTGCTCGATGCTGCCGGCGGGCAGCACGA
>Ga0315900_10012360_pt1 | contig 10482 bp, 7 predicted proteins | sample LakEriMetagenome_FD_203521 | JGI IMG/M metagenome (GOLD analysis project Ga0315900, IMG submission 203521) | Freshwater fungal communities from buoy surface, Lake Erie, Ohio, United States - Buoy 12 MA114 | ecosystem: Environmental > Aquatic > Freshwater > Lake > Lake biofilm | place: USA: Lake...
GACAGCGGTCCCGACAGCCTGTACACCGTGCTCAGCGTGAACTTCCCCGAGGACGGCAGGAGCGAGATGCTGCTCTACAACATGGACATCGAGGGCATCGCCTGCAGCGGCGGCAGCGCCTGCAGCAGCGGCAGCAACAAGGGCAGCCACGTGATGGCCGCGCTCTACCCCGACCAGACCGGCGCCAACATCCGCTTCTCCTTCAGCCGCTTCACCACCCGGGCCGAAGTGGACCAGGCGGTGGACGCGCTGAAGCGCGTGCTGGGCGTCACCGCGCCGAAGGTGGCCGCGGTGAAGGCTTGAGCTGCTCGCTGGCAGTCCTCAGGTTATCGCTGGCTGGCTCTTGTTGTGGCCGGAGTTGCTCAGCAATTCGTACTTACCCCAGGGGGGGCGGAGATCAGGGGAAGACCCGGTAGATGTCACGCCGATGTACGAAGCGGGCGAGTTCCACCGTGCCGTTGATGAGAAAGAGGCCTACACGATAGTTCCCCAGGCGTATGCGGTAAGCGTGCCTGTGCCCACCAATCTCTTCACATTTCCCAACCCTTCCAGCGTGTCGGATCGTTCCAGGTCATCGATGAGCTTGAGCAAGCGCCTTTTCATCGCGGGGTCGTTCAACCCACGAAGGTCCCGCTCGAAACTCCGAAGGAACTCGACCTTCATTTCGCCCGCAACTGGCGAAGCACGCGTTCACGCGGTGCCTTTTTCGTGCGGTCCACGTTGGCAAGCAGCATGGACAGGCCAAGGTCCTCAAGTTCCTCCGTCGCCAGGCGCTTCCCTTTCAGGTTCAGGTGGCGGATCAACGAGTCGATCAGCTCCTGCTCCTTCTTGTTCTTCGCGGTGATCAGGTAAGTGGAACTTGCCATGACGCGAATATAGTGCTGCCGTATGCCCTAGGTTTCCTCCTCCGCCCCGCTCAGCAGCACGCTCACCGGCTCCCAGCCGGGGAGGTCATCGGCCAGCAGCTTCACGATGGCGGCGTAGGGCAGGAAGAGCACCATGCCGCTCACGCCCCAGATCACCCCGCCCACGAGGATCAGCACCAGCGACATGAAGGTCGTGAGCCCGAGCTGGCGCCCCACCACCTTGGGGAAGATGAGGTTGGCCTCGAGGTACTGCACCACGGCGAACACGGCCACCACGCCCATGGGCGCCCAGATGCTGCCGGTACTCATCCAAGCCACGCTGATGGGCAGCAGAGAGCTGAGGATGATGCCGACGTAGGGGATGATGGTCATCACCGCGCACAGCAGGCCGAAGAGCGGCGCGTTGGGCACGCCCAGGATCAGCAGGCCCACGGTGTTGAGCACGCCCACGATGGCGTACACCTGCACCATGCCCAGGATGAAACGGGCGAAGCTGCCCACCGAGCGGTGCAGCAGCTGCGGCAGGTGGCCCGCCACCTCGGGCCCCGCCAGCCGCGCGAGGATGCGCACGTAGTACCGCCGGTTGTACAGCAGCAGCGCGGCGAACACGGGGATGATGATGGCGTTGAAGGCGGCGCCGAAAAGTCCGTCCACGATGGCGCCGAGCACGGGTGCGGCCTCGCCGAACTGTCCGGCGAGGCGCGCCCACAGTTCGTCCTGCGTCGGACGTTCCAGTCCCAGGTTCTCGCGTAGCCAGGCCCGCAGCTCCTCGATGCCCACGGAGGTGTTGCCGCTCAGCACGGTCCACTCGTGCATGAAGCTGCGCACCTGCCAGGCCAGCAGCCACAGCAGCCCGGCCAGCAGCACCACCAGCAGCGACAGCGCCAGCCCGATGGCCAGCGAACGGGGCACGCGCCAGCCTTCCAGCCTATGCACCACGGGATACAGCACGAAGGCCAGCAGCACGCTGTAGGCGAGGGGCACCAGCACGGGGCGTCCCACATACAGAAGCGCCCCGCCCACCAGGACGGCGAGCGGAACGGAGAGCCAGCGGGGGATGACGGCGTTCATGGCCGCCGAAGGTAACGGCCGCTCCACCGCCGGGTACTGACCGGGGTCAGAACACGAAGCGCCACACCAGCTTGCCCACCACGCTCCGGCTGTCCGGGTCGGAAAGGTCGAGGCCGTCGGAAGGCGCGTCGCTCTCGTCGAGCACCAGGTACAGGTCGGTGCCGATCTTGGGTATCCAGTGCAGCCGCAGGTTCAGGCGCACCAGGTCGTTCAGGCTGTTCCACTGGCCGAAGAGGCTGAGCGTGAGCCGCGGGTTGAAGGCGTAGGTGGGGTACATGGCCAGCTCCTGGGTCTCCAGGGTCCGTTGCCCACCGCCATCGGTCCCTTCGAAGCGCAGGTCGTTCCACACGTGGTCCACCGTAACGTTGAAGTGCCGGCCGAAATTGGCGCGCACCGAGGTGGTGAGGCTCGTGCGGTCGCCGCCGTAATAGGTGCCGGTGGACGGGGTGAGCGAGAAGCTGAAGCGCCGGCCGCGGAACGAGGCGACGGTGAAGCCCGCGCTGGAGAACCGGTACTCTCCGCTGTCGATGGTGATGTCCTCCGACAGGGCGAAGGCCTGGTCCACACGGTCGTAGTTGAAGGCGATGCTCGTGGTCACCTCATCGCCGCTGTTCATGCGCAGGCCCGCCGGGCTCAGGGCGTAGTACACGCTCTCCAGCTCGCCGGTGCTGGCGGTGCGGTACAGCTGCAGGTCCCAGGGCTGGAAGAGCACCTTGCGCACGCCCTTGTCGGTGAACCAGCGCGGTTCGATGTTGAGGGAGCTTTGCACCAGCTCGTAGTCGGTGCGGGCCAGGAAGCCCAGGTCCGGGTTGAAGGCGGCGTTCACGCGGGAGTAGGTGAGGTCCGCGGCGATGAGGTCGTTCGGGTAGCTCAGGCTCACCCCGGCGGCGCTCCCCTGCTCGTCGGCCCTGCCGTCGGTGATGCTCTGGGCGAAGTGGGCGCGCGTCACCAGGCGCTTGTTGCCGAAGAGCCTGCTGGTGGTGTAGCCCCCGTCGATGCCGGCCACCTGCGTGTTCACCGCGCTGCTGTACTTGCTGGTGAGGATGCCGCCCACGTAGCTCTGCTCGCCCAGGTCGGCCTTGTAGCGCAGCACGGTGTTGTTGGTGCTGGGCACGGTGGCGCCATCGTCGCCGGGCAGGTCGGCGCGACCGGTCTGCAGGCTCAGGAAGCCGATGTTGTGCCGGCCCTCCTTGCCGAAGACCCGCACCCCGCCGAGCACCGGCACGGGGGTGAGCTCCTCGATGCCGATGCGGCGCGTGTAGTACACGGTGTTGTTGTTGTCGAGCCCGAACTCGTAGTTGGCCTTGCCCTCCAGGAAGAACTCGCGCTTCTCGGGGTAGAAGAGGTTGAAGCGCGTGAGGTTCACCGGGATCCGGTCCACCTCCACCTGCGCGAAGTCGGTGTTGGTGGTGAGGTTCACCTTGAGCGTGGGGGAGAGGTTGATGTTGAGGTCGCCGCCGAGCTTGCCCACGGTCTCCTCCGCGCTGCCGGGCCGGTATTGCGTGCCGGCCAGACCGTAAGGCTTCAGCTCGAAACGCTTCGTGTAGCCGATGTCCTTCAGCCCGGTGAGCCAGCCGGCGGTGCCGAGGTTCTCGATGCTGGTGTTGCGGCCCCAGCCCTGCCAGTTCACCTGCTCGTTGCGGCTGCGGATGTTGCGCTCGAAGTTCAATCCCCAGGTGTGCAGGCTGTCCTTGCGGAACTGCAGGGTGCTGAAGGGGATGCGGAACTCGGCCGTCCAGCCTTCGGGCGTGCACACGGTGCGCACGTCCCACACCCCGTTCCAGTCCAGGTTCATGCGGCCGTCGCTCAGCAGCATGTCGCCCCGCGCACCGTTGGGGTTGGTCACGAAGAGGTAGCCGTTGCGCTGGTCGTTGAAGGTGCTCAGGATGAACTGGAAATTGTCGTCGGTCCACCACTCGAAGTCGCGCCGCATGTGCTTGTTCTGCATGCGGTCGGGATCGGTGACCTGCAGGCGCGCACCGAACCACAGGGCGAGGTCGTCGTACACCACGGCCACCTCGGTGCGGTCGGTGGCGAGGCTGTCCTGGTGCGGGTCGCGCTGGCGGAAGTTGTCGATGAACATGGCGCGCTGCCAGAACGGCTCGTCGAGCATCCCGTCGAACTGCACCGGATCGTTGATGCGCAGCGCAGTGAGGGTGTCGGGCGAGCTGTGCTGGGCGCGGGAGCCCAGGGGCAGGAGCAGGAGCGGGGAGAGGACCAGGAGCGTTCGCACGGGTACCACGGCGGGCCGCGAAAGTAGGATGGCGGCGTGCCCTAGCCCGCTTTCATGCCCGCCACGATGCGCGACAGCAGCGGTCCGATCGAGGCCTCGGCGATGAGCCGCGTGTCGCCGTGCAGGAAGCCCTCGCGTTCCATCCGGTCCTGCTGGGCGAGCAGCGGGTCGAAGAAGCCGTTCACGTTGAGCACGCCGAGCGGCTGGTGGTGGAGCTTCAGCTGGCGCCAGGTGAGCAGCTCGAAAAGCTCGTCGAGCGTGCCGAAGCCGCCGGGCAGGGCGATCACGGCCTGGCTCAGCTCGTGCATCCGCATCTTCCGCTCGTGCATGCTGTCCACCAGGATCAGCTCCGTCACCCCGCGGTGGGCCTCCTCGGCCTTCTCCATGAAGTGCGGGATCACGCCGATCACCTCGCCGCCGGCCTTCATGGCCGCATCGGCCACGATGCCCATCAGCCCCACATGGCCGCCGCCGTACACCACGCCGAAGCCGCGCTCGGCGATGGCCCGGCCGGTGCGCATGGCCGCCTCGGCGTAGACGGGGTCACGGCCCACACTGGCTCCACAGAATACCGCGATCCTTGGCATGCGCCGAAAGTATGAAGGCCCGATCTTCGTGCCATGCACGTTCGCTCCCTCGTCCTTGCCGCAGCCGTGACCGCCCTGTACGCATCGGCCCAGCAGCACCTGAAGCCCATCCGCCCCAACGACCCGGCGATGCCCCAGTGGGCACAGCTGATGTACGCACCGGACCCCGACGTGAACGCGGTGGTGGACGCGTACGAGGCCTACCACCGGGAACATACCTTCGAGAAGACCGTGCACACCCAGTACTACAAGTTCTGGGTGAACGCCGTGCGGGCGAAGGTGGGCGACGATGGGCATGTGGACGAACTGTCCCCGGCCCAGCGCAAGGACCTGGAGAAGCAGGTGCGCCAGCGCCAGGGGGCGGCCAAGGGCGGAGGCGGCTGGACCTACGTGGGGCCCGACAAGCACTGGGACGAGGGCGGCGCCGGCGTGGAGGTGGCCAAGCACTGCAACGTGTACACCATCGATCGTTCGGTGAGCGACCCCAACATCCTGTTCTGCGGCACCGAGAGCGGCGGCGTGTACCGCAGCCTCGACCAGGCCCAAAGCTGGCAGCACGTGTCGCAGGACCACCTCGTGGGCGCCGTCAGTGCCATCCGCATCCATCCGGTCGACCCGGACATCGTGCTTTTCAGCGCCGAGAACGAGCTGTGGCGCAGCACCGACGGCGGCGACACCTGGGCGGTGATCGGCGACCCCGCGTTCCAGGCGCTCAACATCAGCGCGTGGGAGCTGGCCTTCGACCCCAGCGACCCCAACACCGTGCTGGCGGCCTGCAACCTGGGTATGTACCGCAGTCTCGACCTGGGCGACACCTGGAGCGAGGTCCTGCCCAATGAGTGCATGACCATCGCGCACAAGCCGAACGATCCCGCCACCGTCTACACCATCCAGTTCGAGCCGGCGCTCAACCTCAGCCGCTTCTACAAGAGCACCGACCACGGCCTCACTTGGACGATGTACGATGCCGGTTGGTTCGCCCCGCCACCGGGTGAAACGGGCCTCTACCAGATCGAGGGTGGGCGCCTGGCCGTCACCGCCGCCGATCCCGACCGGATCTACGCCGTGCTCGTGGGCTACCAGCAGCCCGGCGCCAGCATCACCACCAACGGCTGGGTGGGCACCTGGGTGAGCACCGACGGTGGCACCTCGTGGACGCATCCGCACAACCAGGTGGGCACTCCCTACAGCTCGTCGCACCCCAACCTCATGAACTTCAGCGGCGATGATGGCGACTACACCCAGATCCACTACAACACCTGCATCATCGCCAGCCAGATCGACCCCGACCGCGTGCTCATCGGCGGCCTGAACCTCTGGCATAGCAACGATGGCTGTGCCACCTACCAGCCCGTGGGCGGCTACATCGGTCCCGTGGCGCGCACACACCCCGACATGCAGGAGCTGCGCGTGTTCCCCGATGGCAACGGCGGTGAGGAGGTGTGGATCGGCTGTGACGGCGGGGTGTACCGGAGCACCGATCTGGTGGCGAGCCACGAGGCGCGCTGCAACGGCCTGCGGGCCATCAACCTGTGGGGCTTCGACCAGGGGTGGAACGATGATGTGATGGTGGGCGGCCGCTACCACAACGGCAACATGGGGTACCACGAGGACTACCCGGCCAATGAGTATTTCGCCCTCGGCGGCGGCGAGGCGCCCACGGGCTACGTGAACTACAGCGACGAGCGCAAGACCTACTTCAGCGACATCGGGGGCAAGGTGCTGCCCGCCGACTTCCTCACCGACCCGCCCAGCTTCGGCATGCAGGACAGCCCCAACGAGAGCTACGGGTTCTGCAGCAGCTCGCGCATCGCCTTCGACCACCGCTACTACAACGTGGCGTGGATGGGGCTGGACAACGTGCTGTACGGCAGCACCAACGGCGGCGGGAGCTTCAGCCCCTTCCATGCGTTCGGGTCCAACGCCGGCAACAAGGTGCTGTGGCTCGAGCAGAGCTACGCCGACCCCGACGTGATGGTGGTACAGCAGGTGCAGGGCAACACGAGCCGGCTGTGGCGCACCACCGACGGCGGAGCGAACTGGACGCAGCTCACCCTGCCGGGCACCCAGCGCAATCTCTTCTTCAGCCTGGGCGGCGCGAACGCCGGCGAGATCTGGCTGGGCTACACCAACCGGCCCAACGGACAGAAGGTGTACAAGAGCACCGATGGCGGCGCCACCTGGCAGAACATCACCACGGCCATGCTCGATGGCGAGGAGGTGTGGGGCGTGGCGCACCAGTTCGGCACCGACGGTGGCGTGTACGTGGGGCTGAAGAACGGCCGCGTGTTGTACCGCAACAACAGCATGCCCGATTGGGATGAGTACAGCGCGGGATTGCCGGTGAGCACCGAGCCCATCCGCATCGTGCCGTTCTACAAGGGCGGGAAGATCCGCCTGGCCACCTGGAACCTGGGCGTGTGGGAGCAGGACCTGTACGAACCCTCGGCGCTCATCGCCGACTTCGCGGCGGCCTTCGGCACCTTCTTCTGCCCCGGCGACAGCGTGCACTTCGTGGACCACAGCGTGTGCGGGGCCGGCGCCAGCTACGCATGGAGCTTCCCCGGTGCCACGCCTTCCACCAGTGCGGACAAGTACCCCTCCGTCGTGTACGGTGCGCCCGGCACTTACGATGTAACACTCACGGTGACGGACAACGGCGTGTCGCAGACCGTGACCCGGCAGGCGTACATCAGCAGCACCACGCCGGGCCTGCTGCCGCTCGCGGAGGACTTCGAGGCGGCGATGTTCCCGGACGGCTGGACCTGCGCGCATGCCAACGGCGGCAGCAGCTGCTGGGGGATCACCCCCGATGCCAGCGGATATGGGCAGGGCCAGTACAGCATGGTGTTCGACAACTTCAACATCGATGTGCAGGGCGCGCGCGATGAGCAGTGGCTGGGCAAGCTGGACCTGTCGCAGGCGCAGCTCGACCTGTTGCAGTTCGATGTGGCCTACGCCCCGTACGGCGGTCAGTACAGCGATACCCTCGCCGTGCTCGCCAGCACCGATTGCGGCGCTTCCTGGACCGAGCTCTATGTGCAGGGCGGCGGCGCGCTGGCCACGGCCCCGGGCCAGTCCTCCTATTTCATCCCCGGCGCGGCGCAGTGGCGCACCGACCTGGTGGACGTGGCCGACCTGTCCGGTGAGCCCGAGGTGATCATCGCCTTCCAGAACCGCGGCCGATGGGGCAACGTGATCTACGTGGACAACATCAACCTGGTGGATCCGAGCGGCATCGCGGGCCTGGACGAGGGAGCGGAGCTGACGGTGTGGCCCAATCCCGCTGGATACACGGTCACCGTGCAGCTGGACCGTGCCAACGGCACACCAGCGGACCTGCGCCTGCTCGATGCGCTGGGCCGCACGGTGCTGGCCCGCAGGACCGCCGGTGGTCGCACGGAGATCGATGTGACCGCGCTGGCGCCGGGCGCCTACACCGTGCTGCTCACCGGACCCGGCATGCGGCTGACCCGGCCCCTGCAGGTGGTCCGCTGAGGCTATTCCTCCTCGCTGGCGTTCTTCAGCACCGAGAGCAGCGCATAGGCCCCCTTCACCACCACCGGCCGTTCACGGAGCACGGCGGATGGGTCCACCAGCTCGAAGTAGCCGTATTCGTTGGCTCCGGTGGTCACCGGCACCATCGTGTAACTACCGTCCGGATCGGCCGTGAACACGGCCTGTCCTTCGCCACTGCGCACCACGGCCTCCTCGGGCACGCACCAAACGGTATCTGTGTGGCTCTCCAGCGTGGCGCTCATGGCCATGCCGGGGACCAGGTCCTTCGGCGTCCTTGTGAAGTGGCAGTGGACGACCGCGCTGCGATCGGCATCGAGGCTGCGGCCCACCAGGATCACCTCGGCCTCGTACTCGTCGTTGGGGTGGGCGGTGGGACGAGCATGCACTTCCTGACCGATCCTGACACTGGGCAGGTCCTTCTCGAAGACCGTCAACGCCAAGTGGATGTCCTTGGGGTCCACCAGCTCTAAGAGCACGTCCGTTGGTTGGACATAGCGGCCGATGTTCACGTTCACCTTCGAAACCCAACCATGGATGGGGGAGCGCAGGGCGACCGTGCGTGAGATGGTCTCCGCGCTCAGAACGTTCGGATCAACGCCAATGAGCCGCAGCTGTTCCGCCAGCGAGCGCAGGGTGACCTGCTGTGTGTTCAATTCGGCGGTCACCTCCTGGAACACCTTGTCGCTCGTTGTCTTGGTGGCGTTCAGCGCCTTCTGTCGCTCGAAATCCTGCCGGAGCAGCTTCACCCGGCCTTCTGTCACGAGGTAGTCCTGCTGCAGTTGGATGAATCGCGGATCCTCCAGGATGGCCAGCGTCCGGCCTTTCTGGACCTCCATGCCGGGGAGCAGGTCGGTGCTGCGCAGGTAGCCGCCGAGCGGTGCGCTCACGCTCACGAGGTTCTGGGGCGGCACCTCGATCACGCCTTGTACGGGGAGCTGCATGCCGAGCGAGCGCCGCTCGATCCGTCCATTGGCGATGCCTGCGTTCTTGAACTGCTCGGGCGTGAGCGACAAGGTGTTCTCCGCTTGCGCGGGTGCTTCGGCGGGCGCCGGCTCCTGGCCGGAGGAGCAGGCGGAAAGGAGGCTCAGGAGGAGCACGATCGGCGCCGCTGCGGCGGTCGTGCGGTGGGTATGGTGTCGCATGGGATGCGGATGGGTCATTGTTCGTTGAATGCTTCGAGCTCGATGCTGGCGCGGCCCAGGGCCAGGAGCGCATCGAGGTGCTCCAGGGTGAGGTTGATGGCCTGCCCGTTGAGCAGGCTCCATTCGAGGCGGTCGATCTGGCCGTTGACGAAGGCCTCCTCGGAGGAACGCCGCAACTGGTCGGCCTCCTGGGTGCCGCCCTGCTCGAGGGCCTCCACCCGGGCCAGCTGGGCCGTGTAGCGTTGGCGCACCTGCTGCAGCTGCGTGCGCACCTCCAGCTCCAGCGCGGCCACCTCGTTCACCGCACGCTCGTGGTCGATGCGCGCGGCCTTGGTGCGGGCGTCCTGCGCACCGAAGAAGAGGGGTATGCCCAGGCCGGCCTTCACGGTGGTGAATCGGTCGCCGCGGTCGTAGATCACACTGCCGTCCGGTACCGAGGGCGACTGGTCCAGCGTCATGCTCGCCACACCCAGGGTGAGGTCAGGCAGCAGGGTGGCGCGCTCCGATCGCCAGCGGGCCTCGGCCGCCATTTCCTGTTCGCGCACGGCGCGCACCAGCGGATGCCGCTGCACGGCGCTGTCGCCCGGCAGGGCCGTCACCATCCGCTTCAGCGGCGCGGGGGCGACGGTCACCGGTGCCACGGTGTTCACCAGCTGCTGCAGCCGCGCCTCCGCCTGGGCCAGTGCCGCCTCGGTCTCCTGCAGCCGCGCGCGGATGAGCATGGCCTGCGAGCGTGCCGTGGCGCGCTGCAGCGCGTTGGAGGCACCGAGGTCGAAGCGCTGCTGCTCCCCGGCCACGGCGGCCGTGTGGATGCTGTCGGCCTCGCGCAGCACGCGCCGCATGTCACGCAGCACCAGCACCTCGTGGCAGGTCTGCCGCACCTGCACCCGCACCTCGCGTTCGCGCAGGGCCTGCTCCCAGCGCAGCCCGGCCGCGGTGTGCTTCAGCATGCGTCGTCGCTTCGCATACACCGTGGGGAAGGCCAGGCTCTGATCCAGGCTCAAGCGGTCGTCGTTGGCGTTGGTGTTCAGCTGGCCGTACTCGTAATGCACCATGGTGCGCGG
>Ga0315900_10012361_pt1 | contig 10481 bp, 12 predicted proteins | sample LakEriMetagenome_FD_203521 | JGI IMG/M metagenome (GOLD analysis project Ga0315900, IMG submission 203521) | Freshwater fungal communities from buoy surface, Lake Erie, Ohio, United States - Buoy 12 MA114 | ecosystem: Environmental > Aquatic > Freshwater > Lake > Lake biofilm | place: USA: Lake...
CACCTGCGCCGATAAGTTATGCAAGTCTTGAAGAGGCAGCTACCGAGATGTGTTATCGTCTACGGTTGCCGTATGGTGAGCCATACCAACAACAGTTGGCACATTTAATCGCACAGGATTGGATCGTCGGTGAGGATGGCAGTGTGACATCGCCCCATACGCCGCCACCACATGCGGCGATTTGGTGGCGCAAAGATGGATAACCAAGTACGGTGTGCGTTGCATGGTATAATTTTGGCAGAGGGGTAAGGCGTGTATGGAGACGTTAGCTGATATCGCACAGGAGATTGCCACATGTACCGCGTGTGCGTTGTGTGTCGGCGCCACGAATCCTGTGCCAGGCGAGGGGTCTTCTACTGCCAAAGTCATGTTGATTGGCGAGGCACCAGGTGCGAACGAGGATCGCCTTGGCCGTCCGTTTGTTGGTGCATCTGGCAAATTATTAGATCAACTATTATTGTTGGCTGGTTTGCAACGCGCCGATGTGTTTATTGCAAACGTGGTTAAACATCGCCCGCCTGATAATCGTGATCCTTTGCCCGATGAGATTGCGGCGTGTCGCCCATTCTTGTTGCGTCAACTAGCCGTGATCAATCCTGTATTCATTGTCACGCTTGGGCGACATGCGGCAGGCAGATGGTTGCCTAATAGTAAGATTACCCAGATCCATGGGAAGCCACATGCGGTTGGGCAGCGCATCGTTGTGCCGATGTTGCATCCTGCGACGGCGTTATATCAACGGTCGAATTTGGCCTTGCTCGAAGCCGATTTTCGCGGTCTTGGTGAATTAATCCGGACAAATGGCCAATAAATGCGTCTTGTAATCCTGCGATAGAGATGGGAATTGTCATGAAGAGCTACCAGCTTTCTTCTGTAGGTCGTCGTAATGCGCTATTGTTGATGATTGGCGCTGGCTTGATTTGGGCTTTCGCAGTCTGGACATTTCAATCAACATTGAACATCAGCTACACGCCTGAGGGCACCACGAATGCACTTGGCGTATTGTGGAGTGACGAAGGCTTATCAGTGAACAAAGCGGTTCCTGCCTTGTTCATGTTGGTGTTGATGATTGCAGCTCCATTGACCATGTGGAATATTGCCATGGAATGGGTAGCTCGTTACACGCCAACCAATGATGGCTTGCGCTACGAAAGCATGATGATTAGCATGCTTATTCCATGGAGTAGCGTCAGCGAAATCCGTGCTGTAGATGCAGACAGCGATGAGGCTGCTCACGAACTGCGACTCAAAACTGATCCAACCACACAGATTGCCAATCCGGTGTGGCGGTTGTTGCATGCACAAGCATACGGGCGCACTGTGTTGCCAATTCATGCTGGTGTTGAGCAACGCGATGACTTAATTGATGAGATTCGTCGTCGTACGAATGTAAATGGGTAGATCGTGACACATCCAAAGACGCGTGTGTACCGTTGCCACTAGTGGGTGGATATTTGCGTTTGATGCAATCATAACGGCGAGGTGCCGTTTCGATATTGATACATAAAGGTGCTTTCAGAAAGGAGCAACAAGGATGCTAGTTTGATGACTAGCACAACTTGTACGGGAACAATGACAAAACAGCGTATGCGCGTGATTCCATTGGGCGGTGCCGGCGAAGTCGGCCGCAATATGTGGGTGTTTGAGTATGGCGACGATATTCTTGTGCTTGATTGTGGCGTGATGTTCCCCGAAGCAGAAATGCTCGGTGTTGATTTAGTATTGCCTGATATCGCCTATTTACGCGATAACATGAGCAAAGTCCGGGCAATTATTTTGTCGCATGGCCACGAGGACCACGTCGGCGCATTGCCGTATGTGTTGCCAGAGATTGGTTTCCCACCTGTCTATGCCACCAAATTGACGATTGGTATTGCCACCAACAAACTCAAAGAACATCGTTTGTTGGACCGCACCAAGTTCGTTGAGTTCGGTGCCGGTGATACCCTCAAGATTGGTAATCTGTCGGTTGAGACGTTCCAGGTTGCCCACTCAATTCCTGATACCGTGGGTCTAGCGATTAACTCACCAGCCGGTATTGCAGTCTATCTGACGGACTGGAAGTTCGATCACACACCGGTTGACCGCAAGCCCACAGACATCGCCGCCATTACGGCATTGGCACAACGCAATCCAGTGGTACTGATTACCGACTGTGTGCGTGTGGAGGCATCAGGGTTTACCCCGAGCGAGAAGGTTGTCGGCGATTCGTTTGATACGATTTTCGCAACGGCACCAGGGCGTATTATCATCGCCACCTTTGCCTCGAATATCTCACGCGTGCAACAGGCGATTGACTCAGCCGAGGCCTACGGCCGCAAGGTCATGCTGGCCGGTCGGAGCATGGAGAACAACTCGCGCATTGCCCAAGAACTCGGCTACCTCAAGGTCAAGCCGGGTACGTTGGTGCGACCCAACGAGGCTGCACAACTGCCTGACGACCAATTGGCAGTTGTCTGTACGGGTAGCCAAGGTGAGCCGATGGCGGCACTGGCGCGTATGGCCAATCGTGAATTCACCAATCTCAAAGTCAAGCAGGGCGATACAGTGGTGCTTTCAGCAACGCCAATCCCAGGCAACGAAGTCTCGGTGTCGCGCGTCATCAACAACTTGTTCCGTATTGGTGCTGATGTGATTTATGGCAACGAAGCTCGTGTGCACGTGTCAGGTCATGCTGCGCAAGAAGAGCTGAAGATGTTGCTGGCCATGTTGCGCCCACAACATGTGATTCCGTTCCACGGTGATTTCCGCCATATGATGCTCTATCGCAAGTTGGCCATCGGCATGAACATGCACTACACGCCGGAGAATGTCTTTGTGATTGATAACGGCGCGATAATGGAGTTTGGCCACAATTACGGCAAAGTCGTTGACCAGATTCCGGTTAACTACATATACGTAGATGGCACGACGGTTGGTGACGTCAGCCAGATTGTTGTGCGTGATCGACAGTTGCTCTCACGTGATGGTGTGTTGATGGTGGTTGTGACGATTGACCGCCATACGGGGCAACTCGCTGGCGCTCCGGACGTCATTACGCGTGGATTTGTCCACATGCGTGAGTCTGAGGAATTGATTGAGTCGACCAAGCAGGTGGTTGCACGGTTGCTCCAGAACAACACGAGTCGTGCCGAGGTTGATGCAGCGTTCTTTATTCGCAAAATCAAAGATGCTGTCGGTGAGCACTTGTACACCCAGACCCGCCGTCGCCCGGTGATTCTTCCCGTTGTGACCGAGATCTAATGAATTGACCGTTCGCCCAATACACAAAGCCTGGAGCAGCATTCGCTGCTCCAGGCTTTGTGATGAATGAGTTACTGCGGTAATTGGCGTAACCGTTGATGCAATCGTGAGCGCATCTCACGGAGTCGTTCTACAAAGGCTGCGCTGTGGATGTTTTCGGTCCACATAATCATGGCGTCCTCGTTATTGTCAGTGTAATAGCGATGGCGGATGCCGTGTTCTGCAAAGCCGTATTTGTGATACAGCCGTTGGGCATTGGTGTTTGAGACGCGCACCTCGAGTGTCAGCTGTTGGGCTCCAAGTTCGTAGGCTTGATCAATTAATCCAATCACTAACAACTCACCGATGCCACGCCCACGATGGTCGGGGTGCACTGCAATCGTGGTGATATGCCCCTCGTCGAGACTGAGCCAAATCCCACCATGTCCAACAATTAAATCGCGTGTAGTACTCGGTTGTACGCTTTGTGGTTTTGGTGCCACATGGTGCACAAGCTGTTCAAGCCACGTTGGAGGCCGGCTCGGTTGGGGGAGTTGCGCAGAAACACGCGCAACCAGATAGCGACTATGCTGGCGCGCGTGTAATTCGTTGCGATAGGTGCTGATCGACCACGGATGCGGAAAGCTGCGCACGTCAATGGCGTGTACTTGCTCAAGATCCTCTTCGTACATTTGGTCAATGTAATAGTACACCGTGCGATCCGTTAGTAAGGATTACTTAATTGGATTTGCTGATGTGACTTGGAATATTGCATTGTATGCGCCGTCGCGCCCAAATCCACCACCACTTTGGAACTGGCCGGTGACTTCAACTTTGCCCCATACATAGCTGTTGTTGGGGCCGACGGTGAGATCAGCCGACTTATCAGGTGGGAACCCTTCCATCCAGATAATCTTGCCGATTGGTTGTGGGCTTGACCCATCCTCTTGGACGGCGATACCCTCGGCCAATACGTAGATTACTGAGTTCCAGAAGTAGTATCCCTCAGTGGTTACAGTTTGACCATTATAAGCTGCGCCGTTGTCGTACAACTCATGGAGTGATACCTTGCCGGCAGCTAGCGGTTGATTGTCGATGCGGTATTCGATGCGGTTGATCTGTTCGATAATCTCGGCTTGGGTGACCGCGATGCGATGCTTATAGGCGCCACCTTCGCCGTATTCACCTGCCTCGAGTCGCCCAGTCAACTTCACGAAACCATAGACAGCGTCGCCAGGGCGATGTAATCCGAGTTTGAGCTCTTCAGAAAAGTTATCAACCCAAACCGCATCACCAAGTGGCTGCGCGTCGAGTCCGTTGTCAAGCGTGCTGACACCTGCTGCCAGTATTGATAAGGTAGTCCCGCCAGTTTTATTGATATACGCACCTGCAACTGTAATGTCTTGACCGACGTAGCGCTGAATATCAGCGGTGACATCTGCAATATGAAGGGTATCGTCACCAAATAGGCCACATCCTGTCATCGAAATGATCATGATGATGCCGATGACGAAGCGATGTATTCGCAACATGCTTTTGTTCCTTGCCCGCGTAACAATCGTATTACCTCAATAATAGCATAGAAACACCGCATTCGTGGCTATTTGAGGGTATCATATAGTAGTTGACCAATACTCATGAACATACGTATAATGGTGTATACATAAAGAGTGATGAAGGGAATGTCATGACCGCCCTTTTTGTTGCCTTGGGGATCATGGTATTAGCGCTACTTGCGTTATTGTTATGGTTCGTGCCACGGTTGTTACAACAACAATTACTGCGCACCAGTGACGAATCAGCACAGTTGCGCGAAATGTTGCTTGACTTGCTCAGTGAGCAAGAGGCCGTGACAATTCGCCAGACACAGCTTGGCGCTGCGATTGCACAACTTCAAGCACGACTTGATGTGGTTGCACCGAGTGGTGAAGATACCTTGGGGATGATTGATCGTATCAACGCACTCCAACAAACACTACAAGAATGGTCTGAGCAACGCACACCAACCAATGCGTCACTTGATGGCGTGGGGATGCGTGAAACAATTGATGAAATTCTCCAGCGCCTTGATGGCATGCAGGTGCAGATCCGCGATACATCAACGTTGCTGGATGACGGTGTTTTGTTGGGTGTGCGACAGTTGAGTGATCGTGTGCATGCACTGCAACAACAACTCGAAACGTGGATTGATGGCGTGAGTGGCCAGCATGATGCCGATACGAGCGTGCTTCAGCAAATTCAGGCTGACTTAAATACAGTGCGTGAGCGCCTCCCGCAGGTGGCGCAGAGTGATCGAATAGACGATGACGAGTCAGTGCGCACGCAGCGCATTGAAGATGCTACCAGTACGAATGAGCTTAATACTTCTCAAAATAACTGACATCGATAGATTGATATAACAGATAGTAGTCACCGCAGTATGTTAAAGTTATTTTGTGGTGTTGAGTGCTGGCGCATATGACATAATACTTGTGTATATCAATTTAACAAAATTCAACTTAGTGGTATAATAACTCCACATAATATTACTGTTTGCACAACGAGATTGACTATGTCTGAAATCGTGGCAATTAAGGGTGCCCGGGGTGGTATTCGTGTAATCATCAACGATGTATGTCCTTGGGACGAAGCCTTGACTGCGTTGCAACATCAGCTCGAGCAAGGTTCGGCGTTGTTGCAAGGTATGCGCGTATCACTTGAGGTCGGTAACCGTCAACTTGACAGTGATGCAGTGCAGTTGCTCCGTGACACAATGGCATCGTATCAAGTCGTGGCGAGTACAATTCAAGCGGAATCGCGTGATGTTCGTCAAGCTGCGCGCGCTGCAGGATTTACCACCAGCGTTCCAGTGGTCCAGCCGCCGGTTCAGGCTGATTTGCCGCCGTCAGTGGTAATGCGTACGTTGCGCTCTGGGCAAGTGTTGCGCCATCATGGTGACCTTACATTGCTTGGTGATGTGAATGCCGGTGCTGAAGTGATTGCCTCGGGGAGTATCGTTGTGTTTGGTCGTATTAGCGGTCTGGTATATGCTGGTGCCATGGGTGATCGTAATGCGATTATCTGTGCTCTCGAGTTATCAGCGACCCAAATCCGTATTGCCGATATCAGGGCTCGTGCTCCCGAGGATAACACGCATCGTGGTCCCGAGATTGCCTGTATCGAAGATGATCAAATTATGGTTCATTTGTGGCAGGATTATCGACGCTAAAGTCAGTCTGTGGTGAGAGGAATAGCGCTCATGGCCAAAGTAATTACAGTAACATCCGGTAAAGGTGGCGTTGGTAAGACCACTTCGACTGCAAATCTTGGTACGGCATTGGCGATGCTAGGTCACAAAGTTGTGGTCATGGACGCTGATATTGGTCTCCGTAATTTGGATGTGGTGATGGGGCTCGAGAACCGTATTGTCTATGATTTGGTCGATGTTATTGAGGGGAACTGCCGTTTGCGTCAGGCACTCATCAAAGATAAACACCAGTCAGAGCTCTACCTGTTGCCCGCTGCACAGACCAAAGACAAAGATGCTGTCTCTCAAGAGGAGATTATTGAACTTGTCGACCAACTGCGCGATGAGGCTGATTTTGTCTTGATTGATAGTCCAGCCGGTATTGAGTCGGGCTTCAAAAACGCCATTGCTGGTGCTGATGAAGTGATTATCGTGACGACTCCCGAAGTCTCAGCGGTGCGTGACGCAGACCGCATCATTGGCTTGTGTGAGGCATATGACAAAGGGCAACCGCGTTTGATCGTCAATCGCTTGCGCCCCAAGATGGTTAAAAATGGCGAGATGATGAGCGTCGATGATGTGCTCCAGATTCTTGCTATTGATTTATTAGGCATTATCCCCGAAGACGAAGACGTGATTACCGCAACCAACAAGGGCGAGGTATTGACGCTCGACAAGTCGTCACGGACCGGCCGCTATTACACTGACATCGCTCGCCGTTTGGCAGGCGAAGAGGTGCCGATTGAGCCAATTGAGGATAATCCCACTTTGTTAGAACGCATCTCAGGCATCTTCCGCGGGGGGCGGTAAGACCTGATGTGGTGTTAAAAGGAGCCATGAAATGAACTTTTTTCGCCGAGATAAGGGCTCTGCTGGTGTGGCACGCGATCGGTTGTTGACGGTGCTGGTGAGCGATCGTGTCAAATTGACGCCAGCCATGATTGATAACCTCAAACGTGAATTGTCGGATGTCATCAAGCGCTATCTGCCAAACATCGATTCGAGCATGATTGACATCGCAGTAACGCAGACCGAGGACAATACGGATCAGCTAGAGACTCGTATTCCACTTGGGCGTGGACGCAAAGCATAAATCCTACGTGATAGATACAAAACACCTAGGGCCATGTCATGACAGAGAATATACTGTCGTGATGTGGTCTTGTGTGTTGTTGTACAATCGGTGACTACATTTACAATACGTGTAGATGTGCATGGTTATTGAGGTGTTCTATGACAGTTCCTACTGCAACCATACGATTCAGCCGACTCATGAAGTGGATCGTGGTAATTGGTGTGTTTGTGCTGGCCTATGCCTTGTTTGAGATGATTCACGAGGTTGCGTTGGCATTGTTTGGTTCGGTGGTGGTGTCATATATCTTCTTTCCCGTGATTACCTGGATGGCACAACGATTAGGTGGGTCGCGTATTGGCGCCATTAGTCTATTCTATTTAATCGTCACGCTATTTGTTGCAGGGAGCGTGATGTGGTTGCTGCCAATTCTTACGGTACAGTACCAGTTGATGCGCCAAGAGCTCCCGCAGGTGCTGAATCGTGTACAACAACTGACGTTTACGTTTGGTGATATGAACATCGAAATAGGGGCAGAGTTGCGTCAGGTTGTAACAGACATTGTCGCCTCGGTTCCTGCACGCGTGCCCCGCTTATTTGTTGGTTTCATTGAGGGATTCCTCCATGCGCTTGCATTTGTGATTACAACCTTTTATTTGTTGTTGCATGGTCGTTCGCTCGTTACGCGCACATACCATCTTGTGCCGATTGCGCATCGTAGCGAGGTTAAGCACGTGATGCTCCAAATTCATAGCATCTTGAGCGGATATATTCGGGGCACGTTGCTACTAATTCCGATTATGGGGGTGCTGACGACTGTTGCGTTGTGGATTTTGGGCGTACGCTATGCCTTGTTGATTGGCTTGATTAGCGGCATGGTGGAGATCTTGCCGATTGTGGGGCCGTGGTCAGCTGCCGCGTTCGCTATTGTGATGGCCTTGTTCCAAACGCCGTTACCGTTTGGTGGTGAGGCGTGGATGGTTGCATCGGTGATTGGCGCAATCTACTTTGGGTTGCGCATGTTCGAGGATTACGTGATTATCCCTGCCGTAGTCGGCCCAGCGGTGCATCTGCATCCGGTGTTGGTAATTGCGGCGATTTTGTCGGGGGCTGCGGTAGGTGGGGTGCTCGGATTGTTTTTGGCCATCCCTGTTACTGCGGTACTCCAATATGTGTTGCGCTGGCTCTATGCCAAATTAATGGATGATACACATTTGCCTGTCATGCACTAAACTGAGGGGGTGCTTGGATGAATACAACCCCCCCTGACCTGGAACAATCTAGGTCAGGGGGGGCATGTGTGCGCGCAATTACGAGTCGATGGTGACACTCACAGTACGGAACCCAGCATCCACGTAGACAATCTCACCGGTTGTGGCCGATGCTAAGTGACTGCACAAGAAAAGCGCCGTGTTGCCGACATCCTCTTGGGTGACGTTGCGGCGCAATGGTGCAACACCCGCAAATGACTTGAGCAAATCCTTGAATCCAGCAATACCGCTGGCCGCCAACGTACGAATTGGGCCAGCGCTGATGGCGTTGACACGGATATTCGACGGACCGAGGTCGCTGGCGAGGTAGCGTACGCTGGCCTCGAGGGCAGCTTTGGCCACACCCATCACGTTATAGTTCTGAGCGACCTGCTGTGAGCCATGATAGGTGAGCGTCAACACTGATCCGCCGCTGTTGAGCATTGGGCGTGTGGCCTTGACGACTGCCGTCAACGAGTAGACACTGGTATTCATGGCAATCTGGAATCCCTCGCGCGTGACATTGAGATATTCACCGTTGAGTTCTTCCTTTTTGGCGTAGCCAATGGCATGAATCAAAATATCGAACGTTCCCCAGCGCTCTTTGATGCTGGCGGCCATCTGTTCGATGTCGGCGTCGCTGTCAACGTTGCAGGGGATGACAAAGTCACACCCGAGGCTGGCGGCAAGTGGGCGTACCCGCTTTTCGATGGCCTCGTTGACGTAGGTGAAGCACAGCTCCGCACCTTCCGCATGAAACGCCTTTGAGATACCCCACGCAATTGAATTGTCATTAGCCAAGCCCATAATCAAGGCTCGCTTACCAGTGAGTAGACCCATCGTTGCACTCCTCTGTCCACAAATGTCGATGCAATTTATACAGACGGTACATTGTCACCTGACAATGTACCGTACTGATTAGCGACCTGGTAGCTGTAGAATCTCGTCGATGAAGCCGTAGTCTTTGGCCTCTTGCGGCGTCATAAAGCGGTCACGACTGAAGTCGCGGGTAATCTCCTCGGGGGTGCGCCCGGTATCACCTGCCAACAACCCGTTGCCGACGGTCTGCAGGCGCAACAACTCTTGGACCATACGCTCTACATCCGGAGCATAGCCCTGGGCACCACCACCAGCCGGGTGGAAGTGGATGGTCGAGTTCGGTAACGCAAAGCGTTTGCCCTTGGTTCCACCAGCCAATAGAATCGTCGCCATGCTGCCGGCACGCCCGATACACACCGTATTTACATCGGGTGCGATGATGTGCATCGTGTCATAAATGGCCAAGCCATCACGCACACTGCCACCCGGGCTGTTAATGTAGAACCAAATATCGCGCTTGGGGTCTTGATGTTGCAGGTATAAAAGCTGGGCCACAATCGACGAAGCAATATCGTCGTCAATTGGGCTACCCAACATGATGACGCGCTCTTGGAGCAAGCGCGAGTAGAGATCCCACCCACGTTCGCCGCGCGGCGTGCGCTCAACAACACTTGGAATGACTGGCATACAACTCTCCTTTTCGGACGTCTGTTAGACAAACGTTCAAGCAAAAGTATAGCATAAACGCATTGTATCTGCCCTCAATACATGCACAAGTGCACAGCAAAGGGGACAAGCGCATATGCTTGCCCCCTTTACGCACATACGCGTCCGTATTAGCGCTGGTAGACAACCTGACCAGCCAAAATCGTCATATTTACCTTGATTTGCA
>Ga0315900_10012364_pt1 | contig 10478 bp, 5 predicted proteins | sample LakEriMetagenome_FD_203521 | JGI IMG/M metagenome (GOLD analysis project Ga0315900, IMG submission 203521) | Freshwater fungal communities from buoy surface, Lake Erie, Ohio, United States - Buoy 12 MA114 | ecosystem: Environmental > Aquatic > Freshwater > Lake > Lake biofilm | place: USA: Lake...
TTTTTGTGTTAATAAAAATTTATATAATTGATAGTGTTTCTTTGCGAATTCGTGAGTCATTCCATCCAAAACTCTGTAGTTACGAGATGATGAAATCAAATTTTTTAGTGAACTTACGTTTGATATAATATCATCCACTAAAGGATATATTAATCCATCAAACATTCCGACATATTGTGGTAAATCTCTTGCCATAATTTTCAAACCAAATGATGCGGCTTCTCGGATTACAAGTGGATTACATTCCCAAGTTGAATTAAACATTAATACATCTGATGCAACCATAAAAGTTTCTACGTCACTTCTCTCGCCCCAAATATGAACATTGGACGGTAAATCATTCATTAAAGGCCCCCAATAGTTTTCGAAATTTGAGGCTTTATTTCCAACAAAATGAAATTCCACATTGAGATCTTGAAAATGTCTTGCAATTTCCAAACCTTCTTTTTGATTTTTTCCAGAGGTCCAAAGCCCAACATTTAGAATATGGACTTTAGAAGTATCTAACCCTAAAATTTCTAAACAACGAACTTGGTCTTCACGTGACCTAAATTTATTTTCTATTGGAAATTCAAAAACCTCTTTGTGTGATGGCATTTCTTTGAATGTAACTTCCTTATGATAAGGGGTACAGAATGCATAAGCATCAGGGTGAAATGATTTTGAAATGTTAGGGTCAAACAAAACATTGTGACAAGTCTCAACAACTCTCCATGTTCTATTGTCATCGTATAATGCATTTTTCAACTCACTTGGCACTTTATTGAAGGAGTCGAACCCCTCTACCATTTCATCTATATGAACAATATCTATCCTATTATTTTTGATGATGTCCATAACTTTCATAGAATTTTCGACGTTGTGATTATCTAAAGTATTGATTGTCCAAAATCTTTCTTCAGGAACCAACTGTTTAATTCGATTACGTTGAACTGTATATAGAGTAGAATATTGACAAAATTCGGCGACATAAATTTCTACATCAGGAAACAATGAAATTAAAGATTCAATTCTCTTTAATAGATAAGATGGCATACCACCTGTAGATAGGTGAGGGGATAAAAACAAAACTCGCAATTTGTTTTCATTATATTTTTTTATTTCTTGTACCATTTTTTTCATTTTTTCGGGATTTTTTTCTCCGTGAAAAAATAGTAAGTGGTTTTTTTCTTCAGGAACTCTTAACCAACTTCCTAACAAATTTCTAACATTTGAACCTTTATATTCTACTTCTGTGTACATTTTTTTTACTGTATCCAAAGTGCCGTTCACATAAATGTAAGGTAACCCCTTGTTTATTTTATACTTCCACAAAAGAACATTGGCAATTGTTTCTTCATTAAATGGGGCATACATTTCATTATTTTTTAACACTTTAGGATTATTACACATCCAATACCATTCATCTAAAAAATCATAAGTGTTTTGCCCTGAGACAAAATATCCTGTCTGTCTGTAATTTTTTCTAACAGATTGGTCTACGTTGAATAATTCACAAGTTGAATGTTCTAAAGTCGAGTCCCATGTACCATTAGAAGAAGGACCGATTCCACCTCTTCCATTGTAGGTCAAAAACTCATAAATCCCCTCAACAAAATATGGGTGAGATGAATTCTCGTCATAGTATGAAAATATGGTATCTACTAATGGTGTAGCAATTGAATCACTGTCCACATAACAAACTGTTTTGGCACGTTTTTCTAAAGCATCTTTAATAATCATCGGCCTCTGTGTTAAAATTTTATATACCGTAGGATTTTCTCTCCTTATATAAAAATTTTCATCATTTTTGATGTAAAGATCATCAGATATTTGCCCTAAGTCACAATCCCACCTTATTGTCGTTGTGTTTTCAACATCAATAACACGATTAGAATTAATCAAATAAACTAATATGGGTATTTTACTAAACTCTCTAATTGATTTTACACATTCTGTTAAAATGTCAATATAGTTTTCCGTTGAACATAGGACATAAGATTTTTCCTGTTTCATAGCGCTCCAAAATTTTTTTTCCATATCTTCATCGTAATTTTGTAGCATGTCTTCATTGTTAGAAAAACTTTGTGATTGAGTGAATATCATGGGAATAGTGATTCCGAATTTGAATTTTTTGTGATTATCAGATGGAAAAAATCTATGAATTTTACTAGAGGAGTCATGTAAAAAAACATCTATCACACAATTATGAAGATAATGGTTTGAGTCTAAAAATCCTTTAAGTTCGTTATATGTGTGCTCGATAATTGGTCTTTTATAATAAAAAGATTGGGTACACAGAAATTCTTCAAAATAACCGTGAGTCTCAGATTGTTCTATAATTTTACTGTTTGGACGTAGTTTGGTTCCTAAGGCGACTATGTCATAAGTTTCTTTTATAACATCCCAATCATTAAAAATTTTGTCTACATCTTTTTTTGACGTGGAATTCATTAACTTAATATCATCCTCAAAAATAATCAAATCTTGTAAATCAGACTCTAAAAAATTTTCGAACATTTTAATATATGAGGATGTACATCCAAGTTTTTTGAGATCAGGATTTTCAAAAATTGTTCCTTCAAAAACCTCATAACCCGTGAACCCCAATTCGTCCAATAGTTTTTTCGATGATTCTAATCTATCAGTCCTATGAGGTAAATTTAATAAAAATGCTCTATCTGCGACTTTTTTTCCTTTATAGTATAATCCGTTCATATTATTTCAATTATTTTATTAAAAATTTGATTTACGTTTGGGTGACAAACAAATTCTGATTTCCCCTCTAAACAACCTACAAGTGGAGGAACACCTCTGATTGAATTCCACTCACGTACTCCATATCTCATATCGGAGGCGCAAGCAATTTTACAATCACCATCAACGTAGTGATACTTGTAATCTTGTCGACCGTTTCTGTACGGAGCCCTTAATCTCCAATTTATTGAACTTCCAAGTTGAATGATTTGTGCATCTGTTGTACCTGCAAGATGTAAAAGACCGGAGTCCATAGTTATGATAGCCAAACTTTTTTGTATTAACCACCAAGTTTGTGATATGGTCGTCTGGTTCATTAGGTTCAAACCTAATTTGATTGGAAAATCAAAAACAGGTTTTTGAGTCATGTGGAATCCTATTTCACTTGAAGATTTCCCAACTGAAACAACCGCTATACCATTATCATTCAACATGGTAGTTAGTAATTTCCATTTGTCTGCGTCCCAAGTTCTTGACGCCCAACTTTGTACGGGATGAATTAAAATAAATTTGTCAGGTAAATTTTCGATTGGATTCCACTCATCAGGTACAAAATCTGTGTGGCATTCTTCTGGTAATAGTTGGAATCCTAACCCTGAAGCATGAAATTGTCTTATGTCCATTGTATTGTGACGTAATCCTAACTTGTATTGATTTTCCAAGTTTGGGGCAAAACTAACTAACAATTCATATTGTTCTGACAAACTTTCTCTTGAAGTTTCTGTGGTATTAAAAATCTTGTCCACATACTTATTGTTTTTGAAAATGTGTGGATGGTCAGTTAATACGGAAATTTTTTTTCCGTATGCAAAAAATAATTTACGAAGTGATGGGGTAGAACAAATAGTGTCTCCAAGTCCTTTAGACAGGTGTAAATCCAACAATGGCTCTTTCATATTGGAGAAATATATGAAAGATGGTATAAAAAATCTATTATTAACGTTTCTTTTTTTCTTCAGACTGATATAACTTCAGTAGTTTGAGTGAATCTTTGTAATGTTTTTCAAGCCTGTCCAATTCTTCAACAGGGACACATGATTCACAGGCATTGTTATATTGTTCTTCAGCCTCTTTGATAATATTTTGAATAGTGTTTAGAAGTTTCATACATCTATAAATATTATGACGCTACTACTTTATTTAGTTTTCAATAAAACTATATTATTTAATGTGTAAAAACCTGTAATCGGGTTATTTATATTATACAAAAAAATTTATGTCGAGTTGTGGTACAATCTTAAATAGTGGATACACTGGATTTGACTCAGTAACCCAAGTTTATGACTTGGATTTTACGGGTGAGGCTAATGGGTCCATAATTGATATTACAGTAATTTCTGTTGAGAGACCTGATTATTTTACAGTCCGAGTTGATGGGTCTGCTGTTGAAAATTCTGGATGGCTAGGATTTGCGACCTACCCTGGACCTTGGGGAGCAACTCTTGCGGGACCAACTTCGTATAATTTTGCATCGATTACTTATGACAATACAAAGTCATACTCAGTTGACATCCTTGTTGGGCCTGCAGATCCAGGAGCTCCCACTACTGACGCGTATGACATTGAAGTTGATTGTTCTGCTCCACCACCATTTACTTCAACACCGGATCCGACTCCTTTTGCAACACCATCAAATACACCTACTAATCAGACACCAACCCAAACTCCTACTAATACTGAAACTCCAAGTCCGACACCAACAATAACTCCTACTCAAACCTTGAGTACTGCTACATGCTGGATTTTACCTTCAGTTCCATTTGGAGGATGTAGTGTTCAATATATCAACCAATTTGGCAATCCAATAACTCTAAATATACCAGCTGAAGATCAGGGGTTATGTTATACACTTTGTGCTGTATCAATAATTAGTGATACGTGTAATTTTAACAATTTAGGGATTAGTTGTCTTGACAGTCAATGTGATTGTAACCCTCCACCGCCAGATACACCAACTGCAACTCCGACTGAAACTGCTACGCCAACAGAAACGCCTACGCAGACTGCTACGCCAACAGAAACGACTACTTCGACTCCAACAGAAACTCCAACCCAAACTCCGACACCAAGTATAACCGCACCTCCAGGATTGACTCCAACTGCGACTGAAACCCAAACCAGTACTCCTACAGAAACGCCTACTGAGACTCCTACACAAACTCCTACGACAACGACTACGTTGACAGCTACTCCAACTGAAACACAAACACCTACTCCTACAGAAACGCCTACTGAGACTCCTACACAAACTCCTACGACAACGACCACGTTGACGGCTACTCCAACTGAAACCCAGACCAGTACTCCTACAGAAACGCCTACCAATACCCCTACTACTACGGAAACTCCGACTCAAACTCCAACACAAACGGCGACTCCAACACAAACGGCGACGAACACAAGTACTCCATCCGAGACCCCAACACAAACTCCTACGCAAACACAAACTCCTACAAATACTTCAACACAAACACAAACTCCTACAAATACTTCAACACAAACTCCAACACAAACTCAAACTCCGAGTGCGACGAATAGTGTTATTGTACAGTTCCAAGATTGTACAAATGGATCTAACATATTCAAATTTGGAGGACCAAGTATACCTGTTACAATTGGGAATACATATTATATTACTGGTAGTTCGGAATTCGAAGGATGTGCAACAATTGTAAGTGGATTTACTACAGGTACTATATATGACTCCTTAGGGGTTACATTTACACAAGTTCCAAACTGTGCAGATTCTCTGTGTCCGAGAACAAATATAACTGCGGCATTATTATATAAGTGTTCTAACGGTAGTGTATTTTATGCTAATGTTAATGAGGACACCGCATTTGTTGGGGCCGCCTATCTTTACAATGGTGAGTGTTACAGTTTTGTTGAATTTTCTGGACCAGGTGGTCCTTACATGGGAGATCCTGATTATGATAATTGTTTGTTGTGTGTTCCTACTCCAACACCGACTAATACTCCACAATCTACACCAACCCAAACACCAACAGTTTCAGCGTCTCCATCGGCTTGTGCGTTCACAGATTTCTGTTTTTACACAACTTTACCTTCATTCTCAGGATACAATGGAAATTATGAATCAGCTGGAACATACAACTCAAGAATTTATTATTCTGGAGATGGATTAACTTCTGCAGTCATTTATCATACAACTCAATATTGGTGTTTGAGTACTTCTTTGGGAGGAGCTTGTATATTGAGAGGTTCTAATCCATGTAATTCACAGTGCCCTGACATTTCTGCTAATGATTTTGAGGGAGGTATATGTCCTACTCCGACGCCAACTCCGATTGATTGTTCTACTTTTGATTTCAACGCTTACTTTGATTGTGATTGGGAACCAGTTCCAACTCCAACTCCGAGTGTCGCTTGTGATGATGTAAATTTTATACTCGACTCTATAGGTGTTACACCAACACCTTCACCAACACCTAGCAGTCCTTGTGTTGGATTGGGTATAGATTTTTCTCTTAGTGGTTATACATCAACTACTCCAACGGTAACTTTGACTCCTTCGGTGACACTTACAAGAACTGTTTCGATTGGAGGTAATGTAACCTTTGAAATGTTAGACCAAACATTCAGTTGTGTATCAGTTAAGGTATTGACTGACTGTGACACAGGAGAAGAATTCTACACTAATGATTCATTGTCATTTAGCGGAACTCCAGTAATAATTGGTATGACAATGTTCGTACAGGTTAATGGAACTAATCGTTGTGTGGTTTACACACGAGATGATAACAACTTGTCATCTAATAGTAACCTTGGGGACATTGTTCAAATTTATTCTTCTTGTGAATACTGTAGTAATGTTCCAACACCGACACCATCAGTAACATCAACTCCAACAAATACTCCATCGGCAACGGCAGGTATCACACCTAGTGTAACCGCAACACAAACTGCTACACCATCACAAACTGCTACAAACGGAACAACACCTCCACCAACACCAACTCAAACTAGAACTCCGACGGCAACAAATACACCAACACCGTCCATAACGGCATCACCATCGGCAACACCTAACTTCTTATATGTTTATCAGTCATGTATCCGTATTGGTGGAGGAAGAGGAACGATACAACAAGTTATTCAAACACAACCAGTATCTTTCACAATTGCGGTTAATGAGGTATTCAAAGACAATGACGGAAATTGTTGGTATTATGTTGGTCAGTTCAACACATCTTACATTCCATCTCCAAAAGTTACTCCAATCAATTTTGGTGGTAACTATTTCACAGGTGTTCCGAATGAGACCTATACCAATTGTGAAACTTGTGCAACTGCTAATACAGGTACATTTGGAAATAGTGGTGTTAGTGATATAAGTATTTTTGACGCTTGTTCCGACGCTATTATCAATCCGAAAACATTATATTCAAATTGTACGGAAATAACTACAGGTTGTATTTTATATGAAGACTTCACATTACAAACGGTTGTCAGTGAAATATACGTATTCCACCAAGGGGCTAATTGGGACCTTAATGGATCTGGTGTTGTAATCGGACTATCATCAACTCAATGTTAAATAAAATATAGATATGGAAGTACAAGTAACAATCAACAATATTACAGGACAAACTCCATTTGACATATACGTGTGCCAAGTGGATGGTTCGGGTTGTTTTTATATTTCAACGATAACCAATTCCTCATTTCCATATATATTTGATATTCCTTCGCCGAATAATACTTCACCAAATTATATGGTTAAGGCGATTGACGCAAATAATTGCATAATTTCAGGAACAAGTGCTGTAGTATCATGAGTCAACAAGTAACAATAACTTCTGTAACCGCTAACACGCCAGTTGAAATATACTACTGTAATTCATTTAGTGCAAGTTGTGTTTATGTTTCAACCGTTTCAGTTTTTCCATATACTTTTACGGTACCTTCCCCTTATAGTGAATCAACTATTGTTATTAAAATTGAAGATGTGAATGGATGTATTGATGGGGACATCATTTATATAACTCCAACTCCAACATCAAGTGTCACTCCGACTTTAACTCAAACTCCAACTGTAACTCCTACAAATACGAAGACTCCTTCGATAACTACAACAATGACTCCAACCCAAACCACAACTCCAACCACCACTTCAACTATTACACCTACTCCTTCTACTACGCCGGCATTCTCACTTCATTTAATTGGACAAAACAAATTTTCGAGTTCTGCAACCACGTGTAGTGATACGTTAACACTTGTAAATTATTATACCTATCTTAATGAAGCGGATGCCATTCCTGTAATTGGAGTAAAAATATATCAAAATGCTTTCGGGGGGTCATTATTCAATCCTTATGATGGTAATAGTCAATTCACGAAATTCACTTTTGGAGGAAATAATTATGCAGTACAAGTGAATTCAAGTGGTACAATAATAAGTTTTGCTGCGTGTCCATAAATTCAAATATATATACAAAATATTCTTGATTGTTATAATTATAGGATATACTAAAATTAAAGATGTCATCACCCTGTACCTGTGTTTATATTGAAGTACCCTTCGAGTTACTAACTAGCGGAGGAGAACAACTATACATTGTTTATACCGATTGTAATGGTAATGAACAAAACGATAATACAGGGATTTTACCAAGTATAGTATCGGGAGGGTCTTTAGTATTTTATGTTTGTTCCTTCTTGGGAAATACACCAAATTTCAAATATGGTTTCTTTGGTGATATGATATTACCCGAAGGTATTATAACAATAGATACTGGAAACCCTTGTACTGAAAATTCTGATTGTTATCCTGCAGTCACTCCTGAACCATCCACAACTCCAACGCAAACACCTACAAATACTCCAAGTCAAACTGCGACAGTAACACCTACCCGAACACCAAGACCAACACCAACGATTACCTCTTCACCAACAAATACTCCAAGTCAAACAAGGACTCCGAACGCGACTCCTTCTTCTACTCCAATTTTGTGTGGACAAGCTTTTACTTCGGTGAATCCTGGTAGTACTTATTTTTATACCGATTGTTGTGGTAATTTCCAACAAGGAAATCAGAGTGGGTTATCCATAACAATGGATTATACCAAGCCATCAAATGGTGTTGTAAAATTAAACATAAATGCCTCAGTCAGTTGTCCAACTCCAACGCCAACACAAACTCCAACATTAACACCAACTAATACCATAACTCCAACCATAACTCCTACAACTTCTTCAACACCTTCACTTACTAGAACACCAACACAAACGCCAACCAATAGTCAAGTTGTTTCATTAAAAAATAATTGTGATGTCTTCACTCTATTTGATATGGGGGTGACTTGTTTTCCAATATCAATACCAAATTCTCCAAGTTCTTTGGATGGGATTCTATCTTTGAAAATTACTGGGGGTACAAGTCCTTATTCAATTTACTGGGAAGGAGGACAGAGAACACAAACTTTAGTGGGAATACCTCAAGGGAATTATCAAGTTACCGTTGTTGACTACTATGGGGATTATACCGCAAATACTGTTTGTAGTTTGTTTCCTCCAACACCAAGTATTACACCGAGTCCAACAGTTACACCAACAGTTACTCCATCAGGAGTTTGTCCTCAGTTGTGTTTGATTGCAATTGGTACATCAACCGCTTATGGTCCATTACAATTCAACTGTAATGGAATGAGAAATGGTCGAACAACTTGGACAACTGTGGATGGTCAATATAATGTTGTTTGGAACTCTACAATCGGAAGATGGGAAATTACTGGATCTAATCCAACGATACCGTTTAATCCTGTTGGTGGAGGTATATTCATTAGTACATCTTCATCTTCAGTTCCACTTTCGGGATGGGTTATTGCTGGAGGGGTGAATGTGTATAGTGTAACTATGACTCAAGGTGTTTGTCCAGCAGTTATACCTGTTCAAGTAAGTTTGTCAGTAAATAATAACTCGTGTGATAGTGTTGCGAATTGTGATGGAGATATAACTGTGAACGCTCAATATGGATATCCTCCGTATATATATTCAATTAATGGAGGTTCTACCTATCAATCGGCAAATGTTTTTGAAGACTTGTGTTCAGGATCTTATACAATAACTGTTAAAGATTCTGCGGGAAATACCGACATCGAAACTGCCATAGTCGGATTTAGTGAACAACCTGTAACTTATCAGTTATCTTTAAGTGCTAACACTGCAGCAACTCAAGATATTATTTTAAGTAACTATAACTCTAGTACAACATTTTATCAGATTGTGAGTACTCCATCACTACCACCAGGACTTACCATACCATTTAATCTGACAATTTCATCAATCAAAACTTACAATGGACCTGGTACAGGAACGATTACCGATACCTTCTTATTATTTGAGAATGGTGTATTAAAGACACCTTCAACAACTCAGACAATCGTTCAAACGGGTGGAAGACCTAATTGTAGCCCTGAAACATTCACAGCCGTTACTGAAGCGGATACTTACCAATTACAAATTGGAAACAACTATCCTGTGTTTATTGAAAATACATCAGTGTTGACAATAACACAAGGACAATCAGGAGCACAAAGTAATTGTTTGACTAATTTAACACAACAGATTACGGCACAATTTACTCAACAAAGTATTAACGGATGTAGATGTTGCCAGGTAATTGCTGATTCAACATCTAATACAATCAACTCTAACAGTGTGACATTTGATTCAACTGGTAATATTCCTTCCAAACCACCGTTTGCCCAATCAGAAAT
>Ga0315900_10012365_pt1 | contig 10478 bp, 8 predicted proteins | sample LakEriMetagenome_FD_203521 | JGI IMG/M metagenome (GOLD analysis project Ga0315900, IMG submission 203521) | Freshwater fungal communities from buoy surface, Lake Erie, Ohio, United States - Buoy 12 MA114 | ecosystem: Environmental > Aquatic > Freshwater > Lake > Lake biofilm | place: USA: Lake...
CGGTCAACGAAACCGCGACTGCCATGAACCCGCCCAAGCCGGCACGGGGCTGCCCATGCTCCGTCGCCGGACGTTCACCTCGGCCCTCCAGGCCTCGGCTCACTCGGATGACGACCACGCTCCGTCTTTCCTGGCTCCGCTTGTCGTCATACGCCGGCTCCCAGAGCACGGGCAGCCCCGTGCCTCCGCCGATCAAAACGGGAGGCTGCAGGCTCCCCCGTGCCCCGGGAGCCGGCGTAGGTGGCCAACGCAGGCAGGATGCCGGAGCGTCAGCCACCTCCGAGTGAACGGAGCCCAGGATGGGCGCAGTGAACGTCCGGCGACGGGGCACGGGGGAGCCGGCAGCCGGCGCGTGCGCGCCCCCGTCACAGCCAGATGTGCAGCCGGCCGTCGAGCATGTCGGGCAGCTTCTTGGAGATCACCCGCCGGATGCGGTCGTCGGTGTATCGCGTCGAGAAGTGTGTGGCGATCACCACCTCGTTGTGGAACCGGTCCCGCCGGGCCAGGAGGTCGTCGAGGTGCATGTGGCCGAACTTGTGGATCTTCTCCTTGCGATGCGAGTGGGCCACGAAGGTCAGTTCCGTGATCAGGATCATGGCCTCGAACATCGCCGGGCAGCGGTCGAGCCCCTCGGGGGCGCTGTCGCCGAGGTAGGCCACCAGCGGTGTCCGCACCTCGTGCGTCACGTCCACGCCCGAGAGCCGCAGGTCGCGAATCTTGTCGCCCGGCAGCCCCTGGAACTCGTGCTTGAGTTTCCGGCGGCGTTCCCAGACTACGAAGCCCACGCTGGGCAGCGTGTGGCAGGTGGGCGAGACAGTGACGACGTGCTCGCGGGAAAGTTCGATCTCCTCGCCCGGACGGGCAGGCAGGAGCGTGCACGGCAGCCGGCCGCGGTCGAGCCGCGACACGGCCCGCAGCAGCTTCTCGATCGGCTCGATGGCCGACTCCGGCAGGTAGATCGTCGGCGGCTCCATCTTCATCATCCGCCGCCGGGCCACGTACACCGGCAGGGCGGCGATGTGGTCGAGGTGGGTGTGGGTCACGAACCACGTGCTCGTGGCCATGAAGCCCCAGGGCTGGGTGCCGAGATCGAAGCCGAGCTTCAGCTCCGGGATCCGCCAACAGCTCTGGACGGCGGCGCGGGAGTAGCCCTCGACCGTGAGCCCCTTGTGGACGAGCGTGCGGAAAGGCGAGTTGTCGATCATGCTGGTTCCGGTGCCGATGCGAGGCCGATCGTCGGCTGGACCGCGGGCCGCTCCAGCCAGATCTCCTCAAACAGCCGATCCTGCCGCGTGGCGAGCCGGCCGCGGCGGACCAGTTCGAGCACCGCCAGGAAGAGGCCGACGACCCGCGATTTCGGCATATCGTCGTCGAAGAGTTCGCTGAACGCCACCCTGCCCTGCTCCTGCACGAGCGATTCGACCCGTTCGATGTGCCGCTCGATCGGCGTGTCGTCGTGGATGATCTGCCGCGGCCGCCGCTTCTCGCGCTTGCGGAGCACCCGCGCCATCGCCCCCACGAGGTCCCAGACGTGCACGTCGGCGATCGTCACCGGCGCGGGCTCGCCGCGAGCGACGGCCGGATCGGCGGCGACCCGCGGGAATCTCAACTCCCACTGCCGGGCCCGGTCCTCGAGGATCGCGGCCGCGTCGCGGAACTGCTTGTATTCGAGGAGGCGCTGCACGAGGTCCTCGCGGACGAGCTCCACCGGCTCCTCCGTCTCCTCGGGCCGCGGCACGAGCGCCCGGGCCTTGATCTCCAGGAGCACGCTGGCGAGCTCCACGAACTCGCCGACCTGGTCGATCGCCAGGTCCTGGAGCACGTCGAGATAGGCGACGAACTCCGTCGCGATCTTGGCGATCGGCACCTCCGTCACGTCCACCTCGTGCTTCTTCACGAGATAGAGCAGGAGGTCCAGCGGACCGGAGAAGACGTCGAGATCGACCTTGAATTCCACGCCGTGCCTCGGCTGCTGCCTTCCGGGTGCCAATTCCGGTAGTCTGGCATTATGGGCGACCGGCACCAACGGCAGATCGAGACGCTCTGGGCCCCGTGGCGACTGGGCTACGTGCAGGGCCGCGACCGCGGCGATCCGGCCGCGGACGTGCGGCCGACACGCTGGCGGGACAACGCCGACGAAGCCTGCTTCCTCTGCCGGGCGGCGGCGGTCGATCCAGCCCACGACCGGGCCCTCGGCGTCGTCGAACGCACGCCGCACGCCGTCGTCGTCATCAATCGCTTTCCCTACTCGAACGGCCACCTGCTCGTGGCCCCCCTCGACCACCGGCCGACGCTCGCCGCGCTCGACGAGCCGCAGTTGCTCGATCTGCAACGCTGCCTGATCCGGTGGTGCGGCGTGATCGAGCGGACGATGCAGGCCCAAGGCTTCAACGTCGGGCTCAACGTCGGCGCCGTGGCGGGTGCGGGCGTGCCTGGCCACCTCCACTGGCACGTCGTGCCGCGCTGGGCCGGCGACGTGAACTTCATGCCCGCCCTCGCGGGCGTCCGCGTGCTGCCCCAGGCGCTCGACGCCCTGTGGGAGCAGCTCACCGCCACGGAGCGGGGCCCATGAAGCCGCTCGACTGGCGGGATCGGGAACGCCTCCTGCTGGCGCCGTGGGCGATGCACGCGGCCGACTCGGCCGGCCGCGTCCATCCCGAGCCGCCACATCCCTTCCGCAGCCCCTACCAGCGCGACCGCGACCGAATCGTGCACTCGGCCGCCTTCCGGCGGCTCGCCCACAAGACGCAGGTCTTCACCGGCTACCACGGCGACTACCACCGCAGCCGGCTGACGCACACGCTGGAGGTGACGAGCATCGCACGCACGCTGGCCCGCGCGCTGGGGCTCAACGAAGATCTCGTCGAAACGCTCGCCCTCGGCCACGACATCGGCCATCCGCCGCTGGGTCACGCCGGCGAGGACACGCTCGCAGAACTGCTCGCCGCCGACGGTGGCTTCAGCCACAACGCCCAGGCGCTGCGGATCATGGAGTTCCTCGAGCACCGCTATCCGGAGTTCCCCGGCCTCAATCTCTCCCGCGAGGTCCTCGACGCCCAGGCCACGCGCAAGAAGGACGGCACCGCCCCCGCTCCGCTGCTCGAGACGCAGGTGGTGGATGCCGCCGACTCGATCGCCTACGACACGCACGACGCCGACGACGCGGTCGAACTGGGCCTGGTGCGCATGGAGGATCTCCTTGAACTGCCGCTCGTGGCCGAGGCGGCCGCCCGCGTGGCGGCCCGCGATGGCCGACTCGAGGGCGCCGAACTGCGGCACACGGTGCTCCACGAAATGGTCGACATGCAGGTCGTCGGCCTCATCGCGCACACCCGCGCCACGCTCGAATCCGAGGGGATCGACTCCGTGGCCGCGGTCCGGGCGGCGTGGCGCGGACCGGACGGCCGCGGCACCCGCCGCCTGGTCGCGCACGAGCCGGGCGTGGCGGCGGGCAAGCGGCAGCTGGAGAAGTTCCTCTTCGAGCGGGTCTACCGCAGCGACCGCGTGCTCGCCGTGCGCATCCCGGCCCAACGGCGGCTGTCGAGCCTCTTCGAGTGGTACTGCGGCCATCCCGACGCGCTGCCGGCGGGGTTCCGCCGCCGGGCGGAGCAGTTCGGCCTCCGCCGCAGCGTCGCCGACTACATCGCCGGGATGACGGACCGCTTCCTCGAGCACGACCACGCCCGCCGCCTGGGGGCGTGAGACGGCGTCGAGTCGAGTCCCGCACCCGCGAGGATTCCGAGCAGGGCATCCAGGAGGGGTAGGCCGTGCCCCGGGAGCCGGCGTAGCTGGCCAGCGCAGCCCAGGATGGGCGGAGCGCAGACAGCTTCGAGTGAGCGAAGGGCTGGAGGCCCGTAGCGAACGTCCGGCGACGGGGCACGGGCTACCCCGACCCGCGGGCGAACGCCTGAAACCCTCCCCCGCGACACCACGAGACGGCAGCGGCGGGCATGGTAAACTTTTGCTCCCATGGCACTCGTCGTCCTGCGCGCGATCTTCGTGATGGTCTCGGTCGGCATCGCCGTCCTGATCTTCAACTCGGCGTGGATGAGCGAGGCCCCGCAGTGGGTACCCTGGGCCGTGCTCGCGGGCATGGTCGCCCTGCCGCTGACCGTGATGGGCATCGACGGCGCGATCCGCCGCAAGAACCTGACCACGATCACGGCCGTCTATTTCGGCCTGCTCGTCGGCGTGCTGCTGACGTACATCGCGATGCTGGCCCTGTCACCGGTGCTCCCGCTCAACCGCAGCCATCCGGCCTGGGCCTGGCTGCCGCTGATTCTCGGCTGCGTGCTGTGCTACGTGTGCACGAGCCTGCTGTTGCAGACCCGCGACGACTTCCGATTCCTGATCCCGTTCGTCGAGTTCGCCCGCGATGTCCGCGGCCTGCGGCCCAACGTGCTCGATGCGGCCGCGATCGTGGACGGCCGGATCGCCGATCTCGCGGAGGCGGGCATTTTCGAGAGCCGCTTCGTGGTGCCCTCGTTCGTTCTCGACGAGTTGCAGGTGGCGGCGGAATCGTCCGACCGGCAGCGGCGGGTCCGTGGCCGCCGCGGGCTCGACGTGCTGTCGCGGCTGCGGACCAACAAGACGATCGAGATCGACGTCGTCAGTCCCGGCGACGACGCCGACGACGATTCCTCTCCCGAGTCGCGGGTGGTGGCGCTGGCCGGCCGCCTCGGCGGCCGGATCGTCACCAACGACGCAAACGTCGTGAAGTTGGCAGGCGTGCGGGCCGTGCCGGCGATCAACGTCAACGACGTGGCAGTGGCGCTCAAGCCCACGTTCGTGCCGGGTGACGCACTCGCCGTCCGGCTCGTCAAACAGGGCGAGGAGCCCGACCAAGGCGTCGGCTACCTCGACGACGGCACGATGGTGGTGGTCGAGAACGGCCGGGACCAGATCGGCCGCACCGTCCACGTGCACGTCACGAGCACCCTGCAGACGACAGCGGGCCGTCTCGTCTTTGCCCGGCCCGAGGCCGCACGGCTATAAATATCGGGTCTGCCCGCCTCGCCTCCGGCATCCTTCCTCCGGACATCCGCGACCATGGCCGGCCCGCGTAGCCTGATACCGGCGTCGCTCTGCCTCGCGGCCACCGGCCTCTGCATGGCCGCCACGGCGGCCGACCATCCGGGCCGGGCGGTCTACCTGGCTCACTGCGCCCGCTGCCACGGGACCGACGGCCGCGGCACCGCCGACCTCCCCGATCCACTGGCGGGCGACCTCTCCGTCAACCAGCTCACCGCGCTCATCGACGAGACGATGCCGGAGGACGATCCCACGCAGGTCACGGGCGACGCCGCCCGCCAGGTGGCCGAGTACGTGCACACGGCCTTCTATTCGGCCGTCGCGCGTGACCGCAACCGCCCCGCCCGGGTGGAACTCTCCAGACTGACGGTGCGGCAGCACCGGACCATCGTCGCCGACCTGATCGGTGGCTTCCGCGGCGGCGAGCCGCCGCTCGACGACCAGCGCGGCCTGCGGGGCGAGTACTTTCACGGCCGCCGCTTCGCCCCCGAGAACCTCGTCTTCGCGCGGATCGATCCCGAGGTCGATTTCGACTTCGGGGTCGAGGGTCCGGATCCGGAACGGTTCGAGCCGAACCGGTTCGCGATCCGCTGGAGCGGGGCGCTGGTTCCCATGGAGACCGGTCACCACGAGTTCGTGATCCGCAGCGAGCATTCGGTGCGTCTGTTTCTCAACGATGCCGACGGGGACCGGCCGCTCGCCGATGGCTACGTCCACTCGGGGGCCGGCACCGAGCACCGTGGAACGATCTTCCTGCTCGGGGGCCGGCCCTACCCGCTGCGGCTGGAGTTCGCGAAGGCCCACCACGGCGTCGCCGACAAATCACGCGAGCCGTTCACCGCGGCTTCGATCCGCCTCCTCTGGAGGCCGCCGCACGGCACGCTCGAGCCGGTGCCGGAGCGCTGCCTGATCCCGCACGACACGCCTCCCGTCTTCGTGCTCGACACCCCTTTCCCGCCCGACGACCGCTCGATCGGCTACGAGCGCGGCTCGGCCGTGTCGCCGGAATGGTTCGCCGCCACGACCGCCGCGGCGGTCGCCACCGCCGACGAGGTGCTGCGGCACGTGGATCGCTTCGCCGGCACACGGCCGGGTGCGAGCGATCGCGCCGCGCGGCTTCGCGCGTTCACGGCCACGTTCTCCGAACGGGCGTTGCATGGCCCCCTCGACGCGGAAACTGCGTCGCTGCTGCTGGCGCGACCGTTCGCCGACGCTCCCGACGCCGACACGGGCTTGAAGCGTGCCCTGCTGGGCGTCCTCTGCTCGACGCGGTTCCTGTTCCCGGCCGGCAACGCGACGAACCAACAACTCGACCCCTACGCGACGGCGTCGCGGCTGGCCCTCGGACTGTGGGACTCGCTCCCCGACGCGGAACTTCGGGCCGCCGCGGTCCGGGGCGAACTGACGACGCCCGCCCAGGTGCGTTCACAGGCCGAGCGGATGGTGGCCGACCGCCGCACATGGGCGAAGGTCCGCGACTTTCTCCTCGCCTGGCTGCGGGTCGATCATGGTCCCGAGCTCGTCAAGGACGGCACGATGCATCCGGCCTGGAACGACGCCGTCGCGGCCGACCTGCGAACGAGCCTGATGCTGACGCTCGAGGACGTCGTGTGGCACGACGGCGACTTCCGCCGGCTGTTCACCGCCGATGCGACGTATCTCAACGGCAGGCTCGCGGCGGTGTACGGCGTTGATCTGCCGCCCGACGCGCCGTTTCGCCGCATCATCTGGGAAGCCGCGCGGCGCGGGGGCGTGCTCTCCCATCCCTACCTGATGAGCGCCTTTTCGCATGCCGACGCGACGTCGCCGATCCATCGCGGTGTCTTTCTCGCGCGAAACGTGCTCGGCAACACGCTCCGACCCCCGGCCGATGCGGTGGCTCCGCTTCCCGCCGAGCAGCACCCGGACCTGACGACCCGCGAACGGGTCGCGCTGCAGACACGCGGCGTCGCCTGCCAGACCTGCCACACGATGATCAATCCGTTGGGCTTCGCCCTGGAGGAGTTCGACGCCATCGGGAGGTTCCGCACGGCCGAGGATCGCGGCGGCACGCCACGGCCGATCGACGCCTCGGGCTCCTACCTGCCGCGCACGGGCGCGGAGGCGACCTTTCACGGCGCCCACGAACTGGCCGCCTATGTCGCCTCCAGCCGCGACGCACACGAGGCCTTCGTGCAGGCCCTGTTCCACGCGCTCGTGAAGCAGCCGGTCCGGGCCTGGGGGCCCGACGCGCTGGGACGGCTGACCACCGCATTCGAGGCCGGGGGCTTCGATATCCGGCGGCTGTTGGTCGATATCATGGCGGTGGCTGCGTTGCCGCCGACCGTGCCGCCATCGACCGCCGCCCTGGAGGCCACGCCATGAACCGGTCCAGGCATCCGTCCCGCCGCGACCTGCTGCGCCGTCTGGGTGTGGGCTCGGCCATGCTCCCCTTCCTCGGCAACCTGCCCAGCCTGGCCGCCGCCCCGTCCGAGCCGAAGCGACGGCTCGTGATCGTGTTCAGCCCCGACGGCGTCGTGCGGAAGAACTTCTGGCCCGCGCCCGGGCCGCTCGCCGCCGCCAACCTGCCGGCCATCCTGCAGCCCCTCGCGCCGTGGTGCGACCGGCTCCTGACCCTCCACGGCGTGAACGACCGGGTGAAGGGGGACGGCGACCGACACATGCGAGGCATCGGCTGCCTGCTCACCGGCATCGAACTCTTTCCGGGCAACATCCAGGGCGGCGGCGACACGCCGGCCGGCTGGGCGAGCGGACTGTCGATCGACCAGGAGATCAAGAACCATTTCCAGCAGCGGCCCGAAACCGCCACCCACTTCGGCTCACTCGAGTTCGGCGTGCTTGTGCCGAACAAGGCGGACACGTGGACGCGAATGGTCTATGCCGGCCCCAACAAGCCCGTCGCGCCGATCGACGACCCGTATCAGATGTTCCGCAAGCTCTACGGCCAATCACGTGACCGGGGGCACCTGGGAAGCGTGCTCGACGAGGTCCGCGCGGATCTCGCGAAAGTGGCCGCCGGCCTGCCGGCCGAGGATCGGCGGATCCTCGAAGAACACGCGGCGCTGGTGCGAGACTTCGAGCACGAACTCGTCAGCCACCGGGAGACCGTGGAGCACGCCGTGCCGGTGCTCGAACCGGGGGTCGTCGAGCAGAACGACCAGATGCCGAAGATCAGCCGCATGCAGATCGAGCTCGTCGTCGCGGCGCTGGCCGCCGACTTCGCCCGCGTGATGACGCTGCAATACACGAACTCCGTCGGCCAGCCCCACATGAAGTGGCTCGGCATCGACGAAGGGCAGCATTCGTTGTCACACGAGCCGAACTCCAACGCCGCGGCCCAGGAGAAACTGACGAAGATCAACGCCTGGTACGCCGGTGAGATCGCGCACCTGGCACGACGGCTCGCGGAAACGCCCGAGCCGGGCGGTTCGGGATCGCTGCTCGACCACACGACGATCCTGTGGACGAACGAGCTCGGCGAGGGCAACTCGCATTCGCTCGACAACATCCCCTGGGTGTTCGTCGGCGGCGGCCTCGGGTTCACCACGGGCCGGGCCCTCGACTTTCCCGCCGGCGTGCCTCACAACCGGCTGCTGCTCTCCGTCGCCCACGCCATGGGCCACACCGCTCTGACGCGGTTCGGCAATCCGGACTACTGCGGCGCCGGCCCGCTTACCGGCCTCGCCTGACGCCACGCGCCACGTGCGGCGGCGATGGTTCCCGGGCCACGCGGCTTGGTGCATACTGATGCCGTCTTGTGGAGAACCTTCGATGCCGTGCCGACCCGCGCCGCTGATCACCATCACCCTCATCGGCCTCCTACACACTCCAGGCCTTTCGGCGGTGCCGTCCGGCAAGCCGGCGTATACCGATGCGGCCCGCACCGACGAGGACTTCGCCCTCCAGGGCGAGTACGCCGGCGAGGCGACGATCGACGGCCAAACCTTGCGGCTGGGCATCCAGGCCGTGGCCCTCGGCGACGGGAAGTTCGACATCGTCGCCTACCCAGGCGGCCTGCCCGGCGACGGCTGGACGCCGCCCGACACACTTCGCGGCACGGGCACCCGGCAGGGCAGCGGCGCGGACGCGGTCGTGGCGCTCGAGGGTATTGACTGGACCGGCCAGCAGCGGCGCGGAGCAATCCGGGCGGGGGCCGTGGTGGCGATCGCCGCGGACGGCACCGTGGTCGCGACGTTTCCCAAGGTCTCGCGCACGAGCCCCACGCTCGGCGCGAAACCGCCGGAGGGTGCGACCGTGATCTGTGACGGTGCCGGCCCCGTGGACGAGTCGGCCACGCTCGCCGGCGCGCGGCTCACCGACGACGGCCTGCTCATGGAGGGCGTGACCACGACGGGCGAGTTCGGTGACGCCCGGTGGCACGTCGAGTTTCTCCTCCCCTACCAGCCGCACGACCGCGGCCAGGCCCGTGGCAACAGCGGGGCCTACTTCAATGGCTCCTACGAGGTGCAGATGCTCGACAGCTTCGGCCTCGAAGGCAAGGACAACGAGTGCGGCGGCATCTACAAAGTCGCGCCGCCGAAGGTCAACATGTGCCTGCCGCCGCTGGCGTGGCAGACCTACGACGTCGACTTCACGGCACCGCGATTCGAGGGCGGCAAGAAGACGAAGAACGCCCGCGTCACCGTCCGACACAACGGCGTCGTGGTGCACGACGACATCGAGGTTCCCGGCACCACTCTAGGCGGGCCGGTGCAGGAGGAGCGATCCACAGGTCCGCTGCACCTGCAGAACCACGGCAATCCGGTCCGTTACCGCAACATCTGGGTTCTGCCAAAGCCGTGACCAGGAACCGGGAAGCAGCCGCCGGCGGCATGGAGCGAACGGCTGCGGCTCTGCTCGCCGCCCGCCGGGTGCTCGTCACCGGCTTCGCCGTCGCGAGCGTCGAGACTGCCACGCTCGCCTGCGACCTCGCCGAGGCGATCGGCGCGGCGGTCGACCCGGGGGACGAAGATTGCGCCCTCGTCACCGGGCCGACGATCGCCCGAATCGGCGCAGTGACGGCCGATCGCGAGGAGCTCCGCGACCGGGCCGACCTGGTGCTGCTGTGGTTCTGCGATCCCGACACGGCCTTCGTCACCCGTTGGCTCGCTCCTCCGACCGCGTCCGGCCGACCACGGCGGGTGATCGCTGTCGGCCCGCATCGCATAGCCGCGGCGCAGATGCACGTCCGCGTTGATCGCGCGGCCGCCTTCGACCTCGCGCGATTGCTGCACGCGGCCGTCGGCGGCGTGACGGTACCCGCGGCGCCCGAGTCGCTCGCCGCCGCGGCGGCCGCCGGGCAGCAGGCGATCGCCGACGCCGCGTGCGTCGCGGTCGTGACCGGCCACGCCGACCCGATCGGCCTGGAGCCCTGGAGCGTCGCCGGGCTCGTCCGCACGATCGCGCATCGCCGGCCCGCCTTCGAGGTACCCCTGATGAACAGCGGC
>Ga0315900_10012366_pt1 | contig 10478 bp, 5 predicted proteins | sample LakEriMetagenome_FD_203521 | JGI IMG/M metagenome (GOLD analysis project Ga0315900, IMG submission 203521) | Freshwater fungal communities from buoy surface, Lake Erie, Ohio, United States - Buoy 12 MA114 | ecosystem: Environmental > Aquatic > Freshwater > Lake > Lake biofilm | place: USA: Lake...
TCGGCGGCTTCGTCGTGCTCGGTGAACTGGCACTTGATGGACGGATCACGCCGGTGGCGGGCGTGCTGCCAGCAGCCATGGCCGCCAATGCCCTCGGCCTCGGCGTCATCTGCCCCGCGGCCTGCGGCCCGGAGGCGGCATGGGCCGGCGAGGATGTCGAGGTGCTGGCGCCGGACAATCTCGTCCAGCTCGCCAATCATTTTCGCGGCACACAGGTGTTGTCGCGGCCGAAGCCGGGCATCCGCACGGTGGATGCCGGACTCTCGGACCTGAGGGACATCAAGGGCCAGGAGAGCGCCAAGCGCGCGCTGGAGATCGCCGCGTCGGGCGGCCACGCCCTGCTGATGAACGGTCCGCCCGGCTCGGGCAAGTCGATGCTGGCGAGCCGGATGCCGTCGATCCTGCCACCACTGATGCCGGCGGAACTCCTCGAAGTGTCGATGATCCACTCTGTGGCGGGCGAACTGGAGGGAGGCCAGCTGACGACGCGCCGGCCCTTCCGCAATCCCCATCACTCCGCCTCCATGGCGGCCCTGATCGGCGGCGGGCTGAGGGTGAGGCCGGGCGAGGTGTCGCTCGCCCATCACGGCGTCCTCTTCCTCGACGAGCTGCCGGAGTTCCAGCCACAGGTGCTCGACGGCCTGCGGCAGCCGATCGAGACAGGCGAGGCGGTGATTGCGCGGGCCAACCAGCGGGTCAGTTTTCCGGCCCGCTTTCAACTCGTTGCGGCGATGAACCCCTGCCGTTGCGGGCGCGCCACGGAACCTGGCTACGCCTGCCGGCGAATGCCCAATGAGCGCTGCATGGCCGACTACCAGGCAAAGATCTCCGGGCCGCTCATCGATCGCATGGACATGGTCATCGAGGTGCCGGCGGTCTCGGCTGCCGACCTCATCCTGCCGGCCCCTGCCGAGGGCAGCGCCGAAATCGCCCGGCGGGTAGCGGCGGCGCGGGCGCTGCAGAGCGAGCGATATCGCGCACTCGGCGTGCAGGTGCGGCTCAATGCCCATGCCACGCCGGCGGTGCTCGATGCGGTGGCGACGCCGGATGCATCGGGTTCTGCCCTGCTGCGGGACGCGGCGGAGGCGATGCGGCTGACCGCCCGCGGCTACCACCGGGTGCTGAAACTCGCCCGCACCATCGCCGATCTCGATGGCGCGACGACGATCGGCCGGCCGCACCTGGCCGAGGCGATCAGCTATCGCGGCGCGACCGACCGGGCGCGCGCTGCGGCGTGACGGCTACGGCGGTAACCCGTCGTCAACCCTGTCTCTTTACGCTCGCTTCGTCGTTCGGGTCGCGCGTGGAGAGTTGCCGTGGATGCTTTCGCCCTCGTCGCGGGTGGTCTGGCGGCTCTCGGCGTGGCCGGCCTCGCCGTTCTCCTGCACCTCGTCCAGGGGCGCCGTGCCCTGCTGCGCAAGGCGGCGGCGCTGGAGGACACCATCGAGACGCTGACCGACCGGGTGTTCGAACTCGCCGAGAGCGAGGAGCGCCATCGTGGCCTGATCGATGCCCAGGGTGACCTCATCGTGCGCCGCGACCGTGCGGGAACCATCACCTTCGCCAACCGCGCCTATGGCGATCTCGTCGGCATGCCGGCCGCCGACCTTGCGGGACTCGCGACGGCGCCCGAGGTTCTCACGCGGTCCGAAGAGCGGCGGGAGCCCGATGGCTCGCGCAGCATCGACGAATACATCGCGACGCCCGCCGGCCTGCGCTGGATCGCGTGGCGCCACCATCCCATTCGCGACGCTGAAGGCCGCTGCGAGGAGATGCAGTCGGTCGGCCGCGACATCACCGACCGCAAGGCCGCCGAGGCGGCGCTGGCCCTGTCGACCGCGCGTGCCGAGAGCGCCAACGAGGCCAAGTCGCGCTTTCTCGCCACGGTCAGCCACGAGATCCGCACGCCGCTCAACGGCATTCTCGGCATGGCCGATCTCCTCATCGATACCCCGCTGACGCCGGAGCAGAAGGCCTATGCCGACGCCGTCAAGACGTCGGGCGAGGCCCTGTTGACATTGATCGACGAGATCCTCGATTTCTCGAAGATCGAGGCGGGAAGGCTCGATCTCGACCCCGGCCCCTTCGATCTCCTGCCCCTGGTGGAGGGGGTCGCCGAACTGCTGGGCCCCCGGGCGCACGCGAAGGGCCTCGACATCATGGCGGTCGTCGCGCCCGATGTCCCCGCCCGCCTCATCGGCGATGCGACGCGCCTCCGGCAGGTCCTGCTCAACCTCGCCGGCAACGCCGTGAAATTCACCGAGGCAGGTGGTGTGTCAGTCAAGGCGGAACGGGACGGCGGCGATCTCATCCTCTCCGTCCGCGATACCGGCCCGGGCATCGCGCCGACCGATGTCGATCGCATCTTCGGCGAATTCGAGCAGGGCGAAACCACCTTTGCGCGGCGCCATGCGGGCACCGGGCTCGGGCTTGCCATCTCGCGCCGCATCGTCGCCCGCATGGGGGGGCAACTGTCAGTCGCCACCGAGCCGGGCCAGGGCTCGACGTTCACGGCGCGCCTGCCAATGACGGTCGCCGTCGAGACCGTCACCGATCCCGAGAGGCTTGAGGGCCTCGCGGTCCTCATCGTTTCACCCTCCGTCATCGAGAGGGAGGGTCTCGCCCGCCGCCTCGCTGCCCGGGGCGCCGTGCCGACGTCTGGTCGCGACCTCGCGGATGTGGCGGACGACGCACGCTTTGACACGGCGATCCTCGATCTTCGTCTGGGTGAGGAAACGCTCACCGAGGCGCTGTTGAGGCTGGGCGATCGTGTCCGCCGCACCGTCCTGCTCGTGCGGCCATCCGAGCGCTCGGCCGTCTCGGCCTGGCGGGAGAAGGGGATCGGCGGATGGCTCGTCTCACCGGTCCGCGAGGCTTCGCTGCTGCTGCAGATGCGCCCGAAGGCGGCGCCGGACGCCGGGGACATGATCGTCGAGAACATCCGGGCCAGCCAGCCGGCCCCGACGGGCCCTGCGATCACGATTCTCGTGGCGGAGGACAACGACATCAACGCCCTGCTGTGCCGACGACTCGTCGAGAAGCTCGGTCACCATCCCATCTGGGTCAAGGACGGACGTGCTGCGGTCGCCGCCGCCCTAGACCCCGCAGTGGAGGTCGACCTCGTCCTGATGGACATGCAGATGCCCGATTGCGACGGACTGTCCGCCGCCAAGATGATCCGGGCCAGTGAGGGGGATGGCCGGCGCCTGCCGATCATCGCGCTGACCGCCAACGCCTTTGCCGAGGATCGCGCGGCGGCGATTGCCGCCGGAATGGATTCGTTCCTGACCAAGCCGCTCGACAGGGACCGCCTGGCGGAGGCCATCGATCAGTATGTGACGATCACCAGGCAAGCCCCAGACCGCGCAGCGAAGCGGAAAGCGAAGCCGCGTCGGTGAAGTGAACCGCGGCCATGCCGTGGTCGCGGGCTGCCTGAACGTTGCGCTGGCTGTCGTCGATGAAGACGCAGGCCGCAGGGTCGAGGGCATGCCTTTCGCAGAGGATGGCATAGATGCGCGGATCGGGCTTGTTGATGCCGACATCCCCCGAAAGCACCAGACCGGAAAAGGCAGCGAGGAACGGATAGGCGGGCACGGTGCGGTCGAAGAGCTCGCGCGAGAAGTTGGAGATGCCATAGACCGGGCCGCGCGCAGCAAGCCCTTCGAAGATGGCGCGCGTGCCCGGGACCTCGCCCGGCACAGACCGAAGCCAGTCGTCGTAGAAGGCGGCAAAGACGGCAGCGTGACGCGGGAAGCGGGCGGCATGGTCCTCCACCGCCTCGGCGACCGCCCGCCCGGCGTCCTGCCGCGCATGCCAGTCCATGAAGCCAACCTCCGCCATGAAGGCGTCGATGGCCGCCGGGTCGGGAAAGTGACGCTCCAGCGAAGCCCTTGGCTGCCATTGCAGCAGCACCTGGCCGATATCGAAGACGGGAACGGGCGTGGACCGGGACATCGGCAACCTCTGCATGCTGATCGCCCAGCATCTATCGCAGGTGTAACGTTCTGATAAGGCGCGAGAGCGACAATCTCCTGAGATGCATCCGGGTCTGCAACCAATGGCCGGCAACAAGGCAAAGTCCCGGCGCGGCAGCACATCGCCGCCCCCTGTGACACCCGCAAGGGAGGCGAACCTGCTCAGGCGGGCGATGGCCATTGCCCACATGGGCTATTGGCAATCGGACTCCCCCGACAGCCGGACGTTCTGGATCTCTCCCGAGCTCAGCGAGATGTACGGCCTGCCCGCCGAGGACGGGCTCGCCGCCATCGCGGAGATCCGCGCCCGCTACCTGGGTTCGGCGCCGCACGAACTGCTGCAGCATTATCGCCGGTGCTGGCAGGACGGCCAGCCCTATGCGGTGCGCGGCCAGTACCGCCACCCCGACGGGCGCGTCATCGACTACTCGGTCCACGGCGAGGCGGAACGGGACGAAGCCGGCCGCATCGTCCGCGTGTCCGGCATCGTGCGCGACATCACCGACGAGGTCGCGGCCATCCGCTCGACGGCCGCCAGCGAGAAGCAACTCGCCGATTTCCTCGAGACAGCCTCCGACTGGTGCTGGGAAACCGACACCGAGCACCGCTTCTGCCAGCTCGAGCGCGGCTCGGAATGGGCCAAGTCAATGCTGGGCGTGCCGGGCTTCGGCTTGACCCGCTGGGATCTGCCTCTCGTTCCCGAAGACGTCAGCCGGATGCGCGAGCACAAGGCTGATCTCGACGCGCACCGGCCTTTTCGCGCCTTCGACTACTCCATCGTGACCAGCGATGGAACGATCCGGACCCTGCGGAGCAGCGGCAAGCCGGTTTTCGATTCGACGGGCGCCTTCATCGGCTATCGCGGCACGGCCTCCGACATCACCGCGCTCAGGCAGGCGGAGCAGTTGCTGCTGCAGCGGACGGCGGCCCTGGCGGAGGCCCATCGCCTCGGCCGCATGGGGTCCTGGTTCTACAGGCTGGGTGACGCACAGGTCGTCTGGAGCGAGGAACTTTTCGCGTTGGCGGGCTACGACCCCGCGACATTCGACATGTCACACACCAATGTCCTCGCCCATTTCGAACCCGATGATGCAGTCCGCCTTGTCGAGATGCAGCGTCAGGTGCTGAAGACGGGGGGCACGGCCACGGCGGACCTCCGGTTCCGCTGCGCCGACGGCCGGGTGAGCGACTTCATCGTCAACTGCAAGGCCGAACTGCGCGACGGCACGGTCATCGGGCTGGTCGGCACGGTGCAGGACATTACCGAGCGCAAGCAGGTCCAGCGCCAGCTCGAGCACCTCGCCTTTACCGATCCGCTGACCGGCCTCGCCAACCGCGCCCTGTTCAAGCGCTCGCTGGCGGACATGATTGGGAGAGCCCTGCTCGAAGACAGGTTCGGCGGGCTCCTGCTGATCGACCTGGATCACTTCAAGGAGGTCAACGACTCGCTCGGCCATGCCGCCGGAGACGAACTGCTGTGCCGGGTCGCGGCGGTGCTGCGCCGCGAACTCGGCCCTGCCGCCTTCATCGCGAGGCTCGGCGGCGACGAGTTTGCCGTGCTGGTCGAGCGTGGGTCGGCGGGCGAAAACCTCACCGGCATTGCGGAGGGTCTGATCGGAGCCATCACCGGGTCGATCGATCTGGCCAATGGGGAAGCCTTCATCAGCGCCACAGTCGGCATTGCAAACCTGCCGGAGGACGGCACCTCGACGGAACAGGCCATGCGCAATGCGGACCTCGCGCTCTACATGGCGAAGGCCGCCGGCCGCGGCCGCAGCATGGTCTTCGAGCCCGTCTTTGCGCAGTCGGTCGAGCAGCGCCACGACCTCGCCCGGCATCTGCGCCACGCGGTTCAGGAGGATGCGCTCCAGGCGCACTACCAGCCACAGGTCGACCTGCGGAGCGGCAAGGTCATCGGTTTCGAGTCGCTGCTGCGGTGGACCCATCCGGAACGCGGCCCCGTGCCGCCGAGCGAGTTCATTCCGGTGGCCGAAAGCTGCGGCCTGATCGTCGAGCTGGGCCTGTGGATCCTGCGCGAATCCTGCCGGCAGGGTCGCGCCTGGCTCGACGCCGGCTTTCCGGCCCGGACAGTCTCCGTGAACGTATCGCCGGCGCAGTTCTGGAACATGGATTTCGAGACGGCGGTCTCCGCCGTGCTGGCGGAGACGGGGTTTCCTCCCACCCTGCTGTGCCTCGAACTGACGGAGAGCCTCTTCGTCGACCAGAGCGAACACCGCATCAGCCGCACCCTGACGGCGCTCTCGGCGCTGGGGGTCCGCCTCGCGCTCGACGATTTTGGCTCCGGCTACGCTTCGCTCGGCTACCTGACACGACTGCCCTTCGACAGGCTGAAAGTCGACCGCTCCTTCGTCGACGGCATCGCCACGCGCCCCGACAAGCGAAAGCTCCTCGGAGGCATCATCGCCCTGTCGCGTGGCCTCGGCATGACGGTGATTGCCGAAGGGGCCGAGCGCCCGGCCGAGGTCGACGTTCTCGCCGACCTCGGATGCGATATCGTCCAGGGTTATGTGTTCTCGCGCCCGGTGGTTCCGGATGTGGCTCCTGTCGTTGCCGCCTCCATCGAGCGGGAGGCGCAGAGGAGTCACACCGTCCGGTCGTTGATGGAGGAGAGGGCCGTCTTCGCGGCGGCCCCCGTCGGCGTGTAAGCCGGACAGGCCGCTGTCAGCCGCCGATGTTGTAGGCGGCCAGCGCAGCCATGTTGACGATGTCGGAATCGCGCGCGCCGAGCGGCACGATCTGGACAGGCTTGTCGAGGCCGACCAGCAGCGGGCCGATCACCGTCGCACCGCCCAGTTCCTGCATCATCTTGGTGGAGATGGACGCGGAGTGGAACGCAGGCATCACCAGCACGTTGGCAGGCCCGGTGAGGCGGCAGAACGGATAGGCCTGCATCAGCTCCGGATTGAGCGCGACATCCGCCGACATCTCGCCGTCATACTCGAAGTCGACGCGGCGCCCGTCGAGGATCTTCACCGCCTCGATCACCTTTTCCGATCGCTCGCCCTTCGGCTGGCCGAAGTTGGAGAAGGCGAGGAGGGCGACGCGTGGCTCCGTGCCGAGCCGGCGGGCAGCGTGGGCCGCCTCGACGGCGATTTCGGCGAGGTCGGCCGCGGACGGCATCTCGGTGATGGCGGTGTCCGCCACCAGCACCGTACGGCCGCGCGAGAGCACGATCGAGACGCCGATCAGGCGATGGCCGGGCTTCACGTCGATGACCCGGCGCACCTCCTCGAGGGCCGAGGAATAGTTCCGGGTGACGCCGGTGACCATGCCGTCGGCATCGCCGGCCTCGACCATGGCGGCGCCAAAGATATTGCGGTCCTGGTTGACCATGCGCTGGCAGTCGCGAAAGAGGAAACCGGAGCGCTGCAGGCGCTCGTAGAGCTGGTTGGCGTAGTCGGAATTGCGGGTCGACAGCCGCGCATTGGCGATCTCGATGCCGTCCTTGAGATCGATGCCGGCCGCCTGCGCCGTGGCGCGGACGCGGTCCTCGCGGCCGACGAGGATCGCCGTGCCGAGACCCTGGTTGACGAAGCTCTGGGCAGCGCGGATCACCTGCTCCTCCTCGCCCTCGGCGAAGACGACGCGGCGCGGCTGGCGCCGGGCGCGCTCGAAGATGCGCGCGAGGACGCCGGCGACCGGGTTCAGGCGGGCAGTGAGCTGGGCCTTGTAGCCGGCCATGTCGACGATTGGCCGGCGGGCGACTCCGGTTTCCATCGCCGCCTGGGCGACGGCGATCGGCACGGCGGTCATCAGGCGCGGGTCGAAGGGCACGGGGATGATGTACTCCGGACCGTACTTCGGCCGTCCACCGCCATAGGCGGCGGCGACGTCATCCGGCACGTCCTCGCGCGCGAGCGCGGCGAGCGCCTCGGCCGCGGCGATCTTCATCTCCATGTTGATCTGGGTGGCGCGCACGTCGAGCGCGCCACGGAACAGGAAGGGGAAGCCGAGGACGTTGTTGACCTGGTTCGGATAGTCCGAGCGGCCCGTAGCGACGATCGCATCGGTGCGCACCGCATAGACCTCCTCGGGGGTAATCTCCGGATCCGGATTGGCCATGGCGAAGATGATCGGCTTCGGCGCCATCGACATGACCATCTCGGGGGTCAGCGCGCCCTTGACCGACAGGCCGAAGAACACGTCGGCGCCCTTGACCGCCTCGGCCAGGGTGCGGGCGTCGGTTGCCACGGCGTGGCCGGACTTCCACTGGTTCATGCCCTCGGTGCGGCCGCGCCAGATCGTCCCCTTGGTGTCGCAGAGCGTGACGTTCTCGGGGTTGAAGCCCATGGCCTTGAGCAACTCGACGCAGGCGATGCCGGCCGCGCCGGCGCCGTTGACGACGAGCCGCGTCGTCTTGGGGTCGCGTCCGGTCAGGTCCATGGCGTTGATGAGGCCGGCGGCGGCGATGATCGCGGTGCCGTGCTGGTCGTCATGGAACACGGGAATGTCCATGAGTTCCTGCAGGCGCTGCTCGATGATGAAGCACTCGGGGGCCTTGATGTCCTCGAGGTTGATGCCGCCGAAGGAGGGGCCGAGATAGCGCACGGCCTCGATGAACTTGTCCGCGTCCTCGGTGTCGATCTCCAGGTCGATGGAATCGACGTCGGCGAAGCGCTTGAAAAGCACAGCCTTGCCTTCCATCACCGGCTTCGAGGCCAGCGCCCCGAGGTTTCCGAGCCCGAGGATAGCGGTGCCGTTGGTGATGACCGCCACCATGTTGCCGCGCGTTGTGTAGTCGAAGGCGCGCGCCGGGTCCTCGGCGATGGCGAGCACGGGCACGGCGACACCCGGCGAATAGGCCAGCGACAGGTCGCGCTGCGTTGCCATCGGCTTGGTCGGTACGACCTCCAGCTTTCCGGGCTTGCCGACCTGGTGGAAGGCGAGCGCCTCCTGGTCCGTGATGGTCGGGCGGTTGCGTCGGCCGTTCGTGTTGTCGGTCGCCATGTCGGTTCTTCTTGAGCGTTCCTCGGAAGGGAGGGGGACCATAGGGTGTGACTTCCCGCGCGGCAACGGGCCGTGAGGCGGACGCAGCCCTGAACCTCAGACGGCCTGCCCTGCCGCCCAGCCAGACGACCAGGCCCACTGGAAGTTGTAGCCGCCGAGCCAGCCGGTGACATCGACGGCCTCGCCAACGAAATGCAGGCCCGGAACCGCCTTCGCCGCCATGGTCTGCTGGTCCAGCCCGGCCGTGTCGACGCCGCCGAGGGTCACTTCCGCCGTGCGCCAGCCCTCCGAGCCGTTCGGACGGATGCGCCAGCCATTCACCGCAGCATCGATGCGGGCAAGCACCTTGTCGGAACAGTCCGCCAGATTGCCGGTGATGTTCTCGGCAGCCGTGAGCGCCTGTGCGAGCCTCTTGGGCAGGATGTCCGACAGGACGGTCTGTACGGCCTGCCGGCCATGGCGGGTGCGGGCGGCGCGCAGGCCTTCGAGGACGTTCACGTCCGGCGCCAGCGACACAATGATCTCGTCACCGTCCCGCCAGTAGCTCGAGATCTGCAGGATGGCCGGCCCGGACAGGCCCCGATGGGTGAACAGCACGGCCTCGCGAAAGCGCGTCTTGCCGTGGGCGACGACAGCTTCATCGACGGCAATGCCGGCGAGCGGCGTCATGCGCGCCAGCATATCGGGGGAAAAGGTCAGCGGCACCAGGGCCGGTCGCGGCGGAATGACGGCAAAGCCGAAACGCTCCGCCACCTCGTAGGCGAAGCCGGTGGCTCCCATCTTGGGGATCGACTTGCCGCCCGTCGCGATAACGAGGGAGGCGCAACGCACCTCTCCGGACGTCAGGCGCACCGCGAAGCCGCCCTCTGCCTTGGCGATCTCCTCAACCCCGGTCTGGAGCGATAGGGAAACGCCGGCTCGCTCCATTTCCTCCAGCAGCATGGCAATGATCTGCTTCGCCGAGCCGTCGCAGAACAACTGCCCGAGGGTCTTTTCGTGCCAGGCGATCCGATGGCGATCCACCATGGCGATGAAGTCGTGCTGCGTGTAGCGCGACAGTGCCGAGATGGCGAAACGCGGGTTCTGCGACAGGAAATTCCTCGGCGAAGTGCCGAGATTGGTGAAGTTGCAGCGCCCGCCACCGGAGATGCGGATTTTTTCCCCCGGGGCGTCCGTGTGGTCGACGACCAGCACGGAGCGCCCGCGCTTGCCGGCCTCGATGGCGCACATCATGCCGGCGGCGCCCGCGCCGATCACCAGCACGTCATAGGCCGTCGTGGCCCTGCGACCGGATCGGGAGAGTTGAGTCATCGCCGAGCGGTAACCCCGAAGCGCCCCGCTTGTCGAGCGCTCCCCTGCGCTGGCCATGCCGAACGGCGGATGGCGCGAGATCGCGCGAGCGGAGACGATGTGCGACCTCCGCCGGACGAGAGCATGACCGATGAGCGAGACTCCCACGCCCCCCGACGCAGCCGTCTTCGACCGGCTGATGACGGCGCGCCATTCCTGCCGCGCCTTCCTGCCGGAACCTGTCCC
>Ga0315900_10012367_pt1 | contig 10477 bp, 13 predicted proteins | sample LakEriMetagenome_FD_203521 | JGI IMG/M metagenome (GOLD analysis project Ga0315900, IMG submission 203521) | Freshwater fungal communities from buoy surface, Lake Erie, Ohio, United States - Buoy 12 MA114 | ecosystem: Environmental > Aquatic > Freshwater > Lake > Lake biofilm | place: USA: Lake...
ACTATTTAGGAAACTTATTAGCCTTCACTTAAGAATTATTTGTTTCATTAACTCTGTTAAAAATTCTACTTTTTCCTCTAATCTATTGACCTGGTCCTTTACACTTGAGCCACCATTGGATTTAAGTTCTGACAAATAGTATTTAACTAAGTGTCTTACTCCAATTGCTAGTGCTCCTATAAGGGAAGTAATGGCGACAGCAAGGGCTGCCCAGTCATTAGGTGTCATAGTATTATACCGTTCTAATAGTTATTTCGATGATGCCACCAAAGCCATCAAAACGCTTATCAGGTGGTGTCATACGAGTGAATGAGATTTCTTCAATAACTACTTGACGGTTCTCACCAGTAGTTAAATCTTGCCAAGCAACAACATCGCCATTCTCTTCAACATCTTCTAGTAGTTGAAGTCGAGCAAATGCTTTGCCTTCGTATCCAGATACTACGTTATATCTATCTGTTTCGATATCAAAACAATAGACTGGAAACTTCATGATTCTTTGTCGAGGTGTAGCAATAGTAGCCTTTGCTTGGTATCCCTTAAAGACAGGGCCTTGGCTGGTAGTGGTAGCATCACGATTAAATACAAACTTGTAGGCTACATACTCTTGTGCTGTGCTAGGACTAGATGTAGTTACCTCAACAGCAGTTACTCCTGCTTCATAGGTAATGTGGTCATACTCAACGCCATCTTTATCTACAGTTTCTAATATTAATGAACCATAACTAAAGTCACCACGAGCAAGTAAACGCTTAAAGTTCTTAGGCTCTAATGTTCCATAGCGAATATAACCTGTAGTTATATAACCAGTTGATGCTAGGGTAGAGGCTGCTTCAAGATATGAATAGCCAGGCTTACCAACAAATGCATTAGTTACTGCAGTAGATGCAATAGTTCCTGATGTTGTAGTTGTAAATGTAATTGTATTTGTAGTTACTGAAGTAATAGTCCAGTTGCCATCAAGGGCAGCATCTACTCCAATAACATAGATAACATCACCAGCCACAAAACCGTGAGCAGCAGATGTAATGGTTGCTGTAGTTGTAGTGCGTTCTTTGTTAGTTACAGACTTTTGATTAATCGCTTCTGTGCAGAATGCAAGTCTGTCTGTTTCTCCCAAAAATGCACAAGATGTAGTTTCTACACCAGATACACCTGTGTAGTAAATGTCATTAGCATAAGCAAAGCGTAAGGTTTCAATCTCATTACCTAGGTCAATGCGGATAACTCCAGGCTCACCAGCAACGCTAGTTGCACACCAGACAAATCTGTCTCGTGCAGCAAAGTCATAGCAAGGCTGTGTGGTTTCCACAATAAGCGGACCATAGTTAATGGAGCCGTCTTGGTCTGAGACAACTGCTGCACGGATTCCCTTGTTTGTTCCTATCATCATATAACCTAGATAGTAATAAATCTTATGTATTTTTTCACCGACTGGCATCTCTGCTGCAGTAATAGCACTGGTAAGAGTAGGCATAACACCTGCTGTATTAAGAGTAAACTTAAATATAGATGATTGAATACCACTATATCCAGCAATATAAATAGCAGGACCAGAGGCTGTTATAGATGTAAATATTATATCGTCATCTGAATGAGTATATAAAGCAGTAGGTGCAGTTGCTTGTGAAGTAGGAAATTCATATATTTTATTATTAGCAGCCATAACAATACGGTCTTTAACATATTCCATAGTGGCATTAGTTACTGTAACACCGTTAATAGTAAACATTGGAGTTGCTGAAGTAGTTGAGTCAGCAGTTAATACCTTCTTGTTAACCTCTAACTTACCTGATGGACCAGTATCATTGGTTACCCAATAGGCAGTAGTACCATCATCACAAATAGCATAGACTTTGTCATCTGCTCCAGCGTTATAATCAATGAAGTGGGTTTCTACTCCAGTAGTATCAATTTTATCTACATCGTATCCGTCATGTAGTAATACACCATCATTACTACCCCATTTAATGGAGCGTAATTGCTGAAATGAGCGACCATTAGATTCAACTGGGTATGTAGTTACATGTCCAGTAGCAACATCTTTAAGTAAGGTTGCTTGTCCCTTGGTCCATACGTTTACATTTTTGCTATCTGTAAACCTATGTGAGACTGTTTCGCCAGCAGATGGGTCATAGAACTTAATGCCTGAACCACCGTGAAAGGATGATTGACTTCTAATCCACCAGCCAGTAAGTGATTGCTCACCTGGCTCTGGGCTATTGTCAAATTTATCTTTATTGTATGGTGCTGTCTGCCTAATGTATGGGCGTGCATCACTAATAGCATAGAAGAATGGTTGTCCACCTAATGCTACGTCATACGAGTCAGAGGTATTCTGCCAGTATGCGCTTGTAGATACGATACCAACATCAACAGCAATTGCTTGATTGGCACGACCTTCGGTAATATCACGACCAGCCACAGTGCTCCTTAATTAAGAAAGAAAATTAGTTGAGCAGTTTGTTATCTTACTCAGGATAGTTTTAATTGTGCTATAAACCTAAAGCACGTAGGTCATTAGTAGTTAAACCAAGTGCTCCTAACTTGCTTTCGGCTATTGCTTTGGCTTGTGCTCTTGCTTCGGTTTTTGCTATTTCATTAATTTTTACTTGCTCAATAGCAGCATCAATTTGTGATTGCGTAGGTGCTTCACCTTCAAGCACATCCCATTTAATTGTTGAATAATCATTATCACTAAATGAAAATTCAGCCGTTGGTTTTAACAATCTAATTGCATCAAATAAATAGTTATTCATTATGCACCTATTTCTAAAGCGATTATTGAACTTGTTACGCCATTTTCACCTTGACCCCACAATGCGGCACTATCGGACGTTGTGCTAACTTTTAATTGTGTTTTGTAGGTTGTTGCAGATGTTGTTCCAGGGGAATCTAAATAATTTATTGCATAATATCCCTGCATCCAGGTTTGATAACCAGCACCACCAAGATTGGCTAAAATGAAAAAACCATCATTACCATTAAAAATTTCAGTAGAATTTCTCATTAAACGCCAGCCACCTAATGCCCTATCAATATTTCTTTTTAATAACAATCCTTGACTAACTAAAATTAAAACTTTACTTGTATTTAATGTCGGAGTAATTGATACACTTAAACCGCTATCAGTCATTGTAGTGCTTGCAACTATAGTTGCTGTGCTACTTGTTGCTTGAACAACCTGTAACACTTTACCACCACCAGCAGGGGCAGCCCAACTAGGGATACCTGATGCCACAGTGAGTACATTTCCTGTGCTACCAATTCCTAATCTAGCAGGGGTATTAGCAGATGAGGCATAGTAAATATCACCTGTAGTAGTTAGAGTAGACTTAGCAGTCTTAGCATCTAACTGTGTCTGTACTGCAGAGGAGACACCGTCTAGGTAGCCTAACTCAGTTGCTGATACGGTTGAGGGTGCAGGTGCTGCACTCGCTATGTCTCTTGCTTTAGACATTTTCTACCTCTACCCAAGATGTAGTTGCTTCATCCCAGCGATAGAACTTGTCATCAACTGGCATAGGAGTTGGTGCTTCCCACAAATAAGTGGTTGAGTTTAAAGACCAAGAAGGATAAGGTTTAGGTGCAGCAAAGCCAATACCATCAAAGGTATAGCCAATGCCTGCATAATTTTTATGAATAGGAAACTTACCACCTGAGTGAACTCCACCATAAGTGTTGTATGAAGTTTGAATCCATTGACCACCTAGGTTCTTCTCACACCAGTCTGGTCCATCGGCAACAATTACTTGCGTAACGATTCCATTTTCTACTTTTGCATAGTGACCCATTTATTTATCCTTACCTTCTCCATAGAGAGTTTCTGTGTTTACTAATTTAACATCACGCTTTGTTACTATTCCACCCTTTTCATCAAGTTGTGTCCTAGCAGCAATAACATCATCTGCAATAATATGAACTAACATAGTTACTTCATAACTAAAGCATTGAGTCAGTTTTTCTTCTTTGATTTTGCTTACATTGTTTTTCATTTTGTCCCCTTTTGTTAGACTGCGTATCGTATGATTACGATACCGCTACCACCTGCTGCACTAGTGCTACCACCACCAGCGCCACCACCTAGATTTGCTGTTCCATTCTGACCGCCACCAAGACCGCCACCGCCACCATTACCACCAGTTCCATTTGAAGCAGTAGTATTAGTGCCAGCATTATTATTTCCTGAACCTCCACCACCACCTGCGTAATAAGTAGACGTGCCTGATATAGAAACTGCTACACCAATACCACCATTACCAGCCCTACTAATAGTTCCAGCAGTTCCTACTGCACCTGCTCCACCACCGCCACCACTGCTAGCCCAAGAACCAAAAACGTGTTGCCCTTGACCACCTGCATAACCTTGATTTGCAGTTCCAGAACCGCCTGCCCACGTTCCACTACTAGTAGTACCAGACCCAGTACCACCACCACCTGAACCACCAGTACTACCAGCAACACCAGCAGCACCAGTTGCAGTACCACCACGACCACCACCTGTTGAGGTAATAGTTGAAAAAACCGAATCAGAACCGTTTGTTGAATTTGCACCACCAGCACCAACTGTAACTGTATATGCTTGTGCAGTAAGTGATAAAGCGGATTCTAAAGAACCGCCACCACCTGTTGCAGTAACAGTTGAACGAAGTCCTCCACCACCACCGCCACCCATTCTTTCTGTATTAGCGCCATTGTAACCAGCGCCTCCACCTCCAGCAACCACTAAGTAGTCAACAGTTAATGATGTGCTTGGCGTAAATGTTCCCGATGAAGTAAATGTATGATACCAATAAGTTCCATCACTAGTAATAGTTCCACCAGTTGCTTTGGTTGGCATACCTGTATAAAAAGAACCTGAAGATGTAAATGTGTGGATTGTATTACCACCTGATGTAGTTACAGTTCCACCTGTTGCTTTTTGAGTAGTGCCAGGATATCGGGCAATTACAACTCCTGAGCCACCTGGACCACCAGAACCGTTACCAACGCCAGATTCACCACCACCACCGCCTGCTCCACCACCAGTATTAGCAGTTCCAGCAGTTCCAGTTGCAGTACCTTGTGAACCAGCACCTCCGCCACCATTACCTCCAGCGCCACCAGCAGCAAGATTATTACCACCACCGCCGCCGCCTCCGCCAGCATAATAAGTAGAAGTTCCTGTTATTGCATTAGCAAGACCAACTCCACCTGCACCACCAACTTGGGTTGAATTATTTCCATTACCGCCTACAGCGCCAGCACCGCCGCCGCCTCCAGCACCACCATATTCAGTACTAGTTGATGAACCACCAGCATTACCTTGACCAGAAGGAGAAGCAGCACCACCAGTTCGGCTTGGGGTATTACCTCCACCACCTCCGCCTGAACCTCCTGCAGCACCATTTCCACCACCACCTGTACCGCCACCAGTAGATGTAATATTATAAAATACCGAGTTAGAACCATTAGTATTTTGAGCGCCACCTGCGCCAACAGTTACAGTAAATGCAGTATTTGGAGTTAATTCTATAGGAGAACCACCAATAGTAGTTTTATAACCACCAGCGCCACCACCGCCACCTTGTGAGTTTGCTCCACCACCACCACCAGCAACTACAAGGTAGTCAACAAGTAATGGCATAAAAGTAGTTTGGTCCCACATAGTAGTTCTTGAACTACCACTTTTAACTGAGCAATCTGAAAAATTGCGAATAGCCACTAGACTATCTCCACTCCCGAAATGTGAAAGTTTACGGTTGTAGCAGATGCTAAACCTTTAATAGTTTTAGGGGTAGCATTTGCAGGTAAAACTTGTTTAAGGTCAATTACCAATGTATCGTTTGCTGCTATTGTTACATCGTTAGCAATTTGAATATCATCTAACGATAAGTCAAATGTTGCTGCTGATGCTGCTGTATTAGCAACCACAGCATTAGTTACTACTGTAGTAGTTGATGTAGTTGGTACTGTGTATAGTGTTGTGCTTGATGTTGACGCTGCTCCACGAAAGAGCACCTTACTTGTTGTAGCCATTAGTTACTACCTTCCTTAGATTGCGCCCATAAGAGCGAGTATATAGTTGTCTTCGATTGCTGCTACGTCTACTGCTGCCCACTTAAGTCCAGTTGCTGTACTTGAGTCGGCTTGTAAATATTGTCCATTAGTTCCTACTGTTAGTTTGCCAGGTGTATCTGCAGCAGTTGCTACAAGAATATCTCCCTTAGCATCAAACAATGTATTAGAGATTGATGTTGCCAAATCAAATGCAGTAAATGTAATTATCTCTAATATGTCAGAGGCAGCCAGTGCTGCCAAAGATGTAATGCTAGTTCCGTTAGATGCTGTGTAATCTGTACCACGAACCAATAGAACACCATTTAGGTATACCTGCTCTTTACCTGCTAGGTATGAAAGTGTTAGACCATTAGCATCTGTTCCAGATACTGAGGTCTCTCCGCCAGTTGCTACATACTTATAGCGATAGATTTCTGCAGTTGAGGAAATAGAACCCCAAGCAGCACCATCCCAAGCAAACATAGCATTAGATACTGAGTTCCAATATAAAGCACCTTCAATTAGTGCAGCACCATCATTATCTAATGTAGGAGGGGTTGACTTAGCACCTAGGTATCTATCATCAAAGGAATCATATGTTGCAGCAGCAGCGGCAGCAGAGGCTGCAGCAGCAGTAGCAGAACCAGCCACATCATCTACATACAACTTAGTAGCAGCGTGTAGGTTAGAGGATGGAGCACCAGCAAGGGTTAAGTTGCCAGTCATAGTTCCACCAGACTTAAATAGAACTGAATCGTAGAATGTACCGCCAGCCTGAATCTGGTCAGCAATTTCCTTAAGAGTATCTAATGTGCCAGGAGCGCCATTGATAAGGTTTGTAATTTCAGTATCAATGTAACCTTTAGTTGCTGCATCAGTAGATGTAGTAGGAGTTCCAAGGCTTGTAATTTTTTGGCTATTTAGAGATACGCTACCAGTAGGTGCTGCCATCTGGTCTAAACGAGATGTGCGTACCTGTGTATCAAAGTCAGAGATAGTTGATGCTGTCTGTGTGCCAGTATGGTTGGCACGGGCTAGTGGGTCAGTTGCCAACTTGCTAAGTGCAATAGCAGCACTAGCATTAATATCAGCATTGACAATAGTTCCATCTACTATATCAGCAGAGGTAATAGAACTGTTAAGGCTTAACTTGCTGTAAGCAATACCAGCAGATGCACTAATGTCACCATTTACGATAGTGCCATCAGCAATCATTGCGCTAGTTACTGTGCCAGAATCGGCTGCAGTAATAGCAGTTCCTGAAATCTTAGTCTTATCAATTGCAGCAGAGGCATTAATGTCTGCGTTAACAATAGCGCCTGTACCGATAACAGTAGTTAGGCTTACGTTGCCAGTACCGTCAAAAGATACGGCAGATGCTTCTACATCTCCAGTTAGTTGGAAGTTACGGGCTGTGGCTAAAGCAGTTGCAGTAGCAGCATTACCTGTTGCACTACCAGCAGAACCTGATACGTTACCAGTTACGTTACCAGTAAGGTTACCTGTAAAGGTACCTGCAATAGCACCAGTACCAGTAATAGTTGGGCTAGTTAAAGTCTTGTTAGTTAATGTCTGTGTGCCAGTTAGAGTTGCTACACCAGTAAGTGTATTGTCTGCTGCACTAATTGTCTTGTTAGTTAAAGTCTTTGTATTTGTAGTTGTTACTACATCGGCAATAGTTAATCCGTGTGCAGTTGTAGTATTTTCAATGTGTTGATTAGCCTCACGGTAATCTCGACCAATTGCCATATGGCGCACTACAGCACCAGCAGAGTGGGCTACACCAGTTGAACCATCGATACCACGAGTAATAGTAAGTGTGTTAGTTGAGACCGCCGTTACATCTACAATTTCTTCAAGCGCTGTATCTGGGTCAATCACCACCGTAAAGGTTTCGCCAGCAGAAATCGTGGCGCCACCTAGCAAAGAAGTACCAGATACTACAGTGGCTGTAGTTCCAGCAGATGTTAACGCTGCAGAGAGGGTACTCTGTTGTGAGCGTGATGAGTATTTACGTGTTGTCATTTAGTTACCTATCGGCTGTAGTGGATGCGGATTGGATATGATGTTTGTTGACGCTGTACTTCTTCTTGTAAGCGTTGTGTATATAGGGCTAGCAATTGACGTGATGCGTTCTGTGAAGAACCATACGGCCTCTTACTATCTGTCTCATCTGCCTGTGGGCTAACTTGAGCAGCACGTGCTGGGTCAAGGTAGGTAAGTAGACGATATGAAGCACCTAGTACTACCACATCTTTGCAAGATTCTGGTAGTCCAGTTTGTGTTGTAAACACCTGAGAGTTAGTTGTAAAAGCAGTTGGCTCAGTTGCATAAACAATCTTTACGGTTCTGCCTGGGGTAATGTAATCACCAATAGTTACTGTTTGAATAGTATCACTTGATGTATAGCCAAAGGCTGTAGGTTCGGCAAAAGAATCAAAAGACCAACGTCTTACTGGTATCCATTCTTTAGATGGACCAATCTCTTGCCACATAATTGTTAAGATATTATCTATGTTTAGATTAGCAAATGCATAGGTAGTAATTGCTGCATTGTAAGTAAATGAAGTATCTGCTACTGCAAATATAGAAGCACCAGCAGCCCTAATAGTGTCATTAACTGCACGTTTAATTACAAAACGTGGGAAGGTAGGGGAAATAGTAACCTTAGTATCTAATGCGTGTGTAGCAGCAGTAGTACCTAGATAGCCACGGCCATATGGGGCTACAGTGGCTGTATTAGCCACACGGTCAAATGAATCTACCCATAACAACTCTTCATCAATCTCAACAACACCCTTACCTAGATTCTCAGTAGAGCCTAAGTATAGAACTGTAGGTGATGTAGATGATGACGTTAGGGTAGAGACTGCACTGCTTAGGTGAGTTGCTCTATCCTGTTGGTATGTATATCCAGCAAGGTTAATCTGGATTTCATCCATTATATTCGATAGGGTAGTTGTCATATCTTCCTTTATTATCTAGGTGTAATGATTTTCTTGTCGGGTGTAATTAACTTTGATTTAGGTTCTTCTTTAGGTTTACCAAAAAATGCTTGGTAGTAATGTTCATCAAAAGAGAACCGCTTCATATGTGGGGCTAACGCACCAGTATGGGCATATAGTGGAACTTCTGCTTTATCGCATAGTGCAAAGAAGAATATATCTTCGCCTATAAATTTCTTACCTCTACCCATTTCCATAAAGACTACTTTGTCAATTGCTACTTCACGGACTTTAGGTACGATACTGCGGTGCATTAGGATAAATCCCATACCTGCTGCATCTACTTTAATAAGTTGATTCTGAGGTAGTGGATGTACTCTGGCTAATCCAAAGCCACCATCCTCATTGGCAACAAAACTAAACAATGTAGGCATTGGAACCATCAAAGGTTCCTCTGGATTATCTGTAGTAAAATATACTCCAGTAATCATAGGACGCTTCTCAGCATCTCTACTATCCCATAGTAATCTAAACTTTTCTGGACTAATTACTACATCTGAGTCTACCCAGAATAACCATTCGTAATCAGTCTTGTCATACCAGTAATCAAAAACTGTTTGTCGCTGCCTGCCAATTTGATTGCCTTGGCTACGTAATGTTGTAGCAAATTCTACGCCAGACTTTAGCATTACATCTGCTACGCCTTGCATAAACTTACCATCTACCATTCCATTGTCGCACCATACTAGTGCAATAGAATCTTTTTTACTCATAGTCCCCCTATGTATTATTTCTTTTTCTTTAGTACAGCAGCATTGTCAACAAGGTTTGGATAGGGTCTGCCTGCTGCTTTAGCCCTAGCCTTTGCAGCACTCTTCTGTGCTGGTGTTAACTTCTTAGAAGTTTTCTTAGGGTTCTTCTTATCCCAGAATGCTTTCTTCACCATTTCACCTTATCTGCCCAGTATGCTGCAGACATTTTGCCTTTGGCAATATTCTTAGCATGACGTGCTTTAAATGATTTTTGTCTAGCAGTAGGTTGTCTGTCTCCAGTTACACCTTGCTGCCCAAATCTAATTGTCTTTACTTGACTACCAACTTTAGCCACAACTACATGTGATTTAGTTGGATGATTAGGGGTACGCTTTGGCTTATTAAAGCCAGATACTCCTGCTCTTTTTAATCTTGAATCTTTCATTTGCTCCCCTTAATTACTTCTTTTGTCTTAGGGTCAAGGCGGACTTTTTCCGACCCATCCTTACGTAAAATAACTATTACACCATCCCGTATAATAGATTTATTCCAACCGTCATGACGCTTACGTTGACCCGATGACATTACTTTTTCTTACCCTTTACTTTTAATAGATTAGGGTTTTTTTTCTTAGCAGCCTTACTTGCTTTCCTCGCACCTGCAGCCAAGATAGCGCCAGCACCTGCCATAGAGATTCCTTGCTTTTTCGCAATCTGTTTCTGGGCTGCTTTGAAGCCCATT
>Ga0315900_10012369_pt1 | contig 10476 bp, 2 predicted proteins | sample LakEriMetagenome_FD_203521 | JGI IMG/M metagenome (GOLD analysis project Ga0315900, IMG submission 203521) | Freshwater fungal communities from buoy surface, Lake Erie, Ohio, United States - Buoy 12 MA114 | ecosystem: Environmental > Aquatic > Freshwater > Lake > Lake biofilm | place: USA: Lake...
TTGCCATTATGCCTTTTAGTCGCCAAATGGCAAGGCTATCTGAGCGATACGTAAAAGGTCTTTCAAGTGCTGTCAAATCTTATGGCACCGCCCTTGGCTCAACCGAATTGTACAAACTTGGCCTTGCTGGGGAGAACAAATGGAATCTTCCTCAACTTGAGAACAAGGGGCTTAAGGACCTTGGCTCGTTGGCTTGGTTTGAGAGGCAGGCTGAACTTGGCGGGTATATGACACCCGGCATTGGGGCTACTGCTCTTACTGCCGTGGCAACTGCCCCTATGGGCGGCAGCGGAATTGCTGTGACAGGAAGGTTCTTGCTCTCTGGTTTCTCTGGGTGGGCAAGCGAAACCGCGCAGATAACAGCGGACACTAGGTCCAAGGTCCTTGAGGCCACGGGCAGCATTGAGAAGGCTGACAAGGCTGCGGAAAGAGCCTTTGACTCACAAGTTGCCATCTCTACTTCGTATCTCCTTGAGGGCGCACCGTTCATAAAGCTACCGTTTCTTAAAGCAGGGAGGGTTATGTCCACCCTGACAGGGTTTGGCGCGGAATACGGCCAAGAATTGTTCTTTCAAGAAGGTCCGCAGCAAATTGCCGAAAAGAGGATTATGGCCGAGGCCACTGGCAAGATTAAGTTAGGCGAGGGCCTTATGGCTGCTTACGACAACTTTTATAAGGGGGTAGCGGACATGATGGCCCCTGTAGAGACCATCACCGGCACCAAGCCAAGCGAGTTTGAACAATTGGCAGTAGACCTTATTGGCATAGGTGGCATGGGCGCCGTTGGAGGGTACAGGGACGTTGGCGCTCAAAACAGGCAAACGGCCAAGGATATAAAGTCATTGCTTGCCAATGATGTCATTGCAGAAAGAATAAAAAATGGAGATTTCCAATGGATAAACTCCATTGTAGAGTCTAGGGGTGAGGCGTTCGCGAGTTCTCTTGTTGGCCAGTTCCACGTTGCTGGTCAGATTAGCAATGAGCAGAAAATCAAACTTGACAGGAACATTGAATCTGCCGCAATTCTTCAGGATGATGTGCAGAGGCTTGGCTTGAAGGGCGATGAGGCACTTGCTTACAAGGCTCTTGCTGGGAGGGCTTCCGCTGCTCTTGAAATAGCCAAAAGCGAAGAGAAAGACATTATTAAGAGAGTACACGAAGCCGAGGCTAGGGAGCTTGAGCGACAGATGGAGAGCATTGCTATGGGCAAGGGATTTACTGGCGCCATAATTACCACTCCCAATGGCAAAAAGATATTTATGAGCGAAGTGGAATTCAAAGAGTCTGCGAAAGACAATGAATTCTTAGAGACAGTTGCAATGCTTGGGTTGCAGAGGGATGGCGGAATTCAGATAACCAACTATGGCCCCGGCTCAGATGTAGCCCTTACCGATTTTTGGGAGAGCGTTGTTGATGTGCAGAATGGGATGTCGCGAGACATCGGTGCTGTAAATAAGAGATACGGGACCGTTGTTGACTACGTCGTGAACACATCCGACCCAGCCCAGAGCGGTATAAAGGTTATGGCGAAAGGTCGTCCAGAGGACAAGGCCAACGCCGAGGCTTTGCTATACAGGCTTGGGTATAATGTTATAGGGTACACTCCCCCCGCCAAAGTTGAGCCAATAACCGAAGAGGAGCTTGTGGCGGAGACCGTGGGCCCAGTCAAGCCCGCCGGAACCCCTGAAGTCCCGGCAGTCGAAGTTGAGTGGTCTGGTGAAGATGTCCGATACAAGGGGGACAGGGACGTTTTATCTCCTGTGGTTGAGTGGTCTGGTAAGCAGGTTGAGCCGAAGGACAAAGACATCAAGCCATTTATCACCTATGGAAGAGGAGACATTGTTCAAAAGGTCGAAGAGCCAACCATTCGTGACGTAATCAATATGCAGGGAAGGTTATTTCTTCAGAGGGGAGATGTTTTGGCTGGGAACATTTCGATGCACCCTGAAGAAAAAGGAATGGTTGTTATTGTGGATTCAAGCGGAAATATGTATGACATTGGGACAATTTCTGAAATAGGGGACAAAAAAATAGGAGATATTGGAATTGAAATTGATGATACTGCTGGTCAGTTTAGGATGAGCGAGGCTGGCATTATCAATGTCAGGGGCATTAACTACATTGCCCCAAGGGGGCTTGATCATATTGTTCGCAGTGAAAATGGAGACATTTTGGAGGTTATACTGCCAAGGGTAAGCTCCGGTGGCCGAGCTAGAAAGGGAGAAAAGGTTTTCACTCTTTCCGATGCAGAGGAAATTGCTTACGAAATCACACTAAGACACATACGAGACAATGCAAACGACGCAGAAATCGAAGCAGCCCTTGCAGAAGCAAGACAGGCAGTCCAAGATGAAGGAGTTGGCCGAACTGCTGGACCGGCTCCCGCAACAGAAACGAAATCAGCTACTGGCGAAGTACGCCAAGAAGTAACATCAAAACCAACAACAGATGCCGTACAAGAGCGAACAACAGCGGAAGTGGGCGCACAGCCCGTCGGGACAGAAGTCACTGGGCAAGAAGGGCGTGGAGGAGTGGGACCGGGCGTCCAAGGGCCTGAAGCTCCCCAAGCGGGCAGGGCGGAAGGGGAAGTAACCCCTACTACCGAACCTACTGCCGAAGGCCCCGTAAGGCCGGAGGCAAGACAAGGGGTAGCAACTCCTGTTTCTGATATAGAAAGATTATCTAATAAAATTTTAAACTCTCCTCAAGGTACAATAAATACTGGTAAATTAGAAGAAGCCGTTTTACCAAATACTATTATTGAAAAACCTATAGTTCAAGATAAAGATGGTAATTGGCTAGAAGTTTATATAAATAATCCTAAATTACAAGGAACTATTCTTGCAAGAAATGGCAATTATTTATTTAGAGCAATGCAAGGTAGATTCTTTGTAATAGCTAAAGTGGGTGATTTTTATTTACCTTTTTATATATCAAGTGCGGGAACTTCTGGTAAAAATGAAGGGGAGTGGTATCCGTTTTTTGGATATAATGACTGGCTTGTAAAAGGACGTGTAGGTAAAAAAGGAGAAATGGAATATTCAGAAAAAATTTCTGAAGTCCAAAAATTATTAAATGATAATTTTAGAATACCAGCCAAGTATTTTACTCAATTTGGTCAAATAATTAATGGAAAAGGTACTCCAGCAAATCCAGATAAAGTATTTTATGATATCAATACACACGTAAAATATGAATCATGGTTTGTTGACTTTGATAGACAAAAAGATAATAAATATACAGAAGAAGAATTTGTTGCAGATAGAACAGGATTAAATCCTAAAAATGTAGTAAATGATGGAAAAGGTTCGGCAAATTCTTGGATAAAAAATGTTGTAGCTTTAACAGAAGATGCTGAAAAAGCAAGTAAAGGTGTCATATCTAATGCAGAACTAGCTGCTTTAGAAGGAGCTAAACCTGCCATCACTACTGCCAAAGGCCCCGTAAGGCCGGAGGCACCCCCTACCCCCGCTGCTGCACCAGCGCCAGCCACTGCTCCTACGCCTAACAAGGAGACAGTTGCCAAGATGAAGGAACTTGACAAGATTGAGGAGAAAATGAGCAGTGGGGCGAAGAAATTAAATGCACCAGCCAAAAAAGCCTTTGATAAAATGGTCGCTGCTGACCCTCGCATAGATCAAGTCAAAAGAGCTAACTTTGACAAGGCTGTGACCGAACTAGAAAAAAGCGGTAAACTCAAAGTACGATGCCCGTAAAAACCCCAAAGACACTAGACAAGCTCGTTGTATCCAAGCTGCTGGAGCGGCTCAAGGACGAGTACGATGCTATGTACTTCTACACCTCCGTGGCCAACTGGTGCCAAGGCAAGGGGTACGAGGAGGCTGCTAAGTTCTTCCTCAAGGAGGCGGAGAACGAGAAGGGCCACGCCAACAAGATTGAGAAGTACATCACCGACTGGAACCTGACCTTTGAACTCCCGGCTATCGAACAGCCCGACAAGGACTACCGTAGCCTTATCGACGTGGTGGAGCAGGCATACGACATTGAGTACGCCTTGTACGAAGCCTACGAGGAGACCTCCAAGGAGATGTTCTCGCTGGACCTCTGCACGTTCGACTTCCTGACCCCGTATCGCCTTGGTCAGACCGAGAGCGTCATCGAGTACAGCGATATGCTCAACGAGTTGGACACCATCGCTGCTGACGTAAACAGCTTCGCCCTCTACTACTGGCAAAAAGAGAAGTTTAAGTAATGGCTCTAAACTGTGACCTTAACAAGCGCATCTTTACCTTTGAGGGTAAGGACTATTCCTACGATGAGTTCCGTGCTTTGATGTACGATGGACTCCTTGAGCGCATCCCAGAACTTACTGCCGAGACCAAGAAAGCCTTGGCTACTGAAGAAGGGAAGGCAGAGGTGGAGCAGGGATTGAGCTTGGATGAGGTGCGGCGTAGGCTTATGGAAATGCGCGAGGAGCGCGAAGAGGGAGACAAGCTAAAGGGGCTGAGAAAGACTCTTATTGATGCGGTGGGAAGGATGACAGAAGAACGCGCCAAGAAAATGGCGCGTTTGATTGCTCCCAAGCTGACTATTGTTCGTCATTCAACAGCAGAATCGCTTAGGGCCGCACACCCTCAAAAGAAAAATGTAAATGGCTTCTACGATCAGGCAAAGAAAGTCATTCACGTTGGGCCAAATGGCAACGTAACACACGTCATTGCTCACGAGGTTCTTCATCCGATTTTTGATGCATTTATTGGTGCGGATGAAGCAAAAGCAGCAAGGCTTTATGATGAACTTGTAAAAGATGAGCGACTTGCGATTTTTGCTCGATTCGGACAAAGCTATCTGAATAAGAAAGACCCATCTGACACGCTCAGTATTCAAACGTCCAAAGAAGAGGCGATTGTAGACTTTTTGGGCGCAGTGGCCGATGGCAAGTATGACAAAGAGCTTCTTGGTGATAATAAGTTCATGCAGGGCATCAAGGAGATGCTCTACAGAATTATGGAGTTCTTTGGGGCCAAGCGACCTGTTGTGGATATTACCGATGTTCAGACCTTGAAGGACTTGGCCAAGGCAATTGCCATTGCATCAAGATACGGGAAGGCTGTTAAGTACACTGAAAGGGACATTGATATTGAGGGGGTCAGCGAAATGCGTGCGGATGAAGAAAGATGGATGCTTGGTGACCCTAAATCCAAACTGACTCCCAAAGAAAAAGAATGGTATGACTGGGCGATAGAAGGGGCTAAAGACGCCTTATTGGATGAGTCTTTCTTGCAAGACAACCCAGACGCACTAACGGTTCAAGGGCAAATAGACGATATGCTTTATCGTCTAGAGGAGCAGGCAGAAAGCGTAGCAGAGACGGATGCTCCAACAGATCAGGCACTTGCTGCAAGGATTCGATCTGCGCGATCATTAGTTGAAAAACTCAGGGCAGAGGGATATTTTAATTCATCATATCACTCTCGTGTTTCTGAAATGCGTTCGGATGAAGCTTTCAATGGCATTGAAGAGCCCAAGACCCCCATTGGAGACACCAAGACCGTTATGGTCGATGGCAAGGAGCGCACGGTGCTGAACTCCAACAGGAAACCCATCCACCCAACGGTGGAAGGGGTGCGCAACTTCTGGCGATGGTTTGGAGACAGCAAGGTGGTAGACGCAGAGGGCAGGCCATTGGTGGTGTATCATGGTACTCCAAATGGCGGATTTTCTGTCTTTAAGGTTGCTATGGCTGGCAAAACTCACGACAGCGGATGGATTGGACGTGGCATTTACATGACTACTGATCAACGTGCTGCATATGGATACGCCAATATGAAGCGAGGCGAATCGCCCCAGATATATGAATTGTACGCAAAGCTAGAAAACCCACTTGAGTGGGGCGAAAAAGATTATGGAGCGTATGGGTTGGTAATGTTTGGCAAAGAGCTTCCTCATGGCTTGGGAGATGTGGTTTATGAAAAATTAGCCTATCGCTTTGACCCAAAAGAAAAAATGTCAAGCGCGGCCGAAAAAATGCTTGTTGACCAAATATCAAGAGTAATTAGAGCCGAACTTATTCGCCGTAATCACGATGGCGTAATTACAACATATCCAGATGGTGGATATGAGGCTATGGTACTAGAGTCTAGTCAAGTCAAGTCTGCCACAGGCAACCATGGAAGGTTTGACCCAAGCAGGGAGGATATCAGCGAAATGCGTGCGGATGAGGATTTCAGTAGAAAGAAATCTTCCAAAACTCATGTTGGCACCATTCCCATCAAAACCTATCAAAGCGTCATATCTGAACTTGATGATGCGATAGCAAACATATCTGACGATGATTTTTCTAAAATGACCAAGCGCCAGCAAGTGGCTAGGGTCATTGAGGCTGCGTCCAAGATAATGGAGGGCACGAGATGGTTCAAGGGGAGGGATGCTAGTGAGCGCAAGGAAGCAATGCAAAGTTTGAGCGATGATATTTCGCAGAAACTTGGATTTGAGCCAGCGCCGAAAGAGCAGATGCAGCGCGTAAAGATGCGCGAAGAGGTCAGGGATCTTAAAAAGCAGGTGTCGGAAGCCGTAAAAAGTGCCGTAAGGGCTGCTATTAGCGGAAGGAAGGCTGGATTTGAAGAGGGTCTTACCGCCCAAAGAGAGAAGTCTCAGAGGGAGCTTGAGGCTAAAATGTCCAAGGCCGAAAGGGAGAAAGAACGATTGGCCCAAAAGCGCGTTATGCAGGGATATGCCCAAGGCATTGCAGAGGGAAGGCTTGGTGGCGAGATATATGGAACTAGAAGGGGCAGGGCGCAAGGGAGAAGGGAGGAGCAGCAAAAAATGTCTCAAGACCGCGTTGTGTTCTTGGAATATCTAAAAGACATTTTTATAGACCCTACAACTGGCAAGACCGTGCTTAAGGGTGACCAATACAGGCAGGCCGCTGCAATTGGCAGGGCTGCCGCAAGGGTCAACCCGAGCAACCCGCTCAGTGTGGCTAGGTTTAAGAAATATGCTGAGAATGTAATAAAGAAGGCCGAGTATGAAAAGGATCTGAAGGATGCGAGGGCTGCTAAAAACAAGGCCAAGGACATGGCCAAGGGAGCCCCGCAAAACCACAAGGATGCGCTTCAGGAAATAAGCTCAATTGATGTTTCTATGATTGAAGACCCTGCGAAATACGCAGAGAGGGTCAATGATTATTTGAACGTGATGCGAAGCGTCACATCTGAAAAGTATGAGTCAAAGAGTTCGGATGAGATGATGGATTACGCGGAATCTCTTTCCTTGCAAGTGGAGGCGGAGTATTCCAAATTGCTTCGCGAGGAATACGAACTTAGTGACATCGGGGGAATGAGCGCAAAGCAGATTTACGATGCGCTTCAAAGTGGACAGTTCGATTCTGGCACAACGAATCTTAATTCGTCCAAGAGAGAAGAAGTTAAAAAGAGGGTTACGAACCTTGCCAAGTATGCAGATATGTCTCTCGCTGAATGGGTCAAGGAATATGACCTGATGGGAGCCATCGGCGCCGGGGCGGAGTTTACACCCAAGGAGGAGAACATATTCAGAAGCTTGCTCAATCCGGAGTTTGAGTATATGTCGTTCAAGCAGATGATGGAGTACGTAAAGGTGGTGGACAACATTATCACCAACGATTCGTTCTCCGGCTCTGGCAAGATTGCTGAAGCGGCAAGGGCTTCAAAGAGGGCAAAGAAATTAGCGTCAAGCATATCTCCATCCACGGTAAAGGCTATTGAGGGGGTTGCGATGAACACAATGTCCATCGCGGACTTGAACGTATACTTCTTTGGTCGCGGGCTGCTGAATGCCAAAATCCAAAGAGCGATAGGCATTGGCGATTATGTCAACGCAAACAAGAAGCATAGCGATATGATGAAGGCGATCGGCAAGCAGGTCGTTGACTTCTACAATGCGCTCAATAAAAAGGATCAGAATGCATTTTCTGATGCTGCGGTCAATGCGGAGGCTGTTGTCGCATACGCAATTCAGCATATGCCCGGGATGTCGGATGCAGATGGTCTTGAAGTAAGAAAGCAGATTTTGCTTGAGAACATAGAGAGGCTAAGGGGAAGGAACAAGAAGGAATACACTGACAAGGCCAATCATCAGCAAATCGCATTTGATGCCATTTTGAAAGATGCGACCTCAAGGAAACAAGTACTTGAAAACCTCAAGCGGATTTATCCGGGGGCGCACGAATCCATTGAGTTCCTCATCAATATCACCAAGCCGTACAAGGATATGGTGCGGGAGAACTTGAATGTGATGTGGAATGAGGCAAGTCCAAATGATAGTGTCGGTACGTGGGATGATCCATACTACATCCCAATTGCTTACCAGCGAATAGCGCCTTCAAGAGATATTGACATTGACGAGGGTTCTCCAAGGGCCATACAGGATATGGGGCAAACCGCTCCATCGGCAACCAAAAGCCGCTTGGTGTATAAGATGTTGCCAAAAGACAAGATTATAGACCTTAACCCACGCTCAGTAACCATTAACAGACTTAATTCAAATCTGTATGATGCAGTTGTTGGCGATTCCTTGGTGTACATATCTCAATTTATGAGAGCTAGGGGCATTGATGAAAATGTATTTGGCAATAGCGACAATCTGAACTATTACTATACATCCATTAAAAAGTGGATTGCCAAGTATCAAGAAATCAACAACAAAGACTTTGTTTCAGGGTTTTTGAATAGGAATGTAAACTTTGTCCGTGACGTTGTGGTTTCGACAAAACTTGGCACTCTTAACCAAGTTGTAAAGCAGGTTCCCGAAGCACTTACACAGGTAATGGTAATGACCGGGTCTAGCGATGCTTTCGTAAATCTTTTCTCTGGGGAATTCATGGACGCCAATGCCAATGCATTGATGTCAAAGTATGCTGTCGGAGAAAGGGGAGCAACGGTGGCTGGCACAAATTGGGAGGGCGCTTTGTCTAAAACCTACAAGGAGATTGAAGCGGCCACAATGGCCAAAAACCCCAACCTTGTCAAGGTTAGCGCCAAAAGGCTTCAAGAGCTTACTACAAAGCCACTTTCTCTGTCTGATGCTTCCGTAGCCAAAGCCGCATGGATGGCTTATTACAAGTACGCAAGGAGGGCTCAAGGGTACGAGGTCAATAGCTGGGAAACAGAAAACGCGAACCACGATTCTGATGAATTAAGGAAGGAGGCGGCTCTGTTCGCAGAAACCATGATCGACTACACAATGGTTTCTAGCGACCCCAAGAAGGCGGCTTCCATCAGTCAAAAAACCAACGAGGGGTGGAAGAACTTGGCAAAGTCAACGATTCTTCTGTTCAGCGGATTCGCAGTTCAGTCTTTCTCAAGGCTCAGGCTTGATTTGTCCACGCTGCACAACTATCGCAATATGAAGAATGCTGGCAATCCGATGGCTGACAAGTCGGAGGCTGGCAGGGCTCTTAGGTCTATTACAGCAAGGACAGTTGGAGCGGGCGCCTTCTGGACAACATCCGTATATGTGGCACCACTCTTGGCAGAATTCTTTGCATACGTGGTATCTGAATTGCTGTCTATGGATGATGAGGACGATGATGACGGTCAAACAATTGCTGCCCTTGTTGCCGTGACCACCATAATGCAGTCAATGGGACTGCTCTGGGGCGATGTTGCAAAGGGCTTTTCCATAGCATCAGAGAAGATTGAAGAAAGGGACAAAAAGAAATTCAATCAAGATGTTATCAGAGAGATAAACGTCTCTGGTGACATTGCTAAAATTTATATGGACTCCATTAAAAAGAACGAACTGAAAAAAATTGAGCAGAAGCAATTGGACAAAATAAACAGAATTAAGGTTGGATTTTTATCAAGCCTTGTTGGCATTGATGTTCAGCCAAATTTGAATGCTGCCATAATTGATGCAATCAATTACATTGATTACACAGTAGAAAAAATCAACGGCAACAAGTCAGTAATAAATAGGGGAAAGACAAAGCCATTTACAGAGTGGATCAAGGATCAAGAGAACCCGGCTTTTTACAGGTACGAATACAAGCGTGGAGAGACGTTCATTGATGAGCCGATTTCTGGGGCATTGGAGATTTTCCTGAACCTCCCACAAGATGCCGACAGGATTATTCAAAAGGCGTTCAATAGGGCCGAAAAGCAGCAGAACAGGAAAAATGTGATGAATGTCTTGAAAAAGATGAAGAGCGGGGAGCTTGACCGATTGTCTCAAGATGGCTCCACCACTTATATAGGCGAATCCTCAACTTATCAAAGCGAGTCTCAATAGTTTGAGCGCAACCCTCTGACGCACACAGAATTACGCTTATATTTGCCCCATGCTCCAGATCCAAGGCCGTGTTTGTGAGGGGTGTGACCGGTTCAGCTACGTGGACACCACTGGTCGGCACAACGCAACGACCAATCCCACTGGATACGGCCCTGCGAACATCATCCAAGACCCTCTGGGCTTTGACTCTTACACCCTTGAGGTGTGGTTCCCCGGGAGCGATGTGAACGGCGCTGCTGACTATAC
>Ga0315900_10012371_pt1 | contig 10474 bp, 13 predicted proteins | sample LakEriMetagenome_FD_203521 | JGI IMG/M metagenome (GOLD analysis project Ga0315900, IMG submission 203521) | Freshwater fungal communities from buoy surface, Lake Erie, Ohio, United States - Buoy 12 MA114 | ecosystem: Environmental > Aquatic > Freshwater > Lake > Lake biofilm | place: USA: Lake...
TGTCGCTTAACTCGGCGATGAAACGAAAACGGCCCTCGCGAGCGAGGGCCGTGCGCCTGCTTGGATTGCGTCAGCGTCTTGCTGCGCCACATCCCCGGCTGGGTCCGGGTACCACCTTGCCGCAGAGGGGCAGGTTGGTGACAGGCAGGCGGCCTGTGCTCGCGATGAGTGGCACAAGTATAAGCCGCGATTCGCGCCGCGGCAACGCGCCGGGCCGGTGGGTCAGGGCGCGGCGACGCTCCTGGCGATCACGTCGGCAACCCAGGCGTTCAGGCTCTTGCCCTGCATCTCGGCCGCGAGCGCCGCTCGCGCATGAAGTTCGGGCTTGAGACGAAGCCTGAACTGACCCGAGTAGGCGTGATCGGGGTCCCGGCCGAGTACGCGGCAGGTCTCGAGGTAGTCGTCGACCGCTTCCTCGAATGAGGATCGCAGTTCGGAGACCGAGTCCCCGTGGAATCCGACCACATCGCGGATACCCGCGATGCGCCCGACGAAGCAGCCGTCTTCCTCGCTGTACTCCACGCGTGCAGCGTAGCCCTTGTACGTCATCGTATTCATGGCTCGATTCCCAGGCTTTGCAGCAACCGACGCGCATCGCGGATCTGGTAAGGCTTGGCGTCCTTCTCGGGATGGGGGCGATGGAACGTGCCCACGATGCCGTCCTTCTCGAATCGCACGCGGGAGCCATTACCTTCGATGACGCGAAAACCGACCGCGACCAGGAGGTTCTCGACACGGCGCCACGGCAGGGTGCGCGCCACCGGATCGCTGAATATTGCCTCCAGGGTTCGTCGATGTCCTGCATTCACCCCATAATGGTACCAATTCCCGGTTCCTTATCCAATCCTTGGCCCACCCATGCCCCCACCCATCACCGAACACGTCGCCCGCTCCCCGCGGCACACCACCTTCTACCTCGCCTGCGGACCGCAGGACGGGCCGCTGATCGTCTTCGTGCACGGCTGGCCCGAGCTGTCGATCAGCTGGCGCCATCAGCTCGCCGCCTTCGGCGCGCTCGGATTTCGCGCGGTGGCGCCCGACATGCGCGGCTACGGCCGCTCCACGGTGCATCCGCGGCACGAGGACTACGCGATCGAGCAGTCGACCGCCGACATGGTCGAGCTCATCGACGCGCTGGGCCGCGAGCGCGCGATCTGGGTCGGGCACGACTGGGGCACGCCGGTGGTCTGGGCGCTGGCCGCGCACCACGCGCCTCGCTGCCTCGGCGTGGCCGGTCTGTGCGTGCCCTACATGCCCGACGGTTTCGCGCCCGACACGCTGATCCCGCTGGTCGACCGCGAGCGCTATCCGGCCGACCAGTACCCGGCCGGGCAATGGGAGTACCAGCGCTTCTACGAGGAGAACTTCGAGCGCGCGGTGGCCACCTTCGAGGCCGACGTGCCGGCCACGGTGAAAGCACTCTTCCGCCGCCCCGATCCCAGGGGCGCCAGCGGCTTCAGCCGCCTGGCCAACGTGCGCCGCGACGGCGGCTGGTTCGGCGGCGCCGCGCGCGCGCCCGACCTGCCGCGGGACCACACCCTGCTCACCGAGGAGGACCTGACCCGCTACGCGAGCGCGCTGCAGGCCAACGGCTTCTTCGGCCCCGACGCCTGGTACATGAACGGCGCGGCCAACATCGCCCACGCGCGCCGCGCCCCCGACGGCGGCCGGCTGTCGATGCCGGTGCTCTTCTTGCATGGCCTGCACGACGCCACCTGCCTCACCGTCGGCACGCGCCTGGCCGACCCGATGCGCGCCCACTGCGCCGACCTGCACGAGATCACCCTGCCCACCGGCCACTGGATGGCGCAGGAGCTGCCCGAGCAGGTCAACGCCGGCCTGGCCGGCTGGATCGCGCGCAGGCTGCCGCAGGCCTGGCCGTGCGCGCTTCCTGGCCAGGGGTGATAGCTGGCGTTGTCATTGACAACAACACCTTTCGTTGTCATTGTTCACAACATGAAGGCCGTGGAGCTCTTGCGGCGGCGGATTCCCTACACCGAGACCGCGTTCGCCGAACTTGTGCTCTGGCGACTCGCAACGCCCCTGCCGGGGTCGTCCCACTCCTTCAAGTACCGTCTTGCGTATGTGATCGATGGGGTATGCGTGCTGCGATACGACAACGAGGCTGGCAAGGGCGATCACCGACACTGGAGGGGGAGAGAGTCGCGGTACGTCTTCGAGAGCGTCGAAGGTCTCCTCGACGCCTTCCAGCGCGACATCGAGAGGATTCAACGTGAAGACCGTGATTCTTGACGTCCGTCCGCCGTCGGATTCGATGGCCGATTTCGCCCGCGCGTGGAGGACCGGCAAGGCGTCGCGCACGGACAGGATCTCTTTCGCGAGCCCGGAGCTCCTCTGGAAGGTGCTGACGGCGAAGCGGTGGGCGTTGCTGAAGGCCCTGGCCGGCGCCGGCCCGATGACTGTTCGGGAGGCGGCGCGGCGCGTCGGACGCGACGTCAAGGCGGTCCACACCGATATGACAGCCCTGCTCGCGGCAGGCGTGCTGAACCGGACGCAGTCTGGTCAGGTCGAGTTCCCGTACGACGCCGTGAAGGTCGAGTTCCTGCTTCAGGCCGCCTGACGGGCAGGCGCGCGGCGGCCCCGTTCGCCCCTGTCGAACGGGCGCAGCCCCACCCCTACAGCCACGCCGAGATCGCCTCCAGCGGCTTCTTCACGCCGCCGTGCACCGGCACCTGGCAGCCCGGCTTCGGGTAGCCGGCCACCATCAGGATCACCGGCTTCTCGCTGGCGGGACGCCCGCAGAGTTCGCTCAGGAAACCCATCGGGCTGGGGGTATGCGTGAGCGTGGCCAGCCCCGCGTGGTGCAGGGCGGCGATCAGGAAACCGGTGGCGATGCCCACGCTCTCGGGCACGTAGTAGTGACTGAAGCGCGAGCCGTCGGCGCGCACGCCCCACTTCTGCGCGAAGATCGCGATCAGCACCGGCGCCTCCTCGAGGAAGGGCTTGTCGGGATCGGTGCCCAGCGGGCTGAGCGCATCCAGCCATTCCTGCGGCGCGCGCCCGCCGTAGAAGGCGCGTTCCTCGGCCTCGGCGGCCTGGCGGATGCGCCGCTTGCGCTCGGCATCGGTGATCACGCAGAAGAACCACGGCTGCTGGTTGGCGCCCGAGGGCGCGGTTCCGGCCGCGCGCAGGCAGTGCTCGATCACCTCGCGCGGCACCGGCCGGCTGTCGAAATCGCGCACCGTGCGCCGGCGCGCGATTTCGGCATGGAACTCGCCCGCGCGCCGCAGCATCGCCTCGGGCGGATGCTCGCGCCAGCCGCGCAGGGGCTCGAGGACGAACGGCGGTATCGGGTCGGGTTGCATGGTGGATGTCCGGGATCAGAGCGTCGGTCAGGCACCGGGATCGCGACGGGGGCCGGGGGGCCGATCGTCCGCCGAGCCACTGGCGCACATCCCGCGCAGCCGCGCCGCCACCAGCGCCTGCATGCGGCGCAGGTAGGCGTCGCCCAGGCCGTGCTGCTCGGCCATCTCCCAGGTGTTGAGCAGGTACTCGGCGGCCGAGCCGGCGTAGCCGCAGGCGCGCGCCATGTAGTCGGCCACCTGCTCGTCGGGCAGGCGGCCGGCGTAGCGCAGCCCCTCGCGGCGCACCACGAAGGCCACGGCCATGACGGGCCCGGTGGGCGTGGCCACACGCACCCAGCGGGCGTGATAGCCGCGGCCGATCATCTCGCGCCGCCACAACTTGTCCATCAGCGCGTGCACGTCGCGCCCCGGCAGGCGCAGCACCATGCCGTGGCAGCAACCGCCGCGATCCAGCGCGAGCATCAGGTTGGGACGCTCGCGCGTGGCGCGATGGCGCCACTGCCACATGCAGAAGCGCCGATGCCAGCCGTGCAGCACCGCGCGGCGCTTCTCGAGCACCGGCACCTCCGGCTTCCACATCAGCGAGCCATAGGCGAAGACCCACACCGGGCCACGACCGGGTCGCTGCGCCATGAAGGCAGCTAACGAGGCGACGAGTTCCTCCTCGGTGGCCAGCTCCACGGCCTCGCCGGGATCATCGATCGGACCGGGATGCACCGCCTCGACCAGCTCGCGGGTGAGGCGGCTCATGTCGCGCGGCCCGCCGCCAGCGCCTCGCGGCGCAGCAGCTCGCGCTTGCGTTCGATGCCCCAGCGAAAGCCCGCCAGGCTGCCGTCGCCGCGGACCACCCGATGGCACGGGACGATGACCGCCAGCGGGTTGGCGGCGATCGCGCCGGCCACCGCCCGGACCGCGCGCGGCATGCCGAGCCGGCGGGCCAGCTCGGCGTAGCTCACCGGCGCCCCCGGCGGCAGCCCGCGAAGCGCCTGCCATACCCGCTGCTGAAGGGGCGTTCCAGGTACGTCCAGCGGCAGGTCCGCAAGCTGCTGCGGGGCCTTCGCCGGCTGCTCGAGCGCCGGCAGCAGCCGCGCCATCAGCGTGCGGCTCGCTTCGTCGGGATCGATGACGAACTCGGCCCGCGGCCAGCGCGCGCGCAGCGTCTCGAGCGTGACCTCCGGGTCGTCGCCCAGCCACAGCGCCCGCAGCCCACGAGGCGTGCGCGCGGCCAGCACGGTGCCCAGCGAGCACTCGCCCAGCGCGCAGCGCAGCACCAGCGCAGGCTGTCTCGCGGCACCCGCGGCACCCGCAGGCCGGTCGTACGAGCCCGTGCCGCTCATGACTGCGCCGCGCCGCGGGGGTGGGACCCGACCCTGGCTCAGGCGCCCACGCGGGCGAGCGCCTGCGCGAAGTCGGCCTGCAGGTCGTCGTAGTCCTCGATGCCCACCGACAGCCGGATCAGCGACTCGGCGATGCCCATCCGGGCGCGCTGCTCGGCGCCCATCTCGAAGAAGATGGTGTGCGACACCGGGATCGACAGCGTACGGGTGTCGCCCAGATGGCTCGACTTGATGACCACCTGCAGCGCATCGAGAAAGTCGAAACAGTCGATGCCCTCGCGCAACTCGAACGAGAGCAGCCCGCCGAAGTGCCGGAACAGCGACGCCGCACGCGCGTGCTGCGGGTGGGAAGCCAGCCCCGGATAGGCCACCCGTGCCACGCCGGGCTGCGCCTGCAGCCACTGCGCCAGCCGCATCGCGTTGCCGCAGGCCCGCTCCATGCGAAGCGCCAGGGTCTCGGCGCCGGTGGCAAGCCGGTGCGCGTGCTCGGCCGACAGCGTCGCGCCGATGTCGCGCAGGCCCTTCTTGCGGATCTGCTGCAGGCCCCAGTTGCCCGGGTTGCCCTTGCGGTAGGGCGCGGCGATGTTGGGATAGGTCGACCAGTCGAACAGGCCGGTGTCGGACACCGCCCCGCCCAGCGCGTTGCCGTGCCCGCCGATCCACTTGGTCAGCGAGTTCACCGACAGCGACGCGCCCACGCTGCGCGGCAGGAACAGCCACGGCGAAGTCATCGTGTTGTCGACCACGTAGACGAGGCCGCGCGCGCGGCACAGCGCGCCGATGCCCTCGAGGTCGGCCACCTGCGTGGCCGGATTGGCGATGGTCTCGACGAAGACGATGCGGGTCTCGGGCCGCAGCGCGGCCTCGATCGCGCGAGCGTCGGTCGCGTCGGCCAGCGTGACCTCCACGCCGATGCCGGCCAGCGTCTGCAGCAGGCTGTTGGTGTTGCCGAACAGGAACTGACTGGAGACCACGTGGTCGCCACGGCGCAGCAGCGCGACCATCATCGAGGCGATCGCGGCCATGCCGGTGGAAAAGCACACCGTGCCGACGGCCTGTTCCATCAGCGAGACCTTGGCCTCGAGCGCGGCGGTCGTGGGGTTACCCTGGCGGCCGTAGACGTGGCCGGGCTTTTCGCCCTGGAAGACGGCGGCGAGGTCGCGCGACGACGCGTAGCCGAAAGCCACCGCGGCATGCATCGGCTTGTGGACCGCCCCGTGCTCGATGGGCTGGGCCCGGTCGGCGTGCAGCACGGTGGTGGTCAGTCCCCTGGTCACTGGTCGAATCTCCGGTCGCAAAACCCTTGATGAGACCACAAGCCGGGGCCGCCGTCACGCGCGGGCCGCGGCGGGCGGGGGCAACCATCGACCAGCCCGCCGGCGGCGGCTGACGGGTAGCGGCCGTGCGCGATCAGTCGATCTTGATGTTCAACGCCTCGGTGACCTTGATCCACGCGGGGCTGTCCTCGCGCCAGCGCCGCTGCATCTCCGCGGCGGTCGAGGGCCGGGCATCGATCGCGAACGCCTCCTTGAGCGCCATGCCCTTGGGCGAGTCCGAGGCCTCGACGAAGAGATCGCCAAGGCGCTTGACGATATCGGCCGGAATCGCCGCCGGGCCAAGCATGATCAGACCACCATCGAGCCGGAAGATCGGCGCATCGAAACCCTGCGAGACCATCGACCTGACGTTCGGGAGCTTCGGATTCTTTTCGGCACCCAGCGATGCCAGCACCTTGACCGTGCCGCGCTGCAGATGCGGTGCCATCGCCACGTAGCTGCCGACGCCAACCTGGATGATCCCACCAGCGACGTCGAGCCACATCGGGCCCTCACCCTTGTACTGGATGGTGTTGATGTTCAGTCCGAAGCGGTTGTTGAACTCGGCAGCGACCATCTGTGGCACCGAGCCGACGTTGTAACTCGCCATCGACACCGGCTTGGTCTTCGCGTAGTCGAGCAGCTCCTTGACCGAGTTGACAGGCAGCGCCGAGGGCACCGCAATCAGCAGCGGACCGACCGGCAGCCACGAGATCGGGACGAAGTCGCGATCGGCATCGAAGGGCAGCTTGCGGTAGAGCGCACGGCTGCCCCATACCGAGGTGGAGGTGGTCACACCGATGGTATGGCCGTCGGCCGGCGCCCGGGCAAGGGCTTCCAGGGAGATGAAGCCGCTCGCACCGGGGCGGTTCTCGACGATCACCGGAACGCCCAGCTTCTGCGATACATGCTCGCCCAGCATGCGCGCGTAGGGATCGCTGGTCCCCCCGGGCGGAAAGCCCACGAGGATGCGGATCGGCTTGCCGCCGGGCCATGCGGCGGACTGGGCGCGGGTGACGGGCGCGGCGGCGGCCAGCCCGGAGGCGGCGGCGGCCAGGACGAGGCGTCGACGGGGGGTATCCAGGGGCATCTCGGTCTCCTGCGACATGCGGCGGTGGGGTGGGCGGCGCCCGTCGGCTGCGGGCGCTCGCGATCGATCATGGCATGCGCCCCTGGGGGTGTCGACGCGCATCGTGTCGGTTGCGCCGGTGTCGACCGCGGGGTGCGGGTCCCGATCGTCTCGTTGCGACGCCGCCCGCGAAAGGCCGCGGCGCGCGGCGCGCTAGAGTCTCGACTTCGCCCCCGTCCCGCCGAGGAATCGCCATGCCCGCCGTTGCCGCGATCGAAGTGACTCCCTTCTCGCCCGCCGTGGGCGCCCTCATCGGCGGCGTCGATCTGTCGCAGCCGCTCTCCGACGAGGCCTTCGGCGTGATCCGCCAGGCCTTCCACGACCACGGCGTGATCTTCTTTCGCGACCAGCACCTCACCCCCGAGCAGCACATCGCCTTCGCCCGGCGCTGGGCACCGATCGACATCAACCGCTTCTTCAAGCCGGTGGCGGGCCATCCCGAGATCGCCGAGGTGCGCAAGGAGCCCGAGCAGCGCAGCAACATCGGCGGCGGCTGGCACACCGATCACAGCTACGACGAGGCCCCCGCGATGGGCTCGCTGCTGCTGGCGCGCGAGGTCCCGCCGGCCGGCGGCGACACGCTGTTCGCGAACATGGCGGCCGCCTTCGAGGCGCTGTCGCCGGGGCTGCAGCGCACCCTCGAAGGCCTTCGCGCGGTGCATTCGTCGCGCCATGTGTTCGGCGAGAAGGCGGGCTATGCCGCGCGCGCCGACACCGGCGATCGCATCGGCAACCAGTCTGCCGCCACGCAGGACGTGGTGCACCCGGTGGTCATCCGCCACCCGGACACCGGACGGCGCACGCTCTACGTCAACCAGGCGTTCACGACCCACTTCGAGGGCTGGACGAAGGCCGAGAGCGAGCCGCTGCTGCAGATGCTCTACGAGCATGCCTCGCGCCCGGAGTTCTCTTGCCGCTTCGACTGGCGGGCCGGTTCGATGGCCTTCTGGGACAACCGCGCGACCTGGCACTACGCACTGAACGACTACCACGGCCACCGCCGCGTGATGCACCGGATCACGGTGCAGGGCGTACCGCTGCACGGCTGACGCACCGCCGCGCGACCGGTCCCGGCGATCGCGGCCGGGTCGCCCGCGGGGCCGTCCGGCGCAGGCGACGTCCGGCCCGGCTATGCTTGCGGTCCTCGCACGGAGCTACGCGATGACCCATTCACCTGGCTGCCCGCTGTGCGGCAGCCGCAACAGCCTGCAGGTGTCCGATCGCGACCGCGACGGTCGCCCGCTGCGCAACGTGTTGTGCCAGGACTGCGGGCTGGTCCATGTCGACCCCCCGCCCTCGCGCACCGACCTCGACGCCTGGTACGAACACGCGTACCGCATCGACTACAAGGGCGTGGTCGAGCCGCGCCCCCACCATGTGCTGCGAGCCGGGCGCGTCGCCCTCGACCGCCTGTCGCGAATCGGGCACCTGCTGGCCGGGCGGCCGCGAACCCTCGACGTGGGCAGCGGCGGCGGCGAGATGCTCTACATGCTGATCCATGCCGCGGGCGCCCGCGCCGAGGGGCTGGAGCCGAATCAGGGCTACGCGGGCCACGCGCGCGAGCGCCTCGGGCTGCCGGTGCGCCAGGGCTTCGTCGAGCGCGGCAACGGCATCGAGGGCGGCTTCGAGCTGATCACGATCTACCACGTGCTCGAGCACCTGGCCGAACCCACCGCGGTGGCGCGCACGCTGCACGACTGGCTCGCGCCCGGCGGGCACCTGGTGGTCGAGGTGCCCAATGTCGAGGCCACCTGCCAGGCGCCCGCGCACACCTTTCACAAGGCGCACCTCAGCACCTGGGGGCTGCCGACGCTGTCGCGCCTGGGCCTGCAGGCCGGTCTGACGCCGGTGTCCACCTGGACGAGCAGCGACGGCGGCAACATCCAGGTGATCTTCCGACGCGACGACGCGGCCGCCGCATCGACGCACGGCGCGGGCAGCGCCGAAGTCACGGCGACCGCCGGGCAGCCGGTCGATCCGGCGGCAGGCACGCAGGGCTACGCCGAGCGCGTGCTCCGCATCCTGCGCGGCCACACCACGCTGTCGCACTACCTCTCGGGCCAGCCCTTCGCGCGACTGGCCGCGCGGCTGCGATCGCGCGCCGGCGAGCGCCGCGCGGTGCGCGAGCATACTGACCCGACAGCGATCCTCGATGGCCTGATCCGCGAGGCCGGACTGATGCGCCAGCCCGGGGGCTCCAGCCGCGCTCAGTAGGTCTTGTAGGGCAGGAACTTGCCGCTCATGACCACGTTGACGCGGTCGCCCTTGGGATCGGGCTCGCGGGTGATGTCCATCGAGAAGTCGATCGCCGACATGATGCCGTCGCCGAACTCCTCGTGGATCAGCTCCTTCACGGTGGTGCCGTAGACGCTGACGATCTCGTACCAGCGATAGATCAGCGGGTCGGTGGGCACGGCGGTGGGCAGCGAGCCCTTGTAGGGCACGACCTGCAGCCAGGCGATCTCGTCCTCGGTGAGCTCGAAGATCTCCCCCACCTTCGCGGCCTGCGCCGCGGTGAAGGTCATCTGGCCCAGGCAGCCGGCCGTGACCCACTCCTTGCTCTCGCCGACGGCCTTGGCCACGTCGGCCCACTTGATGCCCTTGCGGACTTTGGTTTCGACGATCCGGCGGGTGACGTCGGTGCGATCCATGATGCTGTTGCTCCGTTGAGTGGTTCTGTGTGATCGGGGTGATCGGGAGAAGCGGGGAAAGCGATGAAAGCCGTCAGCGCACCGCGTGCAGGCGGGGGGCCGGCGCCACGGCCGGCTCGGGCTCGGCGACGTCGGTCTCGAGGCCGGGCGACACCTCGCGCGGGCCGCCCGAGACGCCCGACGCGGTGTCGACACCACCCTGCTGGATCAGCTTGGAGCGGTGCACGAGGAAGTCGACCAGATGGTTGCGGATGCGATAGAACTGCGGGTCGTGGTGGATCGTGAGCCGCGTGCGGTCGCGCGGCATCGTGTTGCGGACGACCTCGGCGATCCGCGCGTTGGGGCCGTTGCTCATCAGCAGGATCCGATCGGCCAGCAGGATCGCCTCGTCGACGTCGTGCGTGATCATGAACACCGTCTGCTGCGTGGCCTGCACGATCTTCAGCAGTTCGTCCTGGATCACACCGCGCGTCAGCGCATCTAGCGCGCCGAAGGGCTCGTCGAGCAGCAGCATCTTGGGCTCGATCGCGAAGGCGCGCGCGATCCCGACGCGCTGCTTCATGCCGCCCGACAGCTCGGCCGGCTTCTTGTGTTCGGCACCGGCAAGACCCACCATCGCGATGAAGCGACGCGCATGCGCGTCGACCTGCGCGCGGCTCCACTGCGGCCAGCGCGAGCGGATCGCGAAGCCGACGTTGCCGAGCACGCTGAGCCA
>Ga0315900_10012373_pt1 | contig 10473 bp, 8 predicted proteins | sample LakEriMetagenome_FD_203521 | JGI IMG/M metagenome (GOLD analysis project Ga0315900, IMG submission 203521) | Freshwater fungal communities from buoy surface, Lake Erie, Ohio, United States - Buoy 12 MA114 | ecosystem: Environmental > Aquatic > Freshwater > Lake > Lake biofilm | place: USA: Lake...
ATGCGCCGGGCTCGACCGACAGAAACAGTAGGACAAACCATGGACATCGCCTTCAACATCCTCGTGATCGGATTCATCCTCCTGATCGCGTACTGGTGGTTCAACCAAGGATTCTTCTCGGCATTCCTGCACTTCGTGTGCGTGCTCTGCGCCGGCGTGCTCGCCTTCGCCTCGTGGGAGCCGCTCGCGAGCCTGCTCTTGTCGCAGAGCTGGGCCCAACCCTACGCCTACGGAACGGCGCTGCTGCTGCCCTTCGGCATCTACCTGCTTCTTCTGCGCATCGCCGCCGACAAGCTCGCGCCCGACAACCTCAACTTCCCGCAGTATGTCAACGTCGCGGGCGGCGGCGGGTTCGGTCTCCTCGCGGGCGTGCTGACCGTGGGCATCTCGCTCATCGGCATCGGCCACACGCATTCCTCGCTCGAACTGATGGGAATCAAGGGCGTCACCCGCACGAACCGCGCGAAGGGTCAGCCGCAGTTCGACGCACCCGGCCTGTGGGTCCCGGCCCATACGATCGCCGCCCGCACCTTCGGCTGGCTCTCCGAGGGCTCCATGTCGCCGAGCTTCTCGAATGCCACGCTGGCCTCGATGCGCCCGGAACTCGATGCCCAGGCGCTCTCGCTCTACCGAGACACGTTCGAGAAGAACGGACGCCCGGCCCGCACCACCGCCGCGCCCGGCTCGATCCGCATCAACCGCGCCATCCTGGTCTCCGACTACCTGAAGCCGAGCGGCGAGCCCATGCGCGCGTTCGTGGTCGACCTGACCCTCGACGTCGGAGCCACCACGGAGTCGCAGGGCTTCGCGCTCTCCGCCTCGCAGTTCCGCCTCATCGGAGCAGCGAACGGCTTGCGAACGCCCGTCGGCTACCCCTTCGGCTGGTCGCAGCCGAACCCGAACGGCGGCCGCGATTTCTACATCTTCGACGACGCCAGCAACTACGTGACCGGAACTCCGGGCGCGACGTCGATCGCGGTCACGGTCGTGTTCCCGGCCGACAAGTTCGTTCAGACGCCGAGCCACCTCATGGTGCAGGGCCTGCGCCTGCCGTTCCCGGCGATCGCGCAGGAGTCCGACGCGCAGGATGCCATGGCGATGATCACCGGCGGGCAGACGCAGGTCGCCCCACCGGAGATTCCCAGCAATGTCCGCGAGATCGCCGCAAGCGACCTCTCCATGAACGACACCATTACGCCGGCCTCCGGCAACCTCAACAACATCGGCAGCATGTCGGTGAAGGACGACAACTATCTCTTCACCGGCTCGCATGACTTCGAGCTTGGCGGGTTCGTCGGGCGCGGCGCACTGTCCGTGCGCGGCATCTGGTCTCCCCCGAAGACGCGCATCGTGCGCCTGAACATCACCCGCGGCAACCGCAACTCGATCGATCTGTGGAACGACCGCAGCAAGATCCGCGATCAGGCCGGCGAAGGTGCGGAGCTCGCGCTCGTCGACGACCTCGGCCGCAGCTACTACCCGATCGGATTCATCCACGTCCAGAAGGCCGGCGACCAGCGCGTGAGCGTGACCCTCTCGCGCGACGGCGAGTTCCGGGCGCTCGACAGCTTCCCGAACCTCTCGAGCGCCGGCGCCGACGACATGTGGGCGCTCTTCACGCCTCCGGTCGACCGCACCATCGTGGGCATCAAGCTCGGCGACAAGTGGGTCGCGCGCGCGAAGCTCAAGATCACGGCGCCGAGCTGAGATCGGCGGCGGACGTGCGATCTTCCTGTATTTGGGCGCATCCTTTGGGGTGCGCCCATCTTCATTGGGAGAATGCGCATGAGCGCCACGCGCCTCCGCACGGCATGCGGAAGGCGGATTGGGCGGGAGAGGAGCTTGCGTCATGGGGGTTCGAGTCGAGCGTGTCCGCGGGCATCCGAGCCGCGGCTCCGCGGGGCTGTCGCGGGTCAAGGCCCGCGCTCTACCCTGGCTGTCGAACGTCGTCGGCCATGTGCGGCGAGATGGCGTCGCCGTGGCGGTCGCGTTCCTCCTTCGCGGGATGGGTGTTCTTGCGGACCGCGTGAGGCGGGATCCGGGCGAACGCGCCGCAGAGCGGTTCCTGCGGGCGCTTGGCTACCGCGTGATCGCGCGCAACTGGCGCAGTCCGCGCGATCGACGCGATGAGGCCGACCTCTTGGCGCGGAGCCCCGACGGCGCGAGCCTCGTGATCGTCGAGGTGAAGCGCGCGTCCGGCCCGTGGGATCCGCTTGGTCGGGTCGACAGCCGCAAGAAGGAAGTGCTCTGGCGGCTGCTGCTTGATCTTGAAGAGGCTGCCACCGGAGGCGTGCCCGATTCGCGCGGATATCCGCCCGGCCTTCGGACCGTGCGGACGATCCGCGTCGACCTCGTGGCGGTCGAAGGCGACGGTCGAGGCGCAGTCGTGCGCACCCACGTCGACGGCGTCCTCGAGCGCTCCATCGCGACACGGCGCGGGACGCGTCCGACGCCGAGGCCACCGCCTTGCTCCCCACCTGTGGCGCGCTGAACGCACGCGCATCCGCCGGACAGAACCTAGCGCAGATAGCGGCTGACGGCGATCTCGATGAGCTTCGCCTCCATGCGGCCGAGGTCGTCGCTCGTCCAGCGGGTGCGAAGGGAGTTCAGGTAGCGATCGCGCTCGAAGAACTCGCGTCGCGACATGAGCTCCCTCTCGAGGCCGAGCTGTACGTCCATGTCGTAGAGCGAGCGCTTGGCGCCCTGCTCGACGGAGAGCACCGAGAGCCAGCTGACGAACTCGCGCTGCTCGATCGGCTCGCTCACGGCACCGACGGCAAGGCCGTCGATCCGCTGCTTGATCGCATCGGACAGCTGGAGCCCCTTCACGCCTTCGGGCGGAAGGGCGAACTGCTCCCAGAAGCCGCCGTCGGCAACGCCAAGTTCCGACGCGATCGCGGGAAAGTCCTTGCCTTCCGCGATCCGTTTCCGTACGAGCTCGACGCGCTCGGCGTCCGCGCCGGTGCTGAGGCGGATGCGGCCGATGCGGATCGTCGGCGCTGGGTTGAACTCGGCGAAGCGCCGCTCATACTCCTGCACGACGTCGCGCCACGACACGATCACGCGGGGCGTGATTCGATCCCGCATGAGCTGACGCACGAGCACCTCGTCGCGCTGCTCCTGCATGAACTCCTCGAGCGACATCGCGCCTTCGCCCTCGAGGCTCGCCTCGGCGGCGGCGCGGCTTCCGCCGCGCTCTGCGATGGTTTCCTCTTGGAAGGAGCGCAGCCACGCGAAGAGCCCCTCCTGCTGCTCGGGTGAGAGCTGAGACTCAGCCTCGGCGATCACCAGTTCGTTGTCGACGGTGCGGGCGAAGCGACGGCGCACGAGTTCGCGCAGGATCCGGTCGGCCTCGACGCGGTCGCGCGCCGCAACGAGCGCGATGATCTCGTCCTCGATCGGCTCGAAGAACTCGTCGGCGAAGAGCGGACGTCCGTTCAACTGGCCGACAAGACCCTCGATCGGCCATGACTCGCCGGGTCCGAGCGGCCGCGCGATGGGCTGCTTCGGATCGACGTCGACGCCCGGGGCCGTCTGCGCGCCAGTCGCGAGCGCATCCGAAGGTGCGGAGTCCTGCGGCTGCGCGCCACCGCTCCCTGCGGCATCGAGCGCCGCAGCATCAACGATCGACTCCCCCGACCGGACGTCCCTGGTTGGAAGACCGGACGAAGGCTGCGCGAAGTCGCGGAGCGAGATGTCCCGGCGCGCGGTCCCGGAATCGGAGGCGCAACCCGCAAGGGCTGCGATCGCGATCGGCGTGAGGACCCGAAGCGTGGTGAACATGGCCGGAATCGTACCGATCCTGCCACCGTCCGGGATCCACCGGCGCTATTCTCGCGCCATGAGCGACGAAACCCCGCGACTCCACATCGACTCGGACTGGAAGGCTCAGGCGCAAGCCGAGAAGGATCGGCTTGCGGCCAAGGAGGCCGCCCGGGAGGCGCAGGCTGCAGCAGGACAGCCCGCCGAGGGGGAACTGCCGCCGGCCGACTTCCGCACGCTCGTGGCGAGCCTTGCAAGCCAGGCCATGATGGGTCTTGGTGCATATGGCGACCCACAGACGGGCCGTGTGGTGATCGATGTCGTCGGTGCCCAGTTCGCCATCGATCTCCTCGGAGTGCTCGAGGAGAAGACGAAGGGCAACCTGACCGAAGACGAGGCGGCTGAGCTTCGCGATGTCCTCGCTCGCCTGCGGGCTCGGTTTGTCCAGATCGCTCGGCTCGTCGCCGCCCAGATGCAGCGCGAGATGGGCGCGGGCGGCGAAGTCGGACTCGACCCCGGCGCAGGCGCCGCAGGCGTCGCGCCCGTGAAGCCGGGGCCGGGCAAGCTCATCATGCCGGACTGACCGCGAGGCGCGCGCCATCAGGTCTCTCTCCACGACGTCGCCCGCGTCCACGTTCTGCGGCAAGCCGCGGGGAGATCCGCGCATGTGCTCGAGGGATCTCGATGGCTGCGTCGATTTCTGCCATCGCCCACGGAGGGCCAGGCGCCCTGCGACGCGCGAGGACGCAGCCGCACCATCGAATCGCATTCAGATCCGGGGATCTTCTATACTCCCCGACTCCCAAGAGCCTGGAGCCACACCGTGTCCGAATCGAGCGCCAGTCCCGTTGTCAAGCAGCCCTTCCTCGAGCGCCACTATCACCTGCTCCGGAGGCTGCACTCCCTGACCGGCGTCGTTCCCATCGGCGTCTTCCTGTTCCCGCACCTCACGACCAACTCTTCGATCGTCTGGGGCGAGGTGTTCAACGCCAAGAAGTATGCGGACCTTGGTGCCGGCTCGGCAGGCGTCGCGACCTTCCAGCACGAGGTGAACTTCATCCACAACCTGCCGGCGCTGATCTTCATCGAGATCTTCGTGCTGTGGCTCCCGATCGCATATCACGCGATCCTCGGCATCTACTTCGCCCAGAGCGGCAAGACGAACACCGATCGCTACGGCTATCAGGCGAACTGGCGCTACGCGTTCCAGCGGATCTCGGGCTACATCGGCGTGCTCTTCCTCTTCATGCATATCTCGAGCCTCCGTTGGGGCTGGGAGTACGGCGGCCTGATGCCGACGTTCGACCCGGACAATGCCGCAAGCTCGACGGCGATCCACCTCCAAGGCGGCATCTTCCCGTACTTCAACGCGATCTTCTACCTGGTGTGCGTGCTCGCGCTCGTGTTCCACTTCGCGAACGGGCTCTGGACTGCCGCGATCACGTGGGGCCTGACCGTCAGCAAGCAGGCGCAGCAGCGATGGGGCTTCGTCTGCGCGGGCGTCGGCGTTGCGCTCGCAGGAGCTGGCGTCGCGGCGATCGTCGGCTTCACGACGCTCGATGCATCCGCGGCTGAAGCCGTCGAGAACAAGATGCAGACCGAGATTGCCGTACTCTCGGGCCCGCAAACGGCCGATACGTCGGCTCCAGACAAGTGACGAGCGAACGGCGTCCGAGACCGATGGGCAGAAACACCCAGGATTTCCAACTATGGCAGCCCCTTCCAAGCGTCGCGTGATCGTTGTCGGTGGTGGACTCGCTGGCCTCTCGGCCGCGGTGCGCATCGCCGAGGCCGGACTCCACGTCGATCTCTTCTCGATCGTTCCGGTGAAGCGCTCGCACTCGGTGTGCGCGCAGGGCGGCATCAACGCCTGCAACGAGATCGCGCGCCAGCAGGGCTACTCGGAGCACGAGCACTTCGACGAGTCGATCTACGGCGGCGACTTCCTCGCCCACCAGCCGCCGGTCTACGAGATGGCGCACTGGGCCCCGCGCATCATCGACCTCCTCGACCGGATGGGCGTTCCCTTCAACCGGACCTTCGAGGGTCAGCGCGATCTCCGCCTCTTCGGCGGATCGCTCTACAAGCGCACCCACTTCGCCGGCGCGACCACGGGACAACAGCTCATCTACGCCTTCGACGAGCAGGTGCGCCGCTACGAGAGCGAAGGCAAGGTCACGAAGTACGAGCACTGGGAGTTCCTTCGCCCCATCCTCGACGCCAACGGAACCTGCCAGGGAATCGTCGCGCAGGATCTCCGCTCGATGTCGATCCGGGCGTTCCCGGCCGACGCCGTGGTGATGGCGACCGGTGGCAACGGCCTCATCTTCGGCAAGAGCACCAACTCGGTCATGTGCACCGGCGGCGCCGCAAGCCGCTGCTATCAGCTCGGCGCGTGGTACGCCAACGGCGAGTTCATCCAGGTTCACCCGACCTCGATCCCCGGCTCCGACAAGCTGCGCCTCATGAGCGAGTCGGCGCGCGGCGAGGGCGGGCGCGTGTGGGTTCCGCGCCGCAAGGGCGACAACCGCGACCCGCGGCAGATCCCCGACGCAGAGCGCTACTACTTCCTCGAGGAGCGCTACCCGAAGTACGGCAACATCGTCCCCCGCGACATCGCAACCCGCGAGATCTTCGAGATCTGCGTGAAGGACGGCCTTGGCGTCGGCGGCGGCAACATGGTCTACCTCGACCTCACCCATCTCGGCCGCGACTACTTGGAGCGCAAGCTCGGCGGCATCATCGAGATCTACCGCAAGTTCGTCGGCGATGATCCGGCGGAAGTGCCGATGAAGATCTTCCCCGGCGTCCACTACTCGATGGGAGGCCTCTGGACCACCTACTCGGCGAAGCCCGACGGCAAGGGCATGATCTACGGCGCGCCCAACTCGATGATGACGAACATCGACGGCCTCTTCGCCTTCGGCGAGGTGAACTACCAGTACCACGGCGCAAACCGCCTCGGCGCGAACGCCCTGCTCTCCTGCATCTTCGACGGGCTCTTCTGCGGCGCCGGCGTCGCGAACTACGCGCGCGACCGCAAGAACCCGGCGGAGTCGACCGAGGCATCGGTCTTTGCCAACAGCGAGAAGCTCGAGCAGGACAAGCAGCAGCGCCTGATCGACTCGAAGGGAACGGAGAATCCCTACGCGATCGCGAAGGAGATGGGCGACGAGATGACCGCCGCGAGCACCGTCGTCAAGAGCGCCGAGCGGCTGATGCAGGCCCGCGTCAAGCTGGCGGAACTGCGCGAGCGCTTCAAGCGAATCTCGCTCTCGGACACCGGGCTCTGGACGAATCAGAACCTCTCGTTCGCGCGCGCCACGGGCGACATGCTGATTCTCGCCGAGGCCATGATCGAAGGCGGACTCGAGCGCAAGGAGTCGCGCGGAAGCCATTTCCGCACCGACTACCAGCAGCGCGACGACGCGAACTTCATGAAGACGACGGTCGCGAAGTACGACCCGGAGAGCTCGCGCCCGTCGATCTCGTTCGAGGCGTTCGATCTGCCGCTCGTGCAGCCGCGCGCGCGCACCTACGGCAAGGTCGGCGGCTGATCTCGGTATCGCGTCTCCCGAGCGATCGAGCGCGGCGTCAGGCGACGCAGCGCGTGCCGGGCTGTCGCTTGCTCACAACCCACCCTTCACAACCCATCCTTCACGAGCCATTCTTCACGAGCCATTCTTGAGGAGGCTCAGCGCCGTCCACGCGGCTGATACGCCCGCCGCGACCGCGAAGGGCCACCAACGGGCGTTGCGGCCGGCCATGGCCGCCGCGGCGACGGTCATGAACACCACCGTCAGCGGCTGGAGGTAGCGCTCGAAGCATTGGCTGTTCGCAGTCTGTGTGAACACCAGGCCGACGAAGGCGAGCAGCGCAAACGCTCCAATCCCCCTCGATCGGAGCCCATCGGCAGCCGCATCGCTGCTTCGCGCCCAGATGCGGAGGTACGCGGCAAGCACAGCCGCGCCGATCGCCGCCATCGGCACCAGGAGCAGCGAACGGTCCGCGATCGCCGGGAACTTCGAGGCAATCGTCCAGAGCGTCCCGCCGAAGCGGACGTGGACGAGATAGCTCGAGGGAACCGCGCAGCACGCGAGACCGGCGAGCACGCCCGCGATGGCGACGCGCACGGACAGCAGCTCCCGGAGAAAGCCTGGTATCGCGAGAAACGCGGCGCCGCCCCAGATCGAGACGAGGGCCAGCGCGTACACCGGAGTGGCCGGGTTGCCGCCGCTGCCGTGGTAGCCCTGGAAGGACGGCGGCACGAGGCCGCCCCAGGTGACGACGAGCACCCCCACGAGGGTCGCGGCGGGCAGGATCGCGAGTGCGCCGACAGCAAGTTGCGGCACGCGGGGCCATCGCCGCTCCCCGCAGGCCCGTGCGACGAGCGCCGCGCCAACGAACGCCGACGCATAGATCGAGATCTGACGCACTCCGGCCGCAAACATGGCGAGGAGCGCCGCAGCGGCGCCGTCTCGCGCGGGGAGCCTCGCGCATCCCGACGCGATCGGCAACGCGCAGAGAAACGCTCCGAGGATGAGTGCGTTCGCGAGATTGTCGGTGGCAAGAAAGACCGAGGGATTCACGGTGTAGGGCGAGAGCGCGAGCGTCGCGCCGGCGAGGAGTCCAGCCAGTCCGCCCATGAATCGAGCCGCGATCGCGGCGAACAACGCCACGAGCACGACGCCCATCGAGGCGTTCGCGAAGTGGAGCGCAAGGTCGCCCGCGCCAGCCCGCACCAGTAGCGCCATGAGGAGGTGGTAACCGGGAGAAGTCGCGGACTGGTAGTCGCTGAGGACGGGCGCAGGCAACTCCGCGGCCATCGTGTTGATCGTCGGCAGGTGGTAGTCCACCTGGTCATGCCATGCGTACGTCCCCTTGATACCGGCGACGATCGCAGCGCCTGCGACGAGTGCATGCAGCGCCCCGGCCGACACCGCGGCGACCGCGACCTCGCGACGATCCAGGCCATTCGCGCTCATGAAGCCGGGGCCCCGCGCTGATTCGAGAGGAACACGGAGTCGAGCACTTCAGCCGCCTGCGGCACGAACAGCACGACGCCGAGGAGGCCCACGAACAGCAGGATCGCGCTGAGCACGACTCCATCGGAACGAAGCGCTTCGAGCGGGCTATCCGAGCTTCCGTCATGGGCGCGGCGCCAGAAGCGATGGATCGCGATCAGGACAAGCGGCGTGAGCAGCGCGAGCCCGGTGGCCCTCGCTCCAAAGAGCGACTGCGCGTGATCGCTCAGCGTGTACGAGAGGTACATGAGCGCCGTCATCACCGCCGAGATGCCAAGCAGCCACTCGAGCTCCGCGCGGCCGCGGTAGTCGGCGGACGGCTTCCACGCGCTTCCGGCGCGCTCTGCCGAGACGAGATCGCACATTCGCTTGATGAAGCCGAGGTAGAGGCAGAGGAAGAAGACGCAAAGGACCAGCCACACGCTGATGCGAACGTCGATCGCAACGGCGCCAGCGGCCGCGCGCAGCGCGAATCCCGTTGCGATCGTGGTCACGTCGACCACGGGCATGCGCTTCAACTTCATGTTGTAGAGCGCCTGCAGGACTCCGTAGAGGAGCACCGCTCCGAACAGCGCCTTCGACAGGCTCGCTGCGAGGGCAAGCGCGCCTACTTCGAGAACGACGCCGATTGCGATCGCAGTTCCGCGCGAGATAGCGCCCGACGCGACAGGCCTTCGCGACTTCACCGGGTGCTGGCGGTCCTTCTCGGCGTCGAGTGCGTCGTTGATCGCGTAGAAGCCGCTCGCCGCCAACGAGAACGCCGCGAACGCAAGCAGCGCATCGAGGCCGCGATCAAGGACCGCCGCAGCCGTCTCCGTGCGGACGGCGTTCGCCGCCCAGAACACGAACGCGAGCAGGACGAAGGAGTTCTTCGTCCAGTCGCCCGGACGCATGAGTCGGAGGATTGCACGTGGGCTCGGCACGGTCTTCTCTATCGGCGGTTTCGCGGTCGCGTCCTCAAGGGTCTGTGCGAACGCACCCTTGACTGGTCAGGTTCGGCGATCTTCGCCTCTTCCCGCAAGCACCTTCACGCTTCTTCCGACTATCATGCCTGATCTCCCGAGGACGCCATGGTTTCCGACACCCAACGCTCCAGCCGCCCAAGCGCCAACACCTCCCGCACGGTCCGTTTCCGCATCAAGCGGCAAGACCGGCCGGGCGAGGCCCCGCGCTGGGAGGAGTTCGACGTCGCGGCCGAACCCGGCGCCAACGTCATCGCCTGCCTCCAGCAGATCGCCCGCATGGCGACGACCGCGGACGGCAAAGCCACCACCCCCGTCTGCTACGACTCCGGCTGCCTCGAGGAGGTCTGCGGAAGTTGCGCGATGGTGATCAATGGCAAGGTGCGTCCCTCCTGCTCGGCCCTCGTCGACAACGTGGTGGCCTCGGACAACTCGATCACGCTCGAGCCGATGTCGAAGTTCCCCGTCCTGCGCGACCTCGCGGTCGACCGCTCGCGCGCGTTCCACAACCTCGAGCGCGTGAAGGCCTGGGTTCCGATCGACGGCACCTACCACCTCGGCGCCGGCCCGAAGGACACGCCGCAGAACCAGGAGACGCGCTACACGCTCTCGACCTGCATGACCTGCGCGTGCTGCCTCGAGGCATGCCCGCAGTTCAACCTCGAGGAAGACAAGACGAAGTGGGACAACGAGTTCATCGGTGCCCACGCCATCTCGCAGGCACG
>Ga0315900_10012374_pt1 | contig 10473 bp, 9 predicted proteins | sample LakEriMetagenome_FD_203521 | JGI IMG/M metagenome (GOLD analysis project Ga0315900, IMG submission 203521) | Freshwater fungal communities from buoy surface, Lake Erie, Ohio, United States - Buoy 12 MA114 | ecosystem: Environmental > Aquatic > Freshwater > Lake > Lake biofilm | place: USA: Lake...
GTCGCGGGGTCCATAGGGGCGTGCTCCTGCCGAGCGCAGTAAAGCACCGCCGTCGCCACCACGCGAGCAGGCGGGTTCGTCGCCGCGATGTGACGCGCCATGCGGCGCCGGGCGCCAGCCGCTGCGCGCTGCGCGGGAACGCGATGCCGGTCTCGTGCATTGAGGCCACGGGCACCCTCGTCGGAGGCTGGGAGGGACAGGGCGTCACCGCTGGTCCAGCCGCATCCGCCGCGGCTGCATGGAGGATGGTCCGCATGCACCTCGATCTCCGGCTCGAGCGGGCGCTCGAGCGCGTCGAACTGGTTACCGGCGTCGGCACGCGCGATGCCGGGCGCATGTGCGTGATGTCGCTTGTCGCTTGCCTGGCAGGCGAGGAACACACCGACAGTCCCGCCTGCGCGTCCCCGCTGATCCGCGCCTTCGCGATCCCGCTGAACGACAACATGCCGCATGCGATCCGCCAGCGGCTGAAGCCCTTCGCGCCGCGCATCCTCGGCACGCAGGACGGGCAGGATGCCGTGCGGGCGGAACTGCTCCGCCAGGCGCTCAGCCAGGAGATCCTGCCGAAGCTCGGCGGCCGGCAGCCGGCCCATGCGCGGCGTTTCGCCGGCGCACTGTGGCGGCTGTGGTCCATGCTCGGTATGCGCCGGCTGGAACGGGAAGCCGAGTGGATGATGGATCGCGCGGTGGCGCTGGCCGACGGCGCCGACATGGCGCGCGCCATCGCCGCGGCCGGCGCGGTCGGCCGCCTGCTGGCGCGCGCCGCGCGTGAGGCGACCGACCCGCGCGAGGCGGATCGGCTGTGGGATCTCGCGGTCGGGCTGCTCGACCGGATGTGCGACGTGGGCGGCGCCCGCACCCCCGCCCCGCAGGCCTGGGCGGCGCGCCTCGAGCAGGTGTTCGAGCCGCGCGGCACGCGCGGCCTGCCGGCGGATCCCGCCCGGCTGTAGCCTTGCGGGACACCGCGACCGGTCGGGACCCGGTCGCCGTGGCTTGCGAGCCCGGTCTGGTGGCATCATCTGCCTGGAAAGCACACCGGCGGCCCGCCGATCATGGCCGCCGGGTGGGGTTGGGGGACAGGCAATGGCTTTCTCGGGCGTGGACGCCGTGGTGCTCGGCGTCGCCGACATCGGCGCGTCGCGCCGGTTCCTGGCCGATTGCGGCCTGCGCGAGGTCTTTGCTGCCCCCGACCGCTTGGTCTGCGAGACGCGCGACGGCGGAGAGATCGTGGTGCGCCCGGCCGACGCGCCCGACCTGCCGCCCGCCCCCACGCCCGGCGCCGTCCTGCGGGAGGTCGTCTGGGGCGTGGCCGATGCCGCGGCGCTGAAGGGCGCCCTGACCCGGCTGGGCGCCGCCGAGGCGCTGGTGCCGGGCCCGGACGGGCTGCCGCGCGCGCTGGACCCGGCCGGGCTGCGCCTGGCCTTCCGGGTCAGCCGGCGCCGGTCCGTGAAGGTGGCGCCGATCGCGGCGAATGCGCCGGGCAACCCGGCGCGGATCGACCTGCGCGCCACCCCGCCCGACCCTGTCGAACCGGTTCGGATCGGCCATCTCGCGCTGCACGCCTCCGACCTGGCTGCGATGCGCGCCTTCTACACCGAGGCGATGGGCTTCCTGGTCAGCGACGAGAGCCCGGGCCACGCCACCTTCCTGCGCTGCCGCCGGCGCGGCGCGCATCACGACCTTCTGCTGGTCGGCCGCGACGCCCCGCCGGGGCTGGACCATCTGGGCCTCACCCTCGCTGATGGGCGCGAAGTGATCGGGGCCGGGCGGGCGCTGGCGCGTGGCGGGTGGCAGGCACTGGCCGGCCCCGGGCCGCTCGAGGTCTCCTCGGCCTGGGCGTGGCGCTTCGCGAGCCCGCTCGGGGTGCCGGTGGAGTTCCACGCCGACGACGACTACTGCACCGAGGCCTGGGTGCCCGGCCACTTCGCCCAGGGTGCCGAGACCACCTTCGGCTGGGCCCTGTCCGGCGCCCGCGCAGGCGACGCCGGCCCGGGCTGACCGGCGCTACGCCCGCGCCAGCACGCGCAGCGCGGCGCGCTGGACCGGCACGTCCACCATCTTGCCGTCCACCACGCAGACGCCGCCCGCGGCGGCCTCGAAGGCCTCGACCACGCGGCGCGCCCAGGCGACCTGCTCGGGCGGGGGCGTCAGCACGGACTGGATGGTCGCCACCTGGCGCGGATGGATGGCGAGCTTGCCGGTGAAGCCCAGCGCCTGGACCCGCCGCGTCTCCTCCGCCAGCCCCGCTTCGTCGTCGAGCGCGAGGAAGGGCACGTCCACCACGCCGCGCCCCCCGGCACGCGCCGCGGCGGCGACGAGGGCCGCGCGATGCGCCAGCAGCGGCTCCCACGCGACCTGGCAGCCGAGCTCGGCCGCGAGGTCCACGGCGCCGAGCCCGACCGCGGCGCAGCCCGGCTCCGCGGCGATGGCGCCGGCGCGCGCCAGGCCCTCCGCGCTCTCGATCAGCGCGACCAGGCGGGGCGCGCGGGCGTGGCGGGCGAAGGCGCGATGGACGACGCGCAGCTCTTCGGCCGATTCGGTCTTGGGCAGCATGACGAAGTCGGGCGCCTCCGCGCCGAGCAGCGCGGCGAGGTCGGCGATGCCCTCCGGCGTCGCCAGCGGGTTCATCCGGACGCCGAGCGCGACACCGGCCGGCGCGGCGGGGCGGGCGAGGACGGCGGCGCGGGCTGCCGCCTTCTCGCCGGGCGGAACCGCATCCTCGAGGTCGATGACGACGGCATCCGCGCCGGTGGCGAGCGCCTTGGCGAAGCGGTCCGGCCGGTGGCCGGGGACGAAGAGGATGCTGCGGGCGAGCGCGATGTCGGGCGTGGTCATGGCCGGTGTTCCTGGGCCTGTGGTGCTGGCGGTGGCGGATGATGCGTCGGCGGCGTGCGGCGGGCCAGCCGGGGAGGCGTGGGCGGACGCGGAGCCTGACATTCCCGCCTTGATAGGGTTCGTTTCCGATGCTACCTGCATTTTCAGAAATTACTGAAATCAGAGAACATCGGGACGCCGGGCCGCGCGCCGCCATGAACCTGCCACCCCTCATCCAGGCCTTCGTGCTGCATTTCGGCGAGATGGGCAGCCGCTGGGGCATCAACCGCACGGTCGGGCAGATCTACGCGCTTCTCTATGTCTCGCCGGCTCCGCTGAATGCCGACCAGATCGTCGATGCGCTGGGCGTGTCGCGGTCAAACGTGTCGATGGGTCTGCGGGAGCTGCAGGCCTGGAACCTGGTGCGCGCGAAGCACGTGCCGGATGACCGGCGCGACCACTTCACCACCCCCGGCGACGTCTGGGAGATCCTGCGCGTGCTCGCGGAGGAGCGGAAGAAGCGCGAGGTGGACCCGACGCTGTCGGTGCTCCGCGAATTGCTGATGCAGGCGCCGGCGAGCGACGCCGAGCGCCACGCCCAGGCCCGCATGGGCGAGATGCACGGCCTGATCGAGCAGCTGACCACTTGGTACGACGAGGTCAAGCGTCTGGAAACCGAGCGGCTGGCACAGCTTCTCGCCCTCGGCTCCCGCGTCGCGCGGCTGGTGGAGGCGACCGACAAGGTCGTGTCGTTCGGACGGCCGCGGAAGAAGAAGGATTGAGGAAAGATGGAAGCGCTGCTCCTTGCCCGCATTCAGTTCGCGGCGAACATCTCCTTCCACATCCTGTTCCCGACCATCACAATCGCGATGGGCTGGGTGCTGCTGTTCTTCAAGCTGCGCTTCAACGCGACGCGCGACGAGAAGTGGATGGACGCCTACCGCTTCTGGGTGAAGGTCTTCGCGCTGTCCTTTGCCCTTGGTGTGGTCTCCGGCATCACGATGAGCTTCCAGTTCGGCACCAACTGGCCGGGCTTCATGGAGAAGGTCGGCAACGTCGCCGGCCCGCTGCTGGCGTATGAGGTGCTGACCGCCTTCTTCCTGGAGGCGACCTTCCTTGGCATCATGCTGTTCGGCTTCCGCCGCGTGCCGGGCTGGGTGCATACGACGGCGACCTTCCTGGTGGCCTTCGGCACCTCGATGAGCGCCTTCTGGATCCTGGTGCTGAATTCCTGGATGCACACGCCGGCCGGCTATGAGCTGCGCGACGGCATCGTGCACGCGACCGACTGGTGGGCGATCGTCTTCACCCCGTCGCTGCCCTATCGCCTGGCGCATATGCTGATCGCCTCGGGCCTCACCTGCGCTTTCCTGATCGCGGGGCTGTCGGCCTGGCGCTGGCTGCGCGGCGACCGTGCGCCGGCGGTGCAGGCAGCGCTCCGCACCGGCGTGGTGATGGCGGCGGTGCTGGCGCCGACGCAGCTGGTCGTGGGCGACCTGCACGGGCTCAACACGCTGGAACACCAACCCGCCAAGGTCGCGGCGATGGAAGGCAACTGGGAGACGCGCGGCCACGTGCCCCTGGTGCTGTTCGCCATCCCCGACGAGCAGGCGCGGGAGAACCGCTTCGAGATCTCCATCCCCTCCGGCGCGAGCCTGATCCTGACGCACCGCGCGGATGGCGTGGTGCCCGGGCTCAACGACTTCGCCGGCAAGCACCCGCCCGTGGCGCCGGTCTTCTACGCGTTCCGCATCATGGTCGGCATCGGCATGGCGATGATCGGGATGGGGCTGCTCGGCGCGTGGTTCCTCTGGCGCCGCGGGACGCTGCCCACGCTGCTGCTGCGCGGCTTCGTCGTCATGACCTTCGCCGGCTGGATCGCGACGCTGGCCGGCTGGTACGTGACGGAGATCGGCCGCCAGCCCTGGCTCGTCACCGGCGTGCTGACGACGGCCGATGCGGTCGGGCCGGTGCCCGCGGGTGCCGTCGCATCGACGCTGATCATGTACCTAGTGCTCTATGCCGGGCTGCTGGCCGCCTACATCGCCGCGCTGTTCCGCCTGGCGGCGAAGGGCCGTCTGACCGAAGCCACGCCCGGCAACGCCCCCCTGCCGCAGGGCGCCGCGACATGACGCCGTTCCTCGCGCCGGACACGCTGGCGCTGGTCTTCGCGGGGCTGATGGCGGTCTCGATCCTCGCCTATGTCGTGCTGGATGGGTACGACCTCGGCGTCGGGCTGCTGCTGAAGGCGACGCCGGATGTCGCGGAGCGTGACCGCATGGTTGCCTCGATCGGGCCCTTCTGGGACGCGAACGAGACCTGGCTGGTGCTGGGCGTCGGGCTGCTGCTGGTGGCCTTCCCGGTTGCGCATGGCGTGGTGCTGACGGCGCTCTATCTGCCGGTCGCGCTGATGCTGGTCGGCCTGACGCTGCGCGGTGTCGCCTTCGAGTTCCGCGCCAAGGCCGGCAATGCGCTGGACAAGCGACGCTGGGACATGGCCTTCGCCGGCGGATCGGCGCTGGCGGCGCTGACGCAGGGCTGGATGCTGGGTCGCTACGTGCTCGGCTTCGCCGAGGGCTGGGGTGCCCTGTTCTTCGCCGCGCTCTCGGCCTTCGGCGTCGCGGCTGCCTATGCCTTCATCGGCGCCTGCTGGCTGATCTGGCGCACCGAGGGCGCGCTGCAGAAACGCGCCGTCGCCTGGGCGCGCACCACGCTCTGGGTGGTCGCGGCCGGCATCGTCGGCGTGTCGCTCGCCACGCCGCTCGCCTCGCCGCGGATCATGGCGCGCTGGTTCGAGATGCCGAACCTGCTGCTGCTCGCGCCGATGCCGCTGGCCACGGCCGCGCTGGTGGTCGGCCTAGCGGCGCTGCTGAAGCACATGCCGCTGCCCGGCGATGCGCTGCGCCGCGTGCCCTTCTGGGCGGCGGTCGCGCTGTTCTGCCTGTCCTTCGCGGGCCTCGCCTGGTCCTTCTTCCCCTATATCGTGCCGGAGCGCCTGACGCTGTTCCAGGCCGCGAGCGCGCCCGAGAGCCTGTCGCTGATCCTGATCGGCGCGGCCTTCGTTCTGCCGGTGATCCTGGCCTACACGGTGCTGGCCTGGCGCATCTTCGGCGGCAAGGCGATGGATCTGCGATACGATTGATGGACGCCGGCATGGCGTGGCGTAGGATGCCCGCCATGCCACATGCCACCGAGATCGCCGCAACCGTCGCGCTTGCCCCCATGCAGGCCGACCTCGAGGAATTCGCGCGCCGCGTGAAGCTGAGCGGCAGCGCGGAGGAGGCGGAGAGCTTCGCCTATCTCGAACGGCGCATGGCCGCGCTCGGCTTCCGCACCACGCTGCTGCGCCACCCTGCCTTCATCAGCCTGCCCGGCCCGGCGCGGCTGCTGGTGGAGGGCGGCGCGATCCGCTGCATCACCCATTCCATGGCGCGCCCGACGCCGCCGGAAGGGCTGACGGCCGACATCGTCGACCTGGCCGACGGCAGCCCGGCGCGCTTCGCCGGGCGCGACCTGCGCGGCGCGATCCTGCTGGTCGACGGCATCTCCAACCCCGTGCTCGCCGATCGCGCCCGCCGCGCCGGCGCCGCGGGCACGATCAGCATCAGCCCCAACGAGCACCTCTACGAGATGTGCATCTCGCCGGTCTGGGGCAGCCCCGATCCAGCGACGGCGGCCGAACTGCCCGCGACCGTCGCCGTCACCGTCGCGCAGGCCGATGGCGCCGCGTTGCGCGCGCGCTGCGCGGCAGGCCCGGTGCGCGCCACCATCCACGCCGCCATCGACGAGGGCTGGCGCGAGACGCCGCTGCTCGTCTGCGACATGGATGCGCCGGGTGCGGCGCCGGATGCGCCTTTCGTCCTGCTGTCCGGCCATCATGACACCTGGCATCTCGGCGTGATGGACAATGGCGCGGCCAACGCCACGATGATCGAGGCCGCGCGCGCCTGCGCCGCCCGGCGCGACGCGTGGCGCCGTTCGCTGCGCGTCTGCTTCTGGTCCGGCCATTCGCATGGGCGCTACTCGGGCTCCGCCTGGTATGCCGACGAGCACTGGGCGGAGCTCGACGCGCGGTGCCTCGCGCATGTGAATGTCGATTCCACTGGCGGCGTCGGCGCGACCGCCCTCACCGGCACGGCCGCGGCAGCGGAGCTTGCCGCGCTGGCGCGGGACGCCATCGCCGCGCAGTCGGGCCAGCGCTTCGAGGGCGGGCGGATGGGCCGCAACGCGGACATGTCCTTCTGGGGTATCGGCATCCCGGCGATGTTCGGCATGCTCAGCACGCAGCCCGAGGGCGCGGGCGCGCTGCGCAATCCGCTCGGCTGGTGGTGGCACACGCCGCACGACACGCTGGAGCGCATCGACCCAGACTGGCTGCTGCGCGATACGCGCGTCGTCGCGCACACGCTCTGGCGGCTGCTGGCGGATGACCCTGCGCCGCTCGATCCGGCCGCGCAGGCGGCGGCGCTGCTGGCGGAGCTCGAGGGCCTCGCCTCCCGTCTTGGCGTGCGGCTCGACATCGGGCCGCTGGTTGCGGCGGCGCGGCGCCTTGCCGCGGCGGGTCCGCTCAACGACCGGCGGCTCATGCGCATCTCGCGCGCACTGGTGCCGCTCGACCACACCACGGGCGACCGCTTCGCGCATGACCCGGCGCTGCCCCAGCCGCCCTGGCCGGTGCTCCGGCCGCTGCGCGACCTGGCGGCGGCCGAGGCCGGGTCGGATGCGGCGCATCGCCTGCTGGTCGCGGCGCGGCGGGCGCGCAACCGTGTCGGGGCAGCGCTCGAGGAGGCCTGCGCGGCACTGGCCGGTTGAGCGCACCTCCTTTCCGGCGGTTGACAGCCGGGTAACCGGAAAGCCAGAAACCGGAGCCGTCCGCATGGAGCCTCACCCGATGACCGCCCGTCTGCCGAAGCGCGCCCTGCTGTCCGGTGGCGCCGCCGCGCTCGCCGTCGCCGCCCTGCCGGGCACCCGCCGGGCGGAGGCGCAGCAGACGCCGCGCACCGCCCTGGTGATCGCAGCCCAGATCGACGACCTCGTCGCACTCGACCCGCACCATTCCTTCGAGGTGACGGGCAGCGACCTGCTGAAGAATGTCTACGACCAGCTCTTCATCATCGACGAAAGCAAGCCGACGGCGGAGATCCTGCCGGGCCTCGCCGAATCCTTCACCGTGTCGGATGACGGCCGCACCTTCACCTTCCGCATCCGCCAGGGCGTGCGCTTCCATTCGGGCAATGCGCTGACCGCCGCCGATGTCGTCTTCTCGCTGCGCCGTCCGCTGCAGATCAACCGGACGCCGGCCTTCATGTACCGCTCCGTCGGCCTGACGCGGGAGAATGTCGAGCAGACCGTCCGCCAGACCGGCGATTTCGAGGTGCAGGTCACCTTCGACCAGGCCTATGCGCCGACGCTGATCCAGAACCTGTTCACCGCGACCATCGGCTCCGTCGTGGACAGCCGGCTGGTGCAGCAGAATGCGGGTGAGGACCTCGGCAACACCTGGCTGAACCGCAACTCGGCGGCGTCGGGCGCCTACCGCCTGACGCGCTACCAGCCGAACGAGAGCTACACGCTGGACCGCAACGACAGCTGGTGGCGCGGCCGCGCGAACCTCCAGCGTGTGATCGTGCGCCACGTGCCGGAAGCCGCGACGCAGCGCCTGCTGCTGGAGCGCGGCGACGTGGATGTCGCACGCAACCTGACGCCGACGGACATCGCGGCACTGCGTGGGCGCCCGGGCATCGCCATCCAGGAATTCCCGCGCGGCACCATCCAGTATTTCAGCGCCAACATGGGTGACCCGATCCTGTCCAACCCCAAGGTGATCGAGGCGCTGAAGCACTTGGTGGACTACGACGCCATCGCGAACAACCTGCTGCCCGGCCAGGTCTTCCCTCACCAGTCCTTCATTCCCCGCGCCATCCTGGGCGAGGTGGACGCCCGCCCCTGGCGCTTCGACCCGACGCGCGCCCGTGCGCTGCTGGCGGAAGCCGGGCACCCGAACGGCATCCGTCTGACGATGGATACCGCGAACACCTTCCCGAGCCTCGACGTGGCGCAGGCTCTGCAGGCGAGCTTCGCGCGCGGTGGCGTGACGCTCGAGGTGCTGCCGGCGACCGGTGCGCAGGTGCTGGCGAAGTTCAGGGCGCGCAACCACCAGCTCTTCATCGGCATCTGGGGCCTGGGCTATCCCGACCCGCACTACAACGCCGACAGTTTCGCGCATAACCCGCCGGGCGCGAACAACCCTGGCAAGCTGACGTGGCGCAACAACTGGAACATCCCCGAGCTGACGGCGCGGACCGAAGCCGCGATGCGCGAGCGCGACCAGAATGCGCGCGCCGCGGTCTACCGTCAGATCCAGGAGGAGTTCATGGGCACATCCCCCTTCGCGGTCTTCGCGCAGCAGCAGGTGCAGGTCGCGATCCGCAGCAACCTGAGCGGCTACATGGCGAGCTCGCCGGGGCTGTCCGCTGTCTATTGGCGCGCGACGAAGGGGTGATGGCGTCTTTCCCCCTCCTCCGCACGCGGGGGAGGGAGAGACCTAGATGACCAACGCCCTTCGCCAGACCCCGGGCTTCCTGCTGCAGGTCGCTCTGACCCTGCTCGGCCTGCTCGCGGTCACCTTCTTCATCGGTCGTGTCGTGCCGATCGACCCGGTGCTGGCCGTGGTCGGCGACCAGGCGCCGCGCGACGTCTACGAGGCGGTGCGGCGCGAGCTCGGTCTCGACCAGCCGTTGGTCGTGCAGTTCTGGCTCTACGTGCAGAAGATGGCGGCCGGCGACTTCGGCCAGTCGCTTGTTACCAACCGCCCGGTGATCGAGGATATCGCCCGGGTCTTCCCCGCCACCCTTGAGCTGGCAACCTTCGCCACGATCATCGGCGTCGTGCTCGGCGTGCCGATGGGGATCGCGGGGGCGGTCTGGCAGGATCGCTGGCCCGACCAGATCGTGCGCGTCGTGGGCCTCGTCGGCTATTCGGTGCCGATCTTCTGGCTGGGCATCGTCGGGCTGCTGGTCTTCTACGGCATCCTCGGCTGGGTGCAGGGTCCGGGGCGGCTCGGCGTGTTCTTCGAGGACATGGTGCCCCCGGTCACCGGCGTGATCCTGGTCGATGCCGCGATCGCTGGCGAGTGGGAGGTGTTCCGGAACGCCTTCGGCCATGTCGTGCTGCCATCGGCGGTGCTGGGCTACTTCTCCATCGCCTACATCGCGCGCATGACGCGGTCCTTCATGCTGGAACAGCTGAACCAGGAATACGTCGTCACGGCGCGCGCCAAGGGCGTGTCGGAGGCGCGGATCATCTGGGTGCATGCGCTGCGCAACATCTCGGTCCAGCTCGTCACGGTCATCGCGCTGTCCTATGCGCGGCTGCTGGAAGGGGCGGTGCTGACCGAGACGGTCTTCGCCTGGCCTGGCCTCGGGCGGTACCTGACGAATGCGCTGCTCGCCGCCGACATGAACGCGGTGCTGGGCGCGACGATCGTGGTGGGCCTCGTCTTCGTCGGCATCAACCTGCTGTCCGACCTGCTGTACCGCCTGCTGGACCCGAGGGCGAGATGAACGATCAGCGCGCCTTCGGCGCGACGACCGGCTGGCGCGCACAGCTTCTGACGGACACGCCGCGTTCGCGCCGGCAGGCGAAGCTCGGCCAGGTCTA
>Ga0315900_10012376_pt1 | contig 10470 bp, 4 predicted proteins | sample LakEriMetagenome_FD_203521 | JGI IMG/M metagenome (GOLD analysis project Ga0315900, IMG submission 203521) | Freshwater fungal communities from buoy surface, Lake Erie, Ohio, United States - Buoy 12 MA114 | ecosystem: Environmental > Aquatic > Freshwater > Lake > Lake biofilm | place: USA: Lake...
CCCGCTGGGCTAGCCAGCGCGGAATGGAGGCGGTACGGGCCAGGTCGGCGGTGGTGAACTCGGCGGGGAGTTCCGGCGGCAGCAGGGCGATGAGGTCGGCGGTGGTGCAGAGCGACCGGCACTCGATGACGGCGGTCAGCGACCGGTCGCAGACCCGGTAGTTCCGACCCCAGCGCCGGCGATTGGCGTGCGGTTGCCGCACTTCGAGCTGCTCGGTCAGCAGGATGTCGAGCGTCAGCCGGGGGTGGGGGAAGACGGTCACAAAATGCACCAGATCATCAAACAGGTGCAGCCACCCTTCATGACGCGGACTGAGGCGCCCCCGGACCTCGGCATTCGTCCCGCGCTCGCCGGTGACAATCCGCCGGTTGAGCGCCAGCGGCTTGACGATGCGGACGGGATGGGTGGCCAGCAGTCGGCGGGTCTTGTCGCGCAGCGCCCCCAATGAGGCAGCCTGGATTTCGATCAGTTCGCCATTGCGCACGGCATCGATCCGAAACTCCCCCAGCGTGACTTCCTGGGGGGTGCCGTCCGGGGCGTAGAACTGTTTGAGCTGGCGATGCAGGGTCGTTTCCATGACAGCGGGGATGGTACCGCCCGAGCCCCTGGGAGTCTGCGCCGGTTTGAGGGGGGAGGCCTGCGACTGAGTCCAGCGGATTGTCGCTGGGACCGGTCCCGAGCCAAAGACCGCCACGCCGTGTCTCACCGGCCGAAACGCAGCCGTTCGAACGCCCCGCGATTCAACAGGCAGCTGGCGGGGCCGGCGAGCTGCACGATGCCCGGGTGCTGCAGCTGGGCGGCAGCGGCGATGCGATCGGCGGGGCTGGGGTGGGTTTCCCACCACGAGGCGCTCTGCGGGGCCAACAGCCTCCCCACCTGACGCTGAGCGCGGTCGTCCAGAGCGGCGGCGTGAGCCACCACTTCGCGGCTGTACTTCGCCGGTGTGAGGTCGAGGGGCAGTTCTCGCATCAGCATTCGGAGAAATCGCTCTTCGGCCACATTCAGTTCCAACAACCGGCGCATCGTCACCGCGAATTGAGCCGAGCCCGCGAGCTGGATCGGGTATCGATCGGCATCGAACTCCTGGCGGCGCGTCAGGAACCGGCTCATGGAGAGGGCCGCGGCCGCCAGCCCCAGCAGATACATCCGTCCCAGCCACATCGTTCCCCGAATGACAAAGGCCAGCACCATGGCCGCCCGGCCACTGTCGGGATCAACGTCTCCAACCGAATCGCTGACGGAGCTGGTATGAGATACCGCCTCCAGCAGCCAGTTGGTCATGGGTCGAACAAAAGACGAGATCCACGAGGCTCCCGTCTGACTGAAATGCCCCAACTCATGGGCGATCACACCAGCCATCGACTTCAGGTCGAGCGCGAGGAACAGTGGTCCTCCCAAAGACAACAGCAGTTCGCCTCCATGCCGGATGGCGGAGGCATTCGCTTGCGGCTGGAGATGAATCTGGTGGGGAATTGGGGCCCCGACCTGCCGGGCGATGGCCGCGACGAACGCATGCAGCACCGGGTGCTCGGCGGAAGGGAGTTGCAGTGGGACCTGTCCCCTGGCGTGCCAGCGAAACAGGGGTCGCAGCAGGGCGTAGAGGAACCCCAGCAAGGCCACCCCGATTCCACAATGCAGCACCACCCCCCAGACCATCAGCCGCCCCGGAACATGCGCGGCTTGGGGCAAGACTCGCGTGAAATACCACCACGCCCCCAGGGGAATGGCCGCCACGGTCGCCGCATAGATCAGCAGCAGCACACACAACCCCAGGGCGGCCCCCAGCGCCCCCAGCCGATACCCCCACCCGGGGCGGCGCTGGACCACCTGTCCCTGGAACCCGGCCAGCAACTGACGAATCAATTCGGACGATTCAGCCGGGGTCAGATCCTGCGGCATGGGGGCCGGGGGAAGCCGTTTTGTCTCGGGCTGCTGGGGCGTCGGTTCGGGTTCGGGAGGACGGAGCACTCCATAGGTGTCGTCGGCGGTGCGTTCGGCGGGCGGAGCGACCCGATACCCGGTGTCTCTAACGGGAGGCGAAGTGTCGGGGGCAGGACTCGGCAGGGCCTGCGGCGGGGCGACGGCCACGGGGGTGAGAACCTGCGGCGGGAAGACGTGTTGGCAACGGGGACAAGTCACGTTCGCGGGGACCTGCTCTCCCGTCAGCTTGAGCCGGGCCTGGCAGGCAGGACAGATCAATTTCGTGGACACAATTCTCCGCCGGTCGATTTGGAGCGTTGGGGATGGTCTCGTTTCCGCTACCGGAATGGGGAGGGGATTCGCCGCAGGGTCCACCCGGCCTGGAGACACCGGCAAGCGATCTGCCAGGGGGGGGCCAGCCAAATGGAACACTGCCCCATCGTATGCCGGGGCGAGTTTCGGGGAAACCGGAGTGACGTGGTTTTTTGGCCCCTCCACCCGGCCACCCGGGTACCGCGCCAGGGTGGGGAGCAATACGCCGCCGCCTGTCGTAAGGTCCGTGGCGGTGGTCTGCCAGGGGCGGTACGATCCCGGGGTTGGCCGGCGTGATCTCACACAGGCTGTCATCAGCGTGCTTTGACCGGGAGAATTTCACGTGTTGCGTCTGCTGTGTCTGTGTGGATTGGGGCTCTGGCTGGGACTGGGGGCGGGGCTGGATCGAGAGGCGGCCGCGCGTCCGCCGAACATCCTGTTCATCTTCTCGGATGATCTCACCTGTCAGGCGATCAGCAGTTATGGCGATGAGCGCCGGTTGCTGCAGACGCCGCAAATGGACCGCCTCGCCCGTGAGGGGATCCGGTTTGACCGTTGCCTGGTCACCAATTCGATCTGCGGTCCCAGCCGGGCCACGGTGCTGACGGGCAAATACTCGCACCGGAACGGCTTTTACAACAACAGCAACAGCCGGTTCGATGGGTCGCAGACCACGTTTCCCAAGCTGCTGCAGGCGCAGGGTTACCAGACGGCCCTCATTGGCAAGTGGCACCTGGTGAGTGAGCCAACGGGGTTCGATCATTGGCAGATCCTCAACGGCCAGGGGATTTACTACAACCCGCCGATGCGCCGCAATGGGCAGGCGGTGCAGACGCAGGGTTACACGACCGATGTGCTGACCGAGCTTTCGCTCGACTGGCTGCGGCAACGCGATCCCGACAAGCCGTTCCTGCTGATGTGCCAGCACAAAGCGCCGCATCGCGAGTGGTCTCCCGCGCTGAGGCACCTGGGCTGGGATCAGGACCGTCAGTATCCCGAGCCTCCGACCTTGTTTGAAGATCTGGCGAACCGTCCCCGGGCGGTGCGCGATCACGACATGGGCATCGCCACCAGCTTTTCCGACCTGGACGTCAAACTGCGGACCCCAGGCAACCTGACCGCCGAGCAACTCGCGGAATGGAACCGCTACTACGGCCCCCGGAACGAGGCATACCGCACAGCCAATCTCGCGGGCCGCGAGCTGGTGCGATGGCGGTACAACCGCTACATGCACGACTATCTGGGGTGCGTGAAGGGGGTCGACGAGAGTGTGGGCCGCCTGCTGGATGCGCTGGATGAACAGGGGCTGGCCGAGAACACGATTGTGGTCTGCACTTCCGACCAGGGATTCTTCCTGGGGGAGCATGGCTGGTATGACAAGCGGTGGATCTTCGAAGAGTCGCTGCGGACCCCGTTGTTGATCCGTTGGCCGGGGGTGGCGCGTCCCGGCAGTGTGAATTCGCAGATTGTGTCGTTGATCGACTTCGCGGGGACGTTTCTTGAGGCGGCGGGCCTCCCCCAACCAGCCGACCTGCAGGGACGCAGTCTGGTGCCGTTGTGCCGGGGGGAGACGCCGACCGACTGGCGCACCAGCCTTTACTACCGCTATTACGAGTTTCCCCAGCCGCATCATGTGCGGCCGCATTATGGGGTGATCACCGACCGCTACAAGCTGGTGCATTACCATGCGCCCGATGTCGACGAGTGGGAACTGCTCGACCGTCAGATCGATCCGCAGGAGACGCGCAGTTTCTACAGCGACCCGGCGTATGCCGACACAGTGCGCGAACTGCGGGCCGAACTGGCGCGGTTGCGGCGTGAGGTGGGAGATGAAGCCCCTGCTCCCCGGGCCGCGTATGGTTCCGAGAGGTTCGACACCGAGAAGGAACCCCCGGCCCAGCCGCAGTAGCCAGGGGAAAGTTTGGCCGACCGTTGCTGACGTTGTCGGTCAAGGCTGTCGGAACCGGTTCAGGGGCGATCGCGGCGGCGGACTTCGACCCGACCGTCGGTATGGGCGGTGAGGTCGAGGATCTGGTCGTGCAGGCGGATGCCGGTGATCGTCAGCGAGGGCCAGTCGCGGGGGAGGCGGGGATTGACGGTGTAACCCTCGGGGGTGGGTTGAAACCCGAGGAAGCCTTGCAGCAGCACCTGCGGCACCAGCACGCTTTCGAGGAATTCCTGATCGAGCCCCAGTCCTCCGGCTGTGCCGCCCCCCTGCAGTTTCCCCCGGCCGGGCTTCGCGTAGTAGGCCCGGTAGCCTCCTTCTGACTGCACTTCGCGGAACCAGCCGGCGATCTCGCGCAGGCGGCGCCAGGCGTCATCGGGGCCATTCGTCCGGAGTCGGGCCATGAGGTCGTGGTAACTGAACCCCAGCACTGCCCCGCCATCCTGCACCTGGTCGCCCCAGGGAACATGCTCGGGCGACGTCCACGCCCAGACATAGGTGTCGATGTTGCGGCGGGTCGTGGCGCGGGGGGCGAAACGCCAGTGGTAGATGTCGGTACCCCGGGAGGTGTCTCCCTCGACATCGCGTTGTCCGTCGAGCCAGGCGAAGATGTCGCGGGCCTGCGTGTCACTCGCGAGGCCGGCGTGAATTGCCTCGAGGTTCACAAAGCTGAAGCCGTAGTCGTACGCCTGTCCGGTCGCATCGATCCAGCCGACAAACCGGCCGGTCTCGCGATTCCAGAACCGGGTTTGAAAATCGACCCGGATCTGGTCAATCAGGGTGGACAACGCGGACAGATCGGGAGCTGCCACATCCGCCGGGACGTTCCATTCAGGATTCCGAGCGATCGCCTGTTCGATTGTCAGTTGGGCGCGTAGTGCGTTGTACAGGCCAATGGTCGCCAGTGCGTCATGACCGCCGAAGGGAAGCAGGTCCCAGTAGTTGTTTCCGACCCCCAGGCCGGGGCGAGGGGTGTTTTGTGCCTGCTGTCCCTTGGTGAGTCCACTGCGGCCATCGTGGCCGACCCATGTGACGTGGACATGCTTTTCTTCCCGCACGCGGAATTCCCGCAGAGAGAACTCGAGCGACTGCCGCATCCGCCCGATGTTCCGCCGCAGGAACTCGAGATCGTGGGTCCAGGCGAAGTAGTCGTGGCAGCCCTGGAGGTAGTTGGAATTGGTGATGGGGTGCCGGGTGTCGATGGCGGTGAGCAGCGACTTGAGATCGAGTTCGAGGCCGAGGGCGTGGTCGATGCGCAGGCGGTAGCGGTTCAGCAGTCCGGCATAACCGGGCTGCCGCCAGAGGGGAATGTTGGCGAACTGCATGTCGCCAGAGAGTGGAACAGGGACCGCGCGGTCGGCGGGCCACGCTGGTTCCCCTTCGAGCAGCCACTCGATGGTGGCGGTGGTCTGGGGGCGGGTGCCCCGGGCGGCCCATTCGAGGCGGGCGAACGGCGCCACGATGGTGCCGCAGCGGAAGGGTGGGGTGACGAGAGTGATGGTGTCGGCGGTCGCCTTGAGACGCAGGCCGACGGCGGGGTCGATGCCCCGCACGTCGGCCCCGGCAATCTCCCAGCCGTCGGTGTTGGCGAGAGGCTTCAACCCGAACGACTGGATGGCCCAGACTTCGTCGGCGATGGAGAAGTGGAAGCCCCTGCCCGTACTCTGCTGCCAGGCGGGAAAGGGCCAGCCTTCGCTATGCGCCATGCCGCGGTGCTGCTGCATCGAGACATAACCTTCGGCATCGATCCGTTTTCCCAGGAAGGCGTCGCGGTACTGTGTCCGGCGCTCGGCCGAGGCCCACAGGCTGGACTGTGGCAGCCAGGCATCCCAGAGGGTGCAGGTAATGAACGAGCCGGGGTGGTGCAGACGGTGCAGCTCATTGAGCGACTGCAATTCCGCCTCGTGCCCCGGCACCGTAAACAGGGGAAAGTCATCGGCCGCGATGACGCTGCCCAGCGGCAGGCTGAGGAGGGACCACAAGCAGAACAGCGATGACAGCAGGCGGGACATGCGGAGATGGACAAAATGTTAGAAGGGGCGTGTTGCCGGGCAGGTCCGAATCATCATGTCTGGTCGCCTTCCGAATCACAGCGCTGAACTTCGGGCGAGCGCTGTCCCTGGTTGGGGACAGGAAAGCACGAACAAACGATTCAGCCAATCCTGGTGACCCTTAAGACAGGGCGTTCTGTCAGTCTGTCAGGGGTATGAGGTGTTTCAACTGAAGGACCTGCACTCGAAGAGGATCCTGGGGATCAGAGGAAGAGTACGACAGCTTAAGTGATTGCAGCACCGGGAGGTCGAAAAGAGGGGATAAGTCCCGTACGGCTGTTTCCCGCAGATCGAGTGCATTCAGATGACTGGCCTCCCTGAGCCGACGGATACTGGTGATGGGAGTCAGGATGGCATCGATGCGTTCCAGTCGTTCGACGTTCAGATCGTCGAGCGAATCCACTCCGGAGCGGCAGAGATTGATGTATTGCAGGGGAATCCGGGCCAGTGGATGCAGGCTGCGAATCTCACGGCAATCCGGCATGGTGAGGACCCGCAGGGTGATCATGTCCTTGAGTGGCGTGAGATCGTTGAAGAGAGAGCCGTCGAGCTGCAGTGTTTCGAGCTGCAGTTCCCGCAGGGGTTCGAGTGACAGGATGCGGGTTTGGGCCAGAGAGAGCGTTTTCAAATGCCGGCAGGTGGCCAGGGGATCGAGATTTCCGACCTGGGTGTTGCTGATGTCGAGAGACTCCAGGGGCATGTCGCGCAAGGGGGCCAAATCGCGAACCAGGCGACAATCTCTGAGCCGCAGGAGACGCAGTTTCAGGCCGCGCAGCGGACTGAGATCGCGCAGGAGGCCATCGGACTGCCCATTTTTATGCAGGAAGAGCTCTTGGGTCCGGGCCAGAGTTGGGTTGTCTTTCAGGGCCCGCAGGGGTGACAGATCGCGGATATTGTCCGAGTTCAGCATCAACTGCGTGTGGCTGGGGTGTCGGTGGACTTCCAGGGTGCCGTACATCTCGGGATTGAGTTCCCGCAGTTTCTGGTCGATCTGCCGGTATTGCTGGTCTTCGGATTCCCGGCGTATTTGGCGATTCCACGCGTCGAATTCGCGGGTGTGAAACCAGAGGGAGAGGTCCTCGGGCTCGGAGGCGGGTTCCCCCGAGGAGGAAGCGACCTGATTGGTGAGGGCAAACCGGGCTCGCTGGCCCGGGCCCGCCGTCAGACGAATCGGGAATTCTCGCGTTTCCAATGGATCCCGCGAAAGCCGTACCTGGTACGTTCCCGGCGGTGCCTGCAGGACGACTTTACCTTTCTGTGCCTCACCGCGGGCGACGACGGCTCCACGCTCACTCACCAATTCCACGAGGGAATTGGCGGGAGAGACTTCGAGGGCGATTGTGGCGGGGACCGGACCACTCAAAAACCACCATGCCAGACTGGCCAGAATGGCCCCCATCAATCCAGCCGCGCCCCAGAGCCAGCGGGTCGACGGAGACGCCGGCCGGCTGACTCCCCGCCTGCCGCGGACCCGCACGGGTGCCGCTTCCATCGACAGTCCGGTCCAGGGAGTGTCTCCGCTTCCAATCTCGGGGACGGCGCTGGGGGATCGGTCAGTGACAGAGGTCTTCGCCGTCGAGGGGGGAAGGGCCTCGCCCAGCCCCAGTGCCTGGAACCGGCGCAGGTCGGCCAACAGGTCGGCGCACGAGCGGTACCGCTGATCGGGAGACTTGGCGACCAGGCGGGCAAACATCTCGTCGAGTTCCGCGGGAACATCGGACCGCAGTTTCCGCAGGGAGGGGATGGGGGCCGTCTTGTGGGCGATCAGCGTTTCCACCGGATTGGCCCCGCGATAAGGAGGCTGGCCGATGAGCAGGAAGTACAGGGTGCAGCCCAGCGAGTACAGGTCGGATCGTTCATCGACCAGCCGGGCATCAGACGCTTGTTCGGGGGACATGTAGTCGACGGTTCCCAAACCCATTCCCGTTGCTGTGAGCTGGGTGGTGGTACGGTCGGTCGCGGAGGGGGAGTCGTCTTGACTGAGGGAAATGGCGAGTCCCAGATCGAGGACCTTGACCTGCCCCGAATCGGACAACAGAAGATTGCCGGGCTTGATGTCGCGATGGAGGATTCCCTGGGCATGCGCCGACTGCAGTCCCTGGGCGACCTGTTGGATGCAGTCGACCGCCTGGGCCACCGGGAGCGCGCCATCTTTCCGGATGCGTTTCGAAAGATCCTGGCCGGGGACCAGTTCCATGACCAGAAACCACCGCCCCTGTTGCTCCTCGGCATCGAGGGCTCTGACCAGGTTGGGGTGGCTGACCTGTGAGGCCAGCCGCACTTCCCGTTCGAACCGCCGAATGGCGGTCTTGTTCCAGCAAAGCTCGGGAGAAAGCACCTTGAGGGCGACCGGTTGTTGAAGCCGGCGGTGACGGCCGCGGAACACCTGGCCCATACCGCCGGCCCCCAGGGGCTCTTCGAGCCGGTAATTTCCGATCTGCAGGCGGTCTCCCGCCCGCCGCAACACCATCTCGGCCTGAAAGCGGGTCAGGTGATTCGCGGCGATGAGCGCGCGGGCCAACGCCCGCGGGGAACCTGGCGATCCGGCCAGTTGCTCGCGCAGAACCTCCCGAGGGACCAGCTCGAGCTCGTGGAGCCGACGGGCGAAGTCCCGCAACGACAGCGAGGGGGTTGGGGAAGTTTCCGGTTCGGGGAGGTTGCCCCGGGGCGGCCCTCCACCCGGTGCCGCGGTCAGTTCGACGGCCAATCCCCGGGCCAGGGTGAAGACCCGAGCGATCCGCTCGCCCTGGTGGGGAAACCGGGGGGTGTACTCGGAAGGGCGGACCGACTGCCCATTCGCCTGACGGTGTTCCAGCTCGAGCAGCAGCAATTCTTCGAGCAGGGGAGCCCCTTGTTCGTCCGGGATCTGGCCGAGAAACTCCTCAATGCGAGGAATCTGGTCCTGCCTCAGGCGTTGGGCGAACCGTTCCACGAGGCGGTCAACAGTGTGGCTGAGGGCGGGGTCCAAGGGCGCGGTCGCGGGGGAAAAACACAGGCTCGGCACAGACTGCAGTGTGACGTAGCAACTGGGCGGAAGGCAACCTTCGGAGGCATTGCCACGCCGGGCTGCCGCGAGAGCAGTTGTGGTCGTAAGTTTGTCTCCCCCGCCGACCAGGCCGCATCCCGGTCCAGGGATCGGGAAGGAGAGGTGACGAAGTCATGAGCGGCTGCCACAACGGGACGTCGGTTCCCCGCGAGGGGAGCGGTGTCGCGAGACGCCGTTTCTCAATACACCTTCCGCTGGCGGGACGACGGGATGTCGAGCGCCTTGCGGTACTTGGTGATGGTGCGGCGGGCGAGGTTGTAGCCCTGCTTGGCCAGTTCGGCCATGAGGGCGTCGTCGCTGAGGGGGTCGCTCTTGTCTTCTTTGTCGACGATTTCCCGCAGCTTGATGCGGATGATGTCCCAGGCGACTTCCTCTCCCTCGGCGGTGGTCGTCCCGCCGCCGAAGAATCGTTTCAGCGGGAAGATGCCGCGGGGGGTCTGGATGAACTTGTCGTCGACAGCGCGGGAGACGGTGGTGACGTGGACCCCCACATCATCGGCAATCTGCTGCATCTTGAGGGGGACGATGTGCTCGGGGCCGTTGACCAGGAACGGCACCTGCCGGTCGACAATCGCCTGGGCCACGCGGCGGACCGTCGAGTAGCGCTGCTCGATCGATTCGATCAGCCACTTGGCCGCCTCGATCTTCTTCTTGATGTATTCGCGGGTCTGGGGATCGGCCTTGCCGCTGGCCAGCAGCTGCCGGTAGCGCTTGCTGATCCGCAGCCGGGGGGTGTATTCGTCCTCCGTGTGGACGACCCACTTGCCATGATCATCGGGCTCGACGAACAGGTCGGGCACGACATTCTGGTTGGTGGAGTGTTCGAAATCGCGGCCGGGGCGGGGGTTGAGCTTCAGCAGCTCTTCACGGGCCGCCTTGATGGTGTCGAGGTTGTACCCGGTGCGGCGTTCGATGACCGGCAGGCGGTTCTCGGCGAGGTCTTCGAGGTACGACTTGATCAGGGTGATCAGCAGGTCGCGGTGGGGTGTATCGGGATCGATCTGCAGCAGGAAGCATTCCTTCAGATCGCAGGCTCCGACGCCCCGCGGATCGAGCTGCTGCACCAGATCGAGGGCCTGCTGGGCGATGGCCGGGGTGACCTGCGTGGTCGGGAATTCGAGCGTGTAGGCCCGCAGCAGCTCGTCGAGCGGGCCGGTCAGCCGGCCGTTGGGATCGAGATTTTGCACCAGATATTC
>Ga0315900_10012379_pt1 | contig 10468 bp, 10 predicted proteins | sample LakEriMetagenome_FD_203521 | JGI IMG/M metagenome (GOLD analysis project Ga0315900, IMG submission 203521) | Freshwater fungal communities from buoy surface, Lake Erie, Ohio, United States - Buoy 12 MA114 | ecosystem: Environmental > Aquatic > Freshwater > Lake > Lake biofilm | place: USA: Lake...
ACGTTCGACTTCAGCCTTGAGCACACCATTGGCCTCGGCATGTTCGAGGAGCGCGAGCTCGGTGCCTTCGCCCACTTGTCCCTCGGGACCCATCAGCACGTCGTTGCTGAGCGCCATGGCCTGTAGCAGCCGCTGGCGCTGCGCTTCGTCGAGCACCACGAGCTCCTCCACGCGCATGTGGTCGCGGGTGAGCGTGCCGGTCTTGTCCGTGCAGATCACGGTGACGGAGCCCAGGGTCTCCACCGCGGCCAAGCGGCGCACGAGGGCCTGCTGCTTCACCATGCGGGCCGCGGAAAGGGCGAGCGACACGGACATCAGCGCGGGCAGGGCCTCTGGGATGGCGGCCACGGCCAGCGAGATGGCCGTGAGCAGCAAGGTCATGGGGTCGCCGCCCCGTAACCAGCCCACGGTGAAGAGCACCGCGCAGATGGCGAGTACCGCTGCGGCCACCACCTTGCCGAAGGCGGCCATGCGCTTCTGCAGCGGTGTGGCGGTCTTTCCCTGATCGAGCAGCCTGGCGATTCGGCCCATCTCGGTGCGCATTCCTGTGGCCACCACGATGCCTTCACCGCGGCCCTTGGCCACCACCGTGCCCTTGAAGCCCATGTTGGTGCGGTCGCCGAGCGGCAGGTCCTCCCCTTGCAGCTCGCCGGGCTGCTTCACGGTGTCGAGCGATTCGCCGGTGAGTGCGGCCTCCTGCATGCGCAGGCCGTGGCAGGCGGTGAAGCGCAGGTCGCCCGGGACCACCATGCCCGCCTCCAGCAGCACCACATCGCCCTGCACCAGTTCGCGGGCCGGTATGGTGCGGCGTTCGCCTTCGCGGCGCACCGTGGCCTGCGGGGCCGCCATGCTCCGCATGGCCTCCAGCGCCTTTTCCGCGCGGAACTCCTGCACCACGCCGATCACCGCGTTCACGGCCACGATGGCCAGGATGATCAACGTGTCGGTGAGGTCGCCGATGGCCCCTGCGATCACGGCGGCCGCGATCAGCACCAGGATCATGAGGTCCTTGAGCTGCGCGAGGAAGAGCGTGACAGGGGTGCGTCGCCTGCGGCCTTCGAGCTCGTTGGGGCCTTGCTGTTCGCGGCGCTCGACCACCTGTACATCGCTGAGCCCAGGGTCGCCCACGGCGAGCATCTGCCGCAGTTCACCGATGTCAAGCAGGTGCCAGTTCATGGGGATCGCGGTGGGAAGATCGCGACCATTGCCCCGGATGATGGCCAACGATCGTCAGACTTGCCAGACGTAGGGGTCGCGAATTACCTTGGGCTCATGCTCACGGCGGAGATCGACCTTGCGGGTGAACGGATGGTGATGAGCCCGTACCGGGCGCTCTACTGGCCGCGGATGCGGTGGCTGTTGCTGTGCGATGCCCACCTGGGCAAGGCGGCCCATTTCCGGAAGGCGGGACTGCCGCTCCCCGATGTGCACGACGACCTGCTGCTGGACCGGTTGAGCTGGCTGATCCGCGAATATGGCGCCGAACGCCTGGTGGTGCTGGGCGACCTCTTCCACAGCGCGTACAACAGCAGCTGGGACCTCTTCAGCCTGTGGCTGGAGCGGGTGCCCTGCGAGGTGCACCTGGTGCTGGGCAACCACGACGTGCTGGCCGACCGGCGATACCTGGAGGCCGGGCTGAAGCTGCACGACGAGGTGCTGCTGGAGGGGCCCTTCGCCCTGACGCACGAGCCACGGACCATCTCCGGCCATTACACCCTGGCCGGACACCTGCACCCCGGCGTGCACCTGGAGGGGCTTGGCCGCCAGCACCTGCGGCTGCCGTGCTTCTGGTTCGGGGCGGAACGGGGTGTGCTGCCGGCCTTCGGCACGGCCACCGGCCTGCATGTGGTGGAGCCGGCAGCGCTGGACCGTTGCTTCGCGGTGACCGAGCGCAGCGTGATCGACGTGAGCGGAACGCAGGGTGCCCGACGGACCCAGCGCGGCCGCACCCCGTGACCCCCAGGAAAAGCGAAAGCCCCTGCGGTGGCAGGGGCTTCCAACAACGGTGAGGCGTACGCTTACTTGCCGGTGTGGCGGGCGTAACGCTTGTTGAACTTGTCCACGCGACCGGCGGTGTCGATCAGCATCATCTTGCCGGTGTAGAAGGGGTGCGAGGTGTTGCTGATGTCCAGCTTCACCAGGGGATACTCGTTCCCGTCCTCCCACTTCATGGTGTCCTTGGTGTTCGCGCAGCTCTTGCCGAGGAACATGTGCTCGTTGCTCATGTCCTTGAAGATCACCGTGCGGTAGTTCTCGGGGTGGATGCCCTTTTTCATGACGAGATGCGATTTCGGGCCGCGAATATAGCACCATCTTCGGAAATCCGAACCACCGACCGGGCAATGATCGCCCCCCGGCCTGCGTATCCAAGGCCGGAACCTCCATCTTTGCAGGCCTTGCGCCCCTCCTTCCTCCTCCTCATCCTGGCCGTGCTGGCCGCCCTGGCGGGCTGCCGCAAGGACCTGCAGTTCACCGAGGATGGAGTGGAGCTGGACTTCAGCCGGGACACGGTGCTCTTCGACACCGTGTTCACCACGGTGGGCACCACCACCAAGGCCTTCACGGTGCGGAACCCCTCGAAGAACGCCGTGAAGGTGGACATCGCCCTGGAGGGCGGCTCCCCCTCCCCCTTCCGCATCAACGTGGACGGGGCCAGCGGGCTGTCCTTCGAGGACGTGGAGATCCTGGGCGAGGACAGCATCTTCGTGTTCGTGGAGGCCACCCTGGGCGCGGGCGGGGTGAACACCCCCTTCATCATCGAGGACCACATCCTGTTCAACACCAACGGGAACCAGCAGCAGGTGCTGCTCACCGCCTGGGGGCAGGACGCCCATTTCTACCGGCCCGACCGGGCCATACCGGGACTGCCGCCGTTCTCTTTCATCGCTGGAGGCGGCCAACCGGGACCGAACGGTGAGTTGCAACGCCTCTGCGAGTCCGTCACCTGGCCGAACGACAAGCCCTACGTGATCTACGGTTATGCGGTGGTGGATTCGTGCAGCACCCTGATCATCGAGCCCGGGGTGCGGGTCTACGTGCACGGTGGCGGCGGGCTGTGGGTGTACCGCTACGGCCGCATCGAGGCCATCGGCACATCCGATGACCGGATCACCTTCCAGGGCGACCGATTGGAGCCGGAGTACCAGGACGTACCGGGCCAATGGGAGCGCATCTGGATCAACGACGGTGGACTCGGCGAGGACAACGTGTTCCGCAACGTCGACATCCGCAATGCGCTGGTGGGCATCCAGTGCGAGAACTTCCCCGGCTACCCCAACGCGCCCACCAGCGAGGCGAAGCTGGTGCTGGACAAGGTGAGCATCCGCGACTGCTCGGCGGCGGGGATCCTGAGCCGCAACTACCGCATCACCTGCACCAACAGCCTGATCGCCGACTGCGGGCAGTACAACGTGGTGCTCTCGGGGGGCGGGCAGTACGACTTCAACTTCACCACCATCGCCAACTACTGGAACGTGGGCGGGGCGGTGCGCACCACGCCGGCCTTCATCATGACCAACACCTACGAGGACCTGGTGAACGGCGTGCTGCAGGTGCGCGAGATCCTGCCCAGCACCTTCCGCAACGGCATCATCGAGGGGTACAACACGAAGGAATTCCAGGTGTCCCTCGACCCGGGCAACACCGCCGCCTACACCTTCACCCACCACGTGATCCGCACGGACGAGCCCACGAACGACCCGGACCACTTCCCGATCCAATCCAGCATCTGGCGGAACCAGTCGCCGGGCTTCGCCAGCGCCGGCGAGGGCGACTTCCACCTGGGCGGCGCGAACGCCTTCGCCGTGGACAAGGGCCTGGCGGGCACAGGCGTGTTCGATGACCTGGAGAGCGGTCCGCGGGACGCCTCGCCCGACCTGGGCTGCTATGAGTTCGTACCGTAGGCGCGGGCCTTAGGCCAGGTCCAGCAGGAAGCGCAGGGTATCCACCCCATCCGCGTAGTCGCCGGGGCCCGGGCATTGGGCCTGGCCGAAGGGGATGTGGCCGTGGCCCACGACGCACTGGATGTGGCCGGCCTGTGCGGCGAGGGCCTCGTCAACCTGCGCAGGGCTGTCGTACCGCTCGTAGTACACGGCCGCCACCGGGCTCGCCAGGGCCTTCTCCTCCTTGAACACCACGAAGCCGTTCTCCAGGAACGGGGCCCGGTCCAGCATCCACAGGGCGCGGTGGTAGTCGAAGTTGTTCCCGTACTTCTTGTGGTTCACGATGTCCTTCCAGGGGAAGATCGCCCCGAACACCCGGTCGAGGTCGAAATCGCGGGGCACGTACAGCTTGCTCACGTTGCGGCAGCCCAGGCCGTAGTAGCGGAACAGGTCCTCCCCCAGCGCGCCCAGTTCCTCCGTCGACTCGGTACCGTCCAGCACCGCCACGCTCACGCGGCCCTTGCGCACGATGCGGGGCAGGTGGCCGAAGTAGTGCTCGAAGTAGCGGGCGGTGTTGGTGGAGCCCGTGGCGATCACGGCGTCGATGCCGGTGAGCTTCTCCGCTGTGACAACGGCCTGGTCGGCGATGCCCGGCGCGAAGTGCTCGAGCATGCCGATGGTCGCGGGGATGAGCTCGGGGTCGTCGCTGCTGCACTTGATCCGTGCCCGGTGGCCGCTGAGCACCACACAGAGCACATCGTGGAAGCCCACCATCGGGATGTTGCCGGCCAGCACCAGTCCCACGGTCCGCGGCGTGCGAGGCGCACCCAGGTCCGGATAGGCGGATGACCAGGCTTCCAGCTCCCGCTCTTGAAGCATGGTCGCAAGCCCCCCCAGCGCATGCCGCACGTTCTCCTCGGTGGCCCAGCCGTTGCGCACATGGGCCTGGCGCACCAGGTCGTCGAACGCGGCGTACTCGGCCTCGCCCAACCCGCAGGCGTGGCCCGGCCAGGCATCACCTGCGGCGAAGTGGCGGAAGACCCGACCCAGTTGAACGAGGGCGGCGACCCGTTGCGCCAGGGGCGGCACGGGACGAACATCACGGGAGGCGGGCGTGTTCACGGTCTATATTCGCGCCGCGAAATTAGCCCCTGCTGCCATGGCCATCATGATCACCGACGAGTGCATCAACTGCGGTGCCTGCGAACCCGAGTGCCCCAACAACGCCATCTACGAGGGTGGTTCCGAGTGGCGGCTGAGCGACGGCACCAGCCTGCACGGCCAGCAGTGCTCGACGCCGATACCGCCCAGCAGCCCAAGGCCATGGACGTGTACTACATCGTCACCGACAAGTGCACCGAATGCACGGGCTTCCACGATGAGCCCCAGTGCGCCGCCGTATGCCCCGTGGACTGCTGCGTGGACGACCCCGAACACCGCGAGACCAAGGAGCAGCTCCTGGCCAAGAAGGAGTTCATGCACCTCTAGTATGGAGTGACGAGTCGCGAGTGGCGAGTGAAATGACCTGCTGTCATCCACCCGCCACTCGTCACTCAAGTCTCGCCACTCCATCAAGTACTTTCGGCACGGTCCCTGCCGTTGGACCGAAGCATGCGCCTGCCGCTCCTGTCCTTCCTGTTCCTGGTGGCCTTCACCGCGGCCGCTCAGCAGCGCCACGACCGGCTGAACGCCATGGTGGCCGCGTTGGCCGATGCCGGCAGCGATACCGGTAAGGCGCAATGGAGCGACTCCCTGAAGCGGGAACTGCGGGTGTTGCTGGAGGCCGATGATGCGTTCACGGCCTCCTTCGACGACGTGAAGCTGAGCCGGGTGGACGCACCCGACGGCCGGTTCCGCCTGTTCACCTGGAACATCCCCTACGCCGATGGCCGACATCGCTTCGAGGGCCTGCTGTTGGTGCAGGACCGCAAGCGCCGCCTGCTGTACGAGCTGCGGGACATGACCGACAAGGTGTCCAGCCCCTCCGCGGTGGAACTGGGTCCGGACAACTGGTACGGCGCCCTCTACTATGCGGTGATCCCCACCACCAGGGGCGGCAAGACCTATTACACCCTGCTCGGCTGGAAGGGGTACAGCGCGGTGGAGACCCGCAAGGTGATCGAGGTGCTGAGCTTCAAGGGGGTCGTGCCGCGCTTCGGGGCGCCGCTTTTCGGGAACGAGCGGTTGCGCCGGCACCGTGAGGTGTTCGCCTACTCGTTCCAGGCGAGCATGAGCATGCGTTGGGACACTGCGGGCGGCCGCATCGTGCTGGACCACCTGAGCCCGCAGCGCCCCGACCTTGAAGGGCAGCCCGCCTTCTACGGTCCCGACCTGAGCTACGACGCCTACGTGTGGCAGAAGGACCATTGGGCCTACCAGCGCGACATCGACGCGCGCGAACAGGGCCCTTCGAAGCCGTGGAACCCGCCTCCGAAGGACCGCTGACCAACGGATGACGCAGAGAACGCGGGCTCATTCTATCTTGCCGGCGTGTCGCACGTGCTACAACCTTGGACCTCGCGTGAGCTGCCCTTCGGTCGACCGGCCGAGGAAATGCCCGTGCTGCTCGAGCGGCTTCTGGGAACGCCCAACCGACTGTTCGGGTTGTTGCGGAATGTGCCGCCCGAGCGCGTGATGCTGCGGCTCCAAGGCAAGTGGAGCGTGTTGGAGCACATCGGCCACCTGCTGGTGATGCAGGAACGGATGCGGGTACGGGTGGAGGACTGGCAGAGCTTGAGCGAACGCCTCACCCCCATTGACCTCGCCGACCAGGGACCTCATCTGGAGGCCACCCGGAAGCGTGAACCGGGCGATGTGCTCGAGGAGTTCCGCCTGACCCGCAAGGAGTTCGTGCGCAGCGTGCAGGATCTGCCCCCGCCCGTGCTGGGCCATTTCGCACTGCACCCGTGCCTGGAACGGCGCCTGCGCCCCACCGACATGTGCCTGTACCTGGCCGAGCACGACGACCACCACCTGGCCATCATCCGGCGCATCGTGCAGGCGATGTGACCCGGTGGTTGTCCACCACGCTCCCTTCATTTCCGGCCACCGACTCCCGTGCATGGTGCGCGGGCCTTCTACCTTTGCGGCCACGTTCAACGGCACACCCATGCTCACCGACACCCGGAAGAAGGTCCACAACTACAGCGCCGGTCCCTGCATCCTTCCCCGGGAGGTGTTCGAGCAGGCGGCCCAGGCCGTGCTCGACTTCGAGGGCAGCGGCCTCAGCATCCTGGAGATCAGTCACCGCAGCAAGCCCTTCGAGGCCGTGATGGCGAAGGCCCAGGGCCTGGTGAAGGAGCTGCTGGGCGCGCCCGACCACTACCAGGTGGTGTTCCTCGGCGGCGGCGCCAGCCTCGGCTTCCACATGGTGCCGCTCAACTACATGAAGGTGGGCGGCAAGGGCGCCTACGTGAACACCGGCGAGTGGGCCAGCCGCGCCATCAAGGAGAGCAAGCTCATCGGCGAAACCGTGGTGGTGGCCAGCAGCGAGGACAGGAACTTCAGCTACATCCCCAAGGGCTTCGAGGTGCCGGCCGATGCGGACTACTTCCACTTCACCAGCAACAACACCATTTTCGGCACGCAGTACAAGCAGTTCCCGAACCCCGGCTCAGGGGCCGTACCGGTGGTCTGCGACATGAGCAGCGACATCTTCAGCCGTCCCGTGAACGTGGCCGACTTCGCCCTCATCTACGGCGGCGCGCAGAAGAACATGGGGCCGGCGGGGGCCACGGTGTACCTGTTCGACCCCGAGCGCCTGGGCCACACGGGGCGCAAGCTCAGCCCCATGCTCGACCTCAAGAACCACGGTTCCAAGGAGAGCATGTACAACACCCCGCCGGTGTACGCCGTGTATGTGAGCATGCTCACCCTGGAGTGGATGAAGAAGCTGGGCGGTGTGGCCGCCATCGAACAGCGCAACGCCGCCAAGGCGAAGCTGTTGTACGGCGCCATCGACCGCCTGGCCCCCGTGTTCAAGGGCACCACCGCGGTGGAGGACCGCAGCGTGATGAACGCCACCTTCGTGCTTGGTGACGCCGCGCTCGAGCCCTCGTTCGACGCGCTGTGGAAGGAGGCCGGCATCAGCGGCATCCGCGGCCACCGGAGCGTGGGCGGCTACCGCGCCAGCATGTACAACGCCCTCCCCATCGAGAGCGTGCAGGTGCTGGTGGACGTGATGGAGCATTTCGCGAAGAAGAACGGATAACACACCATGCGCATCCACGCCAACGACGGCATCGACGCCGGCGCCAAGGCCCGCCTGATCGAGGAGGGCTTCACCGTCACCTCCGACCATGTCGCCCAGGACCACCTGCAGGCCTTCCTGAACGCTGAGAAGGTCGACGTGCTGCTGGTGCGCAGCGCCACCAAGGTGCGCAAGGACCTCATCGACGCCTGCCCCGGGCTGAAGCTCATCGGGCGCGGCGGCGTGGGGCTGGACAACATCGACGTGGCGCACGCGCAGGCCAGGGGCATCCCGGTGATCAACACCCCGGCCTCCTCCTCCATCAGCGTGGCGGAGCTGGTGATGGCGCACCTCTTCGGGCTGCTGCGCAACCTGCACGAGAGCAACCGCCACATGCCCGTGGATGGGCGCTCCAAGTTCAAGGAGCTGAAGAAGGCCTACGAGAAGGGCAGCGAGGTGCGGGGCAAGACGCTGGGCATCATCGGCTTCGGGCGTATCGGCCAGTGGACCGCTCGCTATGCGCTGGGGTGCGGCATGCGGGTGATCTACGTGGACAACCGCGCCACCGCCGAGGCCATCGAGATGGAGATCGGCGGACAGAGCGTGCGCGTGGGCGTGAAGATGGTGACCCTGGACGAGCTCCTTGAGCAGGCCGACGCCATCAGCCTGCACGTGCCCGCGCAAAAGGACGGCAGCCCTGTTCTGGGCACGGCCGAGCTGGCCCGTGTGAAACCCGGCGTGGTGATCGTGAACACAGCCCGCGGCGGCAGCGTCGACGAGGACGCCCTGCTGGCGGCGCTGAAGGACGGCCGCGTGAAGGGCGCAGCGCTCGACGTGTTCACCAACGAGCCCGAGCCGCGCGAGGACCTGCTGCACGAGCCGAAGCTTAGCCTCAGCCCGCACATCGGGGCCGCTACCGCCGAGGCCCAGGGCCGGGTGGGCGCCGAACTGGCCGACCTCATCATCAACTGGCGCGACAGCGTGCAGGTGAGCTCCTGAGGCCATGATCCTGCTGCGTCCGTTCCGCGCCTGGCGCCCGGCCACCGGCAAGGCGCACCGCGTGGGCAGCCGCAGCTATGTGAGCTACACCGATGAGCAGCTCAGGGCGAAGCTGGACGGCAACCCGTACACCTTCCTGCACGTGATCCACCCCGACGGTTGGGGGGATGCGCACCTGCCGCGCCACGAACGACACACCAAGGTGCGGGTGAAGTTCCGCGCCTTCTGCGACCTGGGCTACCTGGAACGGGACCCGGAGCCGCACCTGTACGTGTACGAGCAGACGAACCGGGGCGTGGCCTCGCTTGGCATCATCGCCGGGGTGAGCGTGGCCGACTACCGCGCCGGCCTCATCAAGAAGCACGAGCAGACCCTCACCAACCGCGAGAACCTCTTCAAGGAGTACCTGCGCGCCACGGGCATGAACGCCGAGCCGGTGCTACTGGCCGCGCCCGACGACGGCCGTCTGGATCTGCTGCTGCGCCCCATCACCACGCAGGCCCCCGACAGCGATTTCACCACCGGCGACGGGGTGCGGCACCGCTTCTGGGCCGTGCGCGACCGCGCCTGGACCGATTCGGTGCAGGACCTCTTCTCCACGATGCCCGCGCTCTACATCGCCGACGGGCACCACCGCCTGGCGAGCAGCGCGCGGCTCGCCGAGTCCACCGCCGCGACCGACGTGGACCCCAAGGCCTGGTGCCTGGCCTACATCCTGCCGCACACCCACCTGCACATCCTCAATTTCGACCGTGCCGTCACCACCCTCAACGGACTGAGCCCGGAGGCCTTCATCGACGCGCTGCGCAAGGTGGGGCGGGTGGAGAAGGTCGATGCTCCGGGTACCGTGCATGGCGTGGTGTGCGTACGCACCACACTCGGCTGGCATGCCTTGCACCTGCCGCCCCCGCCGGCCGGCGCCTCCCCCTCCGAGCAGCTTGACCCCGCCCGCCTGAGCGAGCTGGTGCTCGGGCCCATCCTCGGCATCCACGACCTGCGCACCGACCCGCACATCCGTTTCATCCCGGGCACGCACGGCATCGAGGAACTGGAGCACCTGGTGGACAGCGGGGCCATGGCGGCCGCGTTCCACCTGCAGCCGGTGAGCTTCGAGGAGCTGAAGGCCGTGGCCGACACCGGCGGTGCCATGCCGCCCAAGAGCACCTACATCGAGCCCAAGCTGCGCAGCGGGCTCACCGTGTACTCCCTCGAGGACGTGTGACCACCGCTTCCATGGCCGCGCAACCCCTTGCCGAACGCTACGCCGCGGTGAAGGCCGGGATCCCCGCCGGGGTGACGCTGGTGGCCGTGAGCAAGACGCGCAGCGTGGAGGAGATCAAGGCCCTGTACGACCTGGGGCATCGCCATTTCGGGGAGAACTACCCCCAGGAGCTCCGCG
>Ga0315900_10012381_pt1 | contig 10468 bp, 6 predicted proteins | sample LakEriMetagenome_FD_203521 | JGI IMG/M metagenome (GOLD analysis project Ga0315900, IMG submission 203521) | Freshwater fungal communities from buoy surface, Lake Erie, Ohio, United States - Buoy 12 MA114 | ecosystem: Environmental > Aquatic > Freshwater > Lake > Lake biofilm | place: USA: Lake...
GTGCCGGAACACGGCCGCGAGGTGGATCTTCACCGTGCCATGGCCGAGGTCGAGCGCCCGGGCGATCTCCTTGTTGGACCGGCCCTCGACGAGCAGGCCAAGGACGTCCCGCTGTCGGGGCGTCAGGCGGAGGAGATCGGGACCGGAGGGTGCCGCCGCCGGGTCGGCAGGCATCCCCGTCGCCTGCGCCAGGCTGGAGGGCACGTAGATGGCACCCGAGAGGATCGTCTCCAGCGCCGCCACCAGGTCGTCGTCCCTGAGCCCCTTCGGCACGAAGCCGTTGACGCCGGCCGCCAGCGCGGCCAGCACATCGGCGCGGTTCTCGGAGCCGCTGACCACCGCCATGGGAAGATCCGGGTAGCATTCACGCACCGCCGCCAGCGACGCCGCGCTCTGCATGCCGGGCATGGACAGGTCGAACAGGGCCAGGGCGATGCCCTCGGCGTCGCCGAGCTTGGCGAGCGCCTCGTCGAGAGAGGCCGCCTCCTCGACGTCGTCGAAGCCGAGCCGGTCCTTCAGGGTGAAGGCGAGGCCCATGCGGTACATTCCATGGTCGTCGGCAATGACGGCGATACGCGACATGGACGCAAGGCGTAGGGCCCCCGCGCCTCGGCTGTCAATGCAGTGCGGGCGCGGGAGCCATCACAGCCCCGCGACCCCTCAGGCTCATTCTGCCGGCTGGCTGTGCGCCGCACCTCCGGCGGGTGCCGCGGCCGGAACCGGTTCCGCCGCGCTGCCGCGACGCGAGATCAGGCCCGACAGTCCATCGAACATGAGATAGACGACCGGCGTGATGTAGAGCGTCAGCAGCTGGGACACGGCGAGGCCGCCCACCACAGCGACGCCGAGCGGCATGCGCAGCTCCGCACCGGCGCCGTGGCCGATAGCGATCGGGACCGCGCCGAGGATGGCGCAGAGCGTCGTCATCATGATCGGCCGGAAACGCAGCACCGCCGCCTCGACGATGGCGTCCTTGGCGCTGGCACCCTGGTTTCGCCGCTCGATGGCGAAGTCGACCATCATGATCGCGTTCTTCTTCACAATGCCGATCAGCATGACGAGGCCGATCATGGCGATCACCGACAGGTCGAAGCCGGTGAGCTGCAGCGTCAGCAGCGCGCCGATGCCCGCCGATGGCAGGCCCGACAGGATGGTGAGCGGGTGGATGAAGCTCTCGTAGAGGATACCGAGGATGATGTAGATCACCAGCACTGCCGCGAAGAGCAGGAAGCCCTGGTTGGCGACCGCCTGCTGGAACACCTGGGCGGTGCCCTGGAAACTGGTGGACACATTGGCAGGCAGGCCAACCTCGCGGGCGGCGGCTTCGATCCGGGTGACGGCCTGCGACAGGGCAACGCCCGGCGGCAGGTTGAAGGAGATCGTCACCGCCGGCAGCTGGGCGAGGTGGCTCACGGTCAGCGCCGTCGGCTGCTCGCGCAGGCTCGCCACCGCATCCAGCGGGATGATGGCACCGGTCGACGAACGCACCGACAGGCGGCGCAGCATGTTGGCGGTGTCATTGTATCTGGGGTCCGCTTCGAGGATCACCTGATAGGTGTCCTCGGAGGCATAGATGGTCGACACCTGGCGCGAGCCAAAGGCCGAATAAAGCGTATTGCGCACCTGATCGGCCGAGACGCCCAGCCTCGATGCCGCGTCGCGATTCACGTCCACGATCGTCGAGCGCGCCCGCATCTGCAGGTCGGAATTGACGTCGAGGATGCCCGGCAGCGTGCGCATCCGCGCTTCCACCAGCGGCGCATACTGGCGCAGGGTCTCGAGTTCGCCGGCCTGCAGGGTGTACTGGTACTGTGATCGGCTCTGCACTGCGCCGACGTTGATGGACTGTACCGGCACGAAGAAGATCTGGATGCCAGGGACTTCAGCGGCGATCCGCCTCAGACGGGAGATCACCACCTGGATGGAGTCCTTGCGCTCGGGCTTGTCGCGCAGCGTGATGAACAGGCGCCCGGCGTTCTGGGTGTTGGCGGCATTGCCGCCGCCGGCATTCGCCATCACCATCGCCACGTCGGGGTCCTTGCGAATGGCTGCAGCAAGGATCTGGGTCCGCGCCACCATGGTGGCGAAGGAGGCGTCGTCGGGGCCGATGGTGGCGGCCGTGATCAGACCGTTGTCCTCGATCGGGAAGAAGCCCTTGGGGATGTCGCGGAACAGCACATAGGTCAGCCCGAACGTGCCGAGCGTGATGCCGAGCATGATGACCGGCATGGCCACCACCTTGCGCACCGACCAGCCGTAGCCGCGCGTCAAGGCGGAGAAGAAGGCCTCGAACCAGCGCAGCAGGAACATCGGCTTGTGGTGATGGTCGACCGGCTTCAGCACGCGCGAGCAGAGCATCGGCGTCAACGTCAGCGAGACGATGCCCGAGATGAGGATGGCGGTGGAGATGACCACGCCGAACTGCGCGAACATGCGGCCGACGACGCCGCCCATGAACAGCACCGGGATGAACACCGCCACCAGCGAGATGGTCATCGAGATGATCGTGAAACCCACCTCGCGCGAGCCGACAAGCGCGGCCTGGAACGGGTCCATGCCCTCCTCGATGTGGCGCATGATGTTCTCGAGCATGACGATGGCGTCGTCGACGACGAACCCCACCGCGAGCGTCAGCGCCAGCAGCGAGATGTTGTCGATGGAATAGCCGAGAACATGCATCACCGCGAAAGTGCCGACGATCGAGATCGGCAGGGCAAGCGCCGGGATCAGAGTCGCCCGCCAGCTCTTCAGGAAGAACCAGATGACGATGATGACGAGCAGTGCCGCAAGCGCGAGGGTGAACTCAACATCCGCAACGGATTCGCGGATCGACTTCGACCGGTCGTTGAGCACCGTGATGGTGTAGGAGGCCGGCGCCTCGCTCTGGATCTGCGGCAGAAGGGCCCGGACACGGTCGACGACGTCGACTGTGTTGGCGTCAGGCTGGCGTTGCACGGCAAGCACGATCGCACGGGTACCGTTGAGCCAGGCGGCAATGCGGTCATTCTCGACGCTGTCGATCGGGGTCGCGACGTCGGAGACCCGCACCGGGGCGCCGTTCTGCCAGGCCACCACCACCGGCCCGTAGTCGGCGGCGCGGGTGATCGGCCCCGTCGCGTCGAGAATGGCGGCGCGGCCCCCCTCGTTCACCGAGCCGACCGGCCGGTTGGAATTGGCGCTGGCGAGCGCGTTCTGAAGGTCTGTGAGCGTCAGGCCGCGGGCCGCGAGTTGCTCGAGGTCGGCGCGTACGCGCACGGCATATTTCTGCGTGCCGAAGACCAGCACCTGCGCGACGCCGGGCAGTGAGGCCATGCGCGGCAGGATGGAGGAATTTGCGAAACGATCGACATCGGACAGACGGGCGAGGTCCGAGGATATGGCGAGGAAGATGACGGGCTGGTCCGCCGGATTGACCTTCCTGAAGCTCGGCGGCGTCGTCAGCTCAGCCGGCAGGCGCCGCATCGCCGTCGAGATCTGCGACTGCACGTCAAGGGCCGCGCCGTCGATGGAGCGGTTGAGGTCGAACTGCAGGACGATCGACGTATTGCCGAGCGACGAGGTGGACGTCATCGAGGTGACGCCGGCGATGGTCGAGAATTGCTTTTCCAGCACCAGCGCTACCGACGATGCCATGGTTTCCGGGCTCGCACCCGGAAGCTGCGCACTCACCTGGATGGTCGGGAACTCGACACGCGGGATGGCGGCGACGGGCAGTTGCCGGTAGCCGAACATGCCGGCCGCGAGAAAGGAGACCATCAGCAGGATGGTCATCACCGGACGGCGGATGCAGAGTTCCGACAGCATGGCGGGATATCCTCAGCTCTGCGGAGCGCGCGGCGCGGAACCCGTTTCCGCCGTACCGGCCGGCCGGGCGGTGACAGCTGCGCCGTTGGCAAGCCGCAGCTGGCCGGAGGTGATCACCTCCTCGCCGCCCTGCAGGCCCTCGGCGAGGATGGCGATATCTCCCATGGTGCGCGCCACCCTGACGTTGACGACCGCGGCGCGGCCATCCTTCGCGGTGAAGACAAAGGATCCGTTCTGGCCGGTCTGCAGCGCCATGGCGGGAATGACCACGGCGTCGGTCTGGGTTCCGAGCGTCACCTTCACCGGCACGAAGGATCCCGGCCAAAGCTGCTCGGAGCCGTTCTCCATCCGCGCCTTTGCTGTGACGGTCCCGGTGGCGAGGTCCACCTGGTTCTCGATGAAGGCGATCACTCCGGTGGACGTGCGTCCGCCGACGGTGGCCTCTACGGCAACCTTGGAGGCATCATCCCCGAGCATCGATCGCATCTCATAGAAGGTCGCCTGCGGCACGGCGAAGGCGATGTGGATGGGATTGATCTGGTTGATCGTCGTCATCGCCGCCGTGTCGGCGTTGCGCACGGAGGTGCCCACCTTGGCGGCGATCGAACCGATGCGCCCCGACAGCGGCGCCTTGATCTGGGTGTAGCTGAGCTGCGTCTGGATGTTGTTGCGGTTCGCCTCGTCCGCGGCGAGCTGGGCCTCCACGGCCTTGACGTTGGTGATCGCATTGTCGCGGCTGACCTCGGTGCCGACATTGCGGCGGCTGAGGTCGATGGCGCGGTCGCGATCGCGTGTGGCCTGCTCCAGCTGCGCCCGGGTGCGCAGGATCTGCGCCTCGATCTGGGCAAGCTGGGCCTTCAGCACCCGGTCGTCGAGGCTGAACAGGAGGTCCCCCTCCTTGACCGACGCCCCCTCGGCGACATGGACGGCGACGACCTGGCTGTCGATGCGGGACTTGATCTGCAGAGCCGCGATCGGCTGCACCGTGCCCACCGCCTCGACGATGATCGGCACGCTGCGCTTCTCGGCACGCGCCAGGGTCACGGAAACCGGCGGCGGTCCGGCGGGCCGCCGAGTCTGTCCCTGTTGTTCTGCCTGCTGCTGCGGCTTGGCCGTTGTGACCAGGGATTGCGCCTGTAGATAGGCCTTCTCGGCGAGGTCCGGCCGCCAGGTGGCGATGCCGCCGACGACGGCGAGCAGTCCGAAGACAATGATCACTCTGAGCATGGACACATGTCCCCGACCGGTGCCGCCGATCCGCATGAACAGACCGCGCAATACAAGGTTTCCCAAAGGTCATCCTAGGGCGCCACCGGAAAAGGACCATTCGGCCCGATGGTCTAGACCGCCCCCGTCAGTGCGCCACCCGTCCGATGATCGCGTCCACGTCCGCCGCCCGCGGCAGCACCCCGAAGGAGCGGCCGCCCTCTCCGCCAAGGCGCGTGGCGATGAAGGCATCGGCGACGGCCGGCGGCGCTCCGCGGACAAGAAGCGAGGCCTGCAGCACGAGGGCCATGCGCTCGGCGATGCGCCGGGCATCGGCCTCCGCCGGGACCCGGCGGATCTCAGCCGCGATATCCTCCATCGCCGCATCCAGCACCGCGCTTTGTCCACGCGCCGCCATCACCTCGGCGGCGAAGGCGTCGCGCGCCAGCGGTTCCCGGCCGAGCGTCCTCAGGATGTCGAGGGCGATGACATTGCCCGACCCCTCCCAGATGGCGTTGAGCGGGCTCTCGCGGAACAGGCGCGGCAGCGGGCTTTCCTCTACGTAGCCGGCCCCGCCGTGGCATTCCATGCATTCGTAGACGAAGTTCGGGTTGCGCTTGGTCAGCCAGTACTTCGCCGCGGCCACGGCGAGGCGGGCGAAGGCCCTGTCCTCTTCGCCCGTCCCCGAGAAGGCCCGCGCCACCCGCATGGTCAGCGCCGCTGCCGCCTCGTATTCGAGGGCGAGGTCCGCCACCACCGCCGGCATGGCCGGCTGGTCGATCAGCGCCTTCTGGAAGGCGCGGCGGTTGGCGACGTGATGATGCGCCTGGGCGAGCGCCATTCGCATGATGCCGATGGTTCCCGAGATCGTGTCGAGCCGGGTGTGATGGACCATCTCGATGATGGTGGAAATGCCGCGCCCCTCCTCGCCGAGCAGCACGGCGTGGGTGTCGTGATACTCGATCTCCGAGGAGGCGTTGGACTTGTTGCCGAGCTTGTCCTTCAGCCGCATTACGTGAAGGCTGTTGCGTTCCCCGTCGGGCCTGATGCGCGGCACGAGGAAGCAGGAAAGCCCCTTGTCCGTCTGCGCCAGTGTCAGGAAGGCGTCGCACATCGGCGCCGAGCAGAACCACTTGTGGCCGACGAGCCGCCAGGCCTCGCCGTCACGGAAAGCCCGCGTCGTGTTGGCGCGCACGTCGCTGCCGCCCTGCTTTTCCGTCATGGCCATGCCGATGGTGACGCCGCGCTTCCCCGCGATGGGCCGGAGCGACGCGTCATAGCTCCCGCCAACGATCTTCGGCACCCAGCTGGCAGCAACGTCCGGCTGGTGGCGGAGCGCCGGAACCGCCGCATAGGTCATGGAGATCGGGCACATGGTGCCCTGTTCGGCTTCGGAGAACAGGGCCATCAGCGCGGAGTGGGCCACGTGGCTGCCCGGCCGGTTCTCCGCCCACGCGATGGAGTGGATCCGATGCTCCATGGCGAGGTCCATCAGCCGGTGATAGCTCGGATGGAACCTCACCTCGTCGATGCGCCGGCCGTAGCGGTCGAAGACCGTCAGTTCGGGCGGATAGCGGTTCGCCTCCTCGCCCCAGGCCAGCACCTCTTCCGAGCCAACCGTCGCGCCGAGCGCCACCAGCGGTGCATCAACCCAGTCGCCACCCTCCTGAACGGCCCAGTGGCGCAGGATCGGGTCCGAGGTGAACAGGTTCCGCCCGGCGAAGTCCGGCGGCTGGTTGAAGACCTCGTGGGTGATCAGGCGGGTCGAGGGCGCGTGGCGGGGCATCTGTCTCTCCGCGTGCAGGGTCCTTGGGGCCGGGCGACAGTGGCACGGCGCCGAAACGCCGGGCAATCGGCCGAAGGGGTGGCGGCGGACCGCGGTCGATCCCGGCGGGGTCCCTGTCCGGCCTCAGCGAGCAGGGGTGGCGCGAAAGCGGTTGACGGCCTGAAGCGCGCCCCAGGCGCCAGCGACGGCCGCCAGCATGCCGATCACCAGGGCCGCCGCGAAGACGGCACCGCCCGTGGCGGCCAGCGAGCCCGTGTAGGGCAGCGTCATGGACGCAACGAAGCCGCCGAGTTGGGCACCCACCAGGCCACCGAAAAAGGCGACAACGAGGTTGATGATCCAGCCGAACACGCCACGCCGCATCGTCCAGGCCTCATGGATTCCCACGGCCAGGACGACGGTGAGGATGACCGCGGCGATGGTCATCGGTCCGCCGACGCTCGACATCGGAATGGAGCCGGTCGCCTGCAGCAGGAGGATGGCGAGGACCCCCACCGCCGCAATGTAGATCATGGTCGTTCCTCCGCTCGGATCACGACGGAAAACGTAGATCGGAGGCCAATTGCTGGCAATGGCGCGATACCTCCATATCGATCGACACCCGGTGCCGGGTGCCCATCTCCACGGTCGCTCAGAGCCCCAGCGCAGTCCTGTAGGACGGATGCAGCAGGTCGCGGTCTTCCGGATGCTTGCCGAACCAGGCGGCAAAGAACGGACAGACCGGCATCACCTTGAGGTCACGTTCGCGGGCGGCGGCAAGCCCCGCCTTGATCAGGGCGGAACCGATGCCGCGGCCGCCGAGCGCCTCGGGCACTTCGGTGTGGGTGAACATGATCGCGCCCCTGATCAGCCGGTATTCGGCGAAGGCGAGATGGCCGTCGATGCGGGCCTGGAACTGCTGGGCCTCGGGGTTGTCGATGACGTCGATGGCGGCGGACATGGGGAACTCCCTCGGGGGATGGACACCCACAGCCTCGGCGCTGACGGAGTTCGGGGCAAGCGGCGAGCCGGACAAGCAGGCCTTGCGCGGGTGCAAGCGATGGAAGGGGCACGGCGGGCCCGCGAGCCGGACCTCCCGGCGACCCCACGTCCGGATGGACGGCATCGGGATGCGGCTTCCCCGAAAGGTCGGCGAGAACGTGTCGGGAGCCGCCGCGCCATCCCCTGCGTGAACCAGCGCTCAACGAGCGATGCGGCGGACGCTAGGCGCAGCTGATGCCATTGATCAGGTGCGGGAGCCACTGAAGCCGGGTGGTTGATGGGTCCGACCGCGTTGACTCGGGCCCGTCACTGCATGCCACGCACCTTGATGAAGCCGTTGTTGCGGCTCCCCACATTGGCGCACACGCGCGAACGGGCGACGTCGACGGCGTAGGTGCCCGGCGGCACCACGAGCGACACCATCGCGCTCGCGCCGCACCACGACGGCTGGTACGGATCGCAGGAGGTCCGTTCCAGCGCGCCGCGGGCGATGACCTCGTCGCCGCTGCGCATCTGGAAGGGAACGCTCGTCTCCCCCGCGGACCAGTTGTACCAGAGCTCGATGTTGACGATCTGGGTCGGGGCGTGAAGGACAAATCCCGCCCGCCGGGTGAACTGGCAGGCCGCCGGATTCCAGTTGTCGACCAGTTCGACCACCCGCTGCACCGCAGGGGGGCTCGAGGAGGACGGCGGTTCCTGGCGCGGGGCGCTGTCCGGCGTGACGGGGACCGGCCGCGGTGCCGAAGCGACCGGAGGCGGCTGCGCGCCCGGCCAGGCCGGCGGCGCAGCGGCTCCACCGGGTCCCGGCTGCGGGCCGGTCGGTGCCGCGACCGTCGGCGGAGCAGGCAGCGGCGGGAGGACCGGCGTTGGCGCACCCGCTCCCGTTCCGGCGGCCCCGCTGGCCGGTGGAGCCCCGGAGCCAGGCTGAGCACTGGCTGTCGCCTGCCGGCCGGCGCCGCCCTGCGCCGCGCCTTGCGGCGTCGCGCCTGCCGGCTGCGGCGGCATCCATTGATAGATGCGCTGATACTTGCCGATGCCGCCACACGCGGCGACCAGCGCCATGCGGCCGCCCCAGAGCGGTCCGTCCGGGGTCCTCGCGGAACCGTCCTGCGTGGTGCTTTTCTGCTCGCCGACGACAATGTTGAGGATCGTTTCGGCGGATGCCGACGTCGCGCCGACGCCCAGCGCGGGGTCATCGAACCGGATGCTGCAGGACATCCCGACATGGCCATGGCGCCATCCGCTGACCTGCTCCGGCACGCTCCGGTCGGCCACACGCATCCTGGCAGCCAGCCTCTCGCCGGGAACGAGGATGTCGAGGCCGCGGGTCGAATTCCACGACCACTGTGCATCCGCCGCCCAGGTCGACGGCCCCTCGCCCAGATGCGGGTCGGTGGTGAGCGTCATGGACATCGACCCGTTGGCCACCGTGATCTGGTTCGTGATGATGTCGCGGGGCGAGGCGCTGGTCCTCGCCTCGATCACCTGCTCCTGAACGAAGCGCCAGTGGCCCGTCTGGGGAGGGGGCGCCACCGTCTCGCCGCCGGCAACAGGTTCGACGCCGGGCGGAGCTTCGTTCGGCAATGGCGGTACCGGGGGCGCGCCGACAACGGGACCAGGTCCCGCGGGCGGCGGGGTCGCCGGCAGATTGCGCAGGGGTCCAACCGGCATCGCCATCCACGGCGTCTGGCCGGGCCGGGTGGCGATATGGCGGTTCCAGTAGGCGACGCAGGCATTGGCCGTCGTCGGGCCGTGGATCAATCGGTCGTAGCCCGACGCCACGAGAACCGCGTGGCCCGAGCCCGCGGACTGGTCGAAGGCCATGCCGAACGCACCGCTCAGGCCCTTGGTCATGATCCAGCAGCAATTGCCCGGCGTGCACGTCTCGACCGGAACCTGGGGCGGCGGCGCGCCGGCAGGCTGTTGCGACAGGGCAGGATCGCTCGCCAGCAGAGCGATGCCGGCGATCGCCAGGACACGCGGGTCGGAAAACAGTCGGACCAGAGTCATGTCACGCTCCTCTTGCTGGGTGCAACGTGGGCCACTTCCCGCCCGTCCTCATTGAGATGGGTCATTGAGCAATCCACGCGACAGGGCGACTTTGCCTCGCACCTCAAAGGAAGCGCCGGCATGAAGCACGCCCTCTGGATCGCCGTCCTCCTCGCAGCCCTGAGTTCCGGTGCCGGGGCGCAGGTGTGCCAGCCGCCTTTCCAGACCTGCGTACCGGGGCGCAACGGGTGGGGCGGCTGCTACCTGCCCGGGCGCGCCAGCTGCGACCAGGGCCTCATCTGCGAGGCGGGAACCTCCCTCTGCCCCAGGGGCGCGAAGGGGGCCGGCGGCTGCTTCGACCCGCGGACCGCCGCCTGCGACGAAGGCGCCGTTGCTGCAGGTGCGGCGGAGGCGACTTCCGGAGACAGGCTGTCGAGCGCTCCGGCGTCCACGGCGGCCTGCGCCGAGCTGACCGGCGGTGATCGCCGGGAGGCTCTCGATGTCATGCGGCAGCCGGTCTCAAGGGACCTGCGGACCAATGTCGAGTTCGTCGTGGAGCGCGCCCGGGTCTGTGGCGCCTTTGCGTTCGTGCTCGCGACGCCTCGCAGACCCGACGGGCGGGCCATGCGATGGGCGGGCACGCCCTGCGCGGGCGACACCAGCCATCTGGTGGGCGCCCTCCTGCGTCGTGGACCGAACGGC
>Ga0315900_10012382_pt1 | contig 10468 bp, 6 predicted proteins | sample LakEriMetagenome_FD_203521 | JGI IMG/M metagenome (GOLD analysis project Ga0315900, IMG submission 203521) | Freshwater fungal communities from buoy surface, Lake Erie, Ohio, United States - Buoy 12 MA114 | ecosystem: Environmental > Aquatic > Freshwater > Lake > Lake biofilm | place: USA: Lake...
AAGGTGCGGAGCCCCAGATCGTAGCGCAGCATGCTGCGCCGCGCGGCGTACTGGCCGCCCATCTGTTGCAGCATGAACTGCTGGCGCGCCGCGGGCTCGGCGGTGGCGTACTGCACCACGCCACCCAGGTTGTTGGCCGAGGCGGTGGCAAGCGCGCCCGTGCCCTGCGTGACCGACGCCGACTCCAGATTGGCCGCGTCGACGGCACGCCCGACGCCGAGGCCGTTCCAGTTGCCGTAGGACATGTCGCCCAGCGGGATCCCGTCCATCGTCTGGCCGATCTGCGCGCTCTGGAAGCCGCGCATGGTGATGCGGTTGGACCATTCGTACATACCGAAACCGTCCACCGATTGCATGTTCACGCCGGGAATGCGTTCGATGGCCTTGAGCGCATTCGTGCCGGGGGTGGTCTGCTTGAGCACGGCGGTGTCGACCACCGAGGCGGCCCGCGCACTGCCGCGTCCGGTCACGCCGGTGACGACCACCTTCCCCAGGGACTGTGCGGAGTCGCGGGTGGCGGCTGCCTGGGCGAAGAGGGTGAACGGAGAGATCGTCAGCAGGGACGCTGCCGACAGGAGCGCGAACTGGAGCGCACGCGGGTCGTTTCGCATAGACACGGAGGAGGAGGGGGGCCGCCCGTTGACCACGTCACGGGATGTGGTCCAAGCTCCGTGTCGATCGTGCCGAGGCGATGATGATCGTGTCGCGAAACGGCTACGGCAGGGTCACGAGTGTCAGACCGGTACGGGTGCGCTACCGGTAGTTGTGCCCCTTCACATGCTGTTCGCCGCCGCCGAGTTCGAGGGCGCGGACCTGCTTCGCGCGCACGTTCACTACCTGCTGCTCCACCTGCAGGGTGCCGCGCACGAGCAACAGGGGCGTCGTGGAGATGAGCAGCGCGTGCTGTTCGAAGCGGTCGGGGGTGATGACGATGTTGATCATCCCCGTTTCGTCTTCGAGGGTGAGAAAGACGAACCCCTTGGCGGTGCCGGGGCGCTGGCGGCAGATGACGAGACCGGCCACGGCTACGGGCTGCCCGTCCTTGCCGCTCTCGTGCGCGTCGCGCGCGGTGCGCACGCCGTTGAGGGCCAGATGCGCCCGCACGTGCACCATGGGGTGCCCGGTGAGCGACAGACCGGTCATGCGGAAGTCCGCTTCGGTGAGTTCCACCGGCGTATAGGCGGGCAGCGGCGCCCGCCGGGCAGTGGTGGGCGTGGCGCGTGGCGCGAGTGGCAATTCCGGTCTGCGCGAGACGGCCATGACCTCCCACAACGCGGCTCGGCGGCGGCGTTCGGGCGGTTCGTGCGCGAACAGGGTGTCGAAGGCACCGGCCTCGGCGAGGTGGCGCCATGCGGCCCGGTCGAGGGGCACTCGCTGTACGGCGTCCTCCACGCTGGTGAATGGCCCGTCGCGCAGCGCGGCTTCGAGACTGCGGCGGGCGCGCGCGCCGAGGCCACGCACGAGGCGGAGGCCGAGTCGGACCGCGACATCGCGTGGGGGGGGAGGAGTTTGGAGTTCCGAGTTGCAGTTGTTGGTTGTCAGTGCTCCCCATCTGACGGTACCGTCATGGGCGTACAGGACGCGGCCATCGGACAACTCGAGGCTGTGGTCCCACACACTTTTCGTGAGATCGAGGGGGAGCACCCGCACGCCGTGGCGTCTGGCATCCTCGATGAGCGTGCCGGGAGAGTAGAACCCCATGGGCTGTGCGTTGAGGATGGCGCACAGATACTCGGGCGCGTAGTAGTGCCGCAGCCACGCGGTGGCGTACACGATGAGCGCAAAACTGGCCGCGTGGCTCTCGGGAAAGCCGTAGTCGGCGAAGGCATTGATCTGGTTGTAAATGCGACGTGCAGTCTCCTCGGGAATGCCGTTGCGCTGCATGCCGGCAATGAGCTCTTCGCAAATGGCCGCCATGCGTTCGCGCGAGCGCTTGTGCCCCATGGCACGACGCAGCACATCGGCCTGCCCGGGGGTGAAGCCGGCGGCGGCAATGGCCACCTGCATTCCCTGCTCCTGGAAGAGCGGCACGCCGAGCGTGCGCCGCAACACGTGCTCCACACTGGGATGCGGATACGTGATGGGTTCCAGCCCCGCCCGCCGGCGCAGATACGGGTGCACCATCTCCCCCTGAATGGGGCCCGGCCGAATGAGCGCCACTTCCACCACGAGATCGTAGAAACAGCGCGGCTTGAGACGCGGCAGCGTGTTCATCTGCGCACGGCTTTCGATCTGGAAGAGTCCCACCGTATCGGCGCGGCACATGACGTCGTACACGGCGGCGTCGCTCATGTCGAGCTGCCCCAGATCCACGGTCACCCCGCGCGTGTGGCGGATGTACAGCAGACAGTCCTGCACGACCGTGAGCATGCCGAGCCCCAGCAGGTCGATTTTCACGAGCCCCACGGGATCGAGATCGTCCTTCTCCCATTGAATGACCGTGCGCCCGGGCATGGACGCCGGTTCGAGAGGTACCACGCCGCCGAGCGGCTCCTCGGTGAGGATGAACCCGCCCACGTGGATGGACCGGTGGCGGGGCAGGGCGTGCAGGCCGTGCACCACGTGCGCGAGCTGCCGCACGCGCGGATCGTCGGGATCGAGTCCGGCACGCTGCAGCAGTGCGCGCCCCGACGGGCCCTCACGAGTGGCGGTGGTGCGGTTGCGCCCCTCCACGAACTCGGCGTGGGTCTCACGCTCGGCGCCCTTGGCGAGCGGGCCCAGCTGCGCGTGTTCGTCGCTCGCGAGCTTCTGCTCGGCACGCAGGTCCATGAGCTGCTGCCAGGTGGCGTCGCGCTCGGTGATGCTCTTGGGGGGCGGGGGCTGGGTCGTGGACTGGGTCGGGGAGAAACGCGTGCCCGCAGCGCTCACCGAGGCGGTGGAGGGCACCGAGGACGACGTGCGCGTAGCGGCCACCGTGCGGGCGCGCTCACGGACAACGCGCGCCTTGGTCGTCGCTTCGGTGCCGCGGATCATGTGCTGGCCATGACGTGCAGCGTCACTGCTGTTAGCGTTCCCGGTACCCTCCACCGCCTCGGTGCGCTCTGTGTGATCGCGTTTCCCCCCGACCTCAGCGCCGCCCTCGACCCCAGCCCCGTTACCGACCTCGTCCACGCGCAACGCCTCCGCGGTGCTCCTGGCACTGAAGCGATCACTCAAGGCCGCCAGCATGTCCGCCTGCTCGGTGCTGAACCCCAGGACGCGCGCGGCATCACGCACGGCACTGCGGCCGCGCCACGTGATCTGCTCGCACACCATGGCCGCGTGTTCGCGCCCGTAGCGGTTGTACACGTACTGCAGCACGCGCTCGCGGTCGCGGTGCGCAAAGTCGATGTCGATGTCGGGCGGTTCCTGGCGCTCTTCGCTGAGAAACCGTTCGAAGAGCAGCTCCATGCGAATGGGATCGACCGCCGTGATGCCGAGGCAGAAGCAGACGGCGGAGTTGGCCGCCGAGCCACGCCCCTGACAGAGGATGCCCTCGCGCCTGGCGAAGCGCACGATGTCCCACACGATGAGGAAGAAGCCGGCCAGCTCGAGCTTGCGGATCATGCCCAATTCGTGGGCGAGTTGCCGGTCGTGCGTGGGCGTGCGGTTGTTGCCCCAGCGCTCGTGCGCCCCCTGCTCCACGAGCCGCGCGAGATATTCGTTGGCCGTGACTCCCGGCGGCAGTGGAAAGGCCGGCAAGCTGGGTTTGAGCTGCTCCAGCCGGAACGCGCAGCGCTCGGCGATGTCCACGGTGGCCCGCACCCCCTCTTCGGCCCCACGCCAGCGCCGGTAGATGCGCGCCACGGGCTTGAGCGCCCATTCGGCGTTGGGCTTGAGTCGTGTGCCCATGGTGTCGAGCGTACGCTCGTGTCGCAGGGTGTGCAGCACGTCGTGCACGATGCGCGCCGCAGGGTCGGCGTAATGCACGTTGTTGGTGACTACCCACGGCACGCCAAGTCGTGCGGCGAGCGGGCGCAGCTGCCCGACCAGCGCGCGCTCCTCGGGGAGCCGATGATCCCAGCACTCGATGGCCAGCTGGGTGCCGAAGACATCGCGCAGCTCACAGGCGGCGGTCCAGGCGAGGTCGGCGCGCCCCTCGGCGAGCAGTTGCGGCAGCCAGCCTCGGGGACAGCCGGTGAGTGCGGTGACCCCCTCCACGTGCCGGGTGACAAGTGCCCAGGGGACGCTGGGGCGCCCGCGCTCGCTGTCCATGCGGGCCCGGGTGACGAGCGTGGCAATGTTGTGGTAGCCGGTGTGCGATTCGGCGAGCAGCACCAGATGCGTGCGTCGCTCGCCGCCACGTCCGGCGAGCTCAGGCATGCGTACCGTGAGCTCGGCCCCCAGGATGCCCGGGAGCGCCAGAGCCGCGCAGGCGGTGCCGAAGCGCACCACGCCCCCCATCTCGTCGTGATCGGTGAGGGCGAGGGCCCGGTAGCCCAGCGCCGCCGCCCGTTCGGCGAGCGTCTCAGGGAGAGAGGCGCCGTCGAGCAGCGAGAGAGCGGAATGACAGTGGAGTTCGGCGTACGCGGGACTGGCCATCATACCGAATATATGCCGAAGCGCGACGACGCGCGCGAGGGGCGCTGAAGCAGGGCTGAATGCCGGCTGGATCACGGCGGAATCACCGCCTCGCGTTCGCGCGTTATTCTTGGACGTACCTCCCCAGGACTCCCGTACCACCCCGATGCCCAACCGCTACAAGCAGCAGATCGACGAGGTCCTCGAGGCCGCCGATCACATGACCACCGAGGAGCTGGACCGCCTGCCGTACGGCATGATCCAACTCGATGCGAGCGGTCGCATTCTCAACTACAACGCGCTCGAATCTTCCCTGGCGTCGCTCAGCAAGGGAGACGCCATCGGCAAGCAGTTCTTCACCGAGATTGCGCCGTGCACGCGCGTGCAGGAGTTCTACGGGCGCTTCAAGGAAGGGGTGATACGCGAAGCGCTCGACACGAGCTTCCGCTTCCACTTCGCCTTCAAGCAGAACCCGCGTGATGTGACGGTGCGGCTGCTGTACTCCAAGCGCTCGCGCACGGTGTGGGTGCTGATCTCCGATCACGACGGCAAGCCATTGCGCGCGCAGGCCACCGACGAGGAGTAACCGCGGGGCGCGCGGCGGCGATCAGCGGCGCAGGATGGCGAGTGAATCCGGCGAGCCGTCGTTGGGTGCCGGCGTGATCCCCAGCAGGCGGGCCAGCAGCGGGTACACGTGGACGTTGGCTACGGGGCCGATCACGCGCCCCGGCTGAATGTCGGGCCCCGCCGCCACGAACAGCGCGCCCATGCTGGGCAGGAAGTTGTCGTAGCCGTGCGTGCCGCCACGCGGCATACCGAGCCGCTGCAGGCGCTCGGTGCTGCTGATGGTCCAGCCTTCGTCGGCGAGCAGCACGATGGGCGTGATGCGCGGGTGAGCGCGATAGCGATAGCGCGCCGGCACGCTGTCCTTGAGAAACACCTGCGCGTGCGGTACTCGCTGCAAGGCGCGATACACATCGCGCAGCTTCCCCAGTGCCGGCGTGATGGCTGCTACCGGCATCCAGTCCACCACCTCCATGTCGTCGAGCGATACGTACTCGTCGAGGCGAACGACACGCGCGCTGTCGATCTCGGTCATACCATGATCAGAGACGATCACCAGGTTCACCTGCCCGGACAGCCCGCGGGTGGCGAGGCCATCCACGAGCGCCCCCACGAGCGAATCCACGTGGGCGATGGCGCTGTCCACCTGCGGAGCGGACGGCCCATAGCTGTGTCCCACGTCGTCGGTGGTGCTGACGTACATTGCAATGAAGCGCGGCGCCCGTTCCGGCGGCAGTGCGAGCCACTCCAGCACCTGCTGCACCCGCTGCGTGTTGGGAACGCGCCCGTCGTACGGCCGATAGTAGGTGGGAAACCGACCATTGATGGCGTAGTCGCTCCCCGGCCAGAAGAACCCCGCCGTTCGCACGCCCTGTCGCTCGGCGGTGTTCCAGATGGGTTCACCGCCCCACCATCGCGGATCACGCGCCACATTGGTGTCGCCGATGGTGAACGTGGTGCCGATGCGTGCATCCCGCATGGTGTTGGCCACGATGCCGTGATGCTCCGGATGCAGCCCCGTAACCAGCGTGTAGTGATTGGGGAACGTCTTGCTGGGAAACGCCGGCACCAGGCGCTCCGCGCGCACGCCGCGCGCGGCCAGGGCACGCAGGCGCACCGCTCCCGGCCGCGCGAGGTAGTCAGCGCGGAAGCCATCGAGGGACAGTAGCACGGTGGCACGGGCCGCGGGGGCAGCATGGGAGCCATGCGGCGCTCGCTGTGTCGCGCAGCCGCACAGTACAACCGCCCACTGCAAGACGCCACGGGCAAGGACGCGAGCTGACATCATCCGTAATCGTGTCAGGGAAAACCCGGTGTACACACGAGCACGGCGCGTCGTGCGCGCACCGTGACCAACTCGTGACGAAGTCCGACGGGCGCTTCGCCACTCGCATCGTAACGTCAGGGGATGCACCACTGGAAGCGGGATGGGCGCCGGCGCGGAACCCGATGGCGAGGATACGGCGTGCTGTTGCTGGTCGTACTCACCGGGGCAGCCGCCTGTGCGCGCGGCGACGGCGCCGATGTGGGTGCCGCCCCGGTGGTGCTGGCGGGTTCCACCTCGGTCCTTCCGTTCGCCGAGCGCTGGGCCGAGTTGTACGGCGGCGGCAAGGTCACGGTGCAGGCGGGCGGGTCCACGGCGGGCATTCGCGCCGCGCGCGATGGCACGGCCGACATCGGCATGAGTTCGCGTGCGCTGCTGCGGTCGATCAACCGCATGAACGATCTCGTACCGGGCGTGCGGGTGTCCGGGCAGATCACGGTGAAGGGGGTGGAAGCGTACGGTGCCGGCATGTCCACCGATGTGCTGCGGCGCCACGTGGGCATGGTGCTTCAGCGCCCCAACCCGTTTCCGCTGTCGGTACTCGATAACCTCGCGTACGGGCCGCGGCTCGACGGCCGACTGTCCGGTGGCAAGGCGCGTGAACTGGCCGAGTCGCTGCTCACCGAGGTCGGGCTGTGGGACGCGTTGCGCGACGGGCTCGACCGGTCGGCGCTGCGGCTGTCGCCGGAGCAGCAGCAACGCCTGTGCATTGCGCGGGCGCTGGCGACCCGGCCGGCGGTGCTGCTCATGGACGAACCATGCTCCGCGCTCGATCCCGAAGCCACGGCGCGCGTGGAGGCGCTCATGGTGCGCCTGGCGACGCAGCATGCGGTGGTGGTGGTGACGCACAACATGCAGCAGGCGCAGCGGGTGGCGTCGCACTGCGGGTTCATGCTGATGGGCGAGCTGGTGGAGTTCGGCGCCACCCTGCAGCTGTTTGCCGCCGCGCGGGACGGTCGTACCGCCGATTACGTGGCGGGTCGCTTCGGGTGACGCCACGCGGTCAGGTGGGCGTTACGGAGCGCCAGTAGGCCAGCGCGATTCCCGCCACATAGCCCACCACCAGCAGGATGCTGCCCGGCTCGCGCGCCGCCGCCCGACGGGAGCGCAGCACCAGCGTGCCGAGGGCGATCGTCATGAGCACCACCGCCGCCAGTGCGGTGAGGATGTGATCGGCCGATGCGACGGCGAACATGGGCTGGGGGTGGAACGGGTCGAGGATGGCGAAGATCGTCATGTTGATGGCGTTGCTGCCGAACAGATTGCCCACCGCCAGATCGTAGGCGCGCAGGCGCACGGCCGCCATGGAGGTCACGAGCTCCGGCAACGACGTGGACAGCCCCACGAGCCAGGTGCCCATGAAGGTGTGTCCCAGGCCGCTGACCACCGCGAGCCCCTCCGCCGCCGTGGCGAACTGCGGCGCCACAACGACGATCACCTGCGCGGCGCCAAGAAACGACCAGATCGCGCGACGCAACGACATGGGGTGCGCATGGCTGGAAGGTGCTCCCTCGGCGCGACCCTCGTGGCTGCCGGTCGACTCGGCGCCGCTCATCTCGGTCACCTCACCGGCGGTCTGCGTGACCTGACTCACGCGAAACGCCAGGCTGGAGGTGACGGCATAGGTGGCAACAAGCAGCAACGACCAGGTGCCAATTCCGGCCACGCTGGAGCCCACGCGCGTCACGAGTCCCATGGCCGCGAGAATCGTCATGATGATGGCGAGGCAGGCATACAGCGCATGATCGAAGGCGGCGCGGCGGAACATGTCCACCCCGGCCGGCGCAAGGCTGATGAGCGCGAGGATGAGCATGTTGGCCATGCTGCTGCCCATGAGGTCCCCAACGGCGAGATCGATGGCGCCCAGCCGCACGGCCGCAATATCGGTGACGATTTCGGGGAGAGAGGTGGCCAGCGCGAGAAACACCGACCCCACCCAGGCGCCACCCAGCCGGGTGCGCGCCGCCACGACGTCGCCGGCGCGCGCCAGCACCGTGCCGGCGGCGATGACGATGACGGCGGCCACCAGGAAGCGTACAAGCAGTGCGCCGAGCGTCACGCCCCGCCCGCCGCGGTTGCGGGCATGCGATGCAGCAGTACCGGGTGACTGGTGGTGCGCAGCACCTTGTCGGCAACGCTCCCCAGCAGAAGGCGCCCCACGGGGCCGCGCCCGCGCGTGGCGAGCGCGATGAGGTCCACGTCGAGCGAGTCAGCGCAATCCCCGATGGCCCGCTGGGGATCGAACTCCTCGGGCGCGCAGTGCGTCGCCGCAACCCCCTCGCGTTGCAGCGCGCCTTCGACGCCGGTGAGGTATCTCGTCACGAGCGTACGCTGTTCGGCCAGATCACGCTCGTACTCGGCGCCGGTGGCCACGGCGCGCAGCATCGGGTGCAGTGGCGAGACCGCGCGCATGAGCACGCACTCGACGCTGTCCGCCAGGAGCGGCTTGAGTGGCGTGAGAACACTCTCGCTGTCCGGCGAGCCATCGAGGGGCACCAGGACCCGGCGCAACTGCCACTCGGGCAGTGTCTGCGGCGGCGGGGCGTCGGCCGGGCGGACCGCCACAACGGGTACCGGCGAGAGGCGAATGAGCGCGTCGGCGACCGATCCCAGCCAGGCCCGCGACGGGCCGCCACGCCCGTGAGTAGTCACGACGAGCATGGCGGCGTTGACGGCGGTGGCACAGCCGACGAGTGCGTCGGCGATGGGGCCGGTGAGGATGCGGGTGTGCACGACCGGCGCGTTGGTGAGCATGGCAATGCGTGCGGCGGCGCCATCGAGGTAGCGCTGGACCGCCGTGCGCCACTCCGCCGCGTGCTCGTCCTCGAGACGGGAATCGGCAAATGGGGCACCGCCGGTGGCGTAGCGCCACGGGTCACTATCGAGGACCGAGACGAGCAGGAGGTCCGCGCGCAATCGCCGAGCCATCCCCACCGCCACGGGGAGCGAGGCATCGGCAAACGATGAGCCATCAAGAGCGACGAGCAGGGTCGGCATACAATCCTCGGCAACGGACCAGGAACTTCTCGAACTCCACGGCAACGAACACCAGTGATGCCATGACCACGCAGGCGGCCAGCTCTCCGGCCGTGAGCGGGACCGTGTGAAACAGGCGATTCATGGCCGGCACGTAAATGGTGGCGAGTTGGAGCAGCAGGGTGGCGACCACGGCCATCAGCAGGGCGGGGTTGCTCGTCACTCCCAGACGAAAGAGCGACTGGCGCTCCGACCGGATGGCCATGATATGCGTGAGTTGGGAAAGCGTGAGCACCGTGAAGGTCATGGTCTGCCAGTGCGCGTTGCCTGTGTGCCTGGCCCAGGCGAGGGTGCCGAGCGCCAGCGCCGCCATGAGCAGCCCCACCCACAGGGCATGCTGCCACAGACCATGGGCGAAGATGCCTTCCCGCGGCGGACGCGGCGGGCGCTGCATCACGTCGGGCTCCGCCCGCTCGGCGGCAAGCGCCAGTCCCGGCAATCCGTCGGTGACGAGGTTCATCCACAGGATGTGAATGGGCAGCAACGGGAGTGGCAACCCCACAAAGGGCGCGAGGAAGAGCGTCCAGATCTCGCCCGCGTTGGTGGAGAGCACGAAGCGCACGAAGCGGCGGATGTTGTCGTAGATGCGCCGTCCCTCACGCACCGCCTGCACGATCGTGGCGAAGTTGTCGTCGAGCAGCACCATGTGCGAGGCCTCACGCGCGACATCGGTGCCGCCGCGACCCATGGCAATGCCGATGTCGGCATGGTTGAGCGCCGGTGCGTCGTTCACGCCGTCGCCGGTCATGGCGGCAAACTCGCCGCGTGCCTGCAACGCGCGCACAATGCGCAGCTTGTCTTCCGGCGCGACGCGCGCGTACACGCGCGTGTGCTCGACCTGTTCGCGCAGCGCCTCGTCGGTGAGCTCCCCCAGGGCGCGGCCGGTGAGCACCGGCGCGTCGGCGTCGGTCATGATGCCAAGGCGCAGGGCAATGGCGCGCGCGGTGGCCGGGTGATCGCCGGTAATCATCACCACACGAATCCCTGCCGTATGGCAGGTACGCACGGCAGCGGCGGCCTCCTGGCGTGGCGGGTCGATCAGGC
>Ga0315900_10012383_pt1 | contig 10467 bp, 7 predicted proteins | sample LakEriMetagenome_FD_203521 | JGI IMG/M metagenome (GOLD analysis project Ga0315900, IMG submission 203521) | Freshwater fungal communities from buoy surface, Lake Erie, Ohio, United States - Buoy 12 MA114 | ecosystem: Environmental > Aquatic > Freshwater > Lake > Lake biofilm | place: USA: Lake...
TGCCCACCACCCACAGCTGGGCCCGCTCCCCGCTCGGGGCCAGGGGGGCGCCATGAACCGCATCGAGCTGCGCGAAGGCCGCCTGGCAGGCCTGGTCAAGGGCGAATTCGGCCAGGTGGGTGACGGCGCGGGTGACCCCCTCCAGGGGCAGGCGTTCGTCGCAATCGAGTCGGGCCAGGCGTTCCATGACCAGCTGGCGCAGGATGCGCAAGGCCACCCCGGTGTCGTGTCCACGTGCGCGCAGGGCGTCGAAGGTGGTGCCCAGGCTGTCCCGCGTGGGTGCGCCCGGCGCGAGCAGGGCGAGCTCGCCGGCGTAACGCCGACGCAGGCGCTGCACGAAGCGGGAGTGCCCTGACAGGTTGAAAGGCATCCCGGAGGTCATAATTCCAGCCACTCGCGACGATCCATGAACGAATCCACGACGGCCTCCCGCCGCCTACGGGCGTTCCACGCAGTGGCCACCGGCCTGTGGTGGTTGCTCGTGGGCCTTTGGCTGGCCCTCGTGGTGGCCTGGGGCGCCGTGCATGGCTGGATTGTGCCGCGTATCGACGATTGGCGTCCTGTGCTCGAGCGCCAGGCCTCACGGGTGCTGGGGGTGGGCGTTCGCATCGGCGCGATCAGCGCCCGCTCCGACGCCCTGGTGCCCTCCTTTGAGCTGCGTGACGTGGTGCTCTCCGATGCCCAGGCGCGCGACGCCCTGCGGCTGTCGCGGGTGGTGATCGCCGTCTCGCCCCGCTCCCTGTGGAATCTCGGCTTCGAGCAGCTGTATGTCGAGAGGCCCGATCTGGAGGTGCGCCGCGATGCCGGCGGGCAGCTGTGGGTGGCAGGACTGCCGCTGCCGGCCAGCAGCGGGGGGGATGACTCCGGGCTCGATTGGCTGTTCCGCCAGCGCGAGCTGGTGATGCTCGGGGGCACCCTGCGCTGGGTCGATGAGTCCCGCGCCGCGCCGCCCCTGGTCCTGACAGACCTGCGCCTGGTGGTGCGCAACGGCGCCCGCCGCCACGCCCTGCGCCTGGATGCCGTTCCGCCAGCCACCTGGGGGCGGGCCTTCACCGTGCAGGGGGAGTTCCGCTCGCCGCTGTTGTCCCAGCATCCCGGGCGCTGGCGTGACTGGAGCGGCGAGCTGCATGCCGATTTCAGCCAGGTCGATGTGGCGCAGTGGCGCGCCTACGCCGACCTGGGGGTCGACCTGCGCGCCGGGGCCGGTCGCCTGCAGGCCTGGGTGGATGTCGACCGCGGCCGCATCCGCGGGGCTATGGCCGACCTCGCGCTGTCCCAGGTCGTGGCCCACCTGGCAGAGGGCCGGCCCGCGCTCGCCCTGGCCTCGATGTCGGGTCGCCTCGCCGGGCGGCAGGTCGATGCCGGCTACGAGGTCGAAACCCAGGGCCTGCAGTTTGAAACCACCGACGGGCAGCAATGGCCCGGAGGCAACCTCACCGCCGGATGGCAGCCTGCCCAGGGCAGCACCCCGGGTCGGGGACAGGTCAAGGCGGACCGCCTCGACCTGGCGGCGGTGGCCCGGCTGGCCGACCGGATGCCGCTGGCCCCCGCCCTGCGTGACCGCCTGGTGCCGTTCATGACCACCGGCCAGGTCGAGCGGCTGGAGGCTCGCTGGGAAGGCGATCCGCTGGCGGGCGGAACCTTCCAGGCGCGCGTGCGTGCCACTGGCCTGACGGTCCCGCCGGAAGCGGGCAGCGGGCGGCCGGGCGTGACGGGGCTGACCCTGGAGGCCGACTTCGACCAGGCCGCCGGCAAGGCGCGGGTGGAGATCGCCCGCGGGTTTGTTGATCTGCCCAAGTGGCTGGACGAGCCGCGGGTGCCGATTGACACCCTGGCCGCCGACCTGCAGTGGCAGCACGGGCCCGAACGCACCACCGTCCAGGCCTCGGGCATCCGCCTGGCCAATGCCGACCTGCAGGCCGAGGGCCAGGCCAGCTGGCGCACCGGCACAGGTGCGCGGCGTTGGCCTGGGGTGCTGGACCTGCAGCTGAGCCTGCCGCGGGTCGACGGTACCCGCGTGTGGCGCTATCTGCCAGCCAGTCTGCCCGTCACCCGCGAGTACCTGCGCGACGCGGTGCTGGCCGGCCGTGCCACCGATGTGCGCGTGCGGCTGCGCGGCGACCTGCAGGACTTTCCCTTCGCCGATGCGCGGCAGGGGGAGTTCCGCGTCAGCGCCAAGGTGCGCGACACCGTGCTCGCCTTCGTGCCTGCGCCGGCACCCCGAGCGGCCGGCACCCCTGCCTGGGCGCCGCTGGTGGGCCTGTCGGGCGACCTCGTGTTCGAGCGCCGCAGCCTGCAGGTGCGGGGCGCCCGGGGCCAGTTCGCCGGCGCGCCGGGCCTGCAGGTCCAGGCGGATGCCGGCATCCCCGACCTGGCCGAACCGGTGGTGGCCGTCAGCGGCAGCGTGCGCGGGCCGCTGGCGCAGGCCTTGTCGGTGTTCAATGCCTCGCCGGTGGCGGCTTCGCTGGGTCAGCCCCTGGCACGCGTCACCGCGGCGGGCGCCACCGAGGTCCGACTGCAGCTGACGCTCCCCATCCGTAAGCTCGACCAAACCAAGGTACAGGGCAGCGTGGCCTTGTCCGGCAATGACTTGACCCTGGCCCCCGGCGTGCCCGCCCTGTCGCGGGCGCGGGGAACGGTGGCGTTCAATGAGCGCGGATTCAGCCTGGCGGGCGTGCAGGCGCGCTCGCTCGGGGGTGATCTGCGCATCGATGGCGGCAGCCGCACGGCGCCCGGCCCGGCCGAGCCGCTGGCCACGCTGCGCGCCCAGGGCACTTTCACCGCCGAGGGCCTGCGACAGGCGCGCGAGCTGCCTGAATTCGTCCAGCGGGTCGCGCGCCAGGCGACGGGCAGCGCCCCTTATGCCGCCGTCATCGAGCTGCGCGCCGCCGGCATTGACCTGGCCGTCACCAGCCCGCTGCAGGGCCTGGCCCTGGCCCTGCCCGCCCCCCTGGGCAAGGCGGCCGAGACCAGCCTGCCCCTGCGCGTCCAGAGCCAGCGTCTGCCCGGCACGGCCCGGCCCCAGGAGCAACTGCGAATCGAGGTCGGCCGCGTCGCCCAGGCGATCTATGTGCGAGACATCTCCGGCCCGCAGCCCAGCGTGGTGCGCGGCGCGGTCAGTCTGGGCCCGACGGCGGCCGAATCCCTGTCTCTGCCTGACCGTGGCATCTCGGCCCAGATCAACCTGCCAGCCCTGGACCTTGACGCCTGGGAAGAAGCCTGGTCGGCCGGCCTGGCGCCTGCGGCTGCGGCCGGCACCACCGCCGGCGCGGCGCCGGGCACGGCCTCGCAGGATTACCTGCCCACCCAGTACGCGCTGCGCGTGCGCGAGCTCACCCTCGCGGGGCGCACGCTCAGCAATGTGGCCTTCAACGGCACCCGCGAAGGCCTGGTCTGGCGCGGCCAGGTCGATGCAAGCCAGGTCCAGGGCCAGGTGGAATACCGACAGCCCTCCGGCAGCGGTGCCGGTCGGGTCACCGCCCGGCTCGCCCGGCTTTCCCTCAGCGCTGCGGGGGCGGGCGAGGTCGAGGCCCTGCTCGATCAACAGCCCAGCAGCATTCCGGCGCTGGACGCGGTGGTGGATGACTTCGAGCTGCGCGGCAAGAAGCTCGGCCGCCTCGAGATCGATGCCGTCAACCGCCCCGCGACGGCCAGCACGCCGGCCGAATGGCGCCTCAACCGCCTGACCCTCACCGCGCCTGAAGCCAGTTTCTCGGCCACCGGCCAATGGACGGCGATCGCACCGCCTTCGGGCGCTCGCGGGGTGCGGCTCACCGAACGTCGCCGGACGACGATGAACTTCCGGCTCGACATGACCGACGCGGGCCAGCTGCTTGCGCGCATGGGCATGAAAGACCTGGTCCGGCGGGGTCGGGGCAAGATGGAAGGCCAGGTGTCCTGGCTGGGCTCGCCCCTGGCGTTCGACCATCCCAGTCTGAACGGCGCCTTCCACCTGTCGGTGGAATCGGGCCAGTTCCTCAAGGCCGAACCCGGCCTCGCCAAGCTGCTCGGGGTGCTCAGCCTGCAGTCGCTGCCCCGCCGCCTCACCCTCGACTTCCGCGATGTTTTCAGCGAAGGCTTCGCGTTCGACTTCATCCGGGGGGATGTGACCATCGCGCAGGGCATCGCCTCTACCAGCAACCTGCAGATGAAGGGCGTCAACGCAGCGGTGCTCATGGAGGGGCGCGCCGACATCGCCCGCGAGACCCAGGACCTGCGGGTGGTGGTGGTGCCTGAAATCAACGCCGGCACCGCCTCGGTGGTGGCGGGCGTACTCAACCCGGCGGTCGGCCTGGGCAGCTTCCTGGCGCAGATGCTGCTGCGGCAGCCCCTGATCCGTGCCAGCACCCAGGAGTTCCAGGTCGATGGCACCTGGACCGACCCGCGCGTGACCCGCATCCAGCGGGCCACGCCTGAGGCCAGCCCGTCCCGCCCGGGGGCTGCGCCATGACCCTGGAGATCGCCCTGTTGCAGATGGTCTCGGGCGAGCAGGTGCAGGACAACCTTGAGCAGGCCCGGGCGCTCCTGGCGCAGGCGGCGGCCGGGGGTGCCGAGCTTGCGGTGCTGCCCGAGTATTTCTGCCTCATGGGGCGCACCGATCGCGACAAACTCGCGCACGCTGAAGCCGACGGTCACGGGCCCGTCCAGCAGGCCCTGGCCGACGCGGCCCGCGCGCTGTCGTTGTGGGTGGTGGGCGGCACGCTGCCCCTGCGCGGCACCGACCCCGGGCGCGTGCGCAACGCCACGCTCGTCTTCGATCCGACCGGGCGGCCGGTGGCCCGCTACGACAAGGTCCACCTGTTCCGGTTCGACAATGGCCACGAGCGCTTCGACGAAGCCGCCACCATCGAGCCCGGTGCCCGGGCGGTGTGCTTCGACCTGGCCTCGCGCACCGGCGCGTCCTGGCGCGTCGGCCTGTCCATCTGCTACGACCTGCGCTTTCCCGAGCTCTACCGTCGCCTGGCTGACCAGGGGGCCGAGATCCTGCTGGTCCCCAGCGCCTTCACCCACACCACCGGCCAGGCCCACTGGGAGCCGCTGCTGCGGGCCCGCGCCATCGAGAACCAGGCCTTCGTACTGGCCCCGGCCCAGGGCGGGGTGCATGCCAACGGGCGGCGCACCTGGGGGCACTCGATCGCGGTCGACCCCTGGGGCCAGGTGCTGGCCTGCCGCAGCGAACCTGGCCCCGGCGTGCTGTACGCCAGCCTCGATCCCGAGCGGCTCGCGCAGGCCCGCCAGCAGTTGCCCGCCCTCGCGCATCGGGTGCTGTGATGGCGACCCGCTCGCTGCCCGGCGCCGCGCTGCCGGCGGAACCCGACACCTCGCGTCGCGTCCTGTGGGCGCTGCTGGTGCCCCTGGTGGCCGCCCTGCTCGCCACCCTGGTCTGGCTGGCGGGGCGCTACGAAACCAGCCAGGTGCAGAACCAGCTCGATCGGGACATCGCCGCAGCCGGCCAGGACATCCGCGCCGGCCTGGCGCGCAACGCGCAGAGCCTGCAGGCTCTCCATGTGCTCGATCGAGAGGCCGCCTGGGCTGAAGGCGCCCAGGCGCTGCTGCGCGAGCAGCGCGCCCTGCTGCGCATTGAACGGCGCACGGCGGCCCTGCAGCCGGTCGTCGCCCTGGAGTCCCCCTACCGTGCGCCCGCGTTCGGCCGCATGGTCCGCGAACAGGCCCAGGCCGATGTGCGACTGGCCTGCGCCCAGGCGGTGCGCCTGTCGCAGCCCGCCTACTCCACCAGCTATTACCTGCCCCAGGGCGACGGCCTCGGCCTGGAAGTCATGGAGCTGTGCGTGCCCCATGCCAGTGGGGGTGCCATCACCGGCTTTGTCGTCGCCACCTACTCCCTCGGTGAAATCCTCGCCTCCCTGGTCGGCCCCCAGATCACCCGCAACCAGGAAATTTCCTTCACCGAACCCGACGGCACCCGGCTGGCCCTGTACGGGCAGGCCCAGCGCGGCCGCACCGCCTTCACCAGCCAGTACCTGCTCGACCTGCCGGGCAATGCCCTGCTGCTACGCATGAACAGCTGGCGTGCGGCGCCCGATCTCTTTCCCAATATCCTGACCGCGCTCGTCACTGCCATGTCGATCACCCTGGTGGCGGTGCTGGCTCTGCTGGGTCGTGACACCCGCCGCCGCCAGCGGGCCGAGCGTGACCTGGCCGAGGCTCTGGCCTTTCGCAAGGCGATGGAGGATTCCCTGGTCACCGGCCTGCGCGCGCGTGACCTGCAGGGTCGCACCACCTACGTCAACCCCGCCTTCTGCCAGATGGTGGGCTTCGCCGCTGATGAACTCGTGGGCACCTCGCTGCCCGCGCCCTACTGGCCACCCGAGCTCGCCGGTGAATACCAGAAGCGCCAGGAGATCCGCCTTGCCGGCCAGCTCGCACCGCCGCGCGAGGGCTTTGAATCGGTCTTCATGCGTAAGGACGGCTCCCGCTTCACCGTGCTCATCATCGAAGCGCCCCTGATCAATGCCCAGGGGCTGCAGACAGGCTGGATGAGTGCCTTCCTCGACGTCAGCGAACAGCGTCGGATCGAAGAGCTCTCCCGCGCCAGCCAGGATCGCCTGCAGGCCACAGCCCGCCTGGCCACCGTCGGTGAAATGGCCTCCCTCCTCAGCCACGAGCTGAACCAGCCGCTGGCGGCCATCGCCAGCTACGCCACCGGTTCGCGCAACCTCCTGCAGGCCGGCGACATCGACGGCCTGGATGGCGCCCTCCAGCGCATCGCCCAGCAGGCCGAGCGGGCCGGCAAGGTCATCAAGAGCGTGCACGGATTCCTGCGCCGGCGCGACCAGGCGCGCGAGGCCGTCACGCCGCAGGCCCTGTGGGACGCGGTGCTGCCGCTGGTCACGCTGCAGGCGCGCAAGCTCGGCGTCACCGTGGTCGCCCGCATTCCGGCCGACCTCCCGCCCGCCTGGTGCGACCGCACCATGGTCGAACAGGTCCTGCTCAACCTGGCACGCAATGCGATGCAGGCGATGCAGGAGGCGGGCATCGCCCGGCCCTCCCTGGCGGTGCAGGCGCGGCGCGCCGAGGCGGGTGGCACCGCGCCGGCCTGGCTGGAGTTTTCCGTGGCCGACATCGGCCCCGGCATCCCCCCGGATGTACAAGCCCAGCTGTTCACGCCGTTTTTCACCACCAAGGCCGAGGGCATGGGCCTGGGCCTGTCCCTGTGCCGCACGGTGGTCGAGCAGCACGGCGGAGCCCTGGTCTTCGAGCCGCAGATGCCGCAGGGCACCGTCTTCCGGTTCACCCTCCCGGTTCAACCCGCTGCCGCGACGGCCGGCCGCGCCACGCCGCTTCTGGAGCCCAGCCCTTGATGCAATCCCTTCAGGATGCCCTGGTGTACATCGTCGATGACGATGCCAGCGTGCGCGAGGCGCTGGCCTGGCTGTTGCGATCCCGTCGCCTGCACAGCGAAGCGTTCGTCAGCGGTGATGCCTTCCTCGACCGGGTGCAGGCCGGCGAGGCTCCGACGCATCCCTGCTGCCTGCTGCTGGACGTGCGCATGCCCGGCACCAGCGGGCTGGCCCTGTTTGAAACCCTGGTGGCGCGGGAATGGGTGGACCGCATGCCGGTGATCTTCCTGACCGGCCATGCCGACGTGCCCACCGCAGTGGCCATGGTCAAGCGCGGCGCCTTCGACTTCTGCGAAAAGCCCTTCTCCGACAATGCGCTGGTCGACCGCATCGAGCAGGCACTGGCCCAATCGGCCCGGGTGCAGGCCGACCGGCGCGCCCAGGCGCTTCTCACAGCCCGCCTGCAAGACCTCACCCAGCGCGAGTGCGACGTCATGGCCCTGGTGGCCCAGGGTCTGCCGAACAAGCTCATCGCCGACCAGCTCGACATCAGCGTGCGCACGGTGGAAGTGCACCGCGCGCGGGTGTTCGACAAGATGGGGGTGAAGTCGGCGGTGGAACTGGCGAACCTGCTGCGCGACGGCCGGGTCGCCTGAGCCGGCGACGGCCTCAGCGCTTGTCCTGCGGCCCCCCGTCACCTTCCTGCGGCCGCTCCCCGTTCGGTCGCCCCGAAAACATCGTCCACCACACGATCAACACCAGCAGGACCAGGGCCAGCAGAGCTTCAAGCAGAATCAGGACCATGCGCGTGTGTGTCCGGTGGATAACGGTCGGCATTGTAGGAACCGGCCTGGTGTTGATGGCCGGATGCCGCAGTGCGCCCCCTCTGGCGTCCCCGTCTTTGCCGGGTCCGTCGGTGTCTGCTGACGGCACCGCCGCCCCTCCCCCGGCCGGCCTGCCCCCGACGGATGCCGCCCGCGCCCTGGCCCCTGACGACGGCCCCCTGCCGCCGCCCCTGACCATGGCCAAGAGCCGATGGATCCCGGTGCGCTGGCAGGAACTGCCAGGCTTCAGCCAGGATGCCCTGCACGAAGCCTGGAACGCCTGGCTCAAGTCCTGCGAGCGGCCGACCCCGCCCTGGACCGCCCTGTGCCCCCAGGTGCGCCAGCTGGCCATCGCCACCCCTGCGGAGCAACGCGCCTGGCTGTTGCGCACCCTGCGGCCCCACCGCGTCGAACCGCTGCAGGCCAACGACCCGGGCCTGCTCACGGCCTATTTCGAGCCGGTGCTGGACGCCACGCGCCAGCCCAGCGCCACCCACCGCGTGCCGCTGTACGCCGTGCCGGCCGACCTCGCCCGCCGCCGGCCCTGGTACACCCGCCAGGAGATCGACACCCTGCCCGAGGCCCGCGCCGCCCTGGCCGGCCGCGAGATCGCCTGGCTGGCTGACCCGGTCGATGCCCTCATCCTGCAGATCCAGGGCTCCGGCCGCCTGCGCATCACCGAACCCGACGGCCGTTCGCAAACTGTGCGCCTGGCCTATGCCGGCACCAACGACCAGCCCTATCGCAGCGTTGGCGGCTGGCTGCTGCGCCAGGGCCTGGTGCGCGACGCCACCTGGCCCGGCATCAAGGCCTGGGTGCGCGACAACCCGTCGCGGGTGCAGGAGATGCTCTGGTCCAACCCGCGCATGGTGTTTTTCCGCGAGGAAAAGCTCGGTGAGCTGGATGCCGCCTTCGGCCCGCGAGGCGCCCAGGGCGTGCCCCTCACCCCGGGCCGCTCGATCGCGGTGGACAAGGACAGCATCCCCTATGGCGCGCCGGTGTGGCTCGCTTCGCGCGGCCCGCAGGTCACCCTCCAGCGCCTCGTGCTCGCGCAGGACACCGGCAGCGCCATCGTCGGCGCGGTCCGGGCCGACTGGTTCGCCGGCTGGGGCCATGAGGCCGGCGAACTCGCCGGCCGCCTCAAGCAGCCCCTGCAGCTGTGGGTGCTGTGGCCGCGGTGACGCGCGCGCCGGTCCCCCCGCCCACCGCCGCCTGCCTCACGACGCGACCAGATGCCCCAGCGGCCACTGGCTGCTCGCCTTCACCTCACCCAGCGAGAAACTGGTGTGCAGGTCCTTCACGTTGGGCAAATTGACTAGCACCTCGCGCGCGAATTGTGAAAAGCTGTCCAGATCGCGCGAGACCACCTGCAGCTCGAACGTGCCCGCGCCGCTGATGTAGTGGCAGGCCACGATCTGCGGAATGCGGCGGATCGCCTCTTCCATTTGCCGCATCGCCAGCCCGGTGGTGCGCTCGGCATCCACCCGCACGAAGGCCAGCACGCCCAGACCGATCTTCTGGCGGTCGATCTCGGCCCGGTAGCCGGTGATGAACCCCGCCTCCTCCAGCGCCCGCACCCGCCGCCAGCACGGCGCCGCCGACAGGCCCACCCGCTGCGCGAGTTCGGCATTGGTCAGTCGGCCATCGGCCTGGAGTTCTTGCAGGATGTGAAGATCAAACTTGTCGAGCGTTTCCATAAACGGTCTTTTCGAGAAATATCCTTTCTCATACTAGCGTTGCTGGCGCACAAAAAGCAAAGACATATCCGTCGCCCCCGCCTACACTGCGCCTCAGAACAACCCCAACCCAGGCCTCACGAGGGCCCGCCGCCAGGAGACCGACACCGTGAACGCCCCCCTGCCCGAGCACATTCGCCAGGCTCTCGACTCCGTCTCGCTGGACGACAAGTACACGCTCGAACGGGGCCGTGCCTTCATGAGCGGCGTGCAGGCCCTGGTGCGCCTGCCCATGCTGCAGCGCCAGCGCGATGCCCTGGCCGGCAAGAACACCGCCGGGTTCATCAGCGGCTACCGCGGCTCCCCCCTGGGCGGCTACGACCAGGCGCTGGCCAAGGCCCGCAAATGGCTGCAGGCGCAGCACATCGTGTTCCAGCCCGGTGTGAATGAAGAGCTTGCCGCCACCGCCTTGTGGGGCACCCAGCAACTGGGCTTTGCACCGAAAGAGCCGCAGAAGTTCGACGGCGTGTTCGGCATCTGGTACGGCAAGGGCCCCGGCGTGGATCGCTGCGCCGATGTCTTCAAGCATGCCAACATGGCCGGCACCACGCCCTGGGGCGGCGTCCTTGCGGTCGCCGGTGACGACCATGTGGCCAAGTCGTCCAC
>Ga0315900_10012387_pt1 | contig 10466 bp, 1 predicted proteins | sample LakEriMetagenome_FD_203521 | JGI IMG/M metagenome (GOLD analysis project Ga0315900, IMG submission 203521) | Freshwater fungal communities from buoy surface, Lake Erie, Ohio, United States - Buoy 12 MA114 | ecosystem: Environmental > Aquatic > Freshwater > Lake > Lake biofilm | place: USA: Lake...
ATATTATCCCAAAGACCTCTTTTAGAATAACTTCCGTCTGCACGTTTAATCATACCTCCATTTTTAAAATTATATTTTAAATTTATCTTAGGTTGCAATTTAATAGGATCCATAACAAAACCATTTTCTCCTGGATATCCAGTAACAGCAGTATTAAATCCTAAACCAACATTTAAATTTTTAATATCTTTAGAAATACCAGCTTCATAAGCACCTTTAAAATATTGTCTATCAAGAGGTGACATAGGCAAAACACCTAAAGCATTTAAATGTATACCTGGTCTAGGAAACCCTAATCCTCCTCCTATAACAGCATTTCCTTTTTCTGGAGCTAAAAATCCGTATGTGTACATTCTAGGATCACCTCCCATAAAACTATTTACATAAGCTGCAGGATTAATCATAGGTTCTTTATACCAAGAAGGTTTTGCTACTATAGAATTTTTAGAATCAGAATTAGAAGAAGATTTTAAATCTCCTCCGTTTGGATAAGTTCCATGTTGAAATACATCATACATAGAATAATCTATTTTGCCTCCATTTGAGTATGTATTTGGATTTTCTCTATGCCATTTTTTAGTAGCAGCAACGCCTTGTGATACAGTTTTAGAATTTGCTTTATCAGTAAGATTTATTGTATCCCATTGTCCTTTATCTTCTTTAGGATGATTAACTATTATATCACCTTCTGCATTTTTATATACTCTATGATATTCTCCTCCTGCGGTAATAAATTTTCCTCCATTACCATAATATCTACCTAAGCTAGATGCATACATACTAGGAATTAATCCTTGGCGCTCATATAAATTACTGCCATATTTAAACTGTTTTCCTAACATTAGATTACCGTAATTTTCAGAATCTTGTAAAAATTGATTATACTGATCGTATTCTTGTAAATATTGTTCAGCATCTCTTTGCATTTTTTTAGAAGCAAAACCTCCTTCAAAATTTATAGGTCTATTTTCTAATGAAGCTTTTTCATATTCTCCTGGTTCTTCATCAGTACCGTAATAGTAATCTGGGTCGTAATCTGTTTGTTGTTGTACTCTTTTAGCAATAGGATTAATAAATTGATTTTGATTCCAACCGCTAATATACGGCAGTCGTAATCCTCCTGATGTTTGGTAATTACTAGCACCTTTACCCATAAATGGAACTACTCTAGATCTAAATTCAGGAGTAGGTAAACCTGACATGTAATATTCTTCGTCGGGCACAAAAGATGGAGGATTTATTTCAGGGCCTATAGGTGGCATTTTTTCTAATTCAGATATAGGTGTTTTTAATAAATCTATACTAGATTTAGCAGGTATTGCTAAATTTTCTCTCATAGCTAATATTGCAGGATCTACTACAGGTGCTTGCACTTGAGGAGACATTGCTGCTTGATTTACTAATCCTTGTTGATTTATTGGAGCTATAGTATTTACGTCTATAGGTTGTAATGTAGGGGAAACATTATAAGTTTGATTTAATTCTTGTAATTTTTCAGGAGTTACTTTTTTTAATCTTTTATCTAAAGATCTAGCCATTTGATTTACTTTTCTAGCATAATTAGATTCTCCTCCTGCGTAACCTGCTTTAGAAACAGCTGCTAAATATTCTTGAGTATTTTTAGCGTTAAATACTCCAGCTTTTCTATATCTAGGATTATCTAGTAAAAAATCTATTTGTGCTTCAAGTCCTTGCTCAGGTGTATCATATGCTCGCCATAAAAACTTTTTACCTGTAGCTCTATTAGTCATAGCCACAGTTTTTCCTCCTCTATCTATAAATCCTTGAGTAGCTCGTAAACCACCAAAGTTATTATATTTAGCAGTTAATCCTGATTTAGCATTTCCTGATTCTAATAATATTTGTGCTACTACTCCTCTAAGATCTAAATTCTCTCCTGGTTTTATTTTACCTTCAGCTTTTTTTCTTTCTATAATATTAGCAACAGTATTATACAATAAAGCACTTACTTCATTTGTATTTAAATTTTTTAAACTAGGTAATACTGGATTATCTGGTGGACCGTCTAACATTCCTCCTGAAGCAAAAGGTAAAGCAGTAGTATCTCTGTAAATAGGAGTGCCTCTAAAATTATAATAAGTAGGAATATTAGGAGCTAGACTTCCTCCATATGCATATCTATTAGGATATAAATGTCCTCCAAATTTTTTATATTGAAATATTACGTTTTGTATTGCTTTATATACATCGTCAGGTAATCTAGTATTTTTATCTTTACTTAATAAAACTTTATTTATTTCTCCTAAAGTTTTTTCATCGTTTATTAATTTTAAAAACTTTTCTGCTTCTTTTGGATTTACAATATCTACTCTACCACTTAAAAATTCTTTTATATATCTTTGAGCACCATCTTCATAATGTCCTGTTCCACCACTATATAAACGTTGTCCTAAATTTTTTACAGTTTGATTAATAGCTTTATTGTATTCTCCAGATACACCTAATTTTCTAAAAATTCTATCTTTAATAATATTATCTGAAATAGGTGCTCTAGAGTCTTTAAATATTCGGTTTGAATAAGTATAAGGAAATTCACTTCCTTTTCTTAAACCTGCTAATTTAGTTTCATAATCACCATAACCTATTAAATATTTAGCTTCTGGTGGCGGAGTTCCTTTTATAATTTGAGTTAATGTTCTAGGAGAACCTATTTGTTGTAAATGTACAGGCCTAAATCCTAATGCTCCTGTATTTATCCATCCATCAGCAAAAATTTCATCGAAACTTTGTCCAGGATACATTTGCTCAAGTTCAGGTATAGCTTGTCTTATTTTTTCTTCATTTTCTAATAAATAAGGTTTTATGTCTATAAGAACATTAGTATCACCAGCTGAATTTGGTTCTAATTTAATTTTTACATTTTTAGCTTTTTTAATTCCTACTCCTGCTTCTAATGCTTTATTTACTTCTGCGTAAATATCTTGCATAGTTAAAGATTTAGGTTTATTGAGTGCTATATTTTTGTCAATATAATTTCCAATATTTTTATTTATATTAGATAATTTACTTGACACAGTATTAGTAATTTGAGATATTTTATCTTTTAATTTAGTTACTGCATTAGCAGAACTACTATTTTTTATTGTTCCTTTTACAGGATCAATTATTAAATTATCAAGAGTATTATATACTGGATTTTGATTATTAGGATTAGTTCTTCTTAAATTAATAAAATTACTTGATTGTAATACAGGAGGATTTGCTTCTATATTTACAGGAGGAGCTGGCGGTGGTTCTGGTGGAGCAGTAAATCTTGGCGGTCTTAAAGGACTTCTTCCCAATAAATAATCATTTAATGCTTGTTTATTTCCAGTAACGTTAGCATAGTTTTGCATTATTCTTTCCCATGCTGCAGGAATTTCTGCAGTTCTACTTCCTTCTATATAACTTCTTAATATTTCAGGTGTACTTTTTGGGTATTGTAACCATTCAGAAGCTCTCTCTGCATCTTCATAAACACTTCTACTAAAATTTATAGTTCTAGGATCAACTCCTTCAGGTACTTTTGAACCTACTATAGGAGCAAAAGTATTATCAACAGTTTCAGCAACTTTTTCAGTTTCAGAAACTGCTTTACTAGCATCATCTATTAAAGTATGTGTTATGTTTCCTGAAGGAGTTAATTGAGTTTTAAATAGTATATTTCCTAATGGAGTATTTGGTCCCATCATCATAAAAGGGCCTCCAAAAGTAGTTGAAGGATTATTATTTACTCCTTTAATATTTTTTGGTTTTACTACATAATCAAAACCTCCATGTTTATTAGGAAATTTTCCTACAACTTTCATATCAAAACCAGAACCAAATAATTCTAATTCTTCTTTAGGACCTGCTTTTTGAGAAAAGCCTTTTGAATCGTCTATTATTTTTTGTAATGCTTTATCTTTATTTGCAGGATCTCCATATAAAGCTTTTTGTTCGTTAAATACTTTTGTCTGGTATGCTACAAGTTCTTCTGCTTCTTTTGGCGTATAATTTCCTGTATTAACAAGTTCTTCTACTGTACTAGGAGTAAAATATTTTGTTTTTGTAGGATCATTAAACTCAGCAATTCTGTTATTATATATTGCTTCAGCTTCTGCATTTATTTCTTCTGGTGTCATTCTAGATGTACCATAATAATGATCTCCTACTTCTTGATTAAAAGCATTTCTATATTTATTAGTTTTTGGCCCACGATAATTAATTGTTAAATTTTCTTCTGGAATACCTGCATAGTAACCTTCTTCAACAGGATTATAATTTTGTTTAGCAAAATTTCCTTCAACTTTTTTTAAATTTCTACCAGCTAAAACAATTCTATTTTGGTTATCATAGTATAATTTATCTTTTCCACTAACTCCTGCTGAAAATGCTGAAGGTCTATCTTGCATTGATATAGTTTTTATATCATCAGCAGTTCCAGTGAATCCTTCTAGTTGAGAAGATTTTGGATTATAGAAAGCTCTAGTAACTACAGCATTTTCTGGAAATGTAACTTTTGCTTTGCTTATTAAAGCATTAAATGCATCTTGTTTTGGTCCTGGTGTTATAAATGCAGAATTATCATATTGATATTCTTTTAACATTGCTTTTTCTGCATCTGTAAAATTATCAGCCTGCATAATTTTATTAAACATTGCAGTTGATTGTTCTGCATCTAATGCCGCAGCTGGATTTTTCCAAGCTTTTAAGCCAAAATCTGATAAAACAGTACTTCCTGTAGCTACATCTTCATATAAATTACCAATAGCTCTTGGAGTGTTTGCTATTCCTTGTCCTGCTTTAAGTAACATATTTCCCATTCCAGGAGATGTGAGTACTCCCAAAGCATCCATAGTTACATTACCTGTAGCATCAAGTATATTTTCAGTAGTAGGGTTTTGATAAGCTCTACTTATACTTTGTCTACTTGCTGAATTAGGATCTGCTAAATTAGCTGCACTATGTGCTCCAAATCCTAATCCTATTGTATTAATAGGATTTATAAGAGGAAAAGTTCTACTACCTATTGTAAGTGGTGCTGTAGCATATGGAGCAGCTTTTCCAATTAGTGATGTTGCTCCTGCTGCTCTACTTGCAAGACCTGTCGCACCTGCGCCTGCAAGTCCTAATCCAAACTGAACTCCTTTATTTACCATATTTGTAAATTCAGGCACATCCTCCATCCAATTTTCTTTAGCTTTTTTAGCAGAGTATCCTCCAATAACAAATGGATCTACAGACTTTCCATAATTCTCATAATAGTCTTTAAATTGAAGACTGTTTAATTTATTTTCTGAATAAAGTCTTCTCATAGCACCAAGTCCTTCACTTGATATTACATCAGAAACTGTTTTATTATTCCACTCGTCTGGATATGCTGTTCTTAAATCTGCTAAAGCTCTATTTGCTGATGCAAATTGATCTTGAGTATTTTTATAAGACTCGTTTAATTTATTAATTTTAGCTTGGAGTTCTTCTACAGAACTCATTCCTCCTTGATAATCTTGAAACCCAAGTTGCGCCTGATTATCTGCTGTTAAGCCATAATCCCCTATAAGATTATTATAATCTTGTTGAGTCTGAGCTAGTTGTTTTCTTAATTCTTTTTGTTTTTCCCAATTAGCTCTAGAAGCTGTAAGATTTATTTGAGGTAGTTCTCCACCTTTTATATCTCCACCATTAGGATATTTTCTAAGAGGTCTCATATTTAAAAAATTTGATAATCAAAATAAGAAATTAATCTATTCATAATTAATTCTTTATTCTCAGTATTGTCGAAATATAAAGTTACAATAAAATAAGAACTACGCAATCTTGCTCTATTATTATTTATATCTCTTGGAATTTTTACTCTCCACTTATCAAATCTTCTTTTTATTCTACCTGAACTATAAAGTATTTTTCCTGTATCTTGATATTCGTTTTGAATTCTAAATGCAGTAATAGTTGTTGTTCTATCTACTAGTTTATTATTATCTCTAACTATACTATTAAATTCTATAGTTCTTAAAATTTTATTAATATCTGCTTGTTCATTAATTACTAAGCTTAAAGAACATTCTGTAATATTTCCGTAAAATTCTCCGTAGTTGCCTATGTTATGAATATATACAGAACTGTTAGTTTCTGATAAATTTGGGCTTAGTAAAGTATCTGCATTATCTATCCAAATTTTAGGAGTTTGTGATAATCTACAAGAAAAGCTAGTAGTAATCTCGTCAAATACTATAGATGTATCTTGTATTTTATTTAGGTTTTCTAAAGTCTCACTAACTGCAAGAATTTCATCAATAACTGCTGGTTTGGATCCTCCTGTAGTAATTTCTTCTTGTACTACTACATAATAATTAATTTCTGCATTTATTACTATAATGTCTCCAGGGTAATAAGTAGTATTAGTATTAGGAATTAATACTATTCCTGAACCAAGAAAAGTAAAAATAACTTCATCGTTTATTACATCTTTTCCTATATGTACTCCTCTATTTAATATTGGATTATCTCCTGTTTTTTCTTTTCTATAAAAACATGCATCTCCAATAACTTGTAAAAATGAATGCATTCCTTTTATTTCTGATAACGGTGCATTTTGCGCCTCTCCTTTTGTAGTTGTTCCTATAAGAAATATTTTTCTGTGAAGACCATCAAAAAAATAAATACCTGAATCAGTAGATTTTACTGCCCATTGGTGTATACTTCCATTTTCTTTAGAGTAATATTGATGCTTACCAAATCCTTGACCTTGGCCTAATTGTGTAGGTACTCCATCTAAACTTGTAGTAACAGCTGCTCTATTAATAGCGTATACTCCAACTGCTCTATCTTGAAAAAAGAATACATTATCTTTATAATTAATAATTTTATTAATAGGACCAAAGTCATCTATATCATAAAAATTATTAAGTGCAAACTTTGTCCAAGAATCTATTGTTTCATTATTAGTTTTGACATCTGATAAATAAGTTCTAACATCGTTGACTATACAAACATTATTTTGGTTTATTGGCTCTACTGCAAAATTTATTTGATTATTTTCTCTAGAGTTTACTAGATTATACCCATACATATCTGGAACTTTACCACTAAATGTAAAAGTATTATTATTTTCTTGTCTAAAATAAGTTTGTTCTTCTGTAGTACTACCGTTAATAACAGTGTATTTTACTTCTCTTTTTATAGTAGAACCATAATCTAACTCAGTGTTTATGCTAGTCTCTAGTACTCTTAAATCAGTACCTGATTGCATATAATTATATTCTCCTGAGGTTACAGGAGTACTTGTACCATAAAAAGGACCAAACTCTGCCATTGCTACTTGAATAGTAGACATTGTAATAAATATATCTCCACCAAATACAATTGGATTTAAATTACTAGTTTCTATAATAGGAGAAGCAATAATAAAAGTATTAGACTCTAAAGCATCTTGATTAAACCCTCCATATACTTCTACTTTAGGTAAAACTAAATCTATAATAGGGACTGCTTCAAAAGTAGTTACTCCAATAGTACTTATACTATTAGGATAGGTAGTATTACCGTTTATAACAAAATAATCTGCTGGCGAAAAAGTAGTTAGACTATTTCCATTTAAAGGGTCTATAGATATTTTTTCTATTAACATAGATAAATTTGAACCGCCTCTCACTAATAAAGGAGTTTCTTCAGTTGACACACCTGAAAAATTAGGAATACATAAATTTCCTAATTGGGTAAATGCATAATAATTTCTAAGATAGTTAGGATCTGTTGCGGGGGCCACTATGCCTACAACATCTACTTTTGATTCAATAGTAGAATCGTCAGGCATATTAAAATAAATTGCTTTCTTAATCTTTTTTATATTTTCAACACTATTATAACTAATAGGAGCAACTGTTCTATGTTTATATCTATAGTCTTTAAGAAAATTTCCTAAATCTAATCCTGAATTAGGAACATGATCGGTTGAGTCTACAATAAAATCTTGATTATCATTAACTCTTGTATGCACTCCTGTCATTAATAAACAAGGTGTATTTCCTAAATTTACTGAACTATCTATAATGTTATTTAATTTATAAGATATTTCAGGACTGTAAAATGCTAAATGTTGAGATCTTATTCTAGTAAATGGTGCTAAAACAGGCCATGTTGGTAAAGTACCAAATTGTCTAGTATTATTTGGATCTTGCTCATCGCACATAAACTGCAAAGTGTCTATATTATTTCCTGTAGATACTCCACTATTTTGTACAAAAGGAGGAATTAAGTGTAATACATTTTCATTGCTTCCTACTCTAAAATCAAAATCGTTTGCACTAACAGGAATACCTACTTCTTGATAATAATAAGATTTTAAAAACCCTTGACACAATCTTCGTTTGTCTACATCTGTTCTTTCTACCCTTACTATTTGATATCCTGTTATCTTGTTTTGTAAGTTAGGACAAGTACTTAAATCAATAGTAAATTCTATACCTAGATTATATCCAATAGTTATATTAGGATTACTAGGATCTTGCTGAGATAATATAAAGTAAGGTGTTCCTGAAATATTATTAGCACCATCTGCTTCAGAAATATCTGGAAACTTAATATCCCCAATATATTCTACAAAAGTTGCTTCACCTTTTAAAGTATAAAATATTATTCCAAATCTATAAGTTTCGCCTCTTTTATAACCTCGCAACAATCCTGATATAAAAGGAGAAGTATTACTAGGAAAAGAATTATTAGTATAAATTCCGTATCCGTCGTTTAAATCATGATTATCATAAGTTTGTAAAATAGGAGATATATTATTAAATCCAGCTTGAGTGTCTCCATCTAGACTCATAGGTTCTAGATGAAATTTATAACTTATGTTTAATCCTACTCCGCCTAAAGTAATTCCGTCAGTTTGATATTTATATTGCATAGTGTTATGCCAATCTTCATCCCAATGAGCATCTAAATTATACTCAGTATTAAAAGGTCCTGAAGCAGGGGCACTTGTACCGTCGTTTAAATATCTTAAAGTATTAGCATCAAAAGATTCTCCTGGCTCTAATAAATCCGCAAGTCTTACTTGAGATCCTTTAATATTAGCTGCAACTAGAGTACTATCTTTGTGAGTAATAGTTTTAGGAGTTTTAAAAGCAATATTTTTTACTGTAAAATCAAAAAGTTCTACAGTAGTTAGAGAGCCTTCATTTCCTGTATAAGTAAATGAAATAGTTGTATTATTCCCTATGTTTTGAGTTTCTACCGACTGTGCTAATGGTACTGCAGTTCCTGTTTCAAAGTATAATACTAAAAATTCTATTTTATCAAAAATATTATAACCAGTAGTATCTACTTCAAAAGTTAATGATTTACCTGTATTAATTGCAGTAGGTTCTCCTACATATTGAGCAGACTGCGTTAAACTTTCACTAGAACTTACTACATGAACTAAATTACTAGGAGGAGATACTAAAGTTTCTTTTCCGTCAAAAGTAATTAATCTATATGCTGCTTGATATTCTCCTGCTTTTAATGACCCACCACCTGCTACAATTTTTAACAAAGGCTGTCTAAATTCTACATTAGGATAATTATCTATTAGCCCTACAGGAGTAGAATCTAAATTAGCATCTTCTAAATTTATTGCTCTAAAAAAGTTATTATAATCTGTCCAATAAACTCTTTGGATACAATCAGATTCATAACGACCTAAAGCTTCTATTGGCCAGTCTTTTTTAAAATTAAAAGCACTAGAATAATATTTTAATACAGGAAATCCTGGAAGAATTATTCTAGTTGCAGGATCATATTGAACATCATAAATCCATCCTTTAGCTCCAGAGTTATCTGCTACAAATATTATAATTCGATTTCTAATAGTAGTATAGCCAATAATTTCTGGTGTATCTGCAGTCCACGGAACTGGGGGACCTGACGGATTTTTTGGATCTGTAAATTCTCCACTAATAGGAATTGTAAAAGATTCTACGTTACCTTTTATATTAGTAAAAGCTCCTGTAGATTCTCCATTGACTGTAGAAATTCTAATATCTAAAGCGTCTATGTAAAGATTTTCTGGCAATGTATCATATGCCACATCTTTATTCATTCCTGTGTAAGTATTTACTCTTGCTTGCATGATTAAATAGCTGGATTAGGTCCTTGTACAGAAGCAGACACTGTATTTATTGTAGATACTAAAGATACTCCTGCTTTAGGTCTAAACTTACGTTGTTCAGGTAACTGCATATTTGCAAAGAAACTAGCATGTGCTTGTATATCAGGAATAGTACGTACAACTGAATTTTTAACTGATTCTGCTTCATCTACACCATTCCATTGTTTAGCGTGATTAACTGCTTGTGCAAAATACCAATCTCTATCTCTTTCTATTAATTGAAATAAATCAGGACGCATTTGATTTTGATATAATAACTTTCTAGCTATTTTATGTGCTATATAATGAGCTCCTGCTTCCATCCATTGTTGTTCTGCAGGTATTACTGGATAGCCAC
>Ga0315900_10012389_pt1 | contig 10464 bp, 10 predicted proteins | sample LakEriMetagenome_FD_203521 | JGI IMG/M metagenome (GOLD analysis project Ga0315900, IMG submission 203521) | Freshwater fungal communities from buoy surface, Lake Erie, Ohio, United States - Buoy 12 MA114 | ecosystem: Environmental > Aquatic > Freshwater > Lake > Lake biofilm | place: USA: Lake...
CTGTCGATTTTGTTCTTGTCGTAGATGGTTTCTGGGAACACGTACTCATTGGTTGCGTCGCGAGGAGACCCGTGAACAAAGAGGTATTTGTCGTTCTGGTGCATCCTGGGCAACTCGCTGAGGAAATCCCATCGCCGATTGACGGCCAGCTTGGTTCCGGTGTCGAGCTGGTCTCGCGTCCAGTAGATAGCCCTCAGAGCCACCGGATTGAAGCCGTCGGGATCGATCAATGCCGCTTGGTCATGGTTGCCGAGGATGGTCAAGGAGGCCTTGCGGATCACCAATTCGAGGCACTCGTTCGGGTTGGGGCCATAGCCGACGATATCCCCAAGGCAGACGATATCATCGACACCCTGAGTCGCAATATCCTCAAGCACGGCCTGGAGGGCTTCCAGATTGCCGTGGATGTCGCTGATCAGAGCCTGCCTCACGAGTTTCCCTTCGAAAAAAAGAACATATTCCTTGGACAAGTGTAGTGCCTAGTTCGGCAAATGTGCAGTCCTAACGGTCCGGTTTGTCAGGAGTCCGGTTTTCTTTTCGATAATCCCATGGAGCTTGCGGATTCTCCGCCCCCCAGAGCCCTTTTTTAGCTTTGCGTGCTTCTTCCTCGAGTTGGGCTAATTGTTTGGACTGGTTATAACGTTTGAAGTGCCAGGCATGTCCGTCCCGAATCATCGTTTGGTTGATATGCTCGTCTCCCAAGTACACTTGGGCAAGTCGTCGGTCAAAGTTGTCCTTTTTGGACCAAGTAATGCGAACTTTGCGATCGAAGATCATCTTTCGGAGTGCTTCGGTCGACTCCCCTCCGTACGGTTGTTTTGCTTCCGGAGCGTCGGTACCCTCGATTTGAACTTCGTGGGTCTGGTCTGAACCTTCCTCCCGAATCTTGATCGAATCCCCGTCGATCACTTTCACGACCAAACCCGTCATCTCCTCCTCCCTGGCATCCTCGGACTTGGAAGGAGGTTGGGCTCCCAAAACCCAAGGGCTGAACAGGGCGCACACCATTCCGACCAACCCGATTCGCATCTTGGAACGCCTGGGGCTAAAATACATGAATGCACCTCGGAATGCTAAAATGAAACTGCGGTGGTTTGAAGGGAACGGAGCGATGAAAAATCAGACCGGTATCTTAGCATTGCTCGGCGGCACAACGTTAGCGCACTGAGAAAATTACGGAAGGAAACACCAGGCATGCCGAGTCCGTCGGATTCATCCCCTGGGAAAAAAGAGCTGGAACTGATGCGGCGGCGGGAAACACGTCCGCTCGTCCCGCATATCGCGAATTGGCGAGACCATCGCGCTTGGTTGTCGAGTTGTTTGCTCCATACGCTGGTCTTGGTTTCGGCGGCGCTCCTCTGGCAGCCTCGCACTCGGGGAACCGGCCAACAGCCGGATCGCCCGGTTGGAATCGCAGTGGCCCATCAGGCGAACGGCCGCGAAGAGTTTTTCCTGACTGGCGGGGGGGCCAAAAGTTCGGCTGCAACGGCAAAGGAGGCGTCCGATGCCGCGATGGCACATGCTGCTGTCGCCACCGAGGAAGCTGGCCCCCCCATTTCCGTTTCTGAGTTGATGGATGGGTTGGTCGGCAAACCCGGCTCAAGTGGTACTGATGGGGCAACCGGAGAAGGACTTTCGGGTTTGGGAACGGGTACCAATGGCACCGGATCTGGACAAGGAAAATCGACGACGACCTTCATGGGACTTCGAGGTACCGGATCATCGTTCGTGTATGTCCTGGATCGCTCCGGGTCGATGCTCGAATTCGAGGGTTCACCGATGCGTTACGCGAAAATGGAGCTTCTCAACAGCATTCAATCCCTTTCGACAAAAAATCAATTCCAGGTCGTTTTCTACAACGAATCGCCTGGGGCTCTCAACCCAGGGACGTCCGGGGGCAGGATGTTGCAAGCCAACGATATCAACAAAGACAAGGCGGTTCGTTTTGTCCAAGCCATCGCCCCTCAAGGCGGAACCGAGCATATCCCAGGGCTGAAGATGGGATTGTCCTTTTCCCCGGATGTCCTTTTTTTCTTGACCGATGCCGCTGAACCGGCCATGAGCGAAGCTCAGTTGCTCGAGATTCAATCCCGCGCAGAACGGTCTCTCACCACGATCCATACGGTCCAATTTAACCGCGGGCCGGAAACCAATGACGGCGGTTGGATTCGCGTGTTGGCCGAGATGAACCGCGGTACGTACCGTTACGTGGACATCCTCTCGCTGGAGTAGGGCGCGGCCTCCCCGGGAACAATGCCTGTTCAGCGATCGGCGGTCAAGCGAGCGAGAATCGGCCGCACATCGACCTTGCGAAAAGCCTCGCGCAGGTGAGGAGCGACAAAGACCCGAACCCGTTTAACCAACTCGTCGAATTGCCGGGTAGCGAGTGATTGAACCACTGGCGAAAGCTCGCTCAGAGGGCGGAAACTGCCATCTCGCAAACGCACCTGCAAATCGAATTGGACTTCCAAAGCCTTTGGTGGTGTATCGATCAAAAGATCGTTCTCTCGGATTGGCAAGTCGACGGAGGGCTGAATCTCGCGAGACAGTTCCCTGGCGATTGCGACGATCTCTTGATACGGTCGCTTGGCCAGGGTGCGGTGAAGCTCCGGATCCGACAGGTTGTCAAACTGTGCGATACGCTTGAACAGACTGCGGCGGGCACCGAATAGTCCCAGGACACAGGCTTCGAAAGGCTTGCCGCGGCTGGAATCGAGAAGTGATTCCTGCATGGTCGCTTCGTCCATGTCGGACCAAGCCGTCGCCAGCTCTTCGTGATCGCGCAATTCGAATACAGCGCGCTGCAGCATGGCTGTTGCGCTTCGCACGGCATGATGCCAATAAACTTCGCTGAACATGACGTAGCGTGCGAATACCATCATCTCAGCTGCGGTTTTTCCTTTCTCGGAAATCGCGAGCCGATTTCGATCGGTGTCGACGCACAGCGAGTGAACCAGGCGATTGCGATCAAAGTTTCGTCCATAAGGGACGCCGGCATGGAGCGAATCCCGCTCCAAGTAATCGAGTTTGTCGATATCGATCGGTCCGCTAAGCATCGACCGCAGGATGGAATGGGACTCGGAGGCGGTGTTTCCTGCACCTGGGTGAAGGAATCGTGCCACATCCTCCGGCTCCAAATCCCAATCGGTGCGAAGCAGCGCTGCCAACTCCCGGTGGCACAGCAGACGCTCGGCCAGAATTTCGTGCTTGGGAAGGTGCACCAATTTGATGTCCTCGATCGCATGGCAGTAGGGCCAGTGGCCTACGTCGTGCAACAAGCCAGCCACCACGAAAAGAGCCGCGTCCCGGTCGGAAAAAACGTGAGGTGCCTTCGGATCATGGGCCAACTGCTTGAGAAAATCGATGGCGTTGCGATAAACCCCGAGAGAATGCTCGAACCGCGTGTGGGTCGCCCCCGGATACACCAGAGACACCAAGCCCAGTTGGCTGATGCGTGCCAAGCGTCGAAACGCTGCCGTATCGACGATTCTTCGGACCCGTGGCGTGATCGGGACGTCGACTTCCGGGCTGATCCTCAGGATCGAAGCGTGGGAATGAAGTTCAGGTATCATTTCGCTCGATTGTATCAATCTGGTGCGCCTCCGCTGGACAGTGCGTTAAAATAAAGTGAGTCAACCGAGAAAACTTTTGGGGATCGCATGACGAAATCAATCTGGCCCGATGGCGAAGGGACTGCGGAACTGCTGTTGCACGTCCGCGATGGAGAGTCCAAGGCGGTCGAAGTCTTGCTGGACCGTCATCGCGATTCGTTGCGCCGAATGATTGCGCTTCGTCTCGACCAACGGATCATGCAGCGATTGGACGTCAGCGACGTCGTCCAAGATGTTTTGATCGAAGCCAACCGCCGGTTGATCGATTACGTCAACAATCCGACCATCCCCTTTCATCTGTGGATCCGGCAGATCGCCAAGGATCGTATTATCGACGCCCACCGAAGGCATCGGCTGTCCGCGAAACGGAGCATCGATCGCGAGCATGCGGTTTCTGCGATGCCTCCTCCAGACCAATCGACGATCGATTTTGCCAACCAGTTCCAGGATGGCGCCCTGACCCCCGCAGCGGCGGCGACCCAACGGGAATTGGCCCAGCATATCGAGTTGGCAATCCAGCAACTCAAGGACAACGATCGCGAGATCATCCTGATGCGTCACTACGAACAGCTAAGCAACCAGGAAATCGCTCAGGCGCTCGGGCTGACAGAACCCGCTGCCAGCATGCGTTATCTTCGGGCTATCAAGCGATTGCGGGAAGTGATCGAAAGCCTTCCCGACTTGTACAAGGAACTTCAGGAATGAATTCCGCACGCGATCCCGAGGAACGGGCTGGAATTGTCGATCTGGAGGAAGAACCGCTCTCGGAGGAAGAGTGCAAGCTCGCGGAATTGGTCGCGTCGCTCACCGATCGTTTGCAGCGAGGCGAGACAGTCGATATTCACGCGGAATGTCGTTTGCATCCCGCACTAGCCAGGGATCTGATGTCTCTCTGGGGGACGGTCGTCGTCGCCAATGCGGTCGGGGGCAATGAAGCGAGCGCCGTTCGGAATAACGAACCCGTGGATGATGAATCAGGTACGTGGCGACTGCCGTTGCCGTGCATCCTCGGCGATTATGAGTTGCTCGAGGAAATTGGTCGTGGAGGGATGGGGGTCGTATTTCGCGCCAGGCAACTCAGTTTGGACCGCGAGGTCGCGATCAAAATGATCTTGCGGGATCGGCTCGCCTCTGAGGGGGAGCGGCAGCGATTTTTTGCGGAGGCGAGGGCGACGGCGCAACTGCAACATCCGGGTATCGTTCCGGTGTATGACGTCGGCGAAATCGATGGACGCCCCTATTTTGCCATGCAGTATCTGCAGGGACGCACCCTCCTGGAATTGATCACAACCGGGCAGCTCGATCAGCGCGAGGCCGCTCGCCATCTGGAGAAAATCACGCGGGCCGTTCAGTTCGCCCACGCATCGGGAATTCTCCACCGGGACATCAAGCCATCGAACATCTTCATCGATCTGGCAGGCGAGGCGCGATTGACCGATTTCGGATTGGCCAAGCAGTCCGACAATGCGGAATCGCTTACGCGAACTGGCGTCGTACTCGGGACCCCGACCTACATGAGCCCTGAGCAAGCCAGCGGTCGCATGGGAGAACTTGGGCCTGCGTCCGACATTTATTCCTTGGGGTCGGTCCTTTATCACGCCCTCACCGGCCGACCTCCGTTTACGGCCAAGTCGGCGATGGACGTTCTGCTGCAAGTTCTCGAACAGGATCCGCCCAATCCGCGTTTGATCGACCCGAAAATCGATCGCGATCTCGAGATGATTGTGGTGCGTTGCCTGCAGAAACCTCCTGAACTCCGATATGCGTCGGCAAAAGCCCTCGCCGACGACTTGGCCGCGTACCGCAAGGACGAACCGATATCCGCTCGGTCGGGCCAATTCGCACAGATCGTGGCCCGTTGGTTCCGGGAAACGCATCATGCACCGGTCCTTGAGAATTGGGGATTGCTCTGGATGTGGCACTCCCTGGTCTTGTTCATCGCGTGCGTTCTTACCGAGGTGTTGGCATGGAACGAGGCGCATCGTTCCTCGTTCGCCCTGCTGTGGACTGTCGGATTAGGCGCTTGGGCTGCGGTCTTCTGGGCGATGCGCCGCCGCATGGGGCCCGTCACCTTCGTTGAACGGCAGATCGCGCACGTTTGGGGAGCGAGTATGATCGGCATCGGAGCCCTCTTTCCGATCGAATGGCTACTGGAACTCGAACCCCTCAAACTTACTCCATTGATCGCGGTGATTTCTGCGATGATGTTCATCATCAAGGCAGGGATTCTCAACGGAGCGTTTTATGTCCAAGGTGCTTGCCTTTTGGCAACCAGCATCGCCATGGTGTTGTGGCCCAGCGTGGCCCACCTGATTTATGGGGTAGTCGCTGCTCTCTGCTTCTTTGTTCCCGGCTTGAAATACTATCGACAGCGCAAGGAGTCCTGACGCTGATCGCCTCATCTCAGGAGAAGCGAGTCCCGATCCCGCGCACGGTCTGGATTCTTAGTTGGATCTCTTTTTTCGCTGACGTATCGAGCGAGATCATCTATCCGATTCTCCCGTTTCTGGCTGTAGGCGCGATCGGCATGTCCCGGTTTCAGATTGGGCTGGTCGAAGGGGCGGCCGTTTTGCTCGTGGCGATCATGTCTGCGGTGGCGGGGTTCCATAGCGATCGCTCCCCATCGACCGCTCGCTTGATGTGGATACGCATCGGTTACGGCCTGCCCATGATCGCAAGGGTCATCATCGCGCTCGCAACCAACGGTTGGGTGCTGGCCGGAGGCCGACTGATGGACCGCTTCGGAAAAGGGCTTCGGGGCGCGCCTCGCGACTCCCTTCTCGCGGATTGCGTCGAGTCGAGCCAACTCGGAAGGGCGTTCGGATTGCACCGCGCCTTGGATACCGCGGGTGCATTATCAGGCGTCCTGTTGGCAGCCGTGTTGATGATGTACTTCGACCTCTCCAAATCGACGGAGACCACCGGGACACGCGCGGAATGGGAGCTTCGAAGCATTATTTGGCTCGGGGCCCTCTTGGGAGGAATCGCCTTTGCGATCACGTGGCGAATTCCAGAATCCACCACGAAAGGGATGGGTTCCGTGGTTCCACTGCAGGAAAGCGATGCGACAGGTCCTCTGAGCCGAAGTTATTGGGGGATTCTGATGGTCTTGATGCTCTTCTCGTTGGCCAACAGCAGCGATGCATTCCTTCTCCTCCGCGCCGCGGATCTCGGATTCTCGGCTTCCGGGGCCGTGTTGCTGTACGCGGTTTACAACGCTGTCTATGCCGCCGCTTCCTACCCGCTCGGGCATCTCAGCGATCGGATCAATCGCCGTTACCTAATCGGGACGGGATGGGCCCTTTACGCCATCGTGTATCTACTCATGGGAGCCTTTTCAGAGCAGACTCGTGGTTGGGTCTGGCCAACCCTCGCCCTTTATGGGCTTTCTATGGCATGCACCGAGGGAGTCGGCAAAGCGATGGTGGCTGATCTGGTGCCGAAAGGAAGCCGGGGCAAGGCGTTAGGAATCTTCTACGCGTTGACCGGTCTGACCCAATTGGTAGCCAGCGCCATGATGGGCTTGGTATGGGATCGGATCGATCCATCAGCATCATTCTTCCTGGCGGCGGGCATCGCTTTCATTGCGATCGTTGCACTGCCAGCCGTCCGCACGTCACGATGATCTCGATCACCGCAGTTGAGTTCACCCTGCAGCCTCGCTGAGCTCTTCGGGAATTTCACGGCCGTCATTGGGGAGAAGTCGGATGACGGCGCGAGGAGGATCGCAAAGGCTGTCATCGTGCATGGTCATTCGCCACGTCACCCCTGTTTCGTCCTCAATTTCCTCTCCCTCTCCGAATTCATCGTTCTCAACCAGATACATCGATAGGGTGCGTAGCAAATGGTCGACGCTGTTGAACTCGTAACTGGTGGAATCAAAACAGGCCTCGATGTCGGGCAATCCCAACTGGCTATTCCCCACGGTGTCCATCAGTGCCCACTCGCTGTCGAACTTGAACAGCCTCACATTCGACCAGAGGTCAATCGTTGGGATCCCGTGCTGCTGGCAAAGAGATTCGCTCTCTTGGAACGTCTCGCGATCGCGCAATACTTCGCCGCTCGGATTGAAGTAGCAGATTGCTTGGGGCATTCGCAAAAGCTCGGAACAGATCCGAGTCAGCGACTCCAGTTCGCTCACGGGGTCGAACTCTTGTGACAACTCGTTCTCCGACTCATTCTCGTCGTCGAGATGGTATCCGAGACGCACTCGAATGAACCCGACGCATTGATCCCGGACCGCGTCGCCATCCGGCCAGCCCCAAGACTGCTCCGTGGCCCGCTCTAGCGATCCGGGAAATGTGTAGGGGCCGAACTGCCCGGAATCCCAAGCTTGAAACAGGGTTGATTCCTGCTGGTCGAAACCCATGTCATCCGGCCACGGTCGTGTCACCAAATCGACGACGACGTAGCCGGTTTCGAGATCGGGAATCTCAAGCACCAGCGCCGGACCGCTGAACTCCCAGCCGACTTGCCCGTCGCGCTGACGCTTGGGATGGAACGTGGCCAATGCCTCGGCGATCGCTTCGAGGGAGACCTCTGTCTTCAAGAGCACGCACAGCGTTTGAGTAAACATATCACTCGACATGGCAATTTCCTTCTCGCAACGACCCTTCGCACGGTTGAATTCATCTCACATAGGGCGTGGATAATACCAGAAATACTCGTCCGCGTCTTCCGTCAGCAACCGTTCGATCGCCACATCCCGCACAACCCGTCCATCCACTCCGGCCGGATCGAGGATTTTGCCAGGAGTGTTGCTGAGGAGTCCACGCCTTGGCTCGGGCTGTCCTACGCTTCATGGTGTTCATGAGTATATTCACGACCGTGGTTCGAGTTCCTTCAAGTGCGCTATGGCCGACGCCAAGAAAAAAGCCAACAATTCCGGCGAACCCAAGGACAAGGCTAAGAAGCCCGAAGGTTCCGCCGAAAAGGGTGCTTCCAAGCTCACGGGAAAGATTCTGATCCCGGCGTTTGTCAGCATCGTCGTCATTGTCGAGACGCTGGTCTTCTTCTTCATGGTCCCATCCGGAGAGGAAGTTGCCGCGTTGGCAGAAGCGAGGCTCATCTCAGCCGCCCGCGAGATCGACAAGTCGCATGACGAGAACCACGACGATTCCGACAAAATTTCCGAGTTCGACCTCGGTACCTACAGCGTCTCCTTCGTGCCCCCTGGCGCCGATCGCAACTATCGCGTCGAATTCCGACTGTTTGGCACCCTGAAGGAAAAAGACAAAGAGGATTTGCAAGCTTTGATGGACGAGAAACAGTTTCGCTTTCGCCATCGGATGATTCTCGAAATTCGCAATGCTAGCTTGCAGGAGTTGTCTGAAAACCAATTGGGCTTGATTCAGCGCCGCATTTTGGCGACAAGTACGGAGATACTTGGAGAACCGATCTTGTTGAGCATCGGTTTTAACGATTATCAAGTCATTGAAGACTAACGTTCAAACGCGGGCAGGGATGCAGCATGTCGAACGCAGAAACCGACAAGACCAAGACTCCGACGACCTCCCCGAGCTCGTCGACCCCAGAGGCCCTCGATGCGGATTCGGTCTTGCAGCGAGCGGAATCAACGCTCGACGCAGTCGAATCCACGCTTAGAAATTCCAAGATCAACCGATATCGTCTCGAGGAATTGATTGGCGAAGGAGGACCACCGGAAAAAGTTTCCATGGACCTGCTTCGGGATGTGACGCTCGATTTGAAGATCGAGTTGGGGCGGACACGGTTGAATCTCGAAGAGATTCTTCAATTGCGCTGCGGCTCGGTGGTTACCCTCGACAAATTGGCTGGCGATCCGGTGGATATCATCGTCAACGGTCGCTTGGTCGCTCGAGGCGAGGTTCTCGTACTCAACGATAACTTTTGTGTTCGCGTCGCAGAGTTGATCGGAAGCAACTCGCTACCATGATACGGCGTTCCGCATCCCATGGCGTTTGGCTGCTTGCCGTATTGCTCGTTTCGCACTCTGGCGTTTTCGGGCAGGACGATTCGCGTGCTTTTCTGAATCGGAATCAAGCTACCCGGGTGCAGACCCCCAGCGCAGTCGTACAAGCCTCGGCGCACATTCCAGCGACTTCCCAACGCACTGAGCCGATACCGTTGAAGAGTGCGAGCGATCCGCAATCAAAACGCATCGAGACTCCGAGAAGCCAGTGGTCCACCACCCTGTCGACCATGGCATCCCTTGCGGTCGTCGTTTTTCTTTTTCTCGGCGCAAGCATGGTGCTTCGCAAGGCGCAACCTAAGCAATTTCAGAGGTTGCCGACGGAAGTGGTCGAGGTTCTTGGTCGCACCTCGATCGCGCCGCGGCAGAATCTGGTTGTGATCCGTTTCGGGGCAAAGCTGATATTGGTGAGTCAGCAGCCGGGAGAAACGCGTACGATCACCGAGGTTGAGGATCCGGACGAGGTTGGGCGGTTGGCCGGCCTGTGCGAATCGCACCGTCCGGAGAGCATCGCGAACTCATTCCGAGATGTATTGCACCAAGTGGTCCATGCGAAGCCGGGGCGAGCCGCGTGAACGCGCGGTATTCGAGCGGCGTTGAGCATGTCGCCGTTTTCTGCTACGGAGCTGGAGGGATCGCGTCAGGAAACGGCTTGTCGAGCAGTTCTTGAACGCGTCCGACGAGTTGGTCAAGCGAAAAGGGCTTGAGAATGTAATCGTCGACACCGAGCATCCTCGCATAGGTCTCGTGACGGTTCCCTTCGTTGGCAGTAACCATGATGATTCGGATGCGATTCTGTTTCGTGCGGCGAACGTGTTCGAGCACCAGGAAGCCACTTTGGCCCGGCATCATCATGTCGAGGATCATCAGGTCGGGATGGAACTCGTCGAGCTTTTGAGCCCC
>Ga0315900_10012393_pt1 | contig 10462 bp, 6 predicted proteins | sample LakEriMetagenome_FD_203521 | JGI IMG/M metagenome (GOLD analysis project Ga0315900, IMG submission 203521) | Freshwater fungal communities from buoy surface, Lake Erie, Ohio, United States - Buoy 12 MA114 | ecosystem: Environmental > Aquatic > Freshwater > Lake > Lake biofilm | place: USA: Lake...
CTTTGTTCACCGAACAACAGACTACCGATTTGGTACCCTGCTCGCACACGTCCCGAAGTCACTACGATCCTTTCTGGAGCAACGACGAATTTGTGTTTTTCTAGTTCTAGTTGCAAATACTTCACTAGCTCCAAGAGTTGATCTTCGCCCGTCAAAGCTGTAGCATTGAGACCATCGGATACAACGATTTGGCAATCGTAGTTCTTCGTTCTGGCATTCCTCAACGCCTCCAATGTTTGTATCGAATCGGTGGAAAGGGACTCGCCGCTTGCGGGATGCAGGATGTAGTCATTCCGATCTTTCGAAAGAGTTTGCAACGGAATCGCTCGTGGAATCGATTTCAGAAAAGCTTCGTTGAACTCCGCCCAAATACACTTTTTAGCATCTTCATAGATGTGATTGACTTCTCGATTCAGTGCAGGAGATAGTTCGGTTATCGACTCACCATACCCTGAAGCCAAAAATACGCCTCGACCGCGAACCTCAACCATCTTGTCATGAGCTTCTTCGCTCAATTCTGCAACCGATCGAGCATCCCCCTTTCGCTTTCGGTATTGGCAATACACCCAAGCCGGATCACCAAAATGGGATGTCGGTTTGCCCGAATTATCAATAACACCTAAGGATTGATAAAAACTCCACATGGGTCGGCTCACTCGAAATCCGAACTTCTCACGAACCCGCACATGGTCATGAAATCCAGTGGTCAAATAGCCGAGCATCGGATCGATCCGAGTGGGCAACGCCATCAAGTAGGCTGGGCATGCAGGCATGATCTGTTCGATGCACCAACCAAGATCTTGCAAAGTGACATCCATATGCAACGTCGTGCAGATATCCAAACCGATGGTCAAACCATGAAGTTTTCCCATGACGATATCTTCGAGGCAACATCGAACTAATTGTTCTTTTGTCCGAAAAACCTCAGGCCCAATAAAGCCCGCCACATCGTTGACATGAACCCACGGGGGAACGCTCGAAGACACGCCGTTGGCTTCCGCAAGTGTCTTGGTAAGAGCCCGCGCGAATCCATATTTTCGCGATTCGAACAGAACCATGTCGACACCGAACCCATGCCCATTCGTGAAGTCCGCCCCCTGACCGGTCTCAAAATAGAGCCCGAACTTTCCTTTCTTGTTGCGTGCATGACCGATCATCTTCTGAACGGAAATATCGAATGTCGCGTTGCATGCATCATTACCGGCGATACTCTGAAACCACAATGCCGTGCTGCCAGGAGACTGCCGTTCGACCTGCGACTGAACATCGATATGCGACAAAACACAGTGTGGCAGAATTTCAGTGAGTTCGAACGTCTTTACAATGTCATGTAATGCGGCTTCTACTTTCGCCACAGATTCGGGAGTACTCGATACCGGGTTTGTCCCGAGCAAGACATCGCCAACGGCGAACGCAAACGCGTTGAAAACTTGCCATTGAATATCATCAACGTCATCCGTTGGAGAATTCGGCTGAACTCTCGCTCCCATAAACCCTCGACGGCCGATATCACTTCCTGGAAGTGGATGAAAGACTTTGGATGCAACCGCGATCAACTCTTGGTTGCTCATCACTCGGACCAAACATGCAATAACATCGCTGCTGAGTCCTCGCTGGATCTCTCGGATCTCTGATTCGTCCTTGCTGCTCAAGAAATCCTTGAGTTGCTGCAACTTTAGATTCTTGATTTCGTTTTGCTTTTCCTCGTCCAACGCGGAATTGCAGTATCGCAACAAATCGTCAACGTGAGGAGGATGACTATCTATTTCCCCCACGGTTGTATTCAACAGAAGCGAACGAGCGAAATCTCTTTGCGCGTCCCCTTCTGCAGCAATCCCTAGAGTCAAATCTCCTTCTTTGAACTCATTCGCATTACCCAACAGTTTTCGATAAAGATCGGCATCGAACTTCCCTTTCGATTTCAGAATATAATCGAAGATACCTCCGGACGAATCGGGAAAAGTGCTTGCGGCCCACGAAGTCGATTGTGGAATTTGCGGAAAGAGACATGCTGCAGTCGCGGCGCCTGCCAGCACACGTCGTCGATAGATCATAGTTTTCGCTCCACGCTACAGAGACCCTTATTTCAAGATTTCCTGAGGCACATCCAATCCCTGATTATAACCATCGCGCACCACTGCTACTGGAATAATCACTTCACAACAAACATGATATCAGCCGTCCCTAGATCCGCATTCTAACCTAGGCCTTCAGCCATTTATCAAACCAAACAAACGCGTCGGCCTGCATTTGTTGGTCGAATTTATGAGGGCCCTTGTAGAATTGGCAACGATAGCGATCCGAGGCACCGGCCTTTGCATACACTTCGGCAAGGATCTTATCCGCGCGATGCATCTCGTCGAGCGTAAAGAGGGAATCCTCATTGTTGTTCAAGACCAGGGTAGGTAAAGGCACGCGCAGTCCTAGCACTTCGGGGTAATCAAGATCGACAGGCAACTGTGGTATGTAGATCATCCACGTGTGGGTATGGCATTTGTGAAGCAAATAGTCTCGCCATGTGGACATCATTCCCACGGCACACGCACATCGAACCCGATCGTCCATTCCACCCAGATAGACGGTACGCAATCCACCACCTGACAATCCGGCACAACCTATTCGCGTTGCGTCAACATCATCCCGTGAACAGAGGTAGTCGAGAGCCCGTTGATCTTCAGAGACGAACACTCCCGGCCATGTTGTTCCAGCACAAAACAAACTCTTCGCCATCAAATGTTCGTGGTCTGCTGCGAACTTGTTATAGATTTTGATCGACTCCTCGGAGTCGTCATCGACGGGTGGAACTCTGTTTCGAGCCCGTTCTTCTACGTCCTCCATCTTGACACGTCGACTCGCAAACGTAAACGTATCGTGCACCAAGACAGCGTAACCTCGCTTTGCAAGTTCATTGGCCCACGCTCTCCCGCCATAATAGTGATCGTGATGATACGTCATCACAGGATGCTGGGTAGAACCGAGCTTGGTAATCTTTTGGTATCCAAAGTACTTGTTTCCGCCGTGGTCGTGCAAACCCAATACCGCCGGGAGCCGCCCCTTCGATTGTGCTGGTTTCAATAACACAGCGTTGGTGCGCGCCCCATAGGGCAATTGCCAACTGACCTTCTCTATATGCAGATCATCTTGGAACTCGATAGACTCTGTCTTTACATCGGCGATGAGTGATTGGTTTGGCCGTGCAAGACATTCCGACACGCGATTCCTTGCCGTTCGTCGCCATGTATCCAGATCTTGAAACGTCGACTGGCGATAAGAGAGTCTCGCCGGTTTATCTCCAACGATCTCCGCGGCCCACGGTCCATAGATGCCCATCATATTCGGCTGTACCTGCGAACCAAACTCGTTCTTAAGGTTCGCAGCGGTTGAAGTGATCGGTTCGTTAGCCAACGCCTGTTGTACGATTCCCCGTTCGGCCATAACGACTCCTGACGTCAATACGGACTGTCGAAGGAATTGACGTCGCTCCACAGGTTCCAAATTCGATTCACCGTTTTGCATGTGTGCCGTCCCTTACTCTTTATGTTTCTCGCTCGACAATGATTCGGTTCCAGTCTGGTGTGAACTAAGAGGTTGCCTCTGGCTTCACGGAATCTGGCTTTTACAGTTTGGGTTCATCTTGCATCGACTCTTCTACGACCTTTGGCTTTCGAAGCACTCGACCGAAGTCGCGAATTTCGTCGTTGGTGATTGGACTTGTCGAGTCTTCTTGCTTCTTGAACTTTGCGAGTTCATGACGCAGGATACCCAACAATGTCTGCAGCAACACAACGACCATGGGGCCAACCAAGATACCGATCGGTCCGAGCGCCTGAATTCCTCCAAGTACACTCAGCAATGCCAGTAGTGGATGAAGTTGGCTCTGACCATGCAACACCAGAATCTTAATGACGTTGTCAACGTTGGCCACCACGACGATTCCCCAGAAGGCCATCCCAATGGCAGCAACAATGTTCTCCTGGAAGACTGCCAGGTAGATTGCGACAGGGACCCAAACGAGCGACGGCCCGACGAAAGGTACCAAAGCGCAAATGCAGGTGAGGGATACGAGCATCACCAATGAAGGCATACCCACAAAGTAGTAAGCAATCCCAGCCGTAAGCCCCTGAGCAAGTGCCGATAGAACCGTCGCCAATACGATGGCACGAGAAATACGATCAAATTCTGCGAGCAGTTCGAGCTCATAGCGATCATCCAGTGGACTCAACTCCATCATCGAACGCACCATCACTGGTCCATCGCATAAAAAGAAATACAGCGAAACCAAAAGGATGACCGTGCCTATGACAAGACGAAACAGAAAGGCAGCCGAATCGCCCGTAAACGACAGCAGTCGAGGCCGAATGTAATCGATCACAGACTCTGTCATCGACTTTACCTCTTCGGGTGAAGGATTGGCAATCGTTTTCAACATACCAATCCACGGCCCGCCCGACAACGTATCGCGAACTTTGGTCCATTCTTGATTTAGCAGAAACACCGCTTTCTGAAACTCAACAACATCTTCAGGTTGATCTGGCTTACCAGGTTGCAGCTTGTCGAGTGCTCGGTTGAAATTCTCGATGGAGTTGGTCCAGCTAACAGCCGTATCCAGAAAACGATCGCGAGCTATCTTCGTTTGTTCAAGCTCGGTTTTCGAATCCTCGGAACGAGCCAAACGTGGCAACAAACTAGGGATAGGTTGCTGTTTTGCGTTCGCCAACCGCTCGTCTCGCTTCTTGAGCTTTGCAACCTCACGTTCTGCAGGATCCATTTCGACCGCTTCGTTTGGTGGCGGAACATCGGCGAACACGTCCTTCAACTGTTCATTGGCTTGTTCTAAAATCTTTTCGAGATCAGGTCGCACGACTACTTCGACGCTCTTTTTCTTGCGCTCGCTATTGAACTTGCGCTCCATCTCCACGATCGACTGTTTTGTCAATGATGGAATCAAGTCCGGTAAACGCTTGCGAATCTCCTTGATATCACCTTGGAGGTTTCCCTTAGGGTCCACCAGTTCATCAAAGCGTTGTTCGGTCGCTTGCTTTTGGATATCCTCCACTTTGCTCTGTATTTCGCGCACGATAGGAGCGTGAGGGTATTCAAGATTCACCCAATCGTTCGTCCGCAGCTTGGCAAGCCCGTATTGAATACTCGAAAGGTTAAAATCCTTAACAAATCCGGCCCCTTGGATGGCTGCCATGGTAAGGACCAACGAAGCAGGGATAAGCACAATCAAAAGAATCAACGTCGTCGTGATACCTGCCGCGACATGGTCTCGTTCGCCCACTTTGGAACCGACCCAACGATGCAAAGGTCGGAATACGACAACTAATACTGCGGCCAAGAATACCGGGACAAAAAAGCCAATCATCACCTTGTAAAACAGAGCACCAATGACGACGATGATCCCGAGCAGAACTGCAAATGAAATATAGCGAGCCATGAATCTACAAACTATCCGTGTGAGTCGAATCTCAATATTAACAATGGCGATTTTATCGCATTACGCGGGTCGGCTCTACACCAGCCGCATCCGTTCGACAAAAAGCGCGTCCTGTTTTCCTCTTCCCAAGAAATAGATCTTCGATGACGACTCCTGCTGGAGAAACGAAAAAGAAAAACGCGGAGGAGTCGCCAACGAAAAAATGGCTTCGACGGTTCATCAAAATCGCAATTGTGTTGATTGTAGCTGCGTTTCTGTTCTTGACAGTTCGACGGTCGATCGCTGAACTACGAGGCAAAGAAGAGTTTTTATCCGTATTGGCAGATCGCTGGCCTTGGCTCGTCATAGCTCTTTTTGTCTCGATCGTAGCGATGTTTCCTGCTGCGATCGCTTGGTATCAGGCGTTACGATCGTTTCGACAAACCGCGCCGTGTCTTCCCGCATTAGATGCCTATTTTCTTGGCCATTTGGGCAAGTATGTACCCGGAAAAGCGATGGTCATCATCATGCGAGTCGGTCGTCTTCAACCTTTAGGTGTTGGGCTTCGTCCAGCGATTGTGAGTGTTTTCGTCGAGACTTTAACAATGCTATGCGCCGGAGCGGTTTTGGGAGCCTTGTTACTGGTGTTGCTGGAGGTTCCGGTCTGGCTCAAGGTTACGGCCCTCGCGTGTGTTCCGATCGGATTGCTTTTCTTGACCCCGCATTTTTTCCGCATCGGATTGACTATTGTGGCCAAAAGCAAAATTGGTCGGATGCCACCGGAAATTCCAAGAGCTTTTACTGCGTGGTTCATGACCCGAACGACGGCATGGATGCTATTGGGCTGGATCCTGCAAGGGACCGTGGGATGGTTAGCGATGCTCGCACTGACTGATCAGCCATCGTTGATGACATGGAATGCCTGGTTATCCATTACGGCTGCCGTTTGCTTGGGGGCCGTTGCCGGGTTCTTTTCGATGTTGCCAAGTGGAGCAGTCGTTCGCGAGTTGGTGATCACATGGCTCGTGACGCCGCTTGTCGATCAACCGACGGCCTTGGCGGGTGCCATCCTCTTGAGGTTGGTCAATCTGCTTGGCGAATTGATTTTGATTTCCATCATTAGTAGTTGGAACCGTGTTGTCAGCAAAACAGTGAATGGCAACAAGAGTACCTGACCACCGCTCCACGCAGGCAAGCTGCGAATGGTGGCGTCCGCGAATCGTTTCACGCGATCTGGTTGCGGCTACGGCCCCACGCAGACGAGCTGCGTGGTAGCCAACTGCTGCGTAGTTTCACTGGGTGGTAACAGTAACCATGCGTATGGCAGTAACCATGCGTATGGCAGTAACCATGCGTATGGCAGTAACCATGCGTATGGCAGTAACCATGCGTATGGCAGTAACCATGCGTATGGCAGTAACCATGCGTATGGCAGTTACCATGTGAGTGATAGTTACGTGGCAGTTACCATGTGGCTTGCCCACATGGGACGATAGCCGTAACCAGCAACGAGGGGATGCGGAGTGCATCACCATGTGGCTTGTCCACATGGGATGGTGGTAAGCTTCGCAGATCCTGACCACCGCTCCACGCAGGCAAGCTGCGAATGGTGGCGTCCGCGAATTGATGCACGCGATCTGGTTGCGGCTATGGCCCCACGCAGACGAGCTGCGTGGTAGCCAGTTGCTGCATAGTAGCCAACTGCTGCGTGGTTAGCTCGAACGTTTCTGAAGTTCGCGGATCGCATCCGCGATTCGATCCATGCGAGATCGGTCGCCTAGCAATGCGTATTGGGAGAACCATACGGCTTCTTGGCATAGCTTGTCATTGATCGGACATTGATTCTTTTCGAGCCAATCGGCCATTCGGACTTTTCCGTAGATGCGTTGGTAGTGCGGGTTGGACGCGATGGCGAGAACATGTGGCGTCGTGTTGAGCGGGCCGTAACCTCCGCTTGCTCCAACGCCTAGCCGACCAAGTTGCGCGAGAAACTTTGCTCGTGGCATTCCTGCAAAGTGCTTGGGGTCATAACGAAACATGTAAAGATGGTAAGCACTTCTGGTGCAGCCGGTTGTAAATTTTGCAGGAGCGATACCAGGGATCTCTTGGAGCAATTGTGTCAGGTAGTTGCCGTTGGTATTGCGTTCCGCCGATTGCTTCTCAAAGCGAGCGTATTGTGCCAGTAGCAACGCTGCCTGAAACTCGGTGATTCGATAATTGGAACCACGACCTGCGCTCGAAGCAGGTTTTCCACCCCCAGGAGTATGGAAGTTAAAACACTGATGAAAGAAGTTCTCGTCGTTCGTTGTGATCGCACCTCCTTCGCCGCTATTCAAGTTCTTCGACGATTGGAAACTAAAGCATCCACCTGTTCCTTGCGTCCCAACAGGCGTTCCTCGCCATTCCGCGAGTGGTGCTTGACATGCGTCTTCGATGACACTCAATGAATGTTTCTTGGCGATGGCGTTGATAGCATCCATGTCAGCAGAGTAGCCACCGATATGAACGGGCAAAATGAGTCGGGTAGCAGGGGTCACTGCCGTTTCAATCTTTGCAGGATCGATTTGGAATGTACCCAAATCGGTATCGACGAAAACAGGGAGTGCATAGCTGTTGGTGATCACGTTAAAGCTGGCGACAAAGGTGTAGGGAGGCAAAATGACTTCGTCTCCAGGCCCGATTTCCAACGCGCCGATCGCAGTGAGCAAGGCAGTCGTTCCTGACGACGTTAGAACGCAATACTTTGCTTGATGGCGTTTTGCAAAAGCTGCTTCGAACTCGGCACATCGCGGACCACCGCCGGTCCGGCCCCAGGTTCCCGAGTTTAAAACATTGATCAATGCGGTCTCCTCCGTTTCGTCCCAGATCGGCCATTCCTTTTTCGCTTTCGGGATACGTTTCGTTTGTTGGTCCGCCTTTTTTTGGTCGACTGCGGGTTGAGCCACATTGGGTTGAGCCGAGGAGACCATTCCCGCAGTCAAGCCGACGCCACTAGCAGCGATGAAGGTCGAATTCAGGAAGGTACGGCGATTGTGCTGAGTCATGGCAGGGGCTCGAAAAAGGTTGGGCTAGCGGTGTAATCGCCCGATTTTTGCAGATAAACGCGGCGAATGAAACGGGCGGAGTGGTCAACAGTCCTGAGTATCCTCAACTTCGAGAGAGAATCCCTGTCCTTGTTGAGGGGATTTTACTATGATCCTTGTAGTTTGCTGGTGGATCCTTTGCTTCCCAATACCGTTCTCGCATGAAACATATCCGAAATTTTTGCATTATTGCCCACATCGATCACGGCAAATCGACACTTGCGGACCGTTTGATTCAGGCTTGTGGAGGGGTGACGCAACGTGAATTTCACGATCAAATCCTCGATTCCATGGACATCGAGCGGGAGCGGGGGATCACGATCAAGAGCAACTCGATCTCCTTGAACTATCGTGCTTCGGACGGACAAGATTATCTCCTCAACTTGATCGATACCCCGGGTCACGTCGACTTTTCACACGAGGTACGGCGATCGTTGATGGCGTGCGATGGTGCGTTGATCGTCGTCGATGCATCCCAAGGGGTAGAGGCGCAGACGGTAGCCAACCTCTACTTGGCTTTGGAATACGATTTAACACTTTTACCGATCATCAACAAAATCGACTTGCCAGCGGCCAACGTCGAGAAGGTGCGTGAAGAGATCGACGCCGACTTGGGACTCGATCCTTTCGCAGCCATCCCGGTCTCTGCCAAAACGGGCGTCGGGATCAATGATGTATTGGAAGGGATTGTGAAGTTATTGCCTTGCCCGAAAGGTGACCCGAATGCTCCATTGAAGGCGTTGGTATTCGACGCAAACTTTGATACGTATCGTGGTGTGATCCTTCAGATACGGGTCATGGAAGGGACATTGAAGTCCGGGGATACGATCCACTTCATGCATGGTGGCCGAAACTATAAAGTCGACGAGATCGGCTATAACCAGATCAAGCATGTACCAAAGAAACAGCTCAGCGTTGGCGAAGTCGGGTACGTGGTGGCCGGGGTAAAGAGCGTACAAGATATCGAGATTGGCGATACGATCACACTGTTTGAAAAGCCCGCCTCCGAGCCGATCCCCGGCTACAAAAAGGCCAAGCAAGTCGTGTTCTCGTCGATTTATCCCATGAGCACCGACGAGTATCCTGATTTGACCAAAGCATTAGAGAAGCTTGCGATTAACGACGCAGCGCTCACCTTCGAAAAGGATAGCTCGGCCGCTCTGGGGTTTGGATTCCGTTGTGGCTTTTTGGGTTTGTTGCATTTGGATGTGATCCAAGAGCGGTTGCAACGGGAATTCGACTTGGGGTTGGTGATCTCCGCACCTTCGGTGAATTACAAGATACAGCTTCGCGATGGAACCACGATCGACGTCGACAATCCGAGTTACTGGCCCGATCCGATGTCGATTGATAAGACGACGGAACCATACATCAAGGCAGCGATCCTCATCCCCGAAGAGTATGTCGGTCCCGTTATGGAGTTGTGCCGCGAGCATCGTTCCGATAGTCAAACGATGAACTATTTGTCCGCCGGCCGCGTTGAGGTGAAGAGCGAGATGCCGCTAGGCGAAGTGCTCTTTGATTTCTATGGCAAACTGAAAATGATCACGCGTGGTTATGGCTCGTTTGATTACGAGCCGATCGAGTATCGAGCCACCGACATCGTCAAGGTTGACATTCTGGTGAACAAAGAGCCGATCGATGCCCTCTCGTATTTAGTGCACCGAGACAAGGCTCGAACGCGGGCGTTGCATTATTGCGAGCAGCTTGCGGAAGCGATCCCACGGCATCAGTTCAAGATACCGATTCAGGGGGCGATTGGTGGTGAGATCATCGCGCGTGCGACGATCCAGCCCTTTCGAAAAGACGTTACCGCAAAGCTCTACGGTGGGGACGTAACGCGAAAGAACAAGCTGCTTGAGAAGCAGAAGAAGGGGAAAGCGAAGATGAAGCAATTTGGGAGCGTGAACATCCCACAAAAGGCATTCATCTCCGTCTTACGTTCCGACAACGACTAATT
>Ga0315900_10012394_pt1 | contig 10461 bp, 7 predicted proteins | sample LakEriMetagenome_FD_203521 | JGI IMG/M metagenome (GOLD analysis project Ga0315900, IMG submission 203521) | Freshwater fungal communities from buoy surface, Lake Erie, Ohio, United States - Buoy 12 MA114 | ecosystem: Environmental > Aquatic > Freshwater > Lake > Lake biofilm | place: USA: Lake...
GTGGCTTTGGCTCATCCATTGCCTCTAAAACATCTTTAATAAATCCGCCCTTATCCAATGCCCATAAGGCTTGCATAATTTGTTCTTCAGCTTGTGTCAGTTTTTTCATAGACTAAAATTTTACTTTATAACTAAATTATTAGTCAATATTATAACTATATTTTTAGTTAGACAAATAATTTTTCAATAAAATGAAAATCCGCACGCAGAAAACTTCAAATGAAGGAGAATTTTAGATGTAAAACGGATTTAAACCGATTTGGACCGATGTTGTCCTGACATAAATAAGAATCCACGATTTGACATATGTCATTGATTTTCTGCTTACTAGCACGTTATTGTCAGCTTCATTTCACTCCGCTGTACTCCCTATATGCTGTGCCTCCGGTGCATTGAACCCATGTGTGCAAGAGGCGCATATGAAGATTTTTTGAGAAAATGTAGGCGTTGATAAGTATATAGTTATGTTTTCACAAAACCGAAATCAACAGATTTTAACTGAATTCAGGGGGGGGCCTCACAAAACAAAGGATCCACGATTTAATGTAAGTCCTTGATTTTTTCTGGCAAGAATGTGGCCTAGTGTATCTCTTGCTTATACATCTAAAAATGTCTAGTGTGGTAAAGTTTTAATAAACGCTCGCCCCTGGCCTTTTTTCAACCATTGCTCATATTTCATGGCATCTAACTTAGCAGCGAAATCCTTTTGGAAAATAAGCCGCCAAGGGCGATAGCGAGCTGTCCAGTCGTCCACTAGCTAATTATGACTTTTTAGCCGCTCTATTAAATTTTCTGTCAAACCGGTATAGTGCTTCTTTGCTGTATCAGTGTACAATACATAAACAGTAAAGTGCATAACACAACTTTTTTTACCCCAAAATAAACCGAGTAATTGGACGGATCAGCACTAATTAAAAATCAGGTGAAATATTTGTGATAAATACCTAATGAATAGGGCAAATGATACAGAAAACATAGCGGCATTATCGACCTAGTAATAACTATAATAAAAACGCCTGCCATTTTCATGACAGGTGTTGTAGCCAACATTGTGATACATTCTAACCAAATGTGGAGGCATTTGAGATATTTTTATATAATGGTTAAGGCTTTTGAAAAAAAATGAAGATCAAAAAAACTAGCAAAAGGGTCACTTTGTTACAAAATATAATTAGTTTTACCCTAACTATATTACATATATATATCTAATTTATCATAACTTTGATACATGTTTAAAAGAAAGCTATTAGTAGAACTTGAAAAATGGAGGCAAAATATACCCCGCAAACCACTTGTAATTAGAGGTGCCAGGCAAGTTGGAAAAACTACACTTGTGAATCAATTTGCAGCACAGTATGAACAATATATCTATCTAAACCTGGAACTATCAGAAGACAAGGAACCCTTTAAAAATTTCACTTCCATTGAGAACTTAATAAACACATTATTTTTTCTAAAAAATAAAACATTAGGCAAAAAAAGTTCCACATTAATATTTATAGATGAGATACAGGAGGCTCCGAAGGCATTAAACATACTAAGATACTTTTATGAGCAAGCTCCTGAAATTTCTGTAATTGCCGCAGGAAGTATGCTTGAAACTTTATTTGATAAGAATATAAGTTTCCCAATTGGCCGTGTTGAGTATAAAGTTATCAGACCAGTTTCATTTCCAGAATTCCTATCGGCTATTGGTGAGAACGCGGCATTAGAACAGTTAACACACGTTCCAGTAGCTGCATTTGCCCAATCAAAATTATTAAGGCTGTTTCATACTTATGCTTTAATGGGAGGCATGCCTGAAATAGTTCAACATTACGCAACTCATAAAGACCTTGTAGCATTAGGCCCTATTTATAATTCATTAATTAATGGATACATGGATGATGTTGAGAAATATGCAAAAAGCAATGCACAAATATTGCATATTAGGCATTGTATTCAAAACTCATTTGCTCAAGCTGGTAAAAGGATAAAGTTTGAAGGTTTTGGCAACTCCGCATATAAGTCGCGCGAAATGGGAGAATCATTGCGTACATTAGAAAAGGCATTACTCATGCAATTAGTTTATCCTTGCACTTCTGCATCCCTACCAATGGTTCCAGACGTAAAAAAATCACCAAGATTACAAATTTTAGATACCGGATTATTAAATTACTTTGTAGGGATACAGAAAGAAATAATTGGTACTGATGATTTAAATAATATTTACCAAGGAACGTTAATTGAACATCTTATTGGTCAAGAATTATTAGCATTTCAATATAACGCACTAAGTGCGCTGCACTTTTGGGTAAGAGAAAAAAAAGAATCAACTGCGGAAGTTGATTATCTATTCCAATATGATGGATTGATTATACCTATTGAAGTTAAATCCGGAAAAGAAGGCACGCTAAAATCATTACATAGTTACATGGATATAGCTCCGCACAATTTTGCTATTCGGTTTTATGCAGGAGCATTAAATATTTCAGATGCCATAACCCAAAAAGGAAAGCAATACAAAATTCTTAACCTTCCATACTTTCTAGGTTCTCAAATTGAGAAATATTTTGATTGGTTTATCCCCCAAACAAAAAAAGTCGGCCACTAAAGCCGACTTTCTGAATTCATCTCTTGATTGTGGATAGAAAAAAGATTTAATAATTATGAGGTAAGATTGGAATATAATACTCACCAAATTTCAGACCAGAGGATAATTTAATTATTCTTTTTAATTTAACCCTCAATTATGAAAAAACAAACCCTTCGCAAGTTCGCTGCTGCTCTCAATGCTCAAGCGGCATAAGGGTCTGTCAAGAATCAGCATACGCTTGCCTAATTTGCCACGAAATTTAAAGTCAACCCATTGGATGATTGCAAGGTGGAAGCTGAGTTTTTAGAGAATTTATCGGCAGCTAAGCAAGGTGTCATCCATCAAACAATTTCAGTTCTTTGGCCTAATTCTTGTAAGTTAAATGCAATTGATATTCCCTGAAAGACTTTATCAAGTCCTAAAGGGGTGAAGGTTACCCGTGCCAACCCAGGTAAGACACGGAAAACAAAGAAGATCCTGAATATTGGTGGTCCCTGAGCGTTCGAAGGTAATGCGGCAACTTAGAATACTGTGGCGTTCCGCAGCAGCGTGGAATCATCCCATCATACATCCGCTTAACGCATATATGATGATAAGCGACCGGTGGATTTAGAGTGTGACAAACGACACAATACGAAAAATTCTCTCTTCTGATATAAATCCACAAAGAAAAACTGTATTATTCTGGCAATAAGGGTCTAGATAAAAACCCGATCCACCGGCTGGCAGAGGGGGCTAGATTCGGTGAAAATGCACAAAGAATAAAATTTCATGTAAATAGCTGAAAAGAAAAGTGGACAAAAAACTTTCGAAAGAACCGGAATAAAAATTTATTTTATACATAAAATGGTCATTTTTTGATACCGCTGGTAATGATTAATCACACGTATCGGTTTGCTTTGTAAAGAAGAGGTCTAATTAGATTATTGCATAGTTTTATAGCTTAAATATGAAAATAATAATGTCAAGCTATTTGGATTTTAGTTAGTAACTTCAAAAAAAATGTTATGAAAAAATTAATTGCACTTATTCCGCTTTTTTTATTTTTTTCGGGGTATTCCCAATCTTTGGTTACACGCGAAATAAACCCTCGACTGACATCAAAATTGGTAATAGGGTTAAGTGTGCCGGAGGATGTTAAAACTCTATACGGAAATCCAAAAGAAACAGTACGTACATTGGAATATGAATTTATTACTTATCAGACAGGGAATGCCTCTTTTTTTGCTCGTTTCGACAGTGATAAGAAATTAACCCAGTATTTATATACAGAAAATAACCCTGTAAGCCAATTGGAATTGAGTGACATTGCTATTAGAAAGGCAAGAAATATTAATTCAAAAGAGGGTATTCGCGAAATCTTAGGTATTCCCAATGAAATTTTCATTGACCATATAGATGAAGCCTGGTATTATAAAAAAGGAGATAACATTTTTTCAGTTCGATTCAATAAAGATCAATCAATTAGTCAATTTACTTACACTGAATATAATATGGCATCTACTTCACTAGCTGTGAATAAGACAAATTTCTTTAACAGAGAAACCACTACTTCCGAAGATGTAAAAAATTCATTTGGATTACCTTCGATTAAACGGATTGAAAGAAATTCTGAAACTTGGACTTATACATCAACTGGATCAACATTAATGATTCAATTTACAAAAGATTTGAAATTATCAGATTTCGTATTCAATGAAATACAAAATAGATAACAACAATAACTCTGTATAAGATAAAAAGTATACCACATCATCGAAGTAGTATAGAAATAACTAAAATATATAAGCCTGCCATTTTCACGACAGACTTTGTAGCGAGATCGGGATTGCGTGCGCCTCCTGTTCATTGAACCCATGTGTGCGCCTTTGCCGTACATATGAATCCTGTGCTCATTGCACAAATAAAAATACCCGCCACATTTGTGACAGGCGTTGTTATAATACTCGCCAAATTTCAGACCTAAGGGTAAGTTAATTTTTTTTAATTAATTTAAACCTCAATTATAAAAACAAGCCCGTCTCAAATTTGCATCTGCCTTCAAGGCTAAAGTAGCTTTGCCAATCCTTCATCTGAGCTGGATTTTTTGCAGTTTTTGCTTCGAGGGCAGCGATCGAAGAGTTTGCCTAGTGTATTAAGTAAGGAGGAGGTGAAGAGACTTATTTCTGTTGCTGTCAATTAGAAACATAGGATGATGTTGAGTTTGTTGTATAGTTGTGGGCTCAGGTCGGGGGAATTGCTAGCTTTACAACCGAGTCATATAGATTCGGAAAGATATTTGATTTTGGTCAAAAAAATTGTAAGGGCAAGAAAGACAGGATTGTGCCATTGAGCAGTAAGATATTGCAACACCTTGTTTTAATTCTACCGGAGATAAAAATGTTCACTATGTAAAATTTCAAGAATCATATTGCCAAAATCCAAGTATAAATATAATTGAATCTGCATTTGTATATGCAAAAAGAACGAATGAAACCCCACCAACTCGTAATGATGTCAAAATGCAAAACCAATATGCTTTAAAGGATTCATTATTTCTAAAGATTGATATGGGTAATAAAATTAAATTTTATCCCAACCCAGCCAGCTCAATAATCCAAATAGAAATGTGATCAGAATCTCTTGAGGACGTTTATTTTGATGTATTTTACCAGTCAGCCCGAATCGTTAGATCTGGTAAAATAAATTCTATCACTACTCAACTATTTATTGGCGACTTGACTAATAGACTTTATCTAATACTATTGAAAAAACAAAACGGAACCATTTATAGACAAAAAATTATTATAACAAAATGACTAATAACAATTTGATAAATTCACTTGCCTCTGTAGAAAGAATAGCCAAAAAGAATAAGATTAACAGGATGATCAATAATCCTGTTAAATATATATTTTCAATTATGTATAGGGATTTTATTTATCCATTCAGGAAAAAAGAAATTGTCATCAAAACAAAGTTATACAATGGCAGCCCCATAATAATTGCTTTACCTGCCTCTACAGATATTTTTTTAACAGGTGGAAAATCGCATATTTCTGAAATAAGATTAGCAAAATACCTGATAAAGAATCTTCATTCTGATTCTACATTTATTGATGTAGGTGCCCACTATGGATATTTCAGTTTGATAGCTTCTGATATTGTAAAAGATGGGAAAGTTTACTCATTTGAACCGTCCTCAAAAAGTTTCAATATTTTAAAGAGGAACGTATCGAGTTTAACGAATGTAACAATTTTCAATAAGGCTGTTTCTCAGGGGAACACCCCTATTGCTTTTTATGAATTTGACAATCTTCACTCAGAGTATAATTCAACACAGATTTCACAATTTGAAAACGAAGATTGGTTTAAAGCAATAAAACCCAATATGCAAAAAATAGATTCCATTTCATTATCTAATTTTTGTATCGATAATTCTATTTATCCAGACATCATAAAAATTGACGTTGAAGGATTTGAAAATGAAGTTATAAAAGGAGCAGAAAATCTTTTGACTTCCTCAAAAAAGAAACCCATAATTATTTTGGAGTATTTAGAACCAAAACGAGGAAATTCAGCTCACAAAGAAGCATTTTCGCTTTTATCAAGATGGGGGTATTCAAGCAATATTATTAGTGATAGCGGAGACCTGATTCCTGAAAACGATATTGATGCTTATCTATTAAAGCACTCATTAGAATCGGACAACATTGTTTTTATTGACAGGGAGAAATAGGGCTTCTTACAACAAGCATTTTGGCGTTATGGCGGGTGACGGAAGTCATTCAACTGATTAGTGCAATTTTTTGAAACAAATGATAAAATATTTTCATCCTCATGGTGATATCGAAAATGAAATTATATTGGGAACTGAAGATAAAAGCATCACTTCAAATAAATCTGGTTTTAACTATGTAATGAAAGGATCAGACGCAAACTATAAACATTTCGAATGGGAAGATGCTTACAAGAATGCAAGTAAGATTTACATATTTGGGCATTCTATGGGAGATTCTGATTCTGATGTTTTCAGCATGATGTTCAATCACCTTATGGAGAAACCAAGAAAGGTAAGTTTGGATTTCTTTTATTTGAGATCTGGATTTGAATCAATCAATGACAGATTGTACAAATACATAAATGGTGATTTGTAATAGCTCATACTTTATCTGACAGTTGCAGTAAACTTAACTTGGTTTTGATTAACTTAGTTTCTTGTTTTATTTCTGACTGTTTTGGGGTTAAAAATTGTTTTTTAGTTATCACAAATTTTATCCCGACTGTCAGATTAAGTCTTATCTACTTCATATAAAATTATTGCTGTTCCTACGAATCCAAATATGTCCTAACTATTCATTTTGAACTATTTTATGAAGCCTGAAGTTAACCGATTATAAATCGCACGCAAAAAACAAAAAAACCACGATTTATCGTAAGGCCTTGATTTTTTCTGGCAAGAATGTGGCCTAGTGTATCTTTTGCTTATACATCTAAAAATGTCTAGTGTGGTAAAGTTTTAATAAACGCTCGCCCCTGGCCTTTTTTCAACCATTGCTCATATTTCATGGCATCTAACTTAGCAGCGAAATCCTTTTGGAAAATAAGCCGCCAAGGGCGATAGCGAGCTGTCCAGTCGTCCACTAGCTCATTATGACTTTTTAGCCGCTCTATTAAATTTCCTGTAAAACCGGTATAGTGCTTCTTTGCTGTATCAGAGTACAATACATAAACAGTAAAGTGCATAACACAACTTTTTTACCCCCAAAATAATCCGAGTACTTGAACGGATCAGCACCAATTAAAAATCAGGTGAAATATTTGTGATAAATACCTAATGAATGGGGCAAATGATACAGAAAACATAGCGGCATTATCGACCTAGTAATAACTATAATAAAAACGCCTGCCATTTTCATGACAGGCGTTGTAGCGAGAATGGGACTGCGTGCGCCTTCGGTGCATTGAACCCGAGTGTGCCAAAGGCGCATAACTTGTCCGCCAATGGAGGATGCCGAAGAAAAAATCGAGACCTGGCGAATTGATTACAACCACTTCAGACCACACAGTTCACTAAACAATATGACACCGATAGAATACATCAAATCAAGCCCGAATTCTACAAATAAAAGTGTCTGAAATATGGGAGAGGGTCAAATCTTAACTTAACACTTTACCTTTTTGGTCCTAAAAAAGGGGAGTATTATAAAATATCTAACTTTATAATTAATGATATGAAAACGCTATCTTATTGATTTTCAGTGAATAAAACTTATTTTCCCAATAAATCCCAGAGACCCATATAATGTCTCGACACCCTAAAAACTAGACAAAAGTTCGATATTGGTTAGTCTGTTTTGGACTGTTTTTTCTCTGCTTTTTGCAAAGATAGCCTCGCCTCCAGAAAACTCAAGGCTATACGAAGCGGTGGTGGCAAACTCACAAGTGCCATTAACCACCGGGCTTGACTTTTCTTCCGGCTTTGCGGCTGCTTGTTGCTCAAGCAGATTTATACCAGCATGTATTTCCGCATATGATTTGATTGTTAATTGGCAATACCGAAGGAATTGGCATCATTTTTTAACTGAAGAACCTGCTTAATCTGTTCGATTGATATGGGTTTTTGTGCCATGTTCCTTAAATTTTAGGAAGCAAATATGGTAATACCTCAAGGAATTCTTAATGCCGGGGTGGGTTAACATGAACAGGAATCTACACTTAGTAAATAGACTAATTTTTTCAATAGATAAGTTAGGGACACATCATACTATTTAATATGTAATTTAGATTTTGCAATAATTTTATTGTTCAAATTTCTAATTACCAAATATACATTTCCTTTAGGTGTAATCACACTATATAGATTCTCATTAGTAATTAATCTCTGACAGAGTGGGACAATTTTGTTAAAATCACCAATTTGATTAAACTCATCGGTTGAGTAAAGTTGAAAAACAATTGCATTTGAAGATTTAAATTTCTTAATGTCGATTATTGTTCTTTCCAAATTTGTATTTTCTTTTAAAAATATTGAATTTATTTTTTCTATAGATGGATTAACAATTGTAAAATCAAAAAATGTTTCATTTAAATCAGAGAAATTTATTGGGTTTTTTAAAGAATCAAGAACAATCATTGGTTGATCCACATTAAACCTTTTTATTAATGCTTTATTATAATAGCTATAAATCGTATTAGTTGTGGTTTCCTTTAATGTGCTTTGATCAATAGTTACTGGATTGATTCCGGTCGTTTTCTTTAACAGAAATCCTAAAGGATTAAAAACACCTGGAATTTGTTTTTCTGAACCATGTGAATATCCAGTGTGCAAAATAATTTTCATGTTTGGGTTATTCAATAAAAGTTGAGAGATTCTTTCAGCAGCAACTTCTTCTCTTTGATTCATTGAACCACAACTATTACAGTCGTAAGAAATAATTTTGAAGCCAAGCTTTTTTGCATATCGTATCATATTTCCATAAATCGGTTCAGAAGTATAAACCCCAGTACTTACTCCAATAGGATTATCTAATACCAATGAATCCTGTAAAGCTTCTAGTCCTATATAGTTATAACCCGCATCACGAAGTGATCGTAATAATGAATACGTTAATATTCTGTGTTCAGGAATATGATGTGCTTCACCGATTATTACAATTCTAGATTTTTTTGCCGATGTTTGAATAATATTAATTGCATTTTCAAGTTTAAGAGAGCTAACTAGAATACTATCTTTAATTCTTGCTTTAAAGTTATTATTAATTCGTTGGTTCTGTACAAAAGATAAATAAGAGCTATCGTAAAAAGCAATTGCTTTTGAATAATCACCACAATAAGAGAGATGAGTTCCAACCATACTGTAAAAGGATGACATCTTTAAGGAATCCCATCCTTGTAGTTCTGAATATTGCTTAAAAAAATTCAATGGACTGACAAAATCAAATGTTCTTTTTTCGTGGTTTATAAAATTCGTCTTATTCATAAACTTATAGAAAGCAACCTGAATTGAATCACTGGGAGAAACAACATTCTTATTTTTCTGTCCAAGTAATGAAACTGGAAAAAGGGACGTTACAATAAAAAAAAACTTAATTCCAAAAGTTTTTATAGGAATCATAGTTGAAATATTTAGGTTTATCGTAGTCATTTTGTAAGTAAGCTCTACAATCAGTACATATGTATCTAAATTGACAGTCTTTGCAGATACTTACTTGGACTTTATTTACTTTTCCAAGTTTCATAAAATCTCCTTTGTGTGTAAGCTCCCCCAAAAATAGTACGTTTTAAAAGTAGACAAAAGTCTTAACTTTATAAAATCACAAACATGAAAAATATTATTATTACTTGGACCTTTTCACTATTACAGTTATTGGTTTCTGCACAAAATGTCAAAAGTATAGATTCTGAAAAGACAAAAATCTATATAATAGGTATTATCCATTCTGAGAATGAATATAGAAATAGCGATAGTTTACTAAATATTCTAAAAAAATTAAAGCCCGACCTAATTCTTGATGAAGGTGATTCTACCGCAAGTTTTTTTTCGCGACAATACTTACTATCAAAGCCCCCTTGGTGGTATAGTGTTGGAAGGAAGTTTCGACTCCTAAGAAAAATGCCACCGGAAGTTGAAGTGCTCTTTAAATATAAAGAATTTGATGAGAATGTAAAAAACTTGCCATTTGATAAAATGATAAAAAACAAAAAGGAATTTTCGAAATTATATTTTAAATCAGAGAGAAAGTGGTATTCATTGTTAAATAGAGCATTTTCTAAAGGGGAAATTCCTGATTCAATAACTAATGTTCATGTAACTTACATGTGTCAGCTCCCCCATTATTCGTTTATTCAAAAGTTGACGAAATCGTTAACTTTAAATAACCGATATGAAAAAGACAAGATTTACC
>Ga0315900_10012395_pt1 | contig 10460 bp, 10 predicted proteins | sample LakEriMetagenome_FD_203521 | JGI IMG/M metagenome (GOLD analysis project Ga0315900, IMG submission 203521) | Freshwater fungal communities from buoy surface, Lake Erie, Ohio, United States - Buoy 12 MA114 | ecosystem: Environmental > Aquatic > Freshwater > Lake > Lake biofilm | place: USA: Lake...
CACATCGATAAACGTTCCGTAGTTGGAAAATCCGCTCTTGGCATCGCTACTGCCGGTGGAAGCCACTGCAATGACATTCGCATATGCCGCTGGATAGAATTCCTGATTGGCACCGTTGTTTCCCGCGGCGGCAATGACCAGGCTGTTCTTGTTGAAGGTGGCATAGTCGACGATGTTTTGGCCGAAGGTTCCTCCACCTCCAACGCTGCCCCAGGAGCAGTTGATGATCTGGCAACCGTGATCGGCGGCGTAGACAATCCCCTCGTAAGCTTGGGTCAATGCGCCGGTGTTGTCGGAAATCTTGATGGGTAAGAACTTACAATAAAAACCGGGGGAGGCCACTCCGGTATTGTTGTCGGTCACCGCAGCAGCGCAGCCGCTGACATGCGACCCGTGAGCACTGGCATTGACAGCAGGATCGTTGTCGTTTTCACCAAGGTCCCAACCGCGGTAATTGTCGGTGAATCCATCACCATCGTTATCGATGCCATCTACCGGATCGGCGTAATTGCGTTTCATGTTGGGCTGCAAATCGGGATGATCCATATCGGTTCCCGTATCGGTGATTCCGATTACAGTATTGGTGTCTCCCTTGTGGATGTCCCATGCGTCGTACGCACTGATCTTGGTAAGAAAGGATTGAAGACCCGTGCTTGGGTCATTGGGATTGTATTGTGTCCTTGGAATGAACTTCGGCTCTGCATACAGCAACACTCCTGAAACGAGCAACGCGTTGATGCTTTTAATGAGGGATGCGCCGCTGGAAATTTTAAGCTCGTAGATAAGGGAAAGATCTACCAGCGGATTCCCCTGCTCGTTGAGGGCATTGGCAGGTGGCTGATGCATTGGAAAAAGCTTGCGCACCTGTACAGTACCCAGGCTCTTGCACGCCTGCTCAAAGGCAGGAACGGCAATGCTGCGCTCGGTACACAGACTCCGGTACATCGGATCGACACGGAGCAGGATTGTTCCGGGAAGATAATCCTGTGTTGTCACGCCGGCAGGCATACGGTATGTAGTGGGTCTGGTAGTAGCGGAGGCATTCAGAGCGACCAGGAGCACGAGCGCCGGCAGGAGCGCGGCATGAAGACGTTTCATAGGTGTCATAATTAAAACGAATGTAAGGTGTTCAGACGATAAAACCGAAGGCCAGAACAATTAAAACTGCCATCGGAGCTGGGATTTCAGATCAGTTTCAGCCAAACCTCCGCTTAGGGTTCTTCCGCAACGCAACCAGAGATCAAGGCCCGGGCGCAAGCGCAATCGGCACAACAGGTAGGCATGTTGTCCACGGCCGGAAAAAGCAGGCAGGCTAAACACACCGGCCATGTCCTGCTGATAGGTGTACACCCGTGTTGCGTAACCGTCGGTCCGGAAAATGGTGAAGCGCATTACGAGGCTAAAGGGTTTTCCGAGTGGCTTGTAGCGGAACTCATGAAACAACAGCAAACCTTGAGCGTACTGCTCTGCTTCAGCACTTCGGTTGGCCTCCACTCTCGACTGAAATGCCCAATTCTTTCCCTGCATCCACGACAAATCCAGCCGGAGACTTCGTCGTTGAGCTGCATGAGGCATGCGGAAAACACCCTCAGCACCATCAACCGGCTTCTCCTCCACCCGATAGCGCAACTGCAGTTCAGTATTCCTGCTAGGACTATGCACCAATTGCAGCTGCCATTCCCGACCCCAGACTGGTTCGGACTGCGTATAACGCAACCAGGGAAAATGGAAGCAATCGTACCAGGCTTGCAGGTATACCGTGCGGTGAACCTGGTAGCGGGCACCGAGGTAAAGGCCCTGCTCGTTTCGTGTACGGGATCCCTCGCGGAACGCATCGGCAGCAGGGGCATGATAGGCCCGGTTGTACTTGCGGAAGTGTGCACTCAATGTCCACCGGCGATCGGGCATGAGCACAAGCCCCGATAACCAGGCCGGATGGCCTTCTGCGTCCGTAGCGAATTCCGTAAACGCGATTCCATTGTTCAGCCGTAGCCGAAGGGTATACGCTGCGGCAGACAACGTGCGACCCGATGCATCGAAGCGTTCGTAAGGATCATCACCCGCCCACAAAGCCCGATCGTAGCGCACCATGGCCAGAGTGAATTCGTGTACAAACCTGCCACGTTCATGCATCAGATGCAATCCCGTCGACCAGGATCCGAGATTGGCCTTTCGCGCCAGTTCATCGGCATTCCGGTGCAAGCCCGATTCCTGAAAAGAGGATATGGCGAAACGAGTGTAGGTTGTATCGGTGGGAACGAAGGATGCATCGAGTTTACGATAGGAACACCATGTGTCCAGCGTCCAAAATCGGCGCGAAAAAGAAATCGCCAATCCACGCTGGAATCCACTCTCACCCGGAGAGTTGTATGAACGGACACCTACGCCCCTTCGTGATATTCCACTCACCTCATTCCCTTTCCCAAGTGAAACACCGGACCACATCACCAGACCCTGTCCGAACTGCACCTGAAAGTCGCCGATGCAGATACTCTTGATGAAGCGCTCCGGCCTCAGCATAACCGACCAGCTGAAAAAATCCATGCGTCCTCCTCTGCGCGTAATCCACTGCTCACCGGGATCTTTTTCGGCCAGAATGCCCACACTCAAGTGACGACCCGCGCGCAGCCGATAGCGCATCATCAGGTACTGGGCATCGCCCTGATAAAAGGGATAATTTCCATCGTTATCATAACCGATATCGTCATCTGAGGATATCCGTTGCCGTAAGAGCAGTTCATGTGAGGACTCGGACAGTAACGATTGCAGACGAAATCGTTGATCGATGAGTGGTAATCCAAAACGCAACAGGGGTCGCACCCGCCGAATCCAGGCCGTATCGAAACCCTCCACAACTTGCAGTTCCTCCGGGCCCAACAAGTCGCCAAAGCGATTGCGATGCGCAATGACAGCCAATGCCATCGTTGGACCAATCATCGGATGAGACTGCAGGTCTTCCAGCTCCGCACGGTTCAGATCGATGGAGGCAACCGCTGTTTGCTCATCCGGCTCAATGGCGATATCGGCATCAACCGGCCGAAATCGTTCGGGATCGACCAACAGTTCATCGTTGACCTGAGCGCAAACAACTGCAGGGCACAGGCAAAGTAGCAAGAGCCCAAACATATAACACCTCATTGTCTGCTTCCTCCCAGTTCAAAACCACCAGCCGGTGTAACACCAAGCGCCTGGTGCGATTCGATGGCCAGCAAAATCAGTAAACCACCCGTATGCAAGCGGACCAATAACCCCGGACGAAAGGGGAAAAACGACATACCTGCACGAATACTGAGACCGGGCTTTGGCATATAGTGCATCCCCGCGGATACGCTGGCAGATACTGAGTCGACCCGTACGGCCGTTTCAAGTTGAAAGGAAGCTGAGCATTTTGCACGTACACCCATCCACACCTGTGGCGGTGTTTGTACTCCGGCCACAATGGGAATCCGGCAAGCAGCAACAGTTTGTAGCTGCGGACTGAGGGGCATGCGCCACGCAGCCTGCACGGCCGCTGCCCGTTCGTTCCCGAAACCCTCCGCAATCGACAGGGTTCGAATCTCGGCGTTCAACCCGACCACCGAACCACGCCCAAACGAGCGGCTGAATCCAGCAGCCAGAGCATAGCGCCTGTACCAACTATTCCCTGAACGCAGGATACCAGCCTGAAGTCTCCCGGCTTTTGTGTCGGGTGAATTGAACGCAAGTGCAATCACCGCATGACCGTCGACGAAATACGGTTGTGCGTATGCACATCCAACGCTCCACGAAAGGGTCGTATCGACAGGTGCGGGATTGCAAAACGCAGCGGCAAGGGGTCCGGGCAGAAATGCCGTAACCGGAGCCAAACAAGGTGATTGTCCGGCCGCATACCCTTGACCAAACGAAACAGAAAGACGCAGCAGCATACAGCCTGCGAAGGCAACATAACGCATTTTAAAAATGTTAATCCCCCCGTAGAAAAGGGAAAGGGATGGTTATCGTAAGTTTACTTAAGGCACAACAAACCTTCAGCCCTTCGTACGACCGGGCTTTCGGCTGCCGATATCACCTGCTTTGCCGCCGTGATTACCGGAAGCAAGAGTGGATATGGCTTCCTGCTCCACCCGTTGGGCGGCATCTAGGACTTTCAACTTGAGTTTCTCCTTGTAGGCGATGATGCGCTTGGTCAGTTCATCATCGCTGGTGGAAAGCATTTGGGCGGCGAGGATTCCCGCATTTTTGGCCGCATTGAGTGCTACGGTTGCAACGGGTACGCCATTGGGCATTTGAAGGATGGAGAGGATACTGTCCCAACCATCGATGCTGTTGGAGGATTTTACCGGGACACCGATCACCGGCAAGGGTGTGACAGATGCTGTCATTCCGGGAAGGTGTGCGGCACCGCCTGCTCCGGCGATAATGACACGTATCCCACGACCTCCAGCTTCACGCGCATAATTGAACATGCGTTCGGGAGTACGGTGAGCCGAAACGATGGTCATCTCGTAGGTGACTCCCAGTTCTTCGAGAACCTCGGCGGCTTCACGCATGACCGGCAGATCGCTGTCACTGCCCATAATGATTCCGACAAGGGGTTTAATGCTTGGCATGTTTGTAAAATTAGCTGTTCGATGCTTGTCGGCCAACAGAACGTGAAAGTCTCCCCCTAAAGACTGACTTGCCCCTACTCATGCCGTGATAACCTTGAGGGTTGACTGTACTTCGCGAGCGATCCGGATGGCTTCATCGAGGGTGTTGGCCGTTATCGTTACATGACCCATCTTGCGGAAAGGTTTGGTGAATTTCTTTCCATATAGGTGCACAGCCACACCGGGCATGGCCATACAGGCCTCAATACCCAGGTAATGCGCCTCGCCGGTGTGTTCCGGTTCACCCAGGAGGTTAATCATCACGGCAGGCCTAACCGAAGATGTGTCTCCGGGTGGCAAGCCCAGGATAGCGCGAAGGTGTTGCGCGTACTGAGAAGTGACGTTTCCTTCGATGGTCTGGTGACCGCTGTTGTGCGGTCGCGGTGCGATCTCATTGACCAACACATCGCCGTTGCGCGTTACAAACATCTCCACAGCCAAAATCCCAACAAGGCCCATCCGGTCGATTACCTTACGAGCTATTTCAATGGCGTTTTGTTGAATCGATGCGTCGATCCGTGCGGGACTGCACAGAAACTCAACCAGGTTGGCCTGTGGATTGAACTCCATGTCCACTGCCGGAAAATGGGCGATTTCACCGCTTGCGTTGCGCGATACGATGACCGATATTTCTGTCTGAAAATCGATGAGGGCTTCCAGCACACATGGACCTTCGAACGCTGTGGACGCATCGGCCGCACTGTTGATCCGCATCACCCCTTTGCCATCGTAGCCACCGGTTCGAGCCTTCAACATCCCAGGGAAATGGGCCGACATAGCTGCCAACTCTTCCCGATCACGGACCAGGACGAAGGGCGCAGTTGGTATTCCGTGACCGGCAAAAAATTCCTTTTGCAAGCCTTTGTCCTGCACCAGTGCAATCAGTTGAGGCTGTGGATATACGCTTACTCCCTCTGCTTCCAGTCGCTGAAGTGCACGGGTATTCACATGCTCAATTTCAATTGTCAGCAACTGACAGGTCTTTCCGAAGCGGTACACATCCTCCTCATTGCGAAAATCGCCATGAAAAAACTGCTCACAGAGATGCCTGCAGGGAGCATTCGCATCGGGATCCAAAACATGCGTACTGATATTCAGATTGATAGCCTCCTGAATCAGCATGCGACCGAGCTGGCCACCGCCCAGGATTCCGAGTCGGAAATGTTCACCGGCGAATGAAAAAACCATGGCCGCAAAAATAGTCCGAAAACCAGGCCGGTTCGTGTTAAATCGGATACAAACGCTTAGCTCTTTGCTTGTCTGTATGTAAACTGCAATCGGCCCCCAATTCCTACCTTTGCCGCTTTCCTATGGCAGACGTACAGGTTCACGACAAGGTTTTCACCCCCTTCATCACCGCCGGCAGTATTCAGGCCCGGGTAGCCGAACTCGGCCAGGCCATTGACCGTGACTATGCCGGAAAGAAGCCTCTGCTGATCGGCGTCCTGAACGGATCGGTGATCTTCATGGCCGACCTCTTGCGTCACATCGGTACGGCCTGCGAAATTGGCTTCATCCGGGTGAGTTCCTACCATGGAACGGAAAGCAGCGGAAAGGTCCGGAACCTGATGGGCCTGAGCGACGACATTGCTGGTCGGGATATCATCATCGTAGAAGACATTATTGATACGGGCGACACCGCTGTATACCTGATCGATGAATTGAAAAAACGCCAGCCTGCCAGCCTGCGGTTCGCCACCATCCTGTTCAAACCCTCTGCACTCCGTCAGGATGTGAAGCCCGATTATGTGGGCTTTGAAATACCGCCTGCCTTTGTGGTCGGCTATGGCCTTGACTACGACGGGCTCGGCCGCAACCTGCCTGATATCTACCAGTTGAAATCCTGATCCATACTTACCGAAATCATGCTCAATATCGTCCTCTTTGGCCCTCCCGGGGCCGGCAAAGGCACCCAAAGCACACGCCTGGTTGAACGTTACAAATTGGTCCACTTGTCGACCGGTGATATTTTCCGTGCCAATATCAAAGGCGGAACCGAGTTGGGCGTGCTAGCTAAAAGCTACATGGACCAAGGTCAGTTGGTGCCCGATGAGGTCACTATACGCATGCTCGAATCCGAAGCCTCTAAAACTCCGGATGCACCCGGATACATTTTCGACGGATTTCCACGCACCCCGGCCCAGGCGGAAGCCCTTGACCGTTACCTGAACGGAAAAGAGACAGGAATTACGATGATGCTGGCGCTGGAAGTGGAAGAAGAAGAACTACGCAAACGCCTTCTGCTCCGCGGAAAAGACTCAGGTCGCGCCGACGACCAGGATCCGGCAGTAGTTCAAAAACGCATCGACGTATACCGCAACGAAACCGAACCGGTTCGCGATTATTACATGGCGCAGAACAAATACACCGGCATAGACGGTATTGGTTCGATTGATGAAATATTCGACAGACTTTGTGCCGCAATTGACGGCCACAAGGCCTGAGTTATAACTCCACACAACACCAACCAATCACTCGCTCATGTCGGGAAGCAACTTTGTCGATTATGTCAAGATCTGCTGCCGCAGCGGAGCGGGAGGTGCTGGTGCCGTGCACTTGCATCGGGATAAACTTACTGCCAAAGGGGGGCCCGACGGTGGTGATGGAGGTAAAGGTGGAAGCATCGTCGTTCGCGGCAACGCGCAACTCTGGACCTTGCTACACCTCAAGTACCGCAAACACGTGATTGCAGATCCGGGTGTGCCGGGTGGAAGTTCGTTAAAGACCGGTGCCGATGGTGAAGACATCATTCTGGAGGTTCCCCTTGGAACCGTAGCACGCGATGCTGAAACCGGCGAGAAGGCTTTCGAAATTGAAGCGGACGGACAAGAAGAAGTGCTTGTACCTGGCGGAAGAGGTGGAAAGGGAAATGCCTTCTTCAAAACCTCCACGCTACAGACACCACGCTTCGCACAGCCCGGAGAACCCGGTCTGGAAGAGTGGAAAGTCCTGGAGCTCAAATTGCTTGCGGATGTCGGACTCGTCGGATTTCCAAATGCCGGAAAAAGCACATTGCTGTCAGTTGTGTCGGCAGCTAAACCGGAAATAGCAGACTATCCGTTTACTACGCTCGTACCCAACCTCGGCATGGTCCGTTACCGTGACAACAAGAGTTTTGTCATGGCTGACATCCCGGGCATCATTGAGGGAGCGCATGCCGGAAAGGGATTGGGATCACGTTTCTTGCGACACATTGAACGCAACGCCGTTTTGCTGTTCACGATTCCGGTTGACACCCGAGACATCCGCCAGGAATACGGAATCCTGCTGAGTGAATTGAAGTTACACAACCCCGAGCTACTCGATAAACGCAGGGTTATAGCCATCACAAAGTGTGATATGATTGACGACGAGCTACGCGAAGCCCTGCGCTCCGAAGTTCCTGCCGACCGCCAGTCGGACGGATCTGAAGTGCCCGTGTTGTTTATCTCGGCTGTAGCAAACCTGGGGATAACTGAACTGAAAGATGTATTGTGGGACCAAATGAACGAACGTTCATTCCTTAACCGATGACCGGTTTCTTACCCGATTGGCTTCAGCAATTCGATACGGAATTATTCCTGCGCATTAACGGCTGGAACAGCAATACCTGCGATGTGCTGTTCAAGTGGCTGACCTATAAATACAGCTGGATTCCGTTTTACCTCTGGCTGATCATAGAACTCGTCCGGGCCTTCGGTAAAAAAGCATGGATGACCATCCTCGCAGCCCTTGTATTGGTAACTGCTACGGACCAGCTTTCGACTGCAATGAAGAACCGCTCCATGCGCCTGCGCCCCTGCCACGAGCCGACGCTGATTGGCCAGGTGCACACCGTTGATGGTGCCTGCGGTGGTCGATATGGATTCGTCAGCTCGCATGCCGCCAATACGATTGCCCTGTCCCTGTTACTATGGATTCTGCTTCCTTTACGGAGGAAAATCCTCGGCCCCTGTTTCATCCTGTATGTCCTTTTCAATGGGTACAGCCGGATTTACTTGGGCGCCCATTATCCCCTGGATGTGTTGGGCGGATGGACGCTTGGCCTGTTGTGTGCATATGCAATCAGCAACGTAGCAATCAGAATCAAGCCTTTGAATCCCACCCATGGAACAGACCTATAAGTTGCTGCTTGTATTCGCTGGCGGTGGAACCGGTAGTGTTGTTCGCTACCTCATCGCTCAATGGCTACCCCAAGGGAAAATGCCCTGGCACACCCTGACTGCAAATATTACGGCCAGTGCTCTTCTCGGATTTTTCACAGCATTGTTGCTTTTGAAGCCCGGGCAGCTGGAGCAACAGCGCTTATTTATTGCCATTGGTTTTTGCGGTGGACTCAGCACCTTTTCAACTTTCAGCTTGGAAGGAATAGAGTTGATCCGGAATGGCCAGATCGGAATGGCTATCCTCTATATCGTGCTAAGCCTCGCCAGTTGCATGCTGGCATTTTGGGCAGCTTGGGTGGCGACACGCTGACGGTGATGATTGTTACCGATTTCTTAATATGGAGCAGTTTACTTTGCCGAATGAAATCAAAACGTCTTGTTGCATTCCTGCTGATTTTCAACGCTACCCATGTGCTGGCGCAGACGGAACAATTCGGCAACTGGAATACGATAAACATACAGTTAGACTTCCGTGGAAAATGGGGTCTTTTGAATGATTTACAACTACGCACCTATCGCATTGGGGCGGAACCTGAATTGGTCTTATACCGAACGGCATGCCTGTATGAAATCAACGATGCAGCGCAGATTTCAGTTGGAGCCGGAGGCTTTCTTTCCGAGGTGTACTCGGGCGATGTTAAAAAGACGAAACGCGAATTCCGATTCCACCAACAACTCTTGTTGCGCCAACAAGCTGGTGCGGTTCGGATACTTCACCGATACAGAGTAGAAGAACGCTTCATCGCCGACACAGACATGCGGATACGCTTAAGGTATATGGTTTATAGCCTGACTCCCCTGAGCAGAAAAAAGTTAGATGACAAGACTCTGTATCTGGTCGCCTCTGACGAAGTCATGCTAAACACCAGCGGAGAAGCCTTCGATCAAAACCGTCTGTATGCCGGCCTGGGTTGGATGTTTAATAAACATGCACGACTCGACATGGGCCCCTTGTGGCAAACCTTCAATTCGGGAACCAATTTGCAGCTGAACGTCGTATATTTAAGGGTAATCAGTTTTCGGGACTGATAGCCAAGCAACGCGACACGACATGGACAGAAAAACCTTTATCCGAAACGGCATTCTGGGCACAGCCATCATTGCCGGAAGTGCAGCCCGCGCGCAACTCGCGCGAAATGATATCGATGAACTCGAGTCCCTTGACATCGTAGGATTCAATCACCTCCCCACAGAAAAAACTGCAATCATGGACAATGCCATTTATCATCCGGCCGAATCGCGCGGAATGGCGAACCACGGCTGGCTCGACACGAAACACAGTTTCAGTTTTGCCAGTTATTACAACCCCGAACGCATGCACTTCGGTGTTCTCCGCGTGTTGAACGATGATACCGTTGCACCCGGCATGGGCTTCGGTACACATCCGCACGACAACATGGAAATCATTTCCATACCCCTAGAAGGCGATTTGGAACACAAGGACAGCATGGGCAATGTGGCTGTCATCCGCAACGGCGACATACAAGTGATGAGCGCGGGCACCGGTATTCGCCACAGCGAATACAACAAGAATCCAAACAAGACCGTAAAGTTTCTGCAGATCTGGGTGTTCCCCAACAAGAAAAACGTCACTCCCCGGTATGACCAGATCAGCCTGAAGGCCGGCGACCGGAAAAACCGACTGCAACAGATCCTTTCGCCAAGCTCCGATGATGATGGAGTGTGG
>Ga0315900_10012396_pt1 | contig 10460 bp, 14 predicted proteins | sample LakEriMetagenome_FD_203521 | JGI IMG/M metagenome (GOLD analysis project Ga0315900, IMG submission 203521) | Freshwater fungal communities from buoy surface, Lake Erie, Ohio, United States - Buoy 12 MA114 | ecosystem: Environmental > Aquatic > Freshwater > Lake > Lake biofilm | place: USA: Lake...
TTGACAACTAATTTAGGCTTTTTATGATTACAAAATGGACAATGGAATATATAATTATCTTTTTTATCGCGTTTTGCCTTACCAAAACTGTTTTCTAATACGCCTAATACTAGTTGTTGCGTTGTTTTATCAGAAATGTCAGTATTTATTTTTAGATTTTGTCTAGTCATAAGTACTACTAATATAATACAGTATTGTTTAATAAAAAAAATTAAAAATATTGTGAAATTAATTTTTTTATATCAATATTATTTGTTATATTAGCTGTATTAATGTTTTGATTTAAGCTCTATACCGTAGCTTGGTGAAATTCCATGAGCGAGTTTTTAGATTAAATGGCAACAAAACTACCAGGTGTCTTAATAATATAGCGTCAGGTATATAAATAGATATAAGTTATAAAACCTAGTTTAATATCGGATAGGAGCCGACGGATAAAACCGCTAAGGGGAACTAGAAATAAAACAAATATTAAAACGGAAAAAAACACAACCCTTTAAAGCGGGAAGTGCTTATAGAAAAAAAGCTATATGAATATTGATGAACTAAAAAGTAATTTAAAAGAAGAAGACATAATAATGTTATATTACTACATAAGTGAAAATGAAGATGATTTTTCACCTGAAGAGAAAGTAGCATTATTTAATTTATTGTCTGAATTAGATCAAAAACTATTAGATGAAGATGGAGAAGAGTAATATTATATTGTACGCATTATCTGCTTGTTCTAAATGTAAAGCTATGGTTGAGTACTTAAATGAGGCTGGAATAGATCATAGATTAATCTTATGTGAAGATAGCAGCTATAAATGCGATGAAGTTGAAAAAACAACAAATTGCTATATGTACCCTATGATAGACGTTGTAAAAAAGAAATATGTTGATCGTGGAGGCTTTGGTGTATACATAGATGATCACACTATACTATACTTAGCTTCTAATTATGAAGAGGATTCTAAAAAAATTAAATTATCACAAAATTATACAGGTATTCCAGTATTAACTCTAACTGAGATGTTAGAAAAATTAAAAAAAGAAATAAAAAAATGAGGTACAAACAACTAATCCAAAAGAAATTGGAAGAATTAAAAAATCAAATCCATTCTCAATCATCTAGCATCTCTCAATTGAGATCTCCAGAAGAACTTAAGTTTCAACTAGAAAGAATGCTAGAAAAGATACATGAAGTGCAAGTATTAATTAACACAGAACAAGACAGCATTTAATAATTAAAATATAAGTTATGGCAACATTTAAAATGAAATCTCTAACTGAAGATGAGATTAGATCAAATTTAGAAAGGTTTTACGAGCTAATTGACAAATATATAAGCTCTCCAAGAAAAGAAAAACTAACTCAGTTCTATAACTCCATAGAATTAACATTAGCAACTAGTCCAGCCTCAAGCAAAATCTCTCATCATAATTGTTTTGCTGGTGGATATGTAGATCATGTTATTAGAGTTACTGAAGCAGCTTTAGTTTTTGATAAAGTATGGGATAGATTTAATCAGCAAAAAGACTATACAACTGAAGAACTTGTATTCTCTGCTATTAACCATGATTTAGGCAAACTTGGAACTAATGATCAGCCTTTCTATCAACCAAATGATGAAACTTGGCAAATAGAAAAACAAGGTACTTTTTATAAATATAATAAGAGCATACCTCATATGAGAATAGCTGATCGTAGTTTATACGCATTACAAGAAGCTGGCATTGCGGTTAATGAAACAGAGTTTTTAGCTATTAAATTGCATGATGGCTTATATGAAGAAGCGAACAAACCTTACTATATCACTTACAGTAGCGATTTTGAAATTAAAACAAACCTAGTTTATATACTGCATCAAGCAGATCTTATGGCTAGTAGAGTAGAAAAACAAATAAAATAAAAAAATGGAATATATCATAGCATCAGTAGCATTATGGATAATCTCAATTGTAGGGTACGTTATCTACAACTTATACAATAAAAATGTAAAGTTGGAAAACATGCTAATTAAACAAGCAGAATTCACATTAGAAATGAAAGCTAACTTAAAAAGATTTAGTGAGTTAGTTAACAAAATAGACTCTAAAATTTGGATTCAATCCGATCCTGAGTTCATTGAACTATTTGAGAATATAAAAGAAATGCAACAATTAGCGCAACAATACGAAGATTAATATGGAAGGATCATTAGAGACTATAGACGATAGCTTATTGCTCACAAAAAAAGGGCAAATACGTAAAAGAAAACCAAAGAAGAGTAATGATTATTTTACAGAAGAAACTCAAGCAGCTATATTAGTATTTCGAGCTAGTAAAAACCAAGATGAAAGGGACAAATTATATAGAGAGAAAATACACTATGCTTTTTATAAGTTAGTTGAAAATATCATACATACATTTAAGTTTTACTATCTTGATTCTGAGTCTATTGAGGACTTAAAATACGAAGTTATATCTTTTTTATTACAAAAAATAGATTTATATAACGAAGATAAAGGTAAAGCATATTCTTACTTTGGCACGATAGTTAAAAGATACTTAATAGTTTATAATAAAAAGAATTATTCTAATAAAGTAGCAAAAGTAGAAGTAGAAGAGATTGATAATGAAAACAAAACAATTGATTCTCTTATTTATGAAGACTTTAGTTCAGAAATAGATACACAAAAAGTTGTAGATGAGTTTATAAATTATGTAGATACTAATATGTTCGAACTCTTTAGTTCAGAAAATGATCTTAAAGTCGCAGTTTCTATAGTAGATCTATTTCAAAAAACAAAAGATGTTGATGAATTTAGTAAACTACTTATAAATAAAAAATTAATATACATCTACATTAAAGAAATGGTTGATGTGCCTACAAATTCTATAACAAAAGTCATTAAGAGATTAAAGACTATATATAAGCAAGTATTACAAGATCATATTAAAAAAATGTATTACTAGATATTTATATAAAAAGCTATGGAATTAGAAAAAATAGTGTTTGCTGATAAAAAAATTTCTGATATTATAGAAGACGTGTATAATAAACAGAAAGATCAAGAGCAAGCAATTAAACAAGAAGTTGAACGTTTATCTTCTTTTATAGAAGGAGCTGGTGATGCTATTGTTATTATTCCTCATATAAAAGAGCTTTTTGATACTAATGTAAAAAATAATGATGTTCTTTTAAAGATATTACAATTATTTAAACAAAATTCTGAAGCTAAAAAAGCAGGCGATCAAGATTCAGATTTACTATCTGAAAAAGATATACAGCAATTATTCGAAGAAGTATCATCAATAAATGTGCCTGTAAATCAAAAAAAATTACCTGAATAATGGCTCAATACTATTATGGACAAAGTTCTAATCCTCAATCAGGGAAAAGCAAAGGTTCAGGCTTTATAATAGGTCGTGTTAAGAGCATTGTTTTAAGTAAAAATAAGTATGATGGTACTCCTAATGAAGAGTATAAAAACCCAAAAGATTTAGGAAAAATAACCTATGAAATATTATACACTAATATAAGTGTAGGTAAATCAAACGTAGCATTTGAATCAGCGTATCCTATATTTAGTTTTATTAGACAATATCCATTAATTTCAGAGATAGTATATATAGTTCCAGGTCCTAGCTCAAATCTAAATGAATCTTTAGATAGACAAGAATATTATTACTTTCCTCCTTATTCTATTTGGAACTCTTTAAATCATAATGCTTTTCCTAATATGGAAGAGTATGCAGAAACTTTAAGAGAACTTTATAATAGTGATGAATATAGTAATAAGTTAAGAGATGCTGCAGATTTTCCTAGTTTACCAGTTGGTATCACATTTAGCGAAAATACTAACATTAGAAGTTTAAAACCATTTGAAGGAGATACTATAATTGAATCTAGATTTGGTCAATCCATAAGATTTAGCAGTACTATATTGGCTTCTAAAACTCAGAATCCATGGTCTAATTCAGGAGCTCCTGGTTCTCCAATAACCATAATCAGAAATGGTCAAGGTCAACAAAAAAGTAAAGATTACTTTGAACAAACAGTAGAAGATATTAATGTTGATGATTCTACAATATGGATGACATCGGGTCAAGAAATAAATATAAAAGATATATCAAGTTTTCCATTAAAGTCATTTGGTATAACTGCTATAGAATCTAAATCTGTAATTAAAAAATATAGTGTTGCAACTAGCAATAGTGCGACTAGTGCTGCTTCTCAAGATATTGCTAATTTAAAATAATATTTAATAATGGATTATAAACCTAAATTTCCATATGATGGTAAACAAGTAATAGTAGCTTCTGATAGAGTACACTTACTAGCAAAAACAGATTCTGTATTTTTATTTGCAAAACAATCAGTTAGTTTATCGTCAACAAATACTGTAAATTTAGATGCATCTAATGGTATTATATTACAATCTCCAAGTGTTAAGTTAGGTGATGTTAATGCTAAAGAAAGAGTTATTTTAGGAGATACATTTGTAAAAGAGTTAAAAGAGTTTTTATCGTCTTTAATAGCAGCTAGTGATTTTTTAATGAAGGTTTCAGCTGGAGCGACAGCACCTACTAAAGAATTAGGTTCTAGTATGACGTATATAGCTTTATTTGGTAAAAATGTCAATATAAATGCTACTAATTTAAAAGAAAGACTTGATTCTACTCTATCAAATATAACACGTACCGCGTAATGTCATTAAAAGAAACATACTCAAATAGTTTAAAATCATATTTTAAAAGTGACGCTAAAGGATTAGAAGGCTTGATTCTAAAAAGCTGTCTTACTGTTATGGATCTTAGTGAAGGTATGAACACTATTTTTTATGGAAAACCTTTAACTAGTGCTAGCTTTGCTAAAAATACTAGTAGACCTAAAAACCCATTAGACTTAGGAATAATACCTATCTTAGATAAAATAGTGTCTGTAAATTACTGCGATATAGTTAATTATGCAATAAGTAATATACCTGTTGCGTCTAGTTTTGATCCAAATAAAAAACCTACAGACACATTTGGACTTGTTAAATGGAATTTTCAAAATACCGCATTTACTGTACAAACAGAAATAGATAAGTACTATAGAAATTATACAGATCCCAATAATCCAGAAAGTAAAAACGCTCTATTTAATTTAGTGAATGATGTTAAACATAATTTTTCAACGTTTACAAATAAAATTAAAAAAGACATAGATAGTCAATCATCGACTACTCCACAAATTCCCGGAGATATTGCAACACTTGCAAATATTGCTACCCCTGAACAGTCTATTGATTTACTTATTACTACATTTCCAGTATTAAAAAAAGTTGGTAGCTACGTAAATGATAAAATTAGTTCATATGAAAAATTTACTGACTATAGACAAATACCTAGTAGTGATTTACAAAAAATCATAAATAGCGTAGATAAAATACGAGAATATTGTGTATTAATACAAGCGCTTAATACACCAGCATCAGTAACAGCTGCATTAGGTGCACTTGGAGTAGGAAACGCTCTTAACGAATCTATAAAAAGGATTCAAGATATAATAAATCCAGCTCAAGCTATACCAACATTAAAAAAAATAGTGAATGCGTGTGTAAAGATACAAAGAATTTGTACAAATATATCTACTATAATAAGATTTGGTCAATTAATTATAACATTAGCTACTACTTTAGTAAAAGTATTTAAAGCGATAATAACATTTTTTAAGGTTAGTCCAATCCCAAACTTATATACAACTAGTGGTATAACAACAACGTTTTCTACAATAACAGAAAAGTTAGAAAAACAAGGTGTAAATGGATTTATAACTAGATTAAATCAAGTAAATATACTTTTAGGTTTAATAGTAAATTTATTAAATACGTTAATACCTATTCTAAATGATGTTATTGCTAAGTTAAACCTATTAATAGCTAATTTACAAGCATGTAATAGTCTTAATACATTAGACGAGACGGGTATAATCAATCAATTACAAAAAGTATCTAGCGATTTAAAATCTACTGTAGATTCATTTAATAAGTTTTTAGAAAATAAACAAACTAATGATAAAGTAAAATCAAGAAATAATCAATTTGGAGAATATACTATTAGCATAATAGAAGAAGAAGTTGTTGATGAAACGTTTACGCTTAGAAGAAGATACGGTGTTGCTTTAGATAATAGAGGGATAAAAATACTGCAATCAACTCCTACATTTGCTTCTGATGACAATATTATACTACAAGAAGTAAAACAACTATTATCAGCAAAAAATTTAGTAAAAGCAAAAATAAACGTATATTCGTTAGAAGAAGAGGATGCTATTAATGAGTCTACTGCATATCTGTATGATGATAGTATTAATTGGGATAATATAGAAGTAGGTGGTTATTCATTAGATTCACCAAATAGTAATACAGAGAGTGATGATAATCTAGGTCTAAATGCATTCTTAAATAGTATTAAAGGTAGCAATAGACTTAGACGTAGAATGAGAAAAATGATGGAAAAAAATAAAAATAACTTACAATCTAACTTAAGTTCGACAGATCCATCAGGAAGATTATCAAATAATATCGCTAGTAGAGTATAAAAATTAAATCATAAATATTTATATCAATATGAGTAAACTAGATTCTTTTAGAAAATTAATAAGAGAGGAACTTAGAGCAGTTATTAAAGAAGAACTACCTAAGATTCTTAAAGAAAGTGTTATGCAAAAGTCTGACTATAGACAACAATTAAAGGAAAAGGTAGAAGGTAAAACAGTGCCATTAACTCTAAATACATCTGTACCAAAACCAAAACCTTCATTTAATACAAAAAATCCATTAGGTTCTTTATTAAATGAAACAGCTATTTCAATGACAACTGATGATGTTGCTGGTTTTGCAAATACGCAAGGTGGATTTATGGAAGGAATGCATCAAAAAGAAGCATCAGTTGGTTCTGTAGATGCTATGCTTGCGAGTGCTAAAAGAAGTAGTGCAATAGAGATGGTAGAAATAGATACAGTTCCAGATTTTTCTGGAGTTATGAACGCGATGAAGAGTAAAGGCTTAATATAATGGCTTACGGACTAAAACAAATATCTCCTATAGACCTTAAACCGTCTACCGCTATTGGCGTAAAACTACCATTTTCTGCGGGTAATGTATTCACTAGCGTATATACAACAAAAGAACAGACTAAATATAACTTAATAAACTTTCTTTTAAGTGATCCTAGAGAAACACCATTAGTTTTATTCGGTGCAGGTTTAAGATCTTCATTATTTGAGCAGATAACTAGTGATTCTTTAGATGAATTAGAAATGTCTATTACATCTAAAATAGAATCTAATTTTCCTAATGTAGTTATTAGTCGATTAAGTGTAAGTGGAGATCCAAGTACTTTAGCAATAACAATAAATTTTAGTTATACTTTAAGAAATACTAATGAAAATGATAGTATCATAATAAAAATAGAAAACGCATAAAATGGCCAATAAACCAGATATTAAGTACCTAAATAAAGACTTTAATACTTTCAAAAATGATTTGATAGAGTATGCGAAATCTTATTTCCCAACGGTATATAATGACTTTACACAAGCATCTCCAGGTAGTATGTTCATAAACATGGCTTCTTATGTAGGAGATGTATTATCGTTTTATTTAGATAATCAAATACAAGAAACATATGTTCAATATGCGAAACAGAAAAATAATCTATTCGCATTAGCATATACTTTAGGGTATAAACCAAAAGTAATATCAGCTGCTATAGCAGAATTAGATGTATATCAAGTTATCCCCGCTAAAACTGTTGGAGGATTAAAAACGCCTGATTTTGATTATGCATTGATTATACAACCAGGTATGGTAGTATCTTCTAATGTAAATCCATCTGTTGGATTTTATGTATCTGAAAAAGTTGATTTTAGGGTTTCTTCATCTTTAGACGAGACAGAGATTACTGTTTATGAAGTAACTGGAAATGGATCCCCTAATTCATATTTGTTAAAAAAGAAAGCTAATGGAATATCTGGTTTATTAAAGAATCAGTCATTCTCTTTTGGGTCAGCTGAAAGATTCCCTACGATAACTATAAATGACACAGATATTGTATCAATTGTAAGCGCCGTAGATTCTTCAGGCAACACTTGGTATGAAGTTCCATATTTAGCGCAAGATTATATATACAATCCAGTAGCTAATACGTTTTCTAATTACCCAGGAATGTATCAAGATTCTTATCAAGTTCCTTATATTTTAGAGAAAGTAAAAGTTGATCGTAGATTTACAACTAGATTTACTAGCAATGAATCATTAGTTATAGAGTTTGGTCCAGGTGTTAATAGCGTTGCTGATGAAGTTATACTACCTAATCCTGCAACAGTAGGAATTGGCTTAACTTCAGGATCTGATACGATTAATACAGCTTTCGATCCTACAAACTTTGTAACTACAAAAACATACGGTATAGCTCCATCAAATACATCTATTACATTTACATACTTAGCTGGTGGAGGCGCTAGATATAATGTTTTATCTAATGAATTAACGGTTCCAAGCAATATTGTAGCAACAGGTATTAATACAACTAATGTTGGAACAGTAACAATAAATAATCCTAATCCTGCTACAGGTGGAGGTGATGGAGATACGGTAGAAGATCTTAGATTAAATATACAAGCGACTTTTGCAAGTCAAATGAGAGCAGTTACTCAAGATGATTACTTAGTTAAAGCTACTTCAATGCCCGCAAAATATGGTAAAGTATCTAAAGCATATATTACAAAAGATGATTCTACATTTGCAAACTACTATAAAGGTGACCCATCAAATAAAGATAATTCATTAGTTAGTATGTACGTTCTTGGATTAGATTCTAATGGAAATTTAGCTACTCCAACGAATGCGTTATTAACTAATTTACAAACATATCTTAATGACTTTAGAATGATGACAGACGCCATTAATCTAAAATCAGCATATATAATTAATTTAGGTTGCAACTTTGATATTACAATAAGACCAAACTATGTTGGACAAGATGTAGTAGCGAGGTGTATAGTTCAATTAAAGGATTTCTTCAATATAGATAATTGGCAAATAAATGAGCCTATTATAATATCAGATATTTATATTCTACTTGATAGAGTAGATGGTGTTCAAACAGTAAAAAATGTTGAACTAGTAAATAAAACTGGTGTATCTAACGGATATTCATTATATTCATATGATATTAGTGCTGCAACAGTAAATGGAGTCGTATATCCTAGTTTAGATCCATCTATATTCGAAGTTAAGTTCTTAGATACAGATATTCAAGGTCGTGTTGTTACATACTAATAGATTTAAAAAGAAATAAATGGCAATATATAAAATATTCTCATCGCAAGACGCTAGTATATATTCTAAGTTCCCCGCTATGAATACAGGACTAGATGAAATATTAGAAGTATCAGTAAAAAATAGTGAAGATCAAACAAATAGCTTAGTAGCAGGATATGGACCTATTTTATCTGATGACTTAAGAAGATCTATTATTAAATTTTCTGATGTTGATCTAGACTTAATTAAGCAATACGCTTCAGGATCTTGGAAAACTTATTTAAAACTGTATATTGCTAATGCAGAAAATCTATCTACTGATTATACTTTAGAAATAAGACAAGTATCGCAGTCTTGGTCAATGGGTACAGGACACTTTGGAGATTCTCCACAAACTAGAAATGGAGTTTGTTGGTATAATACATCTGCATACTATAGTAGTGTTACAGATTGGATAAATCCATCATACTATTTAACTTCTGGTGGTGGATCTTGGACTAATACATTTGCAACTCAATCTTTTAATAACGAATCTAGCAAAGATGTTGAAGCTGATGTTACTTCTATAGTTAGCACATGGTTCAATGATTCAGCGCCTAATAACGGATTTTTAATTAAGCATCCTACTGCGGTAGAAAATAATTCAGGTAGTTATATAGCTATAAACTTTTTTAGTAATGATACACATACTATATATCCTCCAACTCTTGAAATGCGTTGGGATGACAGCGTATACATTACTGGAAGTTTAAGCGTTCTATCAGATAGCAACTCTGTTGTCACATTAGCTAATAATTTAAGTGTATATAAAACAGATACTACTCTATATAAATTTAGAGTTAACGCTAGAGATAAATATCCAACTAGAGTATTCACCACATCATCTCTATATACTACTAATAAAAGATTACCACAAACCTCTTATTGGTCATTAATAGATGCAAAAACTAATGACATAGTTATAGATTTTGATGATAACTATACTAAAATAAGCTGCGATGGAACAAGTAGCTATTTTAATATGTATATGAATGGATTAGAACCCGAAAGATATTATAAAATATTAATATCTTCTGCTCTACCTTCAGGAGAAAAGGTTGTGTATGATAATGATTATATATTTAAAGTAATTAATTAATGTCAAAGGTAGATTTAATCAAAAAAGTTAGAGGTGTCAATACT
>Ga0315900_10012399_pt1 | contig 10458 bp, 15 predicted proteins | sample LakEriMetagenome_FD_203521 | JGI IMG/M metagenome (GOLD analysis project Ga0315900, IMG submission 203521) | Freshwater fungal communities from buoy surface, Lake Erie, Ohio, United States - Buoy 12 MA114 | ecosystem: Environmental > Aquatic > Freshwater > Lake > Lake biofilm | place: USA: Lake...
ACCAATGTTGCCATGTTTTTTTTATTTAAATAAAGTTTTTTCAATTTCTTTTATATTCGTAGATTGTACTCTTTCTTTTTCCTTCCCACCTACAAAATACACCAAAGTGGGATAATATTCAATATCATAATAATCAGCTGTGCTTTCAAATCTATCACCATCCAGAAACATAAATTCTACATCCGTATGAACTTGTTCAAGTAATGGAACAATAATTTCGGTTAATTTTTTACATGCTGAGCATGTGGGGGAACCAAACACAACCACGGCTTTTTCTACTTGCCGTGTGTAGTTTTGCAGTGGAAAACTTTTTATCGTAATCATAAAATAAAATGTTTTTTATTCTTAAAAAGCTAAAGCCCCAATTAATACCCCAATTGACATGGATCCTAGTACTAGCCTCATCCCGTATCTTAATTCTTCATCTTTAATAGTGTTTGGGATCGCCCACGTTGCCAACGTTGCCCAACCTATGATTAATAATGCATTCATAAAAATAAAATGTTTTTTATTTGTTTGTATGTTTTTTGATTTAAATATAATAATATTTTTTAGGGGTGGCAAGTTATTTTTGAAAATAATGGGAATTGTATATACGGATAAGAGGGGGTGGTGTGGTAAAGCTGGCATTGCTATTGAGAGCTTTCAAAAGTACTCCACAGGCAACTTGGCTCCGCAGGAAGCCTATCGTATATTTACGGTGTTGTTAATGGTTACAACAATAAAAAACAATAAAAGTTATGTTAAATCTACAAAATTCCGAGTTCAAAACTATTGAACAAATTAGATCAATCGCTCCTTCAATTTTTACAAATCATGGAGCTAAAGGTACTTCTGAAAAGTACTCTCACATTCCTACCGACCGAGTAATCCGAGATATGGAGCTTCTGGGATGGGGAGTTGCAGATGCTAAAGAAGTTAAAGCACGTAAAAATGCAGGTTATCAAAAACATCTAGTTGTATTCAGAAATCCTGATGTTGTTATCAATGGTGCAGATAATGATACAGTTTTTCCTCAAATTCTATTAACTAACTCACACGATGGTAAAAATAGCTTTGTTTTTACTGCAGGTTTGTTTAGAATGATTTGTGAGAATGGTTTGGTTGTTTCAACTGAACAGTTTGATGAAATTAAGGTTCGTCACATGGGTTATGATTTTGAAAAATTGCAAGATACAATCAAAAAATTGGTTGAGAATCTTCCTCTAACAGTAGAGGCAATGAATCAAATGGTTAACACCGAATTGGAACAAGATCAAATTGTATCCTTAGCTAAAGATTTGTTGGATCTAAGAGTTGAAAATAGCAAAAATACATACGATATTAATGCTATTGAAGCTATTTTAACTCCTCAAAGAAACCAAGATATGGGAACTGATTTGTGGAAAGTGTTTAATCGAATTCAAGAAAATATTCTTGAAGGAAATTTCGATTACCAAACACTTAAAGGTAAATCTAGAAGTGCTAGAAAAATCAAGAACTTCCAACAAGATTTGGAGTTGAACAAAAAGATGTTTTCTAAGGCTTTAGAGTATGCTAATTAAAAAGAAGGGGGGTTAAACCCCCCTCTATTTAAATTTTATGAAAAAAATTACTCTTGAACAAGCCGAAAAATATATCCCGTTGGATGATGATACTGTAAATAGGAATATTCATAGAGCTTCATATTATACTATAAGTTCGCACCCTAATTCTGAAATGGCTAGTAAAGGATGGGAAAAAGTTACTTATTATTTATCTAAAAGAAATGATATCTATATTAATAGAGGAGAAGGTAACCAATGGATCTACATTCTCTCTAACCCTACCATTCCTGATGCTTTGAAAATAGGATATACTAATTTATCTCCAGAGTTAAGAGCAAAACAAATTTCATCTTCTACGGGTGTAGTAGTACCTTTTAAAGTAGAATGGGCTTTTAGATGTTTTGATGGGAATTTAATGGAAAATGAAGTACATATGGCTTTAAAAGAATATAGAATAAGCAATCAAAGAGAATTCTTCCAGGTAGATTTGGAGGAAGCTAAAAATATTATTACATTAATCGGGAAAAAATACACCTAACGTATTTATGATTGCAAATATGACAATCTTTTAAATGATTCCTAAAGATAATATATTTAGTTTATTTCAAAATGAGGATACCATAGAAGTTTATGAAAACTTTATGGATAATCCTTATGTTAAAATAGGAATGTTTAATAAAATTATTAGAAATAATACTATATTTAATATAAAATTTAAAAAGTTTCTTGATAGTGCGGATTTGAATTATGATAAAGATTACATAGATTCTTCTTCTAGATTTATAACATTTAATAGAGCATTTTTTTATATTAAAGATATTGATGTAGAAAATACACAACATATTGATGCTTTAAAATGTCATGATTTTGAGGGTTTAATATTAAATATAAATACGTCTATATCTTTTTTTGAAGAAAAAGAAGAATACGAAAAATGTAGCCACTTATTTAAAATCAAAAAACTTGTTGAAGAGTCTTTACAGATAACTTGACTCCCCCATCTCTCTTAATTAACTTTATATCACGGGATTTAAAGAAATGAGAGAAAGAGAGGAGAAGGGAAGAAGAGGGAATGGAACCCGGGGGGTAGGAAATATAAATAAATAAAATAAAAATGAGAAATCGAAGCTTAATGCAGAAAAAAGTAGAATATCTTGAATCTACTTTAATCAATCTACAACGTATTGTTAAAACACAAGAACCTGTAGAAGTTTATATTCAAAATATAGAAAAGGGATTGGAAGTAATTGAAGATTTAAAAAGTATGATAGAGGCAGAACCTATGTCACCTAACGAAGTAAATAGATTTTAAATTAATATAAATGGTTATGAAATTAACAGCTGAACAAATCCAACATAATTGGAACGAATTTTTGAAGAATATTGATCTATATATTTCTTCTCCTAGAAAAGAAAAATTATTAGAATTCTATAAAAGATATGAAGATAGGTTGGTATTGATGCCTGCCGCTCATAAAAAAGAATACCATAATGCTTTTCCTGGAGGATATGTAGAACATGTTAATAGAGTAGTACAAGCCGCTATTAAGTTACACTCAGTATGGGATGAGTTCGATGCAGATATGTCAATTTTTACGGTAGAAGAGTTGGTATTTTCCGCTATTAATCATGACCTCGGCAAAATGGGTGATGCGAATCATGAGTCGTATATCCCCCAGACTGATCAATGGAGAAAAGATAAATTAGGAGAAGATTACATGTTTAACAATCAACTCCCATTTTCCTCCGTTCCTGATAGAGGATTATTTCTACTCCAATCTCATGGTATTCAGTATACCTTTAATGAGATGGTAGCTATTCAGACACATGATGGGTTATATGATGAAGGAAATAAAAAGTACTTATTAAACTTTATGCCCGAACAAAAGCCTAGAACTTGTTTACCCTATATTTTACATCAGGCAGATTTATTAGCTGCAAGAGTGGAATTTGAAAAAGAATGGTTGCCTAAATTTAAAGAGAAAAAACAAAATAATTTGGAGGAGCCAAAAAAAAGTTTTACATTGAATAATAAAACTAATGTAAAAACCAAAGCTCTAGGCAGTTTGTCTAGCGTAGGTTTAAAAAATATGTTAGACGATTTATAATATGATAGAAACTATAATAATTTTAGGAATAATGGTCGTGATCTTAGGATACACGACCATTAATCTTCTGGTCAAAAACGAAAAAGCAGAAGATATAATTGTCTCTCAACAAAAATATATTTCATTAATTTCAGAAATAATTAAAAATTCTGAAAAGAAAATAAAGGAGATAGACGAAAAAGAAATTTTTAAATCTGATGACGAAATTGGTTGGTTTTTCAACGAACTTAAGAAAATCCAAAACATCCTCTCTCAGTACAAAAACTAAATTTTTATGATAAAAAAACGAAATAAAAAAAGTAAGAATTATTTTACTCAAGAAACTGAAGATTATATTGTATTATATAATAATTCAAAAGATTTTGAAGAGAGAAGTAGGATATATGAGAGACATATCCACTATGCCTTTTTTAAATTAACTCAAAATATAATCCATACTTTTAAATTTTACCATACTGAAGTAGAGGAATTAGAACATTTACAACATGAAATAATTACCTTCTTATTATCTAAAATTCATCTATTTGATCCATCCAGAGGAGCTAAAGCATATTCATATTTTGGGACTATTGTTAAAAGATGGCTTATACTATATAATACTAAAAATTATAATAAAAAAGTAAATAAAACGGAAATTGGTGAATTAGACAAAGAAGGTACTTCTCATTTCTATACTATGGAAGACAATTCCAAAAACGAACTAGATAAATATTTGGATTTATATGTTGAACATTGCACCCAAAACATATTTGAATTATTTCCCAAAAAGAATGATGCCCAGGTAGCAGATGCAATACTTGAAATTTTTAGAAATAGAGAAAATTTAGAAATTTTTAATAAAAAAGCCCTTTATATCTATATCAGAGAAATAATAGATGTAAAAACTCCTAAAATAACTAAAATATCTAATCAATTATACGATATTTTTAAAATTAATTATGTTTTTTATCTTGAAAACGGATATGCTAAATTTTAAGTTTTTTTTATATCTATATTTATAACAAAAATTATGGGATCCTTAGATAATGTAGTATTTGGTAAAAAGAAATTTTCGGATATTTTAAGCGAAATATATGACAACCAAAAACGCAAAGAAAAACAAATATCAGGATTAATTGCTGAATTAAAACCTCTTATTAGTGATATAGGGGATGCTACCTTAATTGTTCCACTCATTAAAGAATATTTAGAAATTGGCGTTAAAAACGACGAACAATTAATTAAAATGGCCACTATTATACAGCGTGCGTTAAATAGCAGTAGTGGTGAAGAATCGCTGGGGATTACCGAAGAGGAAAAACAACAATTAATGGAAGAATTAGAAAAAATTAATTCTGATAAGGACAAAAAATGATAGGAAGTAAATTTGGCTTTGCAGGACAAAATCAATCTTATTCTCCGGATTCTTCTTTAGCTAATATAAATAGAAGAATTGAGGATTTAGCTAATAAATTAATTCCTGCTAGAGTAATTGATGTTATTTTAGATGAAACCCACCCTGATTTTGTAAGTTTAGGTGAGTGGAATGGGATTGGTATTATAAAGTATGAATTGGTTAATTTTCCCGAAGGAGAACAGATTACTAGTAAAATAGCTAAACCTTTATTAGCAAATATTAAAACTTTTCCATTAAAAAACGAAATTGTATTCTTAGTAAGGTTACCTGATACCGATTCCCTCAACAATTTAACTGATAATGAAACATATTATTATTTAACTTTAATATCATTATGGAATCACCCTCACCATAATGCTTACCCAAATCCCTTAAATGGTAATAATATATCCGAATCTCAAAGAAAAGATTATAAATCTATAGAGGAGGGAAATATACGAAGAGTAACAGATAATTCTACAGAAATAAATTTAAATTCTACCAACAATAGTGGTGGAAAATTTGTTGAACGTATTAATATACATCCGATTTTACCATTTACTGGGGATAATATATTTGAAGGTAGATTTGGGAATAGTATTCGTTTAGGAAGTACTATTAAATCTAAAAGCCAATACCAAAATAACTGGTCAACTACAGGTCAAGAAGGTGATCCTATAACAGTTATAAGAAATGGCCAACCCCTTAATTCTTCAGATGAAGGGTGGTTACCAACTGTAGAAGATATAAATAATGATTTATCTTCTATTTATATTACTTCAACTCAAAAAATCCCAATAAATGTTTCAAGTGTAAACTTTACAGGAATTCGTAGTGAATATTCTCCTACCTTCCCCCAATCCTATAATTTCCCCCAAATAATACTAAATTCAGGAAGATTATTATTTAATTCAACAACTGATAGCATTTTAGTATCATCTAAAAAAGTTATTTCATTATCTGCAGTAGAAGATATTGGGTTAAATTCTAGGGGAAATATAAATTTATCAACTAAGGGAGTAAGATTAGGTGGTGTTGAGGCTAATGAATCATTGATAATGGGTGATAGTTTTATAAAACAGTTTAATGTATTATTAGATTCGTTATCACTTTTATGTGAAGCTTTATCTACTGAACCTGTTTTAAAGAGTACACCATTAATAGCAGTAGGACTTAATAATACTATTAAAGCTGTTAAAAATGTATCAAGTACTTTTACTTCCAAAATTTCTAAAACCTTATAAAAATGGGAGAGAATACTTTACTTGCTTTAGCAGCTACATATCTTCTTTCTAAAGAAGGTAAAAAACTTACTGATGGTAACTTAGATATATCATCTTTTAGAACCCAAATAGAAAATAAATTAAAAGAAAATATTCAATCTTTTAATAGTGAGGAAGCATCTTCTAAACCTAAGTTATCAAGAGAAGAAAGAAAAAAAGCAAGACAAGAAAGAAAAGATACAGCTGAGACTACCCCACAAGAAAAAAAATCCCCAATAGATCAATATACCCCAGAATTAAAAGAATTTAATATAAAGGGAAGAATATATGATAAAAAAGAAAATACCCCTCTTCAAGGAGTAAAAATAGAAGTAATAATTGAAGAGCCAATTTATTTAAAATTAGATGAAAACGAATATTCTACATCTACCTTAGAAGATGGTACTTTTGAAATTAATATAAATCTCCCAATCTTACCATTTGATCAAAAAGTTCTTTTACAACCTAAATTTCTATATACAAAAGATGGGTATTTACCTGCTACACAAGAAATTTTAACACTTGATCGAGAAGCTAAATCCGATTTAAATTTATATCCTTTACTAAATTTAGAAACAGCTGCTGAAAGTGAATTAGCAGAACTTATAAATTCGGCTAACAAAAAAATTAAGGAAGTAAATGATATAGCTTTAAATATTGCTGATAAGATAATAGTTGCTAGAAGAAAAGCTATAATGGGTGTTGTGAATGTAATTCAAAATAGATTATTTCCATTAGCTCTAAGTTTATTACTAGCATTTGGGATAACTAAATTAACCCAACAAAAACAAAAAGTTTGTCCTCCTCGAAATTTACTATTAAGCAATATAGCCAAAAGAAATAGAATAGTAAAACAATTAAACCAGATATTTGCTAGTATAGCTATTAATACAGCTATTGCCGCAGCTGTACTTTTTATATCAAATCAATTTAAGGCTGGGAGATTAAGTGTTTCTAACCTGCCAATTCCTTTAGCAACTCAACCTTATTCTTCTGTTTCTCTCCTTCAACAGGTAGAACGAATTTTAAAAGAATTTGAAGAACAAAATAAAGAACTAAATAAACAAATATTAATTGCTTTAATATTTTTAATAGCATCTTTAATTATAATATTGTCCCTATTAAAAGGAATAGATAAATTAACTTTAGAATGTGCTCAAGAAGAAGGTATAGATTTAGAACCTATATCCCAAGAATTATTGGATTTAACAAGTGAAGCTAATGAAGAAGGAGTAGTTAGTGTAAATCAAATAAATGGGTTTACTCTAGAAGTTCAAGCTATGGATCAAAATGCAGTAGGGAACTTAAAAAGAAGACAGGCAGTTGGAAAAAATTCACAAGGTATTGTACTAGTTAAAGGAGACCCATCATTTAGCTCTAGTGATCAAATATTAATTAACGAACTAGCATTTTATATTCAATCAAATAATTTAAAAGCATTCTAAAACCATATTTATAACATATACTAATATTATGAAATTAGACATATTACGAAAAATCATTAGAGAAGAAGTAAAGGGTGCAATACAAGAAGAGCTAAAAGATCTTTTATTGGAAGCTATTCGCAGTCCTAAACCTGTTGTAGAAACTCAAACTTATAATCCTACATCTACAGCTGGTTATATTTCACCATCTACTACTACTTCTACAGCTACAATTTCAAAAGAACAACTTAGAGAAAACTATAGAAATATACTAGGTGAAACTGCGGCTTCATTTAACACTTCTCAAGTAGGAAAACCTTTACAATTAAACGGTTCTATGGATACAGCTTCACCCAATGGTAGATTGCCTGAAGGAGAAGTACCAATGAATATGATTATGGGTTTAATGAATAAACAATAATGGCATTTGGTGCAAAGCAAATATTCCCTAATGATTTAAGACCTAGAACTGCTATAGGTGTAGATCTTCCATTTAATGGAGCAGGTGTTTTTGTTTTGAATTACACTACTAAAGATGCTATTAAAAATAACTTAATTAATTATTTTTTAACTAATCCTGGTGAAAGACCTGCTAACCCAACATTTGGGGCAGGATTAAGAGCTTATATATTTACTCAAATAGAAAGTAATAATTTAGATTTTATAAAAGAAGATATACAACAAAAACTAGAGAATAATTTCCCCAATGTCGCGGTAGATTCCGTTGAAGTTTTAGGTCAAGAAGATTATAACACAATCAATATAATTATCAAATATAGCATTGTAAATACGGGAATAAACGATGAATTACAGTTAACTTTCACATAATGGCGGTAAATAGAGACATAAAATATATAAATAAGGACTTTAACGAATTTAGATCACAACTTCTAAATTACGCCCAAACTTATTTCCCAAACACATACACAGACTTTACTCCTTCTTCTCCTGGAGTAATGTTTATGGAAATGGCCTCTTATGTGGGTGATGTTTTATCATTCTATTTAGACAATCAGGTACAAGAAAATTTTTTACAATACGCACGGCAATCCAATAATTTATATGAATTGGCCTATATGTTTGGGTATAAACCTAAAACAACAGGATTAGCTACCGTAGATATTGATTTTTACCAATTAGTACCTTCTAAAACTGTTGGGTTAGATATAGTACCGGATTATGATTATGCTCTTTATGTAGATACAAATACCCAAGTATCTTCTAGATCTTCTAATACTAAATTTATAATTGAAGATCCTATAGATTTTACCATATCCAGTTCTTTAGATCCTACTACTGTAAGTGTAGCTCAGGTATCTGGTGGAAGTCCTACATACTATTTACTTAAAAAAACAAGAAAGGCAACATCTGGAACTATTAATAGTACTAGCTTTTCATTTGGATCTCCCGTGGAATTTTCCACAGTAACTATTAACGGGGCAGATATTGCAGGTGTAATAGATATCGTGGATTCCGACGGTAATATATGGTATGAAGTTGATCATTTAGCACAGGAATTGGTATTTGATGGTATAAAAAATACTAATATAAATGATCCTAATAATTATCAAAATAGTGATAATACTCCCTATATTTTACAAACAAAACAAGTACAACGTAGATTTACAACTAGATTTTTAAATCTTACTACTTTACAGTTACAATTTGGATCTGGTAATCCTAGTGATAATGACGAAAATGTAATACCAAACCCTTCAAACGTGGGATTAGGTTTGCCATTTGAGAAAAATAAATTAACAACTGCATATTCCCCTACTAATTTTATATTTACAAATACTTATGGAATTGCACCCTCTAACACTACTTTAACTGTAAGATATTTAACAGGAGGAGGAGTTGGATCTAATGTTAATGCTAATGATTTAACTATACTTAATACTAGCGCTATTAGATTTTTAAAAAATAACTTAAATTCTACTACAGCTCAATATATATTTAATTCTGTTGCTTCTAACAATGAATCCGCAGCCAGTGGGGGTCAAGATGGAGATAGTATAGAAGAAATAAGACAAAATTCAATATCAAATTTCTCTACTCAATTACGAAATGTAACGGCTGATGATTATTTGATTAGAGCTTTAAGTATGTCTCCTAGATATGGGGTAGTAGCTAAAGCATATACTGAAAAACCCAAAGCAGATGATGCTAATACTACATTAGATTTATATGTTTTAACCTATAACTCAGTAGGTAATTTAGCAAATGCTTCTACCACATTAAAAAATAATTTAAAAACCTATATTAATCAATATAGGATGATTGGGGATACTATTTCAATTAAAGATGCGTTTGTTATTAACATAGCATGTGACTTTGAAATAATAACTTTACCTAACTATAATAGTAACGAAGTAATATTTAGATGTATTTCATCATTACAGAACTATTTTAATGTAAATGATTGGCAAATTAACCAACCCATAGTATTAAGAGATATAAGTGTTTTAATAGATAATATTGAGGGTGTTCAAACTGTAAGTAAAGTAAATATTACAAATAAGGCTGGAACCACTTCTGGATATTCCCAATATGCATATGATATAGCAGGAGCTACACAAAAAGGAATAATTTACCCTTCGCTTGATCCATCTATATTTGAATTAAAATACCCAAATACCGATATTAAAGGAAGAGTAGTAACTATATAAAAAATGGCAGTATACAAATTATTTCCTTCAAAGGACGCTAGTATATATTCTTTTTACCCTGTAATGAATACAGGTATTGATTCTATCATTGAGA
>Ga0315900_10012402_pt1 | contig 10458 bp, 10 predicted proteins | sample LakEriMetagenome_FD_203521 | JGI IMG/M metagenome (GOLD analysis project Ga0315900, IMG submission 203521) | Freshwater fungal communities from buoy surface, Lake Erie, Ohio, United States - Buoy 12 MA114 | ecosystem: Environmental > Aquatic > Freshwater > Lake > Lake biofilm | place: USA: Lake...
CTCGAATCTTGCCGACTTTGACATCCTTACCTATCTCGCTCTTGATGTGATGGGCGCAAAGCCGAACTCGGCCGTTTGGGCGCTTGCGGACGGCAATGTGAAGATGACGGCATTTCTTCCAACCGATCGAGCTTTCAAGAAGCTCGTAAAGGCCCTGACCGGAACCAGTTATGTCCGAGAGCGCAAGATCTACCTAGCTGTGCGCGCCCTTGGATTCGATACCGTTGAGAAGGTCTTGCTTTATCACGTAGTTCTTGGTGCACCGATTCTCTCTGAAGCGGCTGTCGCTGCAAATGGAGCAGACCTCACGACAGCAGAAGGTTCAACGATTCGAGTCGCCTTTGATGGCACAACTCTGAAACTTCGTGACAAGGACACAAAGCGGATCAATCCGAATGTGATCCTCACTCGCGTAGATATAAACGAAGGCAACAATCAAGTAGCTCACCCAATCAATGGGGTGCTCTTGCCAAAATTATGAGAGATTCTGTGAACAAATGCATGCGACCCCACCATCCCGAAAAAACATGGTGGGGCTGTGACAGGTTTTGGGCCTTTCTTGAATCCAAAAAAGGGTTCTGAGATTTGGATGAAAGGACGGCGACTCGGAGCGATAACATCTCATGCAATGGCTAGGGTTGCGCTTGACTCTGGCAAGACAGAGAGCGACTTTTGCAGTAGTCGACCTAAAGATTTATGCTGCAAAAGTTCGATAACCTAGATTTGCTAGTGTCCAAAGGTACGTAAGAAGTGATTGACTCTACGAATATCCTCCTCAAAGTCCAGTTGATTGACACCATTCAAGTGAAGGCCAATGAGATGACCCCTAAAAAAATAGAAATCAACCGTAGTAGGGAATTCATCAATGGCCGAATAATTCCAAATAGAAGGATCACGTACTGACAATAGGTGATTTACCTCTTTGTAGAACTTCTGAGTAACGAGCCTTGCTCGAAAATTCAGCACCCTATAGGGAAGTTGTTGTTTTCCCACGCAACGACCCTCCCTAAGACCAAGTTCCATAAAGTGCCAAATGCCTATCTCGCTATCTCTTGGGAGATCTGGATTCGCATCAAGATAACCATCGATGCTAAAGAAGGGTGGAACTCGGACAGGATCTCCTCGCAACAAGACATTCGAAATCTCATAGGAAAGTTGATGGCGCCAATGCTTACGCACCAGGAAGCCGGTATCTTCATGTAACTGAAGCGGTTGCGGCAACAAAGAGGTAAAAAACTTCAGGGCCGACTTCGCACCATGCTTGAATTGAATCGGAAAAGGAGACATCAATGTACGCCATATTCTACGTGCGAGCGGCACCACCTCCTTCTTGGAGGGTTCTAACTCCCAAATTGGTCTGAAATCTAGCTCATGCAGTTCGACGGAGGGTGCCAAAACCATGAAGTGAACTACCGGAAAATCCCAATAGTCGTTCTTTTTCCAAGGAGGATAAGGGACTCCAAATATGTCTAAAGATTCACTTTTCATGTGATTCAAAATGGTATTCAAAACTGCAAAGCCTGCACAATAAAAATCGGGATCAAGAATCAAGGTGTAAGAGTCTTTGCTTCGAGTGCGACTTACTCTCTTTAGAACTTCATTCAGTATTAGACTATGTTGCGAACTTCCATTCAAAGGAAATTTCGGGTTAATCGCTTCAAGATCAACTAGACACAAATGGACATCTTCTCTCTCTTGAATTTGCTTGGGGACCTTCAAGGTGTTCGCGCTATTTGCACCAATGTAAAACTTGATGGATACCTGTTCGTTTGTCTCAAGGAATTTACTTATGCTGGCCCATGCATAATTCGGCTTTAGTGGGCTCGGAATACAAATCACGTCAACTTGAAATCTTTCCAAGATATTGGTGTATGCACGAGAAATAGACACCACTCAAATCTACCGCTAACTCCGTTGAACTATTGGATCTGGATGAACACGAAAACTCTGTAAATCCGATAGGATGAGCTGTGAATGACTCCAGGTAAGTTCATAGATTCTCAGTTTATCCGGTAGCGACAGCTATGTGTCGACTTTGGGTGAGAGTAGGCGTTCAGGTTTTAGTTCCCAACCCAACTTGTAAGTTTCGTTGTGACTAGAACCAAAGTCTTTTCCTATTGCACTATAACTTTCAATCAAAGAAGGGCACTCTACTTATTTCTATGTTCTCGGATCATTTTCCCCGCATTCGAAGCGACATTATTGAGAGTAGATTTTGGCATATTCTCGGCTTCGCTTTATTCGACCTGTAGGTTCCAGCTGGAAGAAAATTGTCGTGAAAAGTATCTTTTAGGTAGATCAAGACAAATGGAATGCATGATGATGAGATGCCAAGAGGAGCAAGAAAAGGTTTCTGAGGTGCGGTATTTTCTCCTGAATTTGACACTTTTGTTTTTGTTTCTAGAGTTTTGCTCACTGCGGTTTTTTTCACCAACTGAGAAGTCACAAGCAGAAACTGGTGAATACGTTTTCCTTTGAGTAAAAAATACATCTTAGTCAATCCAATGCTGAGCTAACTTGAGAGCCACCACTAGTTTGTTGAGACACAAGGGTGGGAGATTAGTTCGAAGCCTCAATTGCGGATCTAGGCAGGCTTTACGTCACAATTAAGAAGTTTGATTGGTTTGAAGAGGAGCCAATCAATTTGCCGCCTGTGGCAGTTTGGTATTCGATGAATGAATTCAACGACAGAATCACGAGTTTTTGCTGTAGTTGGATTCAGAGCGCGATGAACTTTGATCTAAATTCAGGTTATGCCCATTAGTAAACCCATCTAAAGGTTATTGGGAGCTTGCTAATGAACGGAACAGAGCGGATACCTTTCCTTGATGTAATTTCTCAATTGTTGAAACGGCCTTGAATCCTGCTTATGGGATATGCTGAGGATGTGATTCCGAGCGAGGAGAGAAGATGACACAACTGGCTTCTTTTGAAACCCCTATCCTGCCAGAGGGGAAGGACTTTATTCATCTCTTTCGACCTCATATCCCTGCGGGCGCCTTGCAGCATATCGGTTCGGTTCTGCAATCTCGATGGATTGGACAGGGGCCAATGGTGGAAAAGTTTGAAAGGATGATTTCGGAACAGTTCTGCCAAAACCTATCCGGAGTCGCCGTAGGTTCGGGTACGGATGCCTTGCATTTGGCCTATTTGCTCGCAGGTGTTGAGGAAGGAGACGAGGTAATTGTTCCCCTCTTTACTTGCACGGCGACTTCAATCCCTCTGCTTTACATTGGGGCGAAGCCAATCTTTGTAGATATTGACCATGAGACCTTGAATATAGATTCCTCAAGGATTGAGGAGCGAATAACTTCCAAGACTAAAGCAATCGCGGTTGTTCACTATGGTGGACTTCCTTGCGACATGAATGTCATTCACGACATTGCTACACGTCATGGCTTAGCTGTCATTGAAGATGCAGCCCATGCGCTTGGTGCAACCTTCGAAGAAAAGCCAATCGGTTCACTGTCAGATTTCACAATGTTTTCATTTCAGGCAATCAAACATGTCACAACAGGAGACGGGGGCTATCTCTCCATCAAGAACCCTGACTTGCTAGAAAAGGCCAAGCGGCTACGTTGGTTTGGTATTGATAGGAGCGCAAAGCAAAGGGGCATATGGGAAAACGATATCTCGGAAATTGGCTACAAATATCAAATGACTGATTTATCTGCCGCTTTAGGAATTGCTTCTCTTGAAGAATTCCAATCGACGCTTTCGCGCAGAAGAACACTTTTTGATCTATATTGCCAACTTCTTGAAGATACCCCGAATGTGAGAATCCTTGGCACTGATTCTTTCTCAGATAGGAAGCATGCAGCATGGATGTTCACCATCGCTTCACCCTTGAGACGAGAAATACAGAAGGCGCTTTTTGAAAATGGCATCGAGTCCAGTCAGGTCCACTTCCGCAATGATCGTTACTCTATTTTCGGAGGTCGAACTGAGAGCTTCCCTAACATGGATGCCTTAGAGGAGCAATACCTAGTGTTGCCTCTTCACACAGAACTTTCGACAGACCAAGTTGAGAGAGTTGCTAATGTTGTCAAACTTATTGCCAGATAATGCCAACTCTGTGCTTTACTACCCGAACCTGGGATACTCTCTAACACCTCTAACCGAAAGACGCTTGCCTGATTTCTTGCGGATTAGAAACTCTGTTCGTGAACATCTTCATGACAAACGAGAGTTCTCTCTAGAGGAAGCACGGGAGTGGCTACCTACAGCAACAACTTCTTATCATCTTGTCGAAACAGCGAATGGAGTCATCGGGTACATTAGGGAAAAGAGATTATCACACGACGAATTGCAGTTGGGTGTGGATATAGCCCCAGAATTTCAGGGAATGGGACATGGAAAGAAGATTTGGCAATCTCTCATTTGTTATCTATTTTCAGAAACCAAACTTCAAAGAATTTCACTACGGGTATTAGAATCAAATCTACGCGCACACCAACTATATGCCTCCCTTGGTTTCCAAGAGTCCCTTGAATTATCTAATCTGGGGGCTGATAAATACCTTTATATCGAGAGAGACTGGAACTTGGGACTTACTTATGATCAGCCATGATAACTTTGGCTCGATGACGAACCAAAGACAAAACTGGTGAGTCAGTGCTAAGTCGATTTTCTAGAGCTGTCTGGATCAGTACGAGATTCAGAACCTTTATTTATCTCGTCAAAACGTATGCGCCTTGGAGTTTGATTGTCCAAAAGTTGAAAATGTCGAAATTTGATCAAGACCTAAAGGTACGATTCTCAAAGCAAGTGTTTGACTTCTCGCAAGAAAAGCAATTGCTGTCAGTTACGCGCGATTGGTTTTCGATCAATATTCCACATTGGGAATTCATCACGAGCCGGTACGCGCTGCAAACTCGTCCACTAGAAGTTCTGGAAATTGGTAGTTGGGAAGGGCTTTCAACATATTGGATGCTAAAGAATTGGCCAAATTGTCACATTACATGTGTAGATACATGGGAGGGTGGCGACGAGCATAAGGACGGAAGTGCGGCCACAAAAGAAATCCTTGACAATTATGAGAACAATTTTGATTCAAATCTCAAAGCGTATGAAACGCGTATCACCAAAGTCAAAACTCGTTCCATAAATTTCTTTGGATCTTCTAATCAGCAATTTGATGTGATTTATGTTGATGGTTCACATAATGTCTGCGATGTCTTTGTTGATGTTATGGAGTCATATGCGCGGTTGCGAGTAGGGGGGTTACTGATTCTTGATGATTACTTCTGGCGACACTACCTCAACATCTATCAAAATCCGGCTGTCGCCATAAATTTGTTTTTGAGAATTGCATCTGGCACTTACTCCCTAGTTCACTTCAACCATCAAATTGTCATTCAAAAAGTTTTACCTGCAAAGCCCAATGTCAAGAATCCCCTGCATTGAAGTTGCATGTTTATATAGTCTTAAGTCTTGAAAAACAAGTAGACGATATTTGTAATCAGTGCGGGCGCGCCCGAGAGGACTCGAACCTCTAACCTTCTGATCCGTAGTCAGATGCTCTATCCGTTGAGCTACGGGCGCCCGGAACGTGCAGAGCCTATCGGAGACTGACAAACGTCACAAGATGACTCAGTACTGGGCTAAGAGATCAAGCATCTCTGCCACGGAAGTGAATTTTTCTCGTGGCTTTCCTTGCTCCACACCTCGTCGTATTTCCTCATTATTGATGAAATTCCAGTCGCGTTGTGAGACCACTTGTATTTTACGTTCCTGCAACATCGGAAGCACATCAATCCCTGGCTTTACTTCTTTCAATCTACTCACCATGGTCTCCATGACCGCTGCGGCATCGCTCTTATTGGTTCCGATCACGCCTTGTGGGCCACGTTTAGCCCATCCCACGACATAAAGATTGTCGGCCACCCATCCATGTTGATTCTCGTAATGACCATCTTTCCGCAATAATCCAGGAAACTCACTAGGGAGATATCCGATTGCAGTGACAACGAGATTACAAGGCACATCAATTTTTCCCTGCGGCGTCTCAAATGTTACTGATTCAACCTCACTACCTCCATTTATGGATAAGGGCCTGTGCCGAAAGATAAAGTGAAGTCTTCGTGATTGATTCTTTCTTGGAGCCAACGCGATCGAGTGCATAGCTTCAAGATTGCTTTTTACAGACTTCTCGGGCTCATTGCCCACTCGACGAATCGCGCCATCGATATCTCTCTCATCAATAATCACATCCACTGATTCAATATCTGGTAACTCACGAAGCTCAGGGGCTGTGAAAGCGGCACTCTCTGCACCACGCCTTGCTGTGATGTAGACATCACGAATCTTTGAGTCATGCAAGGTCTGTAAAGCGTGTTCCGCTGTATCTGTCGTAACGAGCTCTTGGGGATCAATCGCAAGCATTCGACCGACATCCATCGCGACGTTTCCAGCACCAATAACGATTGCTTGAGATCCAGAAAGATCGACTTCGAGGTCTACATATTCAGGGTGGCCGTTGTACCAATAGACGAAGTCGGCGGAAGAGATGACGTTCTTCAATCCCTCTCCAGGAATGCCTAGTGCCTTGCCTTTGGGTGCACCGATAGCCACCACTGTGGCGTCATAAAGTGACTTGAGTTCGTCTAGCGATATATCCACTCCGACGTTGACATTCGCCAAGAGTCGAAAGCCTGCATCTGAGGCAATCTTCTCGAAGACTTTCGACACAGACTTGATCTTCGGATGATCTGGTGCAACACCACTTCTTACAAGTCCCCATGGCGTGGGGAGCTTCTCAAACATATCTATCGCAAAGCTGACCTCAGTGCTCTGACGATTCTGTAGGGCTTGTGCCGCAAAGTAACCAGCAGGACCCGCTCCAACGATCGCAATACGGTAAGCGCGCACAGAGACTCCTGAAGTTTAGGTACTTTGTTGAGCGGAGACGAGAGGATTTGAACCTCCGAGACCATTTCTGGTCAACCTCATTAGCAGTGAGGCGCACTAGACCGGGCTATGCGACGTCTCCAAGCCTTTTGGTCATAGACTACACCGAAAGTTCAACCATCATAAAAGCCTTATCAGGGGGTCAAGTGAAAAAGTTAGCGTTAGGTGATTCGCTAATTACAGACGATTCACCTCCTTACGTGATTGCTGAAATTGGACACAATCACCAAGGAAACCTCGAAAAAGCTCTTGAATTGATTCAAGCGGCGGCCGACTCTGGGGCAAGCGCCGCAAAGTTTCAAAAGCGACACAACAAGACGCTCTTCACGCCAGCGGCATATAACCAGGTTTATAACAGCGAAAATGCATTTGGTGAAACTTATGGATTACATCGAGAGGCTCTTGAATTTGAGGAAAAGGAGTACAAGGCATGCATTGCCTTTGCAAAGCAGGTCAATATCGACTTCTTTGCAACTGCATTTGACTTTCAAAGTGCAGACTTCCTACGGTCTCTAGGCATCGGCATTTACAAGATTGCTAGTGGAGACATTCGAAACTTACCCCTCTTGAGATACATAGCTGGATTTGGAAAACCCATGATCATTAGTACTGGAGGCGCCACTTTAGAGGAGATTGATGCCGCAGTTGCTGAAGTGAGTAAGATTCATGGGGAACTAGCGGTTCTGCAATGCACAGCAAGTTATCCTGCGGACTATGACCAACTGAATCTACAAGTCATCGCTAGGCTACGAGACAGATACCCTCATGTCACCATCGGGTATTCAGGTCATGACAATGGTATAGCGATGGCAGTTGTTGCCTATGCGCTCGGAGCAAGGATAATCGAGAAGCATTTCACTTTGAATCGTGCGCTCAAAGGAACAGATCATGCCTTCTCACTTGAGCCTCAGGGAATGAAAAAGATGGTTCGCGACTTAGGGCGAGCCTCAGTCGCTCTCGGAGATGGAAATAAGGTCGTGTACGAGAGTGAAAAGGGACCAATTCAAAAGATGAGTAAGTGCATAGTTGCTTCAAATGATCTAAATGAAGGTCACGTGATTCAATTGGAGGACATAGAATTTCGATCGCCTGGAAATGGCTTACCGCCAGCCTTCGCACCCCAAGTCATTGGCCAGAAAACCATTCGAGCTATAAAGCAATTCACTCCAATCACGTTTGAGGACTTTCGCTGATTGACCTTTTGGAATGTATCCTGAGAAGGTACTCAAAAAGTAACTGGGAGTGCCTATACAATTGAATCCATTGATTGAGTAAGAGTAAAGGGAAAATTTATGAGCCATGACTTTACAGAATCCGATCTCTTCCCAAAGGCCGAGTCGGTAGGGGAAAGACCATGGGGCACGGAGGATCTAATAGCGCTTGTAAGTAAGCAATTCTCGGTGAAGCGTCTCAGGGTCAATGCAGGAAATAAGGGAGGGTTGCAATTCCATAGGCTCAAGGACGAAGTCGCAGTGATAGTTTCTGGAGAAATGCTCATTCGCTATGACTTAGGGGATGGTCTCCTACGGGAACGGATTGTGAAGGATGGAGATGTAGTGCACTTTCCACCCGGACTGGTCCATCAGGAAGAAGCTCTTACTGACTGTGAGATTATCGAGGCTTCTACGCCCCATTTCAATGACCGTGTGCGAATGGAAGAAACCTATGGCCTGGGGAAGCCTCAGGGCTTGCCATCAACGAGTGAGCAGCAAATAGAAATAAAATAGGTGAACTAACGTTGTTCTAAAAACAAGATCTCTAGGAGTTTCCAATCTAATTCGGTATTTAGGTCAAATCCCTCATAGCCGGGCATCTCAAAGCCCATGACTCTTCTTCCGCTAATTGACCCGGTCTCAAGGAGTGAAGTCAGACGAACTACCTCTAAACTTGCATTCTGCACCCAAACTTTAGGGAGAGTCTGAGTCGGACGGTTGTGTGTGGGAATTACCTCAAGAGACTGATCTTGCAACGGAGTCGCTTCATCATTTTCATGGAGAATCCACATCTTGCCTGGATGCTTGTCCGTCACTTCCATGGCACGTATTGAATCGGCCCAAGAGTTCCTTTCTAGAGCGAGCGTTGCGTTTCTAATTGTTTCTGCTCTCCGCAGAGGACTTGTAGGCCGCAAAATAGCCAGATAGTCGGCCAAAACTGAGACTTGGTGATCGACGGCATACATCAACCACTCAATGTCAGTGCTGAAGTCTTCAGAAATCTCACTCGGACGCAGACTTGGCACATTTGCTCCGCATTCCACTGAAATCTGAGCAATTTCTGGGTCATCGGTAGAAACAATTATTTCTGCAAAAATCCCCGACTCAATAGCAGTAGCAATTGTATGAGAAATAAGAGGTAAACCTCCCAAAATTCTCTTATTCTTATTTGGTACCCTTTTGCTTCCTGACCTTGCTGGAATCAAGCCCACACTTACACCAGCTGGCAAGTTATTCATAACCCTATCCTCACCCAACTCCAAGCTTGGTAACCACTACAAAGAGAACTGAGCATGTTACCTCCTGAAGGATCACCCCAAGTAACTGGTCTTCCCATCTTTGTCTTAAGAATTCCAACGTGAAGGGGCCTTGCGATAACCCTCCAAGTTTCGCGCAATATAGTTCAAAATCCCCATTCCACCCTTTACTGGCAAAATTACGTCTGCAACTCTCTTTATCTCAGGTGATGCATCTTTCGGGCAAAGTGAGAAAGTCACATTACCCATCACATCTCTGTCATTCAATTCATTACCGATAAACCATGTGTCTTCCCAAGAAAATCCCTTTTCAGAAACATACTTTCTCAAGGCTTCTGATTTGTTTGATACACCTTGAATCACATCCACACCAATTTTTCTTGCACGCATTGTCACAACTCCATTTTTTTCAGAACTAACTATGACGACTTGAATTCCAATTTCAAAGAGTCGTGCAGCTCCCAGCCCATCTTTGCGAGTAACTTGAACAAATTCAATTCCATCAGCATTGACATACACGAAATCATTAGTCAAACAACCATCAAAGTCTATTGCCAACACCTTGGGAAATATCTGAGCTCTTAGCCGTCGCTTGGAGTACCACTTTGAAAGAAATTGTTTTAGAACTTGAGAAAGCTGATAGCGCACAAATCTCCAAAGCGTAGTCTTTCAATTTTCAAAATAGGGTTACCAAAGAATAGTGCACTTTACGTGAATTTCAAATGAAGCAAATCAGTGAATTCCCACTGATAGACATCTGCAAAGGACATTTATGCAATGAGAGTCGTCTCATGCTGCCCGCGGAGTCAAGTTATCCCTTTATGGATTAGCTTCTGCTATAAGGGAAACCAGTTAGAAGAAGTACCAATCTCAGCTAACACACTTCTCAAAATCACATCACGCATAGGAAGCGATTGATTCGCCGAGAATCCCCTCGTCCACTTCAATGCCTAGGCCGAAACCTTTTGGTAACTCCCCAAGGCCATTCGAGATCCGACAACCCCATTCCGTCAAGCGCTCCTTCACCATCGATCCGGTGAAGAAACCATTGAAGAAGAATCGATCAGGAGTGCTGGCAG
>Ga0315900_10012403_pt1 | contig 10456 bp, 8 predicted proteins | sample LakEriMetagenome_FD_203521 | JGI IMG/M metagenome (GOLD analysis project Ga0315900, IMG submission 203521) | Freshwater fungal communities from buoy surface, Lake Erie, Ohio, United States - Buoy 12 MA114 | ecosystem: Environmental > Aquatic > Freshwater > Lake > Lake biofilm | place: USA: Lake...
CGCCTACGGCCTTGCCGAGGATGGTCAAATCGGGCGTGAAGCCATAGTGCGTCTGCGCACAGCCAGCACCGAAGCGGAAGCCGGTGATGGTTTCATCGGCGATCATGACAATGCCATTCGCATCGCAAAGCTCGCGGATGGTGGAGATCATGCCAGGCGCGGCGGGCATGCAGCCGGTGTTGCAGAGCACGGGCTCGAAAATGATCGCGGCGATCTGACCGTGATGCTCCTCGACCTTGCGGCGCAGGTGCTCGGGATCGTTCCAGCGGGCCACGACGAAGGTGCCGAGCACCTCGGGGATCACGCCCTGGCTGGGGTGGAGGCGCGTGGGGTTCTCGTCATCGCCCCACTTGTCCGGCGGCGGTGCGAAGCCGACGAGGCCTTCATCCGCCCAGCCGTGGTAGTGGCCCTCAAACTTCAGAATGAGAGGACGGCCTGTGTGCGCCCTCGCGAGACGCAACGCGGAGAGCACGACCTCGGTGGCGGAGTTGTTGAAGCGCACCCGCTCGGCTCCCGGGATCATCTTTTGCAGCCGCTCGGCCACGTCGATCTCCAACTCGCTCTGCGCGGCCCAGTGCGTGCCTTTGAAAGCCTGCGCGGAGATCGCCTCAGCCATGCCCTTCGGCGCGTGACCATACAAAATGGCACCCTGGCCGATCTGGAAGTCGATGTACTCATTCCCATCGACATCGAAGAGCCGCGAGCCGCTGCCGTGATCGAAGTAAAGAGGCACCGGGGCCTCAATCTTGCGGATGCCGCTGTTGATACCGGCGGCAATGCTGCGCTGGGCGCGGGTGTAGAGCTCCGCGGATTTCGGGAAGGTGTAGGACATGGCTGGAAGGGTGAAAACTCAGCTCAGGGAGGAGCTGTCATACACGACGACGCGCTCCCAGAAGGTCTTGCAGGTGTCCACGAAGCGCTGGTGGTCCGGGCAGCCCTTCTGGTAGAATTCATGGTCCTCCATGGTCATGAAGAGCAGCGAGATGGAATAGCTGAACGAGTGATCCGTGACCGGGCGCTTCTCCGTGGGAGCTGGTTTGCCAACGAATCCGTGGGCGAGGTAGCTGATCTTCGGAAGCAGGGCGAGTTCCGATTCAAAGGTGGCACGTTGATCGGCGGTGAGGTCGGGCTTGAGCCAGAAATAGACGTTGTGAAGCATGGTAGCCGACAGCTACGCCCGCCGAACCCGCCTGCAATCGCCAAAACTCTGGTTTCAATTCAGAACCAGCCTCGTTTTCCCGCGAAAATGCGAGATTCCTGCTAGCCCGGCGGCCATTGGCGCGTTTTAGCGGGTGGAAATGGTTTCTGAGGTTTCCACCTCGGTCATTTTCATCCGCGCGAAGGACGATGGCCCCACTGGGAACGACTGAAAGTCCGCGTTGCACGTCCACACCAACAATGCAAACCTAGTACCATCATGACCACCCCCCACATCCTCGCCGCCTTTGGCCCCCTCGGCACGCCCGAGTTGATCATCATCGCCATCCTCATTCTCGTGCTTTTTGGCGCGAAAAAACTGCCCACCTTCGCCCGCAGCCTGGGCAAGAGCATGGGCGAGTTCAAAAAAGCCAAGGACGAGTTCGAAAAGGAGCTTCACAACGCCCAGATCGAGGCGGAACGCCCGCAGATCCAGCAGCCGCAGGAAAAGCGCCAACCGGTCGCCAACGTCGAAGATTCCTAGCCAAGTCTCGTTCATGGGCATGAAGCCACTCCTTCAAATCACGCGGCGGGTCTTTGGACCCGCCGTTTTCTTTGCCTGCGCGGTGCAGCTGGGGGGCGCCGAGCCGGAGCGCATCACCTTCTGCGCCTACAATCTGAAGAATTGGCTCACGATGGACCGGCTGGACATGAAGACCTACCAGACGCTACCAGCCACACCGAAGCCGGAGGCCGAGCGCGAGCAGGTGGTCAAAATCCTCGCCGCCATCAAGCCGGACATCCTCGGCGTCTGCGAGATCGGCACTGCCGACGACCTCGCCGACCTGCAAAAACGCCTCAAGGCCGCAGGCATCAACCTGCCGCACACCGAGCTGGCCCATGGCGGTGATTCCACCCGCCGGCTTGCCTTGCTTTCCCGTCTGCCGATCAAAGCGCGCAACTCACAGACGAACCTCATCTACCAGCTAGGCGCGCAGACGCTGCCTTTTCAACGCGGCATTCTGGATGTGACCATCGCCATCACGCCGACTTTCGACCTGCACTGCGTCGGCGTGCATTTGAAGTCGATGCGTGAGATCGAGGAGGCCGACCAGGCCCAGATGAGACGAAACGAGGCACGCCTGCTGCGCAAACACCTCGACAGCATTTTCACCCACGACTCCGGAGCACGCATCCTGGCCTACGGCGACTTCAACGAGCACCGCAACGAGCCCGCCATCGCCGAAATCATGGGCAGTCCGCGCACGAGCGACACCGCCATGCAGGACATCTGGCTCAAAGACCGCAACGGCGAGGTCTGGACGCACTTCTGGGACACGGCGGACACTTATTCACGCCTCGACTACTGCTTCATGAGCCGCGTGCTGCGTCCTCACATCGACTTCAACCGCTGCTATATCTACTCCTCGCGAGACTTTGACAAGGCGAGCGACCACCGGCCGCTGGTCATCAAGATCAGCCCTGAGCCGATCTTGAAGAAGGAGTAAAGCCTACGCGCCTACTGCCGCGTGATCTTCAGCACGCGGTTATTGTAGCTGTCGGTGATGTACAGCTCGCCCGTCTGCGGGTGAATGGTGACGCCATGGGGACGCGAAAGCTCGCACTGCCTCGGATCACCGCCCACACCCGCGCAGCCTTTCCTGCCAGTGCCTGCTACGCGCTCGATTTTGCCGGTGGCAGGCACGTAGCGCCGCACAAGATGCGCCTCCGCGTCTGCAATGAACACCGTGTCGTCCTTGTCCACGCAAAGGTGCTTCGGCCCGTTCATCGTGGCCTCCAGAGCGGGACCACCGTCCCCTTCCCCTCCCTGCTTGCCGCTGGCGTTCACGACGGTGCGGATGCGGCCGTTTTGATCAACGACACGAAGCGCGTTGCCACCACGCTCGAGGATATAGACGTTTCCTTTCCCGTCCGCGGCGACCGCACGTGGATCCACCAGCGGCTCATCGACTGCCACAGCACCATCCACGGGTTTGCCCTTTTTCCCATTGCCAGCAATGACGCGGCTTTTGTGGCTGGCGAGGTCCAACTCATGGACCTGGAGCAGATCGGCGATGAGGAGCTTTTTGCTATCAGGAGTGAGGGTGATGCAGTAAGGGCCGTTGCCACGCGCCTTGCCCGCAGGCGCTTTCCAGCCCTCCAGGGTGCTCACGATGCGTGCCTTCACATCCACCACGCGCACGCGGCCGTTCCAGGTGTCTCCGATGAGCACCTTGTCATCCGGCAGGATGGCGAGGTTGTGCGGCCCGTTGAACTGCGCGCGGATCGCCGGCCCGCCGTCGCCGCTGTCGCCCGGCTTGAGCTGCCCGGCCACATGCTGGATCACGCCGCCGCCATCGACCTGCAGCAGCCGGTTGCCCGAAACCATTTCAACGATCCACAGGTGGCCGCCGGAGTCGAATGCCGTGCCAAACGGCTCCTTCAACACGGCCTCCGTCGCAGGAATGTCCACCGCGTCGTTCGTTCCGCCGGCGACAAGCACGATCTGGTCGGCATGGGCAAGCTGAGGCAGGAAGAAAACGAGAAGGCTGGCGAGTGATGATTTCATGAGGGCAGAGAATACTGAGCAAGCGCGGCCATTTATCCATAGGGAATCAGATCAACTCAAGAGGGCGTGAAGAGAAAAATGAATCTCAGGCACAAGAGTTGCTTGGGAACTTAAAATGCTCTCTCCCATCCAAGAGTATCTCGAACAGCTTCATTCGCGTTACGCGTCTGACAGCAGCGGACATGTGGCCGATTACATCCCCGAGCTCTCCAAAGCATCCCCAAACTGGTTCGGCATCTGCATCGCCACGCGAGACGGGCATGTTTACGAAGTGGGCGACACAAGACAGCCGTTCACCATCCAGTCCATCTCGAAGGCGCTGACCTATGGCCTCGCGCTCGAAGACCGCGGAGAGGAGCATGTCCTGTCCCGCATCGGTGTGGAGCCCTCGGTGGAGGCCTTCAACGCCATCAGCCTCAAGGAAGGCACCGGTGCGCCGCTGAACCCAATGATTAATGCGGGAGCGATTGCCACCAGCGGCCAAATCTTGAAAAAGGATGGCAAGAGCCGCATCGAGCGCGTGGTGGAGTATCTCAGCGCCTTCGCGGGGCGGAAACTTGAGGTCAACCAGTCCGTGTATCGCAGCGAGAGCGAGACCGGGCACCGCAATCGAGCCATCGGCTGGCTGCTTCGGAATTTCGGAATCATCGACGAAGACCCGGACGAGATCCTCGAGACCTATTTCCAGCAATGCGCCGTTGAGATCACCTGCCGTGATCTGGCGGTCATGGGGGCGACTCTGGCCAATCAGGGCGTGCATCCGGCCAGCAACACCCGCGTCATTCCGGCGGAGCTGGTGGACAACGTGCTCGGCGTCATGGCCACCTGCGGCATGTATGACTGGTCGGGCGAGTGGATTTACCGTGTCGGCCTGCCCGCCAAAAGCGGAGTCGGCGGCGGCATTCTAGCCGTGCTGCCAGGACAGCTCGGCATTGGTGTTTTCTCACCACCTCTGGACAAACAGGGCAACAGCCACCGTGGCATCCAGGTTTGCATGGATGTCTCGCGCGAACTCGCCCTGCACATGTTGAATCCCACGGCGACTCCGCGTTCCTCCGTGCGGCTGGCCTACAAGGGCGGCGAGGTCATGGCCCGCCGGCGTCTGCCGCCGACGGCCCGGGAGATGCTCCGTGTGAACGGGGCACGCATCCAGATCATCGAGCTACAAGGAGGCCTGACCTTCGCCACCATCGAGCCGGTCGTGCGTTACGCGGCAAGCCTCGCCGAGGAGGGCTGCCGCTTCATCATCTTTGATCTGCGGGCGGTGGTGAATGCGAACTCGGTTAGCCTCATCCTCTTGTCCAACCTCGGAGTGCGGCTTGCCGAGCAGCAGGTGCGCATGGTTTTTTGCCAGCCGGGCCGCTTGCTGACCTCCCTGCGGGGCATTGGCATCACGCCCGATCAGATCTACGCCACTCTCGACGCCGCCCTGGAGGCCTGTGAGGACGCGATGCTTCTCGAGGTCACCGGCGCCTCCTGGAGGCCGCTGGGCACCCTCAAGCTCAAGTCCTGCTTCCTTTTCCGCGGCTGCACGAACGACGACATCGCCTACCTTGAGGAAACTCTGGAGCAGCGCTGCTACAATCCGAACGAGGTGCTCATGACCACCGGCGGCAAGGCAGACGAGATGTTTGTGATCGTGAAAGGCAATGTCGAGGTTCAAATCCTCGCCGAGGGTGGTGAGCGCAAGCGCATCGACGTGCTCACCGCCGGCATGACAGTCGGCGAGATGGCCTTCCTTGATGGTTCAACACGCTCCGCCGATGTGATTGCCATGGAGCCTGTGAGGTGCGTGGTGATCACCAAGGACTGGTTCGAAGCTCTGAATGCCCAGCGTCCTTCGCTCAAGATCACGCTCCTGCATGAGTTGACCCAGGAGCTCTCGGTGCGCCTTCGTCAGGCGAACCGGGAAATCTCCACCCTGCATCGCGGCTAGCAGTCACTTCTTCTTCAGCAGGCGTACGCGGTGTGATTCGCTGTCGCCGATGAAGACCGTGCCGTCGGCGTCGCAAAAGACACCGTGAGGACGCGCCATTTTGCACTGAAGCGGATCGCCATCCGGGCCGTCGCCTTTCTGATTGAGCCCGGCGATGAGTTCAAGATTACCAGTCTTCATGTTGATCATACGGATGGAGTGGCTTTCGCAGTCGGCGAGCCAGACGTTGCCCTCGGCATCGACAGAAATGCCCTTCGGCCCGCTCAGCGTGGCCTCCTTCGCCGGACCACCGTTGCCGGTGAAGCCGCTTTTACCTGTGCCTGCGATGTGATGAATTTTCCCGGCCTTCAGGTCGAATTTGAAGACCTGGTTTCCTTCACGCGTGGCGAGCCAAAGGTTGCCCTGCTTGTCGAAATCGAGCGAACGCGGCCCTTTGAGCGACGTCCCGGCGATGGGAGATCCGTCGGGCGTCGGCCCCGCCTTTCCAACACCGGCAAAGGTGCTGATCGTGCCCGTCTTCATGTCGATCTTGCGGATTACGTGGTTGCCGATGTCGCAGACGTAAAGATCGCCCTCAGGGCCGAATTGAATGCTGTGCGGTTGCTTGAATTGCGCTTTCACCGCCGGTCCGCCGTCACCGCTGTAGCCTGCCACGCCAGTTCCGGCGATGGTGGTGATGATCTTCGTCTTCAGGTCAATCTTCCGCACCGCATTGTTCACCATGTCCACGATGTAAAGGTCGCCCTTCGAGTCGAAACGCAGTTCATGCGGCAGATTGAAGGTCGCCTGCAAAGCGGGGCCGCCATCGCCGCTGTAGCCCTTGGCGCCTGTGCCCGCGATGGTGCTGATCGTGCCATCAGGAGCCACGCGGCGGATGCGCTGGCCGGTGTATTCGCAGAACCAGATCGCACCATCGGGGCCACGCACGACGCCGAACGGATTGTCGATCTGGGCCGCCGTGGCGGGACCACCATCACCGCTGCCGCCTTTGACGCCGGTTCCGGAGAAGGTTGAGATGGTCCACTCCGCCGCCGTGGCGGTGTGGGCGAGGAAAGCGAGGAGAAGAAGCGTGCGCATGGTGATTGGAAGAACGCGACGATGAAGGGAGCGGCTCCAGATGCCAAGAAAGAAATGCAGGCCGCTGGATTTCATGTCCAATCCGACAACCATCCGCCTGCATTCCATGAAACCGCTCGCCGCCTTCCTTTCCTCATTCGTCATTCTGCATTCGTCCTTCGCCGAAGTGCGGCTGCCCTCCATCTTCACCGACCACATGGTGCTCCAGCGGGACAAAGCGGTGCCGGTGTGGGGCAAGGCCGCGCCGGGCGAGGAGGTCGTCGTCGAGTTCGCGGGGCAAAAGAAGACCGCGAAGGCCGATGCGGGCGGCAAATGGATGGTAAAGCTCGATCCCATGCCCGCGAATGCGGAGCCGCAGGTGCTCAAGGCGGGCAATGTGAGCGTGCAGGATGTTTTGATCGGCGAAGTGTGGCTCGCCTCCGGCCAGTCGAACATGGAGTGGGAAATGCAGATGAAGCCCGACTCGAACGCCGACATCCCGAACACCACGCATCCGAACCTCCGCCTCATCGAGGTGCCGAAAACGACCGCGCTCACGCCGCAGGACGATGTGCCCGCGAAATGGGCACGCAGCTCGCCGGAGAGCGCCGCCAGCTTTTCCGCTGTGGGTTACTACTTTGGTCTCAAACTGCACGAGGAGCTCAAAGTGCCCGTCGGCATCATTTTGAGCGCCTGGGGCGGCACGCGCATCGAGCCGTGGACGAGCATCGAGGGCTTTGACGCCGTTCCGGAGCTGAAAGACTTCGTCGCCGATGTGCGCGCGAAACTTCCCGGCAGCGACGCCTACCGCACCGCGCATGAAAAACACCTCGCCGCCGTCACGCAGTGGCAGCAGGCCGTGAAGACCGCCTTGGAGAAAAAGCAGCCCGTGCCCGCCATCCCCGGCCAGCCTGCCACGCTCGACGCCGGTGCTGGCACGCCCACCGCGCTCTACAATGCCATGATCCATCCGCTCGTCCCCTTCGCCATGCGCGGCGCCATCTGGTATCAGGGCGAATCGAACCACAACGAAGGCTTCGTCTATACCGACAAGAAAAAAGCCCTGCTCGCCTCCTGGCGCAGCGTGTTCCAGCAGCCTGAGCTGCCCTTCTACTTCGTGCAGATCGCCCCCTTCCAATACGGCACCGAGGAGCCGGAGATCCTCGCGCAGTTCTGGCAGGCGCAGACGAAGTGCCTCGACATCCCGCACACCGGCATGGCCGTCATTACCGACATCGGCGAGGTCCCGGACATCCATCCCGCGAAGAAAAAAGAAGTCGCCCACCGCCTCTCGCTCTGGGCCATGGCAAAGACCTACGGCAAGACCGACATCGACCCCAGCGGCCCGCTTTACGCCAGCCACGCCATCGAAGGCAGCGCCATCCGCGTGAAGTTCGCCCACGCCGCCAGCGGACTCGCCTCACGCGATGGCAAACCGCTCACGCATTTCGAGATCGCCGGCCGCGATGGCCTCTTCCAGCCTGCGGACGCTCAAATCGATGGCGACAGCGTCGTTTTGACCTCCGCCAAGGTCCCGCAGCCGCGTCGTGCGCGATTCGCGTGGAGCAAGCTCGCCATCCCGAACCTCATGGACAAAGACGGCCTGCCCGCCACCGCCTTCCACACGCACTGGCCTGTCGATCCCGACCTCGGCGACAACTTCGCCAAAGGCTGCACCTGGACCAGCAGCGACCAAAACACCTACGGCTGGGACTTTGGCCTCACCGACGGCTCCTGGGCCTCCTTTCCGCCGAACTGCTACGCCACCAGCAACACCGACCAGTTCCCGAAGCACGTCACCATCGACCTCAAGCAACCGCGCACGCTAAATTTGATCCTCGTCGGTGCCCCCGAGATCGGCTCCACCAAAACCGTCGCCATCTCCGTCAGCACCGATGGCCAAACCTTCCGCGAGGTCGGCAAACATGTCTTCCCCCTCGCCAAAGCCGAACGCGCCTCCATCACCTTCCCCGACACCGAGGCCAAGTTTATCCGCCTCACCTACCTCGACCACCACGCGCAGCAGGCGGGCAACTTCCCCAACACGTTTGCTTTCACGACCGAGGTGGAGGCGTATCGGGTGAAGTGAGGCCACTTACCGGGAGTTGAGCCATCTGCACAAGACTCGAACGGTGGCATGCATCATTGTAAGTTGCGGAGCGTTATGAAAATAAAGCGCCTGAAATCTTTTGGGCTGCTTTAAGCATCTGAATCGTGTTGGATATTTTTTGTTGGACTCTGGAGTCAGTGATGGGGTTTCCGTGGTTAGAGAATACAGTTTTAACGACTAGTTCGATGTTATCCTCGGTGAGCTTCCTCTTAAATTTGGGTGCATCGCCAGTGACCTTGATTAATCCGGCTTCATACGCATTCAAAATCCGAATTGTCTGACATCCATTCTGCGTTTTGGTTCCAGTTCTGTGATCAAACCACGGTCGGTGCTTAGGTCGTGTTTGAAAACCTGTCGATTGGCAAATCGGTGGTGATGGCGGAAAGGGCAGAGACGATGAAAAACCAACGCTTTGCATGGTGGGGGCCGCTCAAAGAGCGGCTCAAAAAAATGGTGGTCTGAAACTGGGCTGCAGACCTCCAGCAGGATTGGACATGGTGCTTGATGCGCTGTTCTACCGGCTGAGAAATGCAGGACCTTGGCGTGACCTTCCTGATGGCTTCGGTCCCTGGCGCACGATCTATGGCTGGTATCAGCAGCTGGCTCGGCAAGGGATCTGGGAGCGACTGCTGCGCCGATTGGCGTGCCGCTCCAAAAGCAGGATCCGACTGGTCGATGGCACGCATGTGGTGGTGCACCAATGCGCCGCCAATCCCGCCGGAGGAGCTCGGAAGCAGGCGATGGACCGCACGCGTGGCGTACGCAACACCAAGATCATGGCGCTGACCGACGGTCGGGGGCTGCCAGTGAAGCTGTTGCTCATCGAAGGCCAGGCTTACGAGGGCAAATATGTCATCCCGTTGCTCGAAGTCCCAGAGGGGCTGATGGTAGTGGGAGACAGCCGAGCGCAGCGAGACAGCCAGCCGCAGGCTGCCCGCAGGGGCAAGGCAAAGACGAGACAACGGCTTCGACAGCGCCCCTCTTCGCCGACAACTTGAGCAGCTTGGAGCCTCTCATTGCATTCCCAGCAAGTCGAACCGGCGCAAGAAGCGCAGGCTCAACAAGAAGCTCTATCGTCAGCGCTACAAGGTGGAGAACTACTTCTGCCGCCTGAAGCACTGTACCTAAGCAAACACGCGCCGCGACAAACTTGCCTCCCACTTCCTGGCTCTCATTCAGTTTGCTTCCATCATCGACTGGCTTCGGTATGGATGTTGAGGGTTTTCAAACACGGCCTAGTTCTGAACAAAAAATTGAAAAGCACGGCCTCGCAAGCACGCTCATTTTCCGCGCACCAGCACGACGCGGAAGCCGATGGTGTTCCGTCTCGTTTCCGGCGGCACCGGCATGCGGGCGGAAGCGAGCAGTTCTTCCGGCGCGGAGGTGCGCCAGTTGCCGCCGCGGGTGGTGCCGAGGGAAGGCTTGGCCGTCTCACCGGGTTTGGCGGCAGGAGCGGGCTCGTAATCCGTGTCCACCCACTCCGAGACATTGCCCGCGAGACCGCAGATGCCGCGCTCATTCGGCGGCAGCGCGGCCACCGGCGCGACGAAAGGATATTTGTCCTCATAACCGGCGATCGCGCTGTCCAGGCTGGCTTTGCGGGCGGAATTGATGTCGGCGAGATTGTCCACGTTGTTCGGCGGCGGCC
>Ga0315900_10012408_pt1 | contig 10452 bp, 24 predicted proteins | sample LakEriMetagenome_FD_203521 | JGI IMG/M metagenome (GOLD analysis project Ga0315900, IMG submission 203521) | Freshwater fungal communities from buoy surface, Lake Erie, Ohio, United States - Buoy 12 MA114 | ecosystem: Environmental > Aquatic > Freshwater > Lake > Lake biofilm | place: USA: Lake...
TTGAGAATATTTTTTATCTCATCATTTGTAGTCCATATCATACTATACGATGGCGCTCCTTTTAATGTAGGTATTTCTCTTACCTCCCCGGAATACTTAGATCTTGGTAACAAATCGAGCGATGCTTCCATATATTTCATAATGCAATTACTATTAAGTATTGATTTTTTATTTAAAGAGATTGATTCTTTTAATCTCGCCCTGTAGGCGGGGCGGGAGACAATTGTCTTCACCACCCCTACCTCAAGGGAATCAATAACCAAATCAACTAACCTATGCAAATCACTTTCTATCATTATTATTTATTTACATCAACTACTTGAGATACTTTTCTTTTTCTTCCTCTCTTCTTTAAGACTTTTGCCGGCAACTCTGATTTCTCCTGCTGAGGCTTGTAATCACTATGCTTCTTCGCTAATTCAAGTGCCGTGTAATACACAGATAAAGGGAAGATAGTTGTGATAAGTGCATAGAAAAAGAATCTAAAAGATAAGTCGTGTTGTATATAAGACATACCTATATTGATGAATATAGCAAACCATAGATACATAACTGCCAACTTATGGTTGCCTCTGATGGAGAATATAACAATGTACAACTCAACACAGATTGCAAGTAACGCACTATGTAACCATGCCCAAAACCCATCGCCAATGAATGTTAGGTTGGCTATTACCATTGCGGTATGCACTGCCTGTAATAAAGAAGTCGCAGTAAGTATCGTGATGATCATATTGCGTGACTTAAAAAACTTTTCTAAGTCTGTTTGATTGTTGCTTATTAGGCTCATCTTTTTTTGATTTTGTTTTAAAGTTAAAATAATATTCTTTATATCATCCTTGTGAAACCAGTCGTTGTACTTGTCTTTCATTAAGGTCTTACTCCTATCTGATTCTCTATCGAGCCACAAAGATAATGCATCTAAATCATTAGCCATATTAAATTAAAAAACTTGTGAGTTTATTTTATTTAGTTGGTCTTTTGTAAATAGGTATTCGTTGCCTGGTTCTAAGTTTATATATGCTGAGGTCTTCACCTTGTCTACATATATCCTCCCGATAAGCAACCCTTCAAGTTGTTCTAATACTATCTCTTGCATAAAATAATTGTAATTGTTTGTTTAAAAAATTTCTAAGTCTCTGTTCTTCTTCCATGTCAGACTTTGTATAAAAGTATTCCCTCTTCCTTGATGCTGAATCTTTTAATACTATCTCTAACATATCTTTTAAGTTTGTTAACTTCCTTCCTTGGCTTGATGTAAGATACCATTTACCATCATCCTCGTAACATCTTATTGGCGGCTTCTTCATATTTGAATTATCGAACAAGAAGTTTAATTTAGTAACTGCTTCTTTCTTTGACTCATATGGTTTCTTATCTTCTCTCATTTTAATTTAATTTTTAATTAATCATAATTTCTAATTTTGTTTGGCTCAATTATTTTCCACGCATTCAATATCCTATCCACACGATTGACATTTAAAACTGCTCTGCCAGCGTGTTTTAAATACAAAGATACGACAGATACATGGACACCCGAATACAAAGAAAGCAAACTAATCTCCTTGTGTTGTATAACTTTCCTTATTCTTTTTAGTTGTTCTACTTTATTCATTATAATCTTTTACAGATATAACAAAATTCTTTATAGTATCGTATGTTCCGACAGGCACTTGTGTTGAATGCTCGTCTATGATATACCCAAACTCATCTGATATAGTTACGTGTGACATATCACCAAGCCAAGAGTCTGATACTTTAGAATAGTTTACTTGGTAATTGCTATCATTATAACAAACAATCATATTGTATGAAGTTGTCTTTGTGCAAGACTCGATGAATGGTGCAGACACACCTGCCGAATTACCATCCCATTCCAAATACTCTATAACCCCTTTATCAAAGGCTTCGTCAATATCTTGATAGCCATTAACTAAACACCAAAACGTTGCATCTTCAGAGTACTTAAAGAAGTATTCTTCATCATTTAGTTTGGCATAGTAGCCAGAGTTCATACCTTCTCCGGTAGCGGAGCAAACCTTAGCATAATTGATTCTCATCATTGTTGTATTATTTGGTCAGAAAAATAAATGTCAATACTAATACCATCATAGTTTGTATAGTTGCCTGCATCCACATACTCAGACAAATCTTCTTCTGAGATGTCCCCTTCTTCTTCACGTATTAAATCCATGAACATCTGTTCTGCATCTACAATTACATCAGATGATTTTTCCTCGTCAGTAATTATGTAGGAGTATGATTCACTAATCATACCCCTATCAGTTTTTAAAACGTTGATTATTCTCATATCTATTTTAATTTATCATCTAAGAAATCTTCCAATAAATCAAAGAACTCTCCGTCTTCTAAAGGAAGATCTCTTGTAGCGAGAAAATGTTCAAACTCAAATGTCAAGTCTTCGGCTAATTCGTAGAGACCACCTATACCTTGCATGGTATCAATCGTAATTATTTTATCAGAGGTCTCAGCGTTGCTCATAATATAAGACGCTATTTCAAAATGTGTTTCTAATAAATTAGACAGACCTCTTGGTGTTTGAATGTGTTGTGTTATTTGCTGCATTGTATTTATTTTAATTAATAAGATACTATTATTTCATCTGAGTCTAAGTACATTTCATATGGAGCATTGGCGTATGCCTTATCAATCATATCTTGTATGTCTTTGTCAGCGTCTATGTAAGGTACAATATCATTGTCGTTAAGGTTATTAGGTACTTCTACGATAAGTTCTATCTCCTTAAAGAACTTTACTATACCTGTCAATTTGATTTGTCTTGTTTCCATTTTAATTTAATTTTCTTTTGTGTATAAAACATAAGATACAAATACCCCAGACAATGATAAGTCATTGTTTAAGTCATCCATAAAGTCAGATATCCTTTCGACTGATATATAATCCTCATTGATATCGCTAAACTCTCTTTGAATCATATCCTTAACATACCATTGACCAGACCCTTCGTAGTCGGGCGGTGATGTGAAGACACTATTCTCCAACTTTTCGCATACCTTACGTGCGTTATGGTAGAATACCCTTATTAATACTATAAATATTTCGTGTTTCATTTTAATTTGTTTTACCAAGATGCTAAATAAGTATAGCCAACCCATACATCATCGTCTTCGTCAATGTCATCAATCTCATTCTGCAATATATCTATTGTGAACTCTACATCTTTAATATAAAATTCATCAACCTCTTGACCGCCAAAAAAGAAACCAGCGACAGGTGGCATCAACTCCTCAGCACACGCATAGTTTGCGTCACGTATCGCGATAAGCATATCAAGTATGTTTGTCAAGTCTTCCTTTGTAAGTCGTACCTCTTGGCAATTGTCTACTTGATTTGCAAAGTTCTCAATTATATATCCGTGTAGTGCGTTGAACTTTCTCCAATAGGCTACCTCTTCTTTGATGTAGGCTACTCTTTCTGGTTTAATCTTTGTGGCATGACCACCTCTTTTTACATCAACATCAAATCTCTCTTCTTTAGAAGAGAACGACCAATTCTTTACGTAAGTTTGTTTGTATAAATACATATCAAGTCCCATAATTATTTATTTAATAAGTTAATATAATTGTTTGCCTCCTCTTGAGACCTAAACTGACCTATGCTTTCAACTATCTTCTCGTTGTAAACCTCGACCAACTCGTACCAAAAGTGATTGTACCTTGAATGAATAATTCTGTACTCTCCTTGTTTGTTTGTCTTTACTGCTTCCATATCATACAAATAATTGTTCACAATATTCATCGAACTCTTGTTCGGTACAGCAGGACAGGTACTCTTTCTCTTCGGTTGCTTCAGAACTTGTATTCCAATTTGTTATCTCCAAATCAGTAAGCCTTATAACGGCTGTGTAGTTATTCCAAATCTCTTGGAAGAATTGAAACTTGTTTGTCTCTCTAATTAAGTGTGTCATAATAAATATTTAATCGTTAAAGAATTCGCTCTCATTTATGAGCCACAAAGATAATATAACTAAAGCAATTAACAAAATAATCATTGGAATATTTTTAGTTTCAAGGAATAAGTAACTCATCAATGTGACCAACCACGTTACATTCTAAATCAAATACTGCATTCATAACAGATGAATCTGTGTACCATCGCTTAACGAACCTAACTAAGTCACTATGGGATACCCTCTCTTGGGTAGTGAATGAAGCAAAGTCATCTGCTAACTTTTCATTGTCTCTATCTAAAAAGTGTTTCAATACATCGGATGAGAAGTAATAAGTCTCTGAAAATATTTTATGTGCCATGTTAAATTATTTTATTAGTTAAAAAATATTGTGCGTTATTGTTTGAGTGTATAACTCTGTACTCGCCTTGCTTGTTTTTTTTCATATCCATTGTATTTAACTAAACATATACTCACCGAAAAGAATGTACTGCAACAGAACGTCGCAGTCCTCAGCATCAGACTCTTCATGATACACCCTATCGAATGCTAATTGGAATGCATCGCTTGGTTCTTCTTCTAAGAATTTCCACAAGGCTTTCTCTACTACATCTAAGGTAAGGGGGGTTATTTGCACATCGAAACCTTCTTTGAGTACAAACTTTATATCGCCACCTGCAATAATCATCTCAGCATATATACACTCAAGCGTTTGGTCTAATTTTTGTTTCGCCAATCGAGACCTTGCTTCTCTATACTTCTCCTTGTCCCAATCAATATAGAATCCATACGCACTAAAGTAATAGATGCCATCTGAAAGAATGGTGGAAATAAAATCTCTATAAGAGATCGTAACTTCCTTACAGATACGGAACGTTCCGTTGTGTGTGTTTGTCATTGTGTTTGTTTTTAATTAGGTTAACCAAATATAATATCTCCATAAAGAATACATTGCAGTATTACATCACACGTCTCAGCATCGTCCTCCTCTGCTAAGAGAGTGTCTACTGCATTGGTAAAAGTGGGGTTGACCCCATACAAGTTCTTTAAACCATCTTCAACAGATTGTAGCGTTAGGTCTGCGTTCATCTCACCATCACCCTCTATGTCATCAAAATGTAACGTATAACCATCAATAATCATTTGAGTTAATACATCCTCCCATGCTGGGTCTGAAAGTGTAGAACTTTCTTTTGTAAGTTCATAACCCTTTCGGCTATAGTTTAACTGAATGCCGTATCCGGAAAAGTAATACATACCATTACATAGTAAGTTGCAGATAAATTCTCTGATGTGAGGGGTCTTATCTATTTGAAGTGTGTTTGTCATTGTGTTTTATTTATTTGATTAATTAATTACTTAATGAATTCTCTATAAAATTTCGTAAACCTCTGCACGAATCTATCGTTAGCAAACAAATCAGATAACGTTGGTGCAACGATATTGCAATAATTTCTTTCCTCCTGCACTACTCTGTAAGTTCCGTCTAATACGACGTATGTCTCCCCATTATCAGCAGTGTACCTTTTGCCGTGAGCATAGTACTTTATTACTAAAAATGAAGTGTCAGACTTGCCCTTTATTATTATTTTTCCAAGAATGTTGTCTCTTTCGTAATCCGGAAGACCTTTCCATTCGTCATCTAACCATATGCTTAATTCGATTTGCATTGTTGGCGGCATATCTTGCTTGAGCAAATTGAAATCTGTTTCAAGTAACTCTACCAATGGTTTAACCATTGACTTATTTATTATCCTTGCCTCCTCTATCTGCGCTTTAGAACGCTGATTGTCGGCATCTAAAACTGAGATATCGAAAAAGTTGAAAGACTTGTTTGCAAAGTTTCTTTGCTCGTTGAAAGACAAGAACTCTTGTGTAATTGAGTTAATAATTTCTTGTTGATTCTGTGTTAACATTTTAATTATATTTAATTGTTTAATAAAATTAATTTTAAGGTACTTGCGGTGCGTTCTGTTGGACTTTCTCCTATCAAGTGGTACTTGGTATCATATAATAAAAGAAAGTCCATTAGAATCGATTTAAAAAGCCATCTCTCTTTTTGCTTTTTTATCTGCAAGATAAAGTTCTTTATGTGCTTTAGACCAATAGGCGTGACCCTCAATGGTATCACCCCATATGAAAGCCTCTTCCAATGTCTTCTGATAAATAGATAACTCAGTTAATCCTGGGCGTTGTTCCAAAGCGTTGGCTATTGCTCTGTGTCTGAGTACGAGTGGGAGTTTTGCAATTGTCATTTTGAAAAAGATTGTAGCAGTTACCTCCGAGGTAACTGCCGTGTTATAAAATTAGTTTAGTTGTGCAAGTGCTGCGCTGAATGTGTTCTGTACCAATGTATTCACTGAAGAGTAAAGAAGTTTCTCCTCATTCTTATTCGACTTGTCATGTGTAGCGTACCTTGTGAACCCATTCACAACAGAGAACAAGTTGTCGCCGGTATTACTCATCTCGATAGCCACACTTCTGTTGATTGCATCAAGCATTGTCCGTGACTGCGCACTCATGGTCTTGTAATCCTTTGCTGAAAGACCTGTTACTTTCTTAATGAAAGAATCAAGTTCATTACTATCGATCCTCAATGATGCCATGCGCCCGAAGTCTATAAGGAACTCATTGTTCTTTTCTATGGTGTTGGCAATGTACCCACACAGATTATAAATCTTCATGTGGTTATTAGTGGTGTTCTTGAATGACATAACTTGTGAGTGGGGCGAAGATGCACCATTACTGCACCAAAGTCTGTACATATACTCTGTAATGGATGTCTTGGTAAGTCCGTCAAATCCAGTTCTGAATTCAAGTCTACGCTTTATCACATCTCCAACCATAGGTGAACCTTTTATCTCGGTAGTTGGTAGTGCCAATGTGAATGCCACCTTCTTGCCACCATGGTATTCTTTAAAGTCCAAAGTTGAAAGATCGATATTCACATCACAACTCATAACAGACTGCACAATACTCTCAAGCATTATCTCAAGATTCATTGGTGAATATCTGCTGCCGACTACGCCAAGAGCAGCACCGCCTGAGTTCTTATACACACCGAATGCATCAGGGCTATCGAACATCTCGTTGCCAGTGTGTAGTTGGATAAGTTTAGGTTCAAACAACTTCTCTCTTACTGCTTCGATGTTGTCGAACTCTCTTTCGATTTGATTTAAAATGTTACTCATTTGTTTGATGTTTTAGATTTAAGAATAATTGCTACAATAATTAAGATTAAAAGATAGATGTTCATGGCGTGTCTTGTATTACGATTGCGTTTGATTTAATCATGCCCCACACTTTAGATACTGCTGAGTTCCAATTGGTTCTCAGTTTAGATGCAAGTTCTCTTACCTTGCCGAGATAGTTACGAAACCAAATGATTACCTTCCACGCCCAAAGCAGATGGAAGATAGACACCATGTCGTTTCCAAACTTATCCTTCTTTCCGTACAATGATATGGTTTCCTTTGCGTAATGCACATCCACCATGCTATAAAAGTTTTTCATGCTAATTGATTTTTAAATTATTGATTATCAGTTCATTCTAAAATTGAGCAGTATAAATAAACTCAGGGTGTTTATATATAGTATAATATGTATGCTATACAACATAGTGTATATAATAAAGCAATAGTAATAAAAGCACCCATCTGAATTAAAGATTTGTTTTCCATGTTGATTATATTTAATGATTAATAAATTAAAATTGCGCTAAGAACTGCTGCTTTGCAGGGATACGTACTCTTTTCTTTTGCGTTTTCCTACCCTTACACGCATTGAAAACCATTGTGCTGCTATCCCATACTCCATTCAACTCACGTTGTTTCTGTTTAACCAATAGGTTGAATGGTTTCCAATCACTCTCCCATGGTTGTGGGTAGTACCCTAATTCGTAGACTGCCATCTCTTCTGCTAATGAAAGTTTCATATCTTGTTTTAGTTTGCGGCAGTTACCTCCGAGGTAACTACCCTTGTTATAAAATGATATACAAATATAAGTGAATTAATTTAATTAAAAAAGTTCCTATTGATTTATTTTGTAGCCTGCCGGAATAATTTCAGACTACCTATTCCAATTGATTTCACCACACTTAATACAGACTATGTTATCTTCCTTTACCATTCTGTACCCAGACTTGCACCACAATGTAATGAGACCTTTTGATTCGGGGTTAAACTTCAACCCACCGCCCTTCACATCTTTCCTTACCCCAGTTCTGAACACTCGTGTGACCTGCTCTCCTTTCGCACCACTCTTTGAGTCAGTGCTTCTTTCAAATGTCACCGATACAAACCTTCCGTTTGTCTGTTTGATTACTTCTCTTGCTTTCATATGTTTAAAATTTGGTGGTTTATCTGCCATCTGCTGCACTTTATTGGCGCAGATGGACAGACACCCCACAGGTTAAATAATAATTCGTTACAACGTATCTAATGAGGTCATTACAAATCGACCACAAATCCAGACTTGTCTTGCTTCGCCTTACCCTTGGCAACCAAGCCTATAATGACACCCGATTCGTCCAAGAATCTTGTATCTGATTCGTCACCATCGATTACTTTGTAACCCCAAAAGGTTTCCGGCAATCTGTTTCTGAACACTACCGCCACGTTGACCCCATTGGATAACATCTCTTTACAGATGTCATCGTTGTCTTCGCTCCGACTGAACGTGACATGGTAGTTAGGTACGTTCTTCGATGACCTTGCGAAGTTAGGATTCTTTGTGTAGTCATACCACACTATAGATGGGAACTTCCCATTCATCTTCTTTATGTACGGCATCCAGTTCAGATCGGACGTACCATTCAATCTGATGGCAAGTTTCTGATGCTTTCTTGAATGCTTTTCTATCTCAGATGTGAGGTTCACCATGAACCCTACCCTATCCTTCACATAGTGTAGTGTTCGGTTGACCCTTGTCTGCTGAACGTTTGTAAACTTACCACGACCTGCCGTGTTAAGACACGCAGCCTTGCATCCTGCCGATGCATTAGGGCATACGTTGTACCCGCTTTCGTCAGCGGGTGCAAGGTACATGATGAAGTTTTCGTAGTCAGAATACTTGTCTGACTTGTCTATCTTTGCTGACTTGCCTAATAAATATCCGTATTTCATGGCAAATATTATTTTGTAGGGTAAGCAAATGCGGTTCTTTCATTCTTCCAAAAGACTACAATGCCGTCTTGTTGTTCGACCCTCTGTACAATCTTTTGTGTTGCTCCATCAACCCAAACGTTGCTACCTTCTATTCGGTAAAACTCTTGGATAGATGTTTGTGATACACGGAATGCAACTACATCTGCACACACTTGAGTGTAGATGCATTCTTTCTTTGTTACTTTGCCGTCCTTCGATTCACTCTGCTTGAATGAATGTCTTTGAATGGTATTGCAGTCTGACTGCGCTGACAATGTGGTTACCGCGAATAAGAATGCGGTGATAAGAATGTTTCTCATAAGATAATATTTGATAAGGTTTAAAAATTGTTTTGAGTAGTTACCTCCGAGGTAACTGCGACATCTCTTTCTGATGTTGCCGTTAACACTACAAAGATAAGCAATATTTTTTTAACTAAAAAATTCTTGGCTAATTATTTTCGGTTCTGATGGGAATAATTTTAGATACCATTTCTGTAGCAGAAATTGTCGTAGTACGCATCCTCTTCCGCACTGATATACGATCTGGTATCTGATGCTTCTTTTTCTTCTCTATATTTTTTGGATGCCGAGCAGTATGCCTTCTTAGTATGGAAGCAATACCAAATGTCGTGACCTTTCATGATGAATGTGTCTGTCTCTGCGCACAGAGAACCTATCTTTGACTTCATAAATTTACCACTCATGGTTTATTGTTTTTTAGGTTAGATAAAAAAGGCAGTTACCTCCGAGGTAACTGCCCTATAAGAATTTAGATTGCAAACATGAACACCCCAGGACTTACCTCGATTCTTTCCACTCTCATTCTTTTATTCTGTGCAACGACATCTAATGTGGCGTTGTACATTAGGGCTGCGTGTACTTCATCATCTGGGTATCTTCTCCCGATGAAGTACTTCAGACTATTCATAGCCCTCTCCTGCTCCTGCTCAGTCTTTGCATTCTCCAACCTGCCTTTCCAATACATAATCTTTTGCAGGTAACCGTCTTTTTGTCTCATACTAAAATAAATTTGAGGTTAAAAAATAAATTACAATTCTACGTCCTTATCAAACGGACGCTTGGTCTCTCTCCAAATGTAGGGTAAGTAGCATATACCCGCCACCCAAGAAACGATTTTTAAAACTAATACTACAGACATATCCATCGGTTTTGTGTAGTTACCTCCGAGGTAACTACGTTGTGAAAAAATAGTTGCCGTAGTTGGACTCGAACCAACACCCCACACCATACCATGTGTGTGGGTAACCTATATGCTACGGCAAATTCTGTTATACGGAGGCGAGAGATAGAGCATCCTCCACAGCATCCTCATAGGTGTCAAATACACCTAATACAGACACTACATTAGTGCCT
>Ga0315900_10012410_pt1 | contig 10450 bp, 8 predicted proteins | sample LakEriMetagenome_FD_203521 | JGI IMG/M metagenome (GOLD analysis project Ga0315900, IMG submission 203521) | Freshwater fungal communities from buoy surface, Lake Erie, Ohio, United States - Buoy 12 MA114 | ecosystem: Environmental > Aquatic > Freshwater > Lake > Lake biofilm | place: USA: Lake...
AGTCCCCGGGTTTCCACCCGGGGCTTTTTGGGGCACTCGCGCCCGGCACAAGAAGCCCCCGGCGGAAGCCGGGGGACTCCGGGTGGCATGCCTTCCCAGGTGCCATGCGATGTGGGTTTGAACCGGGGGATTGCGTGCGGTCATCCGGCATGGATGGCGGGGTGGTTTTCATGCCCGGAGTCCCCGGGTTTCCACCCGGGGCTTTTTGGGGCACTCGCGGGCGGCGGCGATATTTCGCCCGGCTTGCGGCTCGATTGCCCGCCGTCGGGGCGCTGCGTACACTGTCCGCGTCGCGGGGTGGAAATGGTCCCCGGCCAGGATTCGCTCTGATGGTCGAAAACGTCTGCTATCACCAGCCCTGCCCGGTCTGCGGCCGCACGCTGCGGATCGGGGTCATGCTTCTCGGCCGGCAGGTGTATTGCCAGCATTGCGGCGGCGGCTTCGTGGCGGCCGATCCGGCCCTCGGCCGAGCGGCTGCCGATGCACCCGGACGGGGTGACCGCGATGCCGCCGTCGACCGCCTGCTCGAACAGGCGGCCCTCGTGCTGGAGCAGGCCGCGCGGTAGCAATCCCGTCAACTTGTCGTGGCGGTGACGGCCGCGAGTCGCTCCCAATAGTCGGGAAACGTCTTGCCGACGCAGGCCGGGTCCTCGATCCGCACCCCCGGCACCCGCAGGCCGGCCAGGGCGAGGCTCATCGCCATGCGGTGGTCGTCGTAGGTCGCCAGCGTCGCGGCCCGCAACTCGCCGGGCACGATGGTCAGTCCGTCGGCGTGCTCATCGACCGCGGCGCCGAGTTTTCGCAGTTCGCGGACCAGATCGCCGATCCGGTCGGTCTCTTTGTCGCGGATGTGGGCCACGTTGCGGATCGACGTCGGGCCGGCGGCGAAGAGGGCCGTCACGGCGAGCGTGGGCACGGTGTCGCTGATCGCGTTCATGTCGATGTCGATGCCGCGGGCGGCCCGGCCGCTGACGGTGACCGAGCCCGCGTCGCCGGCCGTCGGTTCCCGCCAGTCCACCGTGCATCCCATCCGCTCCAGGGCGTCGCAGAAGCCGACGTCTCCCTGCATGCTCGCCCGCGACAGGCCGTCGATCCGCACGCTGCCCCCGGTGATCGCCGCGGCCGCGACGAAGTAGCTCGCGGCGGAGGCATCGGGCTCGATCGCGTATTCACGGCCGATGTATCCGGTGGGGGCAATCGTCCAGACGCGGTCGCCATCGGCAACGCAGCGGCCGCCAAAGCTCTCGATCACCCGGCGGGTCATCGCCAGGTAGGGCAGCGACACCAGCGCGCCCTCGAACTCGATCCGCATCCCACGCGGGGTGCAGGGAGCCGCCAGCGCCAGGCCGCTGGCGAACTGGCTCGACGTGCCGCCGTGGACGCGGGTCACGCCTCCCTGCAGGCCCGTGCCGCGGATTTCCACCGGCGGGCATCCGCCCGGGCTCTCGGCCACCGCGTTCACGCCGAGCGCGGCGAGCGCCGCGACGAGGTCGCCGATCGGCCGCTGCCGCATCCGGGCGGTGCCGTCGAGCCGGTAGCGGCCGTGGCCCAGCGGACAGACCGCCGAGAGAAACCGCATGGTCGTGCCGCTGGCCGCGCAGTCGATCGTCGCCGCCGTGGCCGGCGGCGTGCCGTCGCAGCCGGTCACGCGGACCGTGCCCCGGGGCCAGTCGGGATCGAGGCGGATGCCGAGCGCCGCCAGGCCGGCCGCCATGACCCGCGTGTCCTGGCTGTCGAGAACGCCCGTCAGCAGGCTGTCGCCGCGGGCCAGCCCGGCGCACACCAGGGCCCGATTCGTGATGCTCTTCGAGCCCGGCGGCCGCACCGCGGCTCGCACCGGGCCGGGGCAGGTCGGAATGAGGATCGAATCGTGGACGGGCTGCATGGGATCGGCGGCGCGGCACGGCATGGCTTGCGGCCGGCCGTCGGTCGGGGACAGTACGCTCAAGGTAGGCGACCGGCCGCCGCCGGTCCATGCCTCCAGCCCGCCTCGCGGCCAGCCTTGCTCGAGTCCACCATGCAGCTCTCGCTACCCGCCTACGACCTCGTCGTGCCGCCGTCGATCCGCTTCGGTCCGGGCCGCGCGGCGGAGATCGCCCCGGTGGCGGCCGGCCTCGGCCGGACGGCATGGCTCGTCGGCGGCCGCCGGAGCCTCGTCGCCTCCGGCCTGCTGCAGCGGCTGGAAGCGGAATTGGCAAGCGTCGGCCTCGCTGCCCGGCTGGTGGCCACGACCGACGGCGAGCCCACGGTCGATCAGGTCGCGGCCGCCGTCGCCGCCCTGCCGCGCGCCGGCCGCGCGGAGGCCGTCGTCATCGCCGTGGGGGGCGGTGCCGCGATCGACCTGGCGAAGGCGGTGGCGGCCTTGGCCACGAACGTTCCCCCCGACACCGCCGACCTGGACGCGGCGGTGGTCGATCGCCTGGAGGGCGTGGGCCGCGGCCTCGCGATCGACGTGCCGCCGCTGCCGGTGGTCGCCGTGCCCACGACGGCCGGAACCGGGGCCGAGGCGACCCGCAACGCCGTCATCTCCTGCCCGCGCCGCGGCTTCAAGAAGAGCATGCGCAGCCCGCTCATGGTGCCTCGGGCGGTGATCGTCGACCCGCTGCTCACGCATTCCTGCGACCGCGGCACGACGGCCGCCTCGGGGCTGGATGCGATCACGCAGCTCGTCGAGTCGTTCGTGTGTCGGTTCGCGCGGCCCGTGCCGCGAGCGGTCGCACTGGAGGCGCTGCCGCGGGCGTTGGCCGCCCTGCCCGAGGCGGTCGAGCATCCCGCCGCCGGCGATGCTCGGGCCGCGATGGCCCATGCCGCGCTGCTGTCGGGCATCGCGCTGGCGAACTCCGGGCTGGGCATGGCCCACGGCGTGGCGGCGGCCCTGGGCATCGAATGCGGCACGCCGCATGGCCTGGCCTGTGCCACGCTCCTGCCGGTCGCGGTGCGGGTCAACCTGGTGGCCGCGGAACGCGACTTCGCCACACTCGAACGGGCGGTGGCCGTCGATGCGGCCCGCGACGATCGCGACGCGGCGGCGGCCTTCGCCGCCCGCATCGAGGCGCTCTGCGACCGCGTGGCCGTGCCGCGGCGACTCCGCGACCTCGGCCTCGCCCGCGACCGCCTCGGCTGGCTGGCCGCGAACTCGGGCGGCACGAGCATGCGGGGCAACCCCGTCGCACTCGATCCCGCGCGGCTGCTGCCGATCCTCGAAGCGGCGTACTGACCCGGCGGCGCGGGAATACCTGGTTCAAACTCATCTCACATGGCAGGCGGGGCGGGATGCCACGCGGAGTCCCCCGGCTTCCGCCGGGGGCTTTTTGTGTCGGTCGCCGTTCCAAGAAGCCCCGGGCGGGAGCCCGGGGACACCGGGATGGGAAACCACTCTGCCATCCATGCCGGACAACGGCGCGGGAATACCAGGCTCGGGCCGGCATCACTCGGTGGCCACGGCGCGAATGACGGCGTCGGTGAGCAGCGGCACCAGCAGCGAAACGTCCTCGCCTCCCTCGCGGGCCCGCTCCCAGGCCGCGGCCGCGAGCCGCAGGTTGGGCTCGCGGCGGGCGACGAGGTGCGTCCCCAGGAACACGTGGTTTCCCGGCTTGTCAGCCGCGGCGAACCATGTCCGCAGGATCGCGGTCACGACCGGATCCGGCGCCGCGCTGCGGGGCGTGAATGCCACGTTGCGGCCTTCCCTTCGATAGACGAAGCGCTCGCGCGTGGATTCGATGACCGCGATGCGCTTGTTCCCGACGTCGAAGTCGCCGCCCGCATTGGCCGCGTCGAGCGCCTGCTCGCGAAAGCCGGCCGCCTGCCGCGCATAGCGGGCGAACTGCCGCCAGCATGTGACCCGCTGCGTCAGGGCGTCGTCTTGGGCGGCGAGCCTGGCCGCGGTGGCGACCTGCCGATCGGCAGTGTTGAAGTCGTCGGCGCGGATCGCGTCGTAGGCGGCCCGCAGCGCGTCTGCCACGAGTTCGGCGGCGCGGGCTCGCGCCTGCGGGTCGGGCTCTGGTGGCGCGGGCGGCGGCGGTGGACTTGGCGGGGTTGCCGGCGGCTGGGAAGGCGACGCGGGCGCCGGTGCAGCGCCGCCCGACGGCGGCGCCGGCGGGCTCGCGGCGGGCGGCAGGATGGGCGGCGCAGGCACGGGACTCACGGCGATCGGCGGTCGTGGATCCGTGACGTCGCTCGTGGGCGGTCGGGGCGGCCGAGGAAGGACGGCCACCCGCGGTTCGTCGCGTGGTGACCGTTGCCCGGCGGGCCGGGGCCAAAACCGGTAGACAGCGACGCCGACCAGCATCAGGGCGAGGAGCGACAGCAGGGCCGGCATGACACTCGGCTGCGCTCTCCGCACCGGTGCGGAGCGGCGGACGACGATGACTTCGGGCTCGGCGGCCTGAGCCGGGGCATGGGCCGGAGGTTCCGCGGAGGAGCCGTCGTTCGTGGCCGCCGGCACGACCAGGGGCGGCGAGCCGGGGGGCGCCGCGACCGCCGACCCGAGGATGGACGCCGCGTCCTCGGTCGGTGGAGGCGGTGGCACGACCCGCGGGCTGCGGGCGGCAATGATGGCGAGCAGCTCGTCGCGCGAGGTTTCGATCCGCTGCACGAGGGCTTCGTGGGCGAGTTTGAAGGGCCCGGGGTCGATGCCGCGAAGTCTGTCGAGGAGTCGTGTCGCAGCCGCGGTCACGATGGCCGGATCGGACACGTCGCCAGTCAGGCCGAGGGCCCGAACCGGATCGCCCAGATCGATGGCGGCGATACCGAGCCATTCACGACTGGGATCGAAGTCGATGCCGCCGGACATGCAGGTCGATTCACGAGGAGTGCGGCCACCGGTCCTTCCCTCGGCACCGGCCCGCGTCAATTGACGAGCGTAGCAGATGATGCTTCCGCGCGCCTCCAGACGGTCATCTCGGCGATGGTGTGCTGGTGCTTGCGGGCGGTCTCGCGGATCACGAACGGGATGTCCTGCCGGTGGAGGAGCGTGAACGTGCCCGCCAGTTCGCGTGTGATTCCGGTGAGCGTCGGCAGGGGCTCGCCGTGCTCGCGGCGGCCGCCCAGCCACTTGTCCTTGGGCGTGTATTCCTCGAGCCACGTGTAGGGGGATGTCAGGACGAGCAGTCCGCCCGGCAGCACCCGCCGGCCGACGTCGCGCAAGAAGGCGGCCGGGTCGTAGAGCCGGTCGATGAGGTTGCCGGCGAATACCAGGTCGTAGCCGGTGAACAGGGGCTTCAGATTGCAGGCGTCCCCCTGCATGAAGACCACGCGGCCGGCGGTTGCGGCGAGGCCCAGCCGGTCGAGCGAAACGGCCCGCGGCGCGGTCAGATCGCCCTCGGTCGGGATTTCGTAGAGCACCTCGTCTCCCTGCTGCAGCCGCACCCCCGCCTGGATGAAGCGGGCCGAGAAATCGATCGCATCGACGTGGTCGAAGTGCCGGGCGAACTCCAGCGCGGAGCGGCCGACGGAGCAGCCGATGTCGAGGCACCGGCGCCGCCGGTCGGCCGGCACGTGCGGCATCGTCGCCGTGACGCAGGCCCGGGGGAAGTTCGGCACGCCGAGGGGGGGCGTGCCGCCGGGCACGGCGTCGCCGTAGTGGAACTCGATGTACTGCGTCACCAGCTGATCGGTCTCGTAGAGCCGCGAGCCGGCCGTCACCGCCTCGTTGCCCGGCTCCTCCACGATCGTCCGGAATCCCGCATGCTGGAAGAAGTGGCGGCGGAACGCGTAGCGGGCGCTGGCCAGCGCCTCGTTGCCCGTGGAGATCCAGGAGCCGCCGACGATCAGGTTGTGGCGGCCGTCGAACGTCGGCACCGAGAAGTCGTCGTACACCGGGTGGATCTCGAAGCCCTTGAAGGGCATGATCGGTGTCCGCGTCCATTGCCAGACGTTGCCCACGATGTCGCAGAACGCGCCCTGCGGGAAAGCGTCCACCGGGCAACTCGAGGCGAAGTGGTCGAGGTTGATGTTGCCCGGCGCCCGGTCCCAGGTCGGCTGGTCACCGGGCACAGTCTCGCGCAGGACGTGCCAATGGGCTTCGGTGGGCAGGAGCACGTTCTCGCCGGTCGTCTTCGCCAGCCAGGCGCAATAGGCCTGGGCCTCGAGGCAGTTCACCTCCACCGGCCAGTCGAGGGGCAGCGGCCGCTCGTCGAGCAGGTTCCGCTGCCAGATGTCGCCGCCGCGGCGCAGCCAGAACTTCGGCTGCTCGGCCCGGGTGTAGTGCAGCCAGCCGCGGCCTTCTTCGGTCCAGAGCGACTCGTCGCGGTATCCACCGGCCGCGACGAAGCCGAGAAACTCCGCGTTCGAGACGAGCCGCCGGCCGGCCCGGAACGCGGGCAGGTCGTGCTCCTCGATGCCGTACTCGTTGTCCCAGCCGTAGGTGCGGTCATCGGTCCGTTTGCCGAGGCGGATCTTGCCGGCGGCGACCGGGAGCCACTCGTTCGCCGGGGCCGGGCCGCTCGTGGGGCAGGCTCCCCACAGCCGGAGCTCCTCGGCCGACAGCTCGGCGCCGTGCCGCAATTCGTCGAGCGGCATCTGCCGCATGATCACGCTCGACGTCTCGAGGTGGATCCGCTCGTGCTCGATCCCCATGAGGATCACCCAGGCGGGCGAGTTCCAGGCGATCGGCAGTTCGAGGGGCATCGACTGGATGAAATCGTCGATGAGTTCCCGCACGGCGGCCCGGTAGCGGCACACGGTGGCGACCGACGGCCATTCGTAATGGGCCGTGTTGAGGTCGTCCCACGACATCTCGTCCACGCCCACGGCCATCATGGCCTCGAGTCGGGCGTCGAGCCGGGCGGGGATGTGGCGACCGGCCGTCAGTTTGTTGACGTAGAACACCGCCGGATGGGCGAAGTAGAAGATCAGCGGGTGACGGAGCGGCTCGTGACGGACGTAGTAGGAGGCGTCGTCGCGGATCAGGGCGAAGAGCCGGTCGTAAATCTCACAGGTCTGATGGAAGTAGCGGCGCAGTTCGGCCCGCTTGGCGGCCACGGGATCGGCCGCGGCCGGGTCGGCCGTGAGCAGGACGGTGCGGGTGGGGGCCAGCGGCGTGGCAAGATCGGCGAAACGCTGCGTGGTGCGGGGGGAGCGAGTGGCGGTGGGCTGCATCGAACGTGGAAATCCCGGGGGACCGAAGCCTTACTGATTCGCAATCTCGGCAATCGTAGCACCCTCCCGGAGGCCCGCGAGCAATGGGTGAGGAATCGATGAGCCCGCCGCCAGCAGGCTGCCGACGACGGCCCCGCGGTGGCAGTTGTCGCCGCCGCACAGGGCGTTGGCCCGCATGCCCGCCGCGAAGTCTCCGGCATGCCGCCAGGCCAGGAAGAGCGCCGCCGGAAACGCCTCCTCGATGTAGCACGCGGGGCTCAACACGCCCCCCACCACGGCCCGGTCGGGACAGGGGAGCGGGCCCGCCGCGGCCCGCGCGTCCCAGGCCGCGACCTTCGCCCCCGAAACCCAGTCCCCCGCCTCGTCGAGGATGGCGGTGCGCAGGTCGCGGTCGGCATCCGGCCGGTCGTCGCGGGTGATGCGGATCAGGATCCGGGCCAGCGCGTCGGCGGCGGCGAGCACCTCGTCGTCCTTGTGCGTCAGAGACACGTGCAGCCGCACGATCCTCCGCAGGTCGGGATGCCGCGGGCCGAGTCCGGCCACCAGCGCCGGAACGTGTGCCAGGCCCCCGATGTGCACGTCGCGGACACCGCAGCTGATCGGCTTGCGGCCGGCCGCGAGGTTCGTGAAGAAGTGGCGGTGGTATTCCTCCACGTAGGTGTCGTGGTGCCGGCCGGGCTCGAGCATGAAGGCGACGTAGCGTTCCAGCCAGCGCTCGGGATCGTAGTCGCGCGTGCGGCGCAGCAGGGCGAAGAGTTCGGCCGCAAGGCGGAAGTTGAGCGTGTTCTCCCCGGCGGCGAGGAACTGGTGGTAGTGGACGCCGCGGACGCCCCAGAACCGCGCCTGGTCGCGGAGGATGTCGTGCTTGGCGTCGGGGGCCGTCCACTGCGACCGCCAGAGAATGCTGTCAGGATGCGGGCTGCGCGGCGCGAGATACCCGAGCGGCACCCGTGGGTCGGCAAGGGCCGGATAGTCGCGGTCGAGGGCCGCCCGGTCGTAGTACCAGTGGACCGGCATGGCGACGGCGTCGGCGACGAGGCTGCCGAGCAGGGCCGCCAGGCTGGGGGCGCCGTTTGCATGTGATGCGATCGGAGTCATGTGCCGAGCGTCCGGGCGAGGAAGCCGCGGACCCGTGGGTCGGCGGCGGCGGCGAAGAACTCGGCGGGGCCGCCGTGGAAGGCGACCCGACCGTCGGCGATGAAGGCGATCTCGTCGGCCGCGCGGCGGGCGAAGGCCATCTCGTGGGTCACGAGGATGAACTCCGTGCCGGCGGCCCGCAGCTCGCCGATCATTTCCAGCACCTCCGCCTTCATGTCGGGATCGAGAGCCGAGGTGGGCTCGTCGAGGAGCAGGCGGCGCGGCCGCACGACCAGGGCCCGGAGGATCGCGATCCGCTGCTTCTGGCCCCCCGACAGTTCCGCGGGCCGCTTGTGCGCGTGGGGGGCCAGTTGGAACCGCTCCAGCGGCTCGCGGACCCGCTCGACCGCCTGCCCGCGGGAGAGCCCGTGCACGTGCACCAGAGGCAGGAGGAGGTTTTCCATGGCGGTGAGATGCGGAAACAGATTGTATGCCTGGAAGACCGTGCCCACGGTCCGCCGGTAACCGCGGAGGGCGGCCTCGTCGCGGGGCAGCGGCACGCCGTCGAAGGCCACGCTGCCCGCGGTCGGCACGTCGAGCCCGGCCAGGATCCGCAGCAGGGTCGACTTGCCGCCCCCCGACGGCCCGACGAGCACCAGCGCACCGATTTCGCCGGTGCGCATTGCGAGCCCGTCGAGGACCGTGGCCAGGCGGCCCGTCCGCGGGTCGGTGAACCGCTGCACGAGGTCCGCGATGACGAGGTTCATGCCGTCTCGTAGCGAAACCGCCGCTCCAGCAGGCGGGCCAGCGCCGACAGCGGCAGCGTGAGGGCCATGTAGCCGAGGGCGAGGGGCAGGTAACTCTCGAGCGTCGAGTAGGTGAACGAGTTCACCTCCTGGGCGGCGAGCGTGAACTCGGAGATCGCGATCACGGAGAGGAGCGACGAATCCTTGACGAGCGAAACGAGCTGGCCGGCCACGGCCGGCAGCACGAGCCGCACGGCCTGCGGCAGGACGACGAGCCGCAACGACTGGCCCGGCGTGAGGCCGATCGCCCGGGCGCTGTCGATCTGCGCCCGCGGAATCGCGTCGAGGCCGCCGCGGAAGATCTCCGCCATGTAGGCGCCGGCGAACAGCGCGAGCACGAGCACCCCGGCCACGTAGCGGTTCTCCAGGCCCACGGCGCTGGCCACGACGTAGAAGCCGAGGAGCAGCTGCACGAGCAGCGGCGTGCCGCGGATCAATTCGACGTACACGCGGGCGGCGGCCTCGAGGAGCGGTCGCCCCGAGCGGAGCATCACGGCCGCCAGGGCCCCGACCAGGATGCTGGCCGCGAGGGCGGCGAGGCTCACGCCGACGGTCGTCAGCCAGCCGCGGATGAGCAGCCCGCGGTATTCCCACACGCCGGCCCAGTTCCATCCATAGCCGACGCGGGCGAAGGCCAGGGAAATGCCCGCGATGAGCAGGGCGACGACGATCGTGTGGGCGAGCCAGCGCGGCATGTGGTGAGGATACCACGGCGGCCGCCGCTTCACGTGCCGCTGGTCTTGAGGATTGCGACTGCATGTCGTGGAACCGCAGGCCGGATTTCGACGGTCGTTGGTGGATCCGGTTCGCTGTGGTGCCGCCGCGGTGCTCCGGAAGCCCGAGGCGCGAGTTTTGATGGTGCTTGGTCTCCAGGCTTGCTCTCGGCTGGATACGCGCGAACGGCAGAAAAAGCCCCCGGCGGAAGCCGGGGGACTCCGGGTTGCATGCGATCCCTCGTGCCATGCGATGCCGGTTCGAATTGCCGCATCGCGTGCCTTCATGCGGCATGGACGGCGGGAGGGTTGTCGTGACCGGAGTCCCCGGGCTCCCGCCCGGGGCTTCTTGGACCGATGACGGGACCGAGCCCCTGTTCACGGATCGGCAAAACACGATTCGCCGCTGCAGGGATCTAGCGGCGAGTCGTGCTTTCATGACCCGTGGTAGACGCTCCGGACGAAGTGCGGGCCTGTTGCAGCACATTCGGCCGGCCGTCCGGGGGCCGCGGGATGACGTCGCGGCCGCCGTCGGCCAGAATGAGCGACTCCAGTCGCAGACGACGGTCGAGGCCGCGGCCGTGGCGCTCGCCGCCCCGACCGTGGTGCGGACGGAGATCTGCCGCCGCTATCGTGTGGCCTGGATCGGCGAGCTGAAACGGGTCCGGGAGCGGTTCTACGCGATCTCGGTGGAGCGGCGGATCAGCCACCCTGCCGTCCGCCTGATCGCCGATCAGGCGAAGCGCCGACTGTTCA
>Ga0315900_10012414_pt1 | contig 10448 bp, 7 predicted proteins | sample LakEriMetagenome_FD_203521 | JGI IMG/M metagenome (GOLD analysis project Ga0315900, IMG submission 203521) | Freshwater fungal communities from buoy surface, Lake Erie, Ohio, United States - Buoy 12 MA114 | ecosystem: Environmental > Aquatic > Freshwater > Lake > Lake biofilm | place: USA: Lake...
CCATCGCCGAGGTGATCACGCCATTCGATGCATCAATGCCATGGCGCTCAAGTTTGGCAGCGATGTCGTCGCGCCGACCGAAAGAGAAGTTCGTGACGAATCCGACATGCTCTCCGACATCGCGCAATGCGGCGATGGCTTCGGCAGCTCCAGCGATGGGCTCATCCTCTAACCACACGACTCCATCGAGATCAAGGGCCCATGCCATTGCGAGAGTCTCCCACCTCCTCAATCGAATCGTGACGACCGACCAAATTCGTTCGCGTCACTCACCTTTGCGCGTCTGCTAGTACTACTCAGTGCCACGCTTCGAACCATTCATCGGTATTCGCTACGACACCGCAACGCTTGATGCCGCTCTCGTAACGGCTCCCCCCTACGACGTGATCAGCCCAAGCGATCGGGCTGCCCTTGTTGCCAGCGCTCCGACCAATGTTGTTCGCATTGATCTACCCATCGAGGGCAACGACCCCTACGGCGATGCCGCCCAACAGTTCACAAAGTGGCGCTCTGAAGGCGTGCTTGTCGACGACTCTCAACCCTCGTTCACGGTGTACCGAATGGATGCCCCCGACGAGAACGGCGTTATCAGGCACACCACTGGAGTTATCGGAGCGATGGAACTCACCCGTCCGGGCGAAGGCGACATTCTTCCGCACGAGTTCACCACTCCGAAGGCCAAAAGCGACCGACTCGACCTCCTGCGATCCACCCGCTCCAACCTTTCCGCAGTCTGGGGTCTCTCCCCCGCCCGAGGTCTCACCGCACTCCTCGAGAGCACTGAAGCGCCGCTGTGTCGGTTCGAAGCCGACGGGGTGACGCATTCGGTGTGGCGAATCACCGATACCGCTCGCATCGATGCAATCCGCTCGGCAATCGGTTCGGCACCGATCGTGATCGCCGACGGGCACCACCGCTACGAAACCTCTCTCGCCTACCGCGACGAACGCCGAGAATCCGATGGCAACGGCGGCCATGCCGATGCAGTCATGACCTTCGTTGTTGAACTGGTCGAGGATGAACTCGATGTCGGCCCGATCCACCGTTTGCTCTCGGACCTGCCCGAAGGTTTCGATCTTCGTGGCGCCTTTGACCCCTTCTTTGAAATCGAAGCGTTTACCTTCACTGATGCCCCAACGGTTCGCCGTATCCAAGAACTTGGTGGACTCGTTCTCGTTCTTCCGGGCGATGCATGGTTACTGCGCCCCCGCCCCGAAACAATTTCCGCAACTCGTGATCTTGATTCCAGCCGACTCGACCTCGCCCTTGCGTCATTGCCCGATCACGGGCTGGTCTACCAACACGGCGTCGAGCACATCCGTTCAGCGGTTGATTCAGGTGCCGCTCAGGCTGGCGTCCTGTTGCGCCCAGTCACCATCGATCAGATCATCGAGATCGCTGAGGGCGGCGAAAAGATGCCACCGAAATCAACGTTCTTTGCACCAAAGCCTCGCACTGGCGTGGTTTTCCGTTCCATCGATTAGTCACCTAGTCGACGAAACACACGGAAATCCACGAACGCGCTCGACAACGCAAACGGGCCGACCCGAAGGCCGGCCCGTTGCATTTGAGTTCGAGTCAGAACAACTCACGCAATGGTGATTGATTCATCGAGATAGACGTCTTGGATGGCATTGAGGAGCGCGACACCCTCGGCCATTGGCCGCTGGAATGCCTTACGGCCAGAGATGAGACCGGTGCCGCCACCACGCTTGTTGATGACCGCAGTGCGCACTGCGTCGGCGAGGTCTGAGGAGCCCTTTGATTCGCCGCCAGAGTTGATCAGTCCGATGCGGCCCATGTAACAGTTCGCAACCTGCCAACGGGTGTAATCGATCGGGTGGTCAGTGACGAGATCGCCATAGACAAGCTTCGAGGTCTTTCCGTACCCCTCAAGAACGTTGTAGCCGCCGTTCTTGGTCGGGAGCTTCTGCTTGATGATGTCGGCTTGGATGGTGACGCCAAGGTGGTTGGCCTGGGCGGTGAGATCGGCGGCGTCGTGGTAGTCGACCCCATCGACCTTGAATGCGTTGTTGCGGAGGTAACACCACAACACAGTGAACATGCCGAGTTCGTGAGCTCGCTGGAATGCCTCAGCAACTTCGATGATTTGATGATGTGATTCCGGTGAGCCGAAGTAGATCGTTGCACCAACCCCGGCAGCACCGAGCTCGTAGGCCTCTTCAACGGTCCCGAACATGATTTGGTCGAACTCGTTGGGGTAGGTCATGAGTTCGTTGTGATTGATCTTCACAATGAATGGAATGCGATGGGCATACTTGCGCGACATCGTGCCGAGAACGCCGTAGGTGGTGGCAACGGCGTTACAGCCGCCTTCGATCGCGAGCTTGATGATGTTCTCGGGGTCGAAATACATCGGGTTCGGAGCAAAGGATGCAGCACCCGAATGTTCGATGCCCTGATCAACAGGAAGGATCGACACATAACCGGTGTCGGCGAGACGTCCGTGGCCGAACATGGACTGAAGGTTGCGCAGGACCTGCGGCGAACGATCTGACTGCAGGTAGACACGTTCGACGATGTCGCCGCCCGGCTGCGTCAACTGATCTGCAGTAATGCCCTTACACGTAAAGGTCAGCAACTCTTCGGCTTCATCGCCGAGTAGTCCTTTGATGTCGGTCATGCCTCTCCTCGATCACCTGATGCGCCCATGCCCACCAGACCAGTTAGATGTGCAGACGCACATCGATCCGTTATTCGGGAGCGAGCCTAGGCCAGCCAGACCGGCCAGATGATCGCGTCGATCGTGCGGAGACAGTGCCTCAGAGATTGAGGTCTTCGACCCGTGGCTCGAGTGCAGTCCGAATCCGGACCCCAGATCGGGCACTGAGAATTTTGTCCGCATGAACCTCGGTACGAGTTGCGGTGGAAGCGCCAGCACGGAAAAACCGTCGGCGGATCCGGCCCACTACGACGACGTCGTCGCCCTCGACGAGCTTGACCGCAGCCGCAGCCGGATTGGCCCACACCACCGGCACCGATTCAGCCGGCGCTTCGCCCGAACGCACGGTGAGATCAAGCGACATGAGTTCATCGCCAGAAGCCAGCACACGGAACTCTGGATCTCGACGGATGAGGCCTCGAAGAACGACAAGGTTGGAACCTTCAGGCACGAGGTCCGTGCTGCTGCTCGATGTGTTCGGCGCGGTGGTTGCCGTGCCCCGAACTGAAGCGGTGCGCCGGGGTGATGGTGTTGCACTTCGTTGTGATGTTGCGGCCATGAGGCCTCCCAGAATTGTGGTCGAACGAGCGCCGACCGACGGTCACTGGGGGAAGTACTGCACAACGTAGAACTGATGTGAGACAGATCAGCGAAGAGCGCGTACTCGTCGACGGACATCGGCGAAATCGGGATCAACGTTCTCGATTCGACCAAACATTGTGCGGGCCTTTGGGAGATCTCCCGACCGCTCATAGAGATCGGCCAACACATACGCACGTCGAAGGTGATGAGGCATCGGGCGCTTCGGGAACGTGAAGCTCTGTTCAAGGAGTGCAATCGCACCTGCGAGATCATCTCGGTCGGCCAGCGAACCGGCCATGACGATGCGCCCCTCCGTCACCAACTCTGCACTCGGAGACGCAGCGCGCAGTTCGTCCCAAAGTTCCCCAACCTGCGACCACTGACGCATTGCGCGATAGCAATCAGCGAGAACCGGATGTTGATCGGTGGAGTTACTCAACAAACGAAACGCTTCGAGTTCACGCGCTGCCGGCTTCCACTTCTCCTGGCGATACAGCGTGACTCCATACAGTTCGTGCACCGCGGCCACAGTCGGAGCCTCATCAACGAGCTTTTTCAGGATGCGGGCGGCATCACCGAATCGTTCTGCTTCAAAGTGTTCTGCGGCTTCAGCTAAACGCTTTTCCACCCGCTCAGTACGAGCAGTTCCGACGGCGCGAGAAAGTTGCTCGCGAACCTCGCCGGCCAAGTCAATCGGAGCAGGATCTCGGCGACGTGAACCTCCGCGTGTAACTGCAGCGGTGGCTTCATCGCGAACTTGGGTGATGATCGCTTCATCCTCTGACGTGCGAGCATCGTTTGCCGCACGTCGTTCGGCATCGGTGGCTTCGTCAGGGATCGTTCCTGGAGCCGCCCGGCGCGCTGAGTCAGGCCGACGCTGAGGAGTGGCTGCCTCGACTGCGTCTCTCCATGCACGAGACGCGCCGACGACTCGCCGACCTGTCGCAGCGCCTGCGCCACGACGAGCGACACCGCCCCATGTGCGAGGTGTTTCAAGGGCCGGACCTTCAGCCCAGCCGTCTTCGGTGTTTGAGCGACGTGTGGCGCGATCATCGCCGCCACTACGAGCCCGAGGGCTCGGAGCATTGCCAGAACGAGGTCGATCAGAGCTTCCTGAAGGCCGACTCGGACGGCCGGAGCCCGTTCGATCGGATGAACTTGATCGTGGGCTTGAACCCGAGCGCGAAGGTGTGCCGGAACGTGACGGCTTCCCGCCTGAGGCCGAACGGCCAGAGCTCTCGGAGCCCGAACGACTTGATGGCCGACCCGAACCGCGACCAGCCGAACCAGAGGCCGAACCGCCCTTAGATCCGCCCTTCGAACCACCCTTTGCCGGGCCCGACTTCCCCGAAGGACGCCCGCCGCCTCGAGGGCCGTTTGACTTGCCCGAGCGCGACGAACTGGAAGAAGGAGGACTGGCCATGCGCCCAACCTACCGGCCAGAGACCCCAATCCTGAAAACGGGCTTCTCGGCAAGGACCAACCGCTCGCAACCTCGAGAAAATTGCGCCAATTCCCTTTCAACAAAATCAACGCTGAGCAAAACGAGAAAAGGACCCCCAATGGGGGCCCTTTTCTTTCTAAGAAATCCGGCGGCGTCCTACTCTCCCAGGGAGTCTACTCCCAAGTACCATCGGCGCTGGTGGGCTTAACTTCCGTGTTCGGAATGGGAACGGGTGTGACCCCACCGCCATAGCCACCGAAACCTTTGTCAAAAGGGTGCGCCAGAACCGACCAAAGGTCGGACCTGTCGCGGCCCCTTCAGAACTCCATAGCGAGCACGAACATCTGTGTCGATCCAAGCCCTCGGCCGATTAGTACCGGTCGGCTGAATGCGTTACCGCACGTACACCTCCGGCCTATCAACGTGGTGGTCTTCCACGGGCCTTACCAGATTGACTCTGTGGGAGATCTCATCTTGGAACGGGTTTCCCACTTAGATGCTTTCAGCGGTTATCCCTTCCGTAGGTCGCTAACCAGCCATGCCCTTGGCAGGACAACTGGCACACGAGAGCTACGTCCATCCCGGTCCTCTCGTACTAGGGATAGCCTTCCTCAAATCTCCTCCGGCTGCAGAGGATAGGGACCGAACTGTCTCACGACGTTCTAAACCCAGCTCGCGTACCGCTTTAATGGGCGAACAGCCCAACCCTTGGGACCTGCTTCAGCCCCAGGATGCGATGAGCCGACATCGAGGTGCCAAACCTTCCCGTCGATATGGACTCTTGGGGAAGATGAGCCTGTTATCCCCGGGGTACCTTTTATCCGTTGAGCGACGGCGCTTCCACACGCAACCGCCGGATCACTATGTCCTGCTTTCGCACCTGCTCGACTTGTAGGTCTCGCAGTCAAGCTCCCTTGTGCCATTGCACTCGACGCCTGATTGCCAACCAGGCTGAGGGAACCTTTGAGCGCCTCCGTTACTCTTTAGGAGGCGACCGCCCCAGTCAAACTACCCGCCTGACGCTGTCCCCCACCCGGATAACGGGCGTGGGTTAGAGCCCCAGCATGTGCAGGGTGGTATTTCAAGGATGACTCCACACTGGCTGGCGCCAATGCTTCAAAGTCTCCCACCTATCCTACACAACACATACCAAAGCCCAACATCAAGTTATAGTAAAGGTCCACGGGGTCTTTCCGTCCTTCTGCAGCTAACGAGCATCTTTACTCGTACTTCAATTTCGCCGGGTCTGTGGTTGAGACAGTAGGAAAGTCGTTACGCCATTCGTGCAGGTCGGAACTTACCCGACAAGGAATTTCGCTACCTTAGGACCGTTATAGTTACGGCCGCCGTTTACTGGGGCTTAGGTTCAAAGCTTCGCCCGAAGGCTAACCTTTCCCCGTAACCTTCCAGCACCGGGCAGGCGTCACAGCGTATACATCGTCTTAGGACTTCGCACGCTGCTGTGTTTTTAGTAAACAGTCGCTTTCCCCTGGTTTGTGCCACCCCTTCGAGCTCGGGACGCAAGGTCCGTCACCCTAATGGGGTCCTCCTTCTCCCGAAGTTACGGAGGCATTTTGCCGAGTTCCTTAACCACAGTTCTCCCGATCGCCTTAGTATTCTCTACCTATCCACCTGTGTCGGTTTGGGGTACGGGCGCCGTACCAGCTCGCTAGAGGCTTTTCTCGGCAGCATGGAATCAGTGACTTCACCTAAATCGGCTCGGCGTCGTGTCTCAGGATTATGGGGCCCGGATTTTCCTAGTCCCCTCCCTACACACTTACCCCAGGACAACCATCGCCTGGGCTCACGTATCCTCCTGCGTCCCCTCATTGCTTACGTCCTCATCGTGGGTCAGTTCGTCACCCGAAGGTGACAGCCCCTTAGCAACAATGGATCAGTATTGGCGCGGGTACAGCGGTACTGGAATATCAACCAGTTGTGCATCGACTACGCCTCTCGGCCTCGCCTTAGCTCCCGACTTACCCTGGGCGGATTAGCCTTCCCCAGGAACCCTTGGATATTCGGCGGAGGGGTTTCTCACCCCTCTTTCGCTACTCATGCCAACATTCTCACTCGACCACGGTCCACGACGGGTTCCCCCGCCGCTTCACTCCGAGATCGACGCTCCGCTACCACGCGTCTTACGACGCATCCGCGGCTTCGGCTCTGGACTTGAGCCCCGCTACATTGTCCGCGCAAGACCACTCGACCAGTGAGCTGTTACGCACTCTTTTAAGGGTGGCTGCTTCTAAGCCAACCTCCTGGCTGTCTGGGCAGTCTCACATCGTTTACCACTTAGTCCAGAATTAGGGGCCTTAGCCGGCGGTCTGGGCTGTTTCCCTCTCGACCACGAAGCTCATCCCTCGTAGTCTCACTGCCAAGCTCTGGAGCCATGGTATTCGGAGTTTGATTGGGGTCGGTAACCTTGTAGGGCCCCTAACCCATTCAGTGCTCTACCTCCATGGCTGAACGCTTGACGCTGCACCTAAATGCATTTCGCGGAGAACCAGCTATCACCGAGTTTGCTTGGCCTTTCACCCCTATCCACAGGTCATCCCCCATATTTTCAACTATGGTGGGTTCGGTCCTCCACGGGGTCTTACCCCCGCTTCAACCTGCCCATGGATAGATCACTCGGCTTCGGGTCTACAGCATGCGACTAATTCGCCCTATTAAGACTCGCTTTCGCTCCGGCTTCCCATCACTGGTTAACCTCGCCACACACCGTAACTCGTTGGCTCATTCTTCAAAAGGCACGCCATCGCGGCCATCCTAAAAGGATGACGACGCTTTGACTGATTGTAAACCAACGGTTTCAGGTACTATTTCACTCCCCTCCCGGGGTACTTTTCACCTTTCCCTCACGGTACTAGTGCACTATCGGTCATCGACGTATACTTAGCCTTACGAAGTGGTCTTCGCAGATTCACGCCAGCTTTCACGGTTCCGGCGCTACTTGGGAACACCAATCAGAGGCGGCGTTGTTTCGTGTACAGGGCTCTTACCTGCTGTGGCGCGACGTTCCAGAACGCTTCCACTACAACGACACTTTGTAACTCTGTGAAGAATCTGATGCTTCTTCTATCGGGTCCCACGACCCCGTACTGGCAACGCCATCAGGCTTTAACACCAGCACGGTTTAGGCTGATCCCCTTTCGCTCGCCGCTACTTAGGGAGTCACTGTTGTTTTCTTTTCCTGGGGCTACTTAGATGTTTCAATTCACCCCGTTCCCTCTACCGGCCCTATGTATTCAGACCGGAGTACCACCCCATGACGGGTGGTGGGTTTCCCCATTCGGACATCCACGGATCAAAGCCTTCTAGGCGGCTCCCCGTGGCTTTTCGCAGCCAGACACGTCCTTCATCGGTAGTCGATGCCAAGGCATCCACCGTTGGCTCTTTGTAACTTGGAAGAACAAAGATGCTCGTGCTCGCTATGCAATTCTCAAAGGGCTCATAGTCAAGGACGCTCGTTGGAGCAGTCCCAGGACGGGCTGGCGATATGCGGAACCGGCAACTGAGCCCAGACATTGTCTGAGCTCGAGGCTTCCGGGGCAGTGAACGCCACGAAGAGCGAGTGCAGCGCACTCCCTCAAAACGGAACAGAGAACGACGAACCCGAGTCTTTTCAAAGAAGTGAGAACTGAATCTCTAACCGCTTTGACAAGCTCGAGAACGAATAGACAGTGCACCAACTGGAAATCCATCTTCGCGGTTCAGCCTGGTGGCCGAACGATCGGAAGAATCGCTCAAATGAGCTGGACTCCTTAGAAAGGAGGTGATCCAGCCGCACCTTCCGGTACGGCTACCTTGTTACGACTTCACCCCAATCGCCAACCCCACCTTCGACAGCTCCTTCCCCGAGGGGTTAGGCCACTGGCTTCGGGTGTTGCCGACTTTCGTGGTGTGACGGGCGGTGTGTACAAGGCCCGGGAACGTATTCACCCCGGCGTTGCTGATCCGGGATTACTAGCGACTCCAACTTCACGGAGTCGAGTTGCAGACTCCGATCCGAACTGAGACCGACTTTTTGGGATTCGCTCAACTTCGCAGTCTCGCAGCCCTTTGTATCGGCCATTGTAGCATGTTTGCAGCCCTGGACATAAGGGGCATGATGACTTGACGTCGTCCCCACCTTCCTCCGAGTTGACCCCGGCAGTCTCCTACGAGTCCCCACCATTACGTGCTGGCAACATAGGACAAGGGTTGCGCTCGTTGCGGGACTTAACCCAACATCTCACGACACGAGCTGACGACAGCCATGCACCACCTGTGTAGAACCCTTGCGGACACCGTATCTCTACGGCTTTTCTCTACATGTCAAACCCAGGTAAGGTTCTTCGCGTTGCCTCGAATTAAGCAACATGCTCCGCCGCTTGTGCGGGCCCCCGTCAATTCCTTTGAGTTTTAGCCTTGCGGCCGTACTCCCCAGGCGGGGCACTTAATGCGTTAGCTGCGGCACGGATCTCGTTGGTTGAGACCCACACCTAGTGCCCAACGTTTACGGCGTGGACTACCAGGGTATCTAATCCTGTTTGCTACCCACGCTTTCGCTCCTCAGCGTCAGTACCGGCCCAGAGTGCCGCCTTCGCCGCTGGTGTTCTTCCTGATATCTGCGCATTTCACCGCTACACCAGGAGTTCCACACTCCCCTACCGGACTCTAGTCACAGCAGTATCAGGTGGCGTCTCCAGGTTGAGCCTGGAGGTTTCACACCCGACTTACCGAACCGCCTACGAGCTCTTTACGCCCAATAAATCCGGACAACGCTCGCCCCCTACGTGTTACCGCGGCTGCTGGCACGTAGTTGGCCGGGGCTTCTTCTGCAGGTACCGTCAATTTCTTCCCTGCTGAAAGCGGTTTACAACCCGAAGGCCTTCATCCCGCACGCGGCGTTGCTGCGTCAGGCTTTCGCCCATTGCGCAAGATTCCCCACTGCTGCCTCCCGTAGGAGTCTGGGCCGTGTCTCAGTCCCAGTGTGGCTGATCGTCCTCTCAGACCAGCTACCCGTCGATGCCTTGGTGGGCCGTTACCCCGCCAACTAGCTGATAGGCCGCGAGACCCTCCCAAACCGATAAATCTTTCTTCAGCTGGCCATGCGACCAAAAGAAGGTATCCGGTATTAGCACGAGTTTCCCCGTGTTATCCCAGAGTCCGGGGCAGGTTTCTCACGTGTTACTCACCCGTTCGCCGCTAGATCTTCACCAGTATTGCTACTGGATGGATCCCGCTCGACTTGCATGTGTTAGGCACGCCGCCAGCGTTCGTCCTGAGCCAGGATCAAACTCTCCATCGAAACCGTGTTCACATCCAACCGCACCCGAGGGCGTGGACAGACATGAATCGATCAGTGAAAAGTCCGAGAGAGAGGGGCTCACCTCTCTGAATCTCGAAGTGGTTTGGTTCTTTCGAACCGCACCGTGGCTTTCCCCCATACACATGGGGTTCTGCCGGAATTGCTTGGTGAACGATCACGACTCGTACCTTCTCCCCATTCCCGATCCGGCAAGCCGGGGCGCGAATGAGCACGGGGAAGGCCGGTTGCGGTGATCGCCCGCACTGGCTTTTTCGTCCTCTGTTCCGTTTTCAAGGAGCACGACCCGAGGGAGCTCAGTCTCTGTGGACCGGCCAGAACTCGGTGCACCCTAGGGGTGCGGCAGCCGGCGAACGATTTCGCCGGAAACAACTTTGACTACCGGAGCAGCTTCCGAATGTGGAAGCCGCCTCAGGAGCGGAGAG